>Ga0306922_10006851_pt1 | contig 10940 bp, 11 predicted proteins | sample sta12Cox44000082_FD_203758 | JGI IMG/M metagenome (GOLD analysis project Ga0306922, IMG submission 203758) | Lab enrichment of tropical soil microbial communities from Luquillo Experimental Forest, Puerto Rico - statoxic.12C.oxic.44.000.082 (v2)... | ecosystem: Environmental > Terrestrial >...
CCTGCCCAAGCCGCCGGTGCCGATCGCAAATTATGTTCCTTTCGTGCGCACAGGCAATCTTTTAACCGTTTCAGGCCAGCTTTGCTTTGACGGCGACAGCAAACTAGTCGCCAAGGGGCAGCTTGGGGGCGCGGTTTCCATCGAGAACGGCCAACAGGCAGCGCGCGCCTGCGCCATCAATCTGCTCGCACAGGTCAAGGTCGCGATCGGCGATCTCGACAAGGTCGTTCGCGTGGTGCGGCTCGGCGGCTTTATCAATTCGGCCGTCGGCTTCGGCGACGGGCCGAAAGTGATGAACGGCGCCTCAGATCTGATGGTCGCGGTGTTCGGCGACAAGGGCAAGCACGCGCGCTCGACGGTCGGCGTGGCGGCGCTGCCGGCAGACGCGGCAGTCGAGGTGGAAGGCGCGTTCGAGGTGTCTTGATCCGGCAGCTATTCCGTGACTCCGCCGCTTGATTGGCTGACCGCGCGGCCGATTGCGCATCGCGGGTTGCACGATTCGACGCAAGGCTTGATCGAAAACACCGCAGCCGCGGTGCGCGCCGCGATCTCCGCCGGCTACGGGATCGAAGTCGATGTGCAGCTCAGCGGCGACGGCGAAGCGATGGTCTATCACGACGATGCGCTCGGCCGGCTTACCGAGGGCGAGGCCAAGCTCGATCGGCTCAGTGCAGCCGAACTCAAACGGGTCCCGTTCCGCAACAGCAGCGAACGGATGATGACCCTTGGCGATCTCTGCGATCTTGTCGGCGCCCGCACGACGATTCTGATCGAACTCAAAAGTCGTTTCGACGGCGACGTGCGGCTCGCCAACCGTGTTGCCGAGGTGCTTGCCCCCTATGCCGGTCCGGCGGCGCCTATGTCGTTCGATCCGTGGCAGATCAAAGCGCTGCGACACAAGGCGCGCAGCCTTGCTTGCGGGATCGTTGCGGCCAAGTACCGGCCCCATCCATATTGGGATTTGATGCCGTCTTGGATGCGTCATGGAATGGGCTACTTGCTGACGGCTTTAGCCGCGCAGCCGCAATTTGTCGCTTATGCGGCAGCCGATTTGCCAGCACTCGCGCCCATATTCGCGCGCAGGCTTGTGCGTTTGCCGTTGCTGGCCTGGACTATTCGCAGCGACACCGAGCTCCGGCGCGCGCTGCGCTGGGCTGATCAGATTATTTTCGAAGGATTCAAACCGTGAACAGCCGGAAGAATCGAGGACGCCGCGCATGACCGAGCTGCGCATCAGCGTTGCGGAGACAATCGACGCAGTCGAGGCCGGCGAATGGGACGCCTGTGCGAATCCCCTGGCAGGCGGCGGCACGGCGAAGGGCGAACGCGGCGCCGGTTGTGGACGGCAGACGACCGATTCGAGCGCTACGGCGGAAGAGGTTTACAATCCTTTCATTTCGCATGCCTTCCTGACGGCTCTAGAGCAATCCAATTCGGTCGGTCCGCGTACCGGTTGGCAGCCTCGGCATGTGCTCGCGCGAACCGCAGACGGCACGTTGGTCGCGGCTGCGCCGTGCTACCTCAAAAGCCACTCGCGCGGCGAATACGTTTTCGACCATGGCTGGGCCGACGCCTATGCGCGAGCCGGCGGCAGTTATTACCCCAAGCTGCAGGTCGCGGTGCCATTTACTCCAGCGACCGGGCGGCGTCTGTTGGTGCGCGACACTGCCAATTCCGAAAGTATCGCCCGCGCGTTGGCGTCCGGACTCGTCGAAATTTGCACGATTTGCGGTGCATCCGGCGTGCACGTGACTTTTGCGCCCGAAGCGGAATTCCGCCTCCTCGGCGACCTTGGCTATCTGCTGCGCACCGACCAGCAGTTTCACTGGGAGAATCCCGGTTTCGCGAATTTCGACGAATTCCTCGGCGCACTGACCGCACGCAAACGCAAGACCATCCGCCGCGAGCGCCATGACGCTCTGGCCAACGGCATCAGCGTGCATTGGCTCACCGGCAACGATCTCACCGAGGAGATTTGGGACGCGTTTTTCCAGTTCTACATGGAGACCGGCTCGCGAAAATGGGGCCGTCCGTACCTGACGCGGCCATTCTATTCACTGGTCGGTCAAAGCATGCGTCAGCATATCGTGCTGATCATGGCCAAGCGCGCCGGCCGTTGGATCGCCGGCGCCATTAATTTCCGCGGCTCGCATTCGTTGTTCGGCCGCCATTGGGGCGCGATTGAACACCATCCCTTCCTGCATTTCGAACTCTGCTACTATCAGGCCATCGACTACGCCATTACCCATAAATTGCCGCGCGTGGAGGCCGGAGCGCAGGGCGAGCATAAGATCGCTCGCGGCTATATGCCGAGCACGACTTATTCGGCGCATTACATTGCCGATCCGGCCTTGCGGCGGGGCATTGCCGAATACCTGGCGCGCGAGCGCGCCTATGTAGCAGCCGCGGGCGCCGAACTTGCTACATTCGCGCCGTTCCGCAAGAATTTCGTCCTCGAACCGGATTGATCGTCGGCGATGGCTGCCGGGCGATTTACCGGGTGATGGTCAAACGCTGCTGGCTTGGAGAGCGCAATGGCGAACTATGATCCAAACAACATCTTCGCCAAAATCCTTCGCGGAGAATTGCCGGCCTACAAGGTGTTCGAGGACGAGAAAGTGTTTGCTTTCCTCGACATTATGCCGCGGGCTCCCGGGCATACGCTGGTGATCCCCAAGAATCCATCCCGCACCATCATCGATATATCGGCGGATGATCTGACCTATGTGATGAAAGCCACGCAAAACATTGCGCGCGCAGCGCTGAAGGCTTTTGCCGCTGACGGCATTACGATCCAACAATTCAACGAACCGGCGGGCGGCCAAGTCGTTTTCCACCTGCACGTCCATGTGCTTCCGCGCAAAGACGGCGTGCCGTTAAAACCGCCCTTGAGCTTCAAGGAAGAACCCGCGGTGCTTGCCGAACACGCAACGCGGCTCGCCGCCGCGTTGAAAGAATGAGCGAGGATTTTTAGCCGCCGCGACCGCGCGAGACCCGTTCGATTTCGGCGCGAACCAAGCGCTCCACCATTCCCGGGAGGTTATCGTCCAACCAGACTTTAAGCATTGGCCGCAGCATTTCGCGCACCAGGTCCTCAAGCGTCCGCGCGTTGTGAACCAGAACCGTTTGCGCAAGCGCGTTGAAAACCGAATCGACGGCGGCGCTCGTTGCGCTGGACATAAGTATACCGCGCTCAGCGTCGTGTGCGCCGCCGCTTTGGGACACCGACACCGCCTCATCGGCCACGGCATGATCAACTGGCGGTGCAGACGGTACCGGCGCCAGACTTGAATCGACGGCGGCCGCGGCGGGTCGAGAGGCGGACGACTCCATCGGTTCGGTCAAATCAAGGACGGTGGATGAACGGGCCGCTTTGGCGTTTCCGGAAAGCACGCCAATCCTTGCGGGGGGCGTTTCCGGCGCCGGCGGAGAATAGGACGGGCCCGTCGCCCGCTCGGCCTCTAGCGATGCGGCGGCGGGATTAAGTTCGACGCTTGCGGCCTCCGCTGGACGCTGCGCCGACTTCTCCGAATCGTCTTCTGCGATAATACGGCGAATCGAGGCGAGTATTTCCTCCATCGATGGTTCTTGAGATTTGGCCGCCTGCGCCATGCCGATCCTCGCTGCCCCGCTTCGCCGAATCACACAGCCGGCATTCTGCAACGTTGCCGCCAGCGCGGTCATTGCGCAAGCCGACGGCTGACCGGCGCTATCAGAAAAGTCGCCGCATATCCGCCGTGCTTGGCTACCGGCCGTCCGGAGTCCGGACGCCGATCCAGGCGTCCCGGACCTGTTGATAGTGCACTTTATTTGGGCCGATTTAACAAACCTTTGCCGGCCCTTATACTTTCGCCCGAACGCCCAAAAAGCCTAGCAAACACGGGCCTTTTCCGTGTATATAGCTCGGAAAGCTTATTCGCTTTTCGGAAACCAATGCCTATATCTGAGACGGACACCATGCGGACACGAGGGGCATTATGGCCAAGCGGAACGGCAATGGGCTGCTTACCGGCAGTATCGTAAGGAAGCTGAAGCGGCCTGCCAAAGGCAACTACATCGAATATGACGGTGGTCCGGATTCGGTCGCCGGGTTCGGCGCCAGGATCACCGCCGGCGGCCATCGTGCCTTCGTTTTGAATTACTACGCCGGCGGCCGTGAGCGGCGCTACACGATCGGCAGCTGGCCAGATTGGACGTGCACGGCCGCCAGAAAAGAAGCGCGCAGACTCCGTCACCTGGTCGACCAGGGCGGCGATCCCTTGGCCGATGCGCAGGCTGAGCGCGAGGCACCCACTGTCAATGATCTGATAGCCCGATTCAAGACTGAGTGGTTGCCGAAGAAGCGCCCCGGCACACAGCGTGAATATCAGGGCATGATCAGGCTGCACATCGCGCCCACTTTCGGGCGTATCAAGGTCGCTGCCGTTAGCCACGACGATATCGACAAACTGCATCGCCGTATCACCGCGGACGGCGCCCCGTACGGAGCCAACCGCGTGGCGTCGCTGTGTTCACGGCTGTTCAGCCTTGCTGTCCGTTGGAACATGCGCGCCACCAATCCGGCGAAGGGTATCGAGCTAAACAAGGAATACGGCCGGCGCCGCTATCTGCGGGGCCCCGAATTAGAGGCACTGCTGAAGGCGCTGGCAGCGTATCCGAACCGCGACATCGCCAATGTCTTTCGCGTGTTGCTGGCCACTGGTGCCAGGCGCGGCGAAGTGCTGGCCATGCGCTGGGCTGATCTTGATCTCGATCGCGGCCTTTGGAGTAAGCCGCCTAGCGCTACCAAACAACAACAGCCACACGAAACGCCACTGGCCAAGCCGGTGCAGCTGCTGCTCGCCGAGATTCGCCAGAAGCAGACCGCCGGCAGGCGCCAGCTTCCGGAATTCGTCTTTCCGTCAAACAGCAAGGTCGGTTGCCTCACCGACGTGAAGAAGGCATGGCGTCGAATCTGCAAGCAGGCCGGCCTTGCCGATTTGAGAATCCATGATTTGCGCCACAGCTATGCCAGCGTGCTGGTTTCTCACGGCGCCTCGCTGCCGTTGATCGCCAGTATGTTGGGCCACGCCAGCGCGGCGACGGCCAGCAGATACAGCCATTTATTTGTTGATCCGATGAAGGCGGCCGCTGAGAAGGTCGCCGCCTTCATTGATGCGGCCGATGTCGCCGCCAACGGCACCAGCACGCCGGCGCCTGAACCGAAGTCAGCGCTTATCTCGTTCTGCAAGCCACGGCGAGGCCGTCGTGGCTGATGATAAGCCGACGCTTACCGAACAGATTCGCGCTCATCTCGAATGGCTGTTGCAGGAGCCTCAGCGTTCTCGGCTTTCCCCCAAGCTTCGTCATGCCATTGCGGACGAGCTCAGACCTGGCCGCAAGTTACTTAAACAGCAACAGCTTGCTGCCGCAGACCAGAAAACACAGCTGGAGATCGATGCTATCGACGAGATCGCAGAACGCATGCGGAAGAATGGCGAACTGCCCGATAGCGGCGGAATCGAGAAAGCTGCGTTGGCCGAGTACGCAGATCGCCTAGGCATTGAAGCCGAGAGTCTAGAAAGGCGCATCCGGCGTTATAGGGAGCGCGGGTGGCAGGAGCTAGCAGATACATTTCGTGTCCCCTTGGACGATCCGGACATAGTACGGATGCGGAAGGAAGAAGACCGCATCCGGCGGGAGAAATCCGGACGGACAAGACAAGCTATCAGACAAAAGAAATCCGGACAGACACCAATTTATTAGTGTCCCTACGAGAGGGGCCTGACGGACTGTAGGTTCTCCCCGTTGCAGGGAGGACGTACAGCCAATGTCAGACACAGCTACAGAAGATTCCGAGAAAGACGCGCCGTCCGTTATTGAGTTTGGCGGCGAGACTTATATGGCTGACTCGGAGTACTGCGAGACAAAGCTCAACGTCACGCAGCGGACGAGCTCGAAATACGACAAACTGGGCCAGCCGTTTTTGATGATCGGGGGTGTGAAATATCGCCCCTTAAATGCCTGCGCCGAGTTCTGGGCCAGCCGCATCGTTCGCAAACAGCCTAAGCGGGTCGCGCGCAAGTATTCGGCGCGGGTCGCTGTCTGAGTAATACCGCGGCCCCGGGGTGCTAGCCCCGGGCAACCGCGGATTTTCGTTTTCTGCTGAGACTTAAACCGGCGCCTAGACCACGCCAGTCAAAGGAGTAACAAGTGCGCTCCGTCCATACCGCAGAACAGACCACCCAATCAAGCGATGGCGCCAGTTGTACACCGGTGCCGCCAACCGCCGATGGGTTGAGCCAGCACAACCCAACATCCGTTTCCGATGTCGTTCGCCATGGCCAAGAGGCGATGGCGCGCAAGCGTCGCGTCTGGGACGATTGGTTGGCCATTGCGGAGGCGTTGCAGGTCGGCCGTACCGATGTGATGCGTGCGCTTCACACCAATGAGCCGCGTGGCCGTCGTTACGAAAAGGCCATGGGCGAGTGGCTGATCAAGCATGGGTTCATGGAGATCGACAAGGCCACGCGAAGCCGCCTCCACGATTGCCTCGAACATAAGGCCGCTAGCGGCCATTATTAGAAGGAGTTCAAACAATGGCACTACCTAAACGGCAAGACGCCAAGGAGTATCGCCAATTCGTGAAATGGAACGCGAGCGAAGGTGCGGCTATCCGTGTCGATCGCGTGCAAGACGACGTCGGCGATTGGAGCAATAAGTCAGTCGATATCACTAAAGTTTTCGAAGCGATCTTCGACTGGGAATCTATCGAGATCGGCTGGATCAACTATCAGGCTGGGGGTCCGCCCGATTTTAGAATGGTCCCTCTTGGTGACGAGATTGATGAGCGCCCCGGCGACAACTTCAAGGAGGGCTTTCGCCTGCTCATGAAGCTTGTGAATGGCGCCGGCGACGACATCCGTGAGTTCTCGTCAAACAGCAAGTTAGTCTGGCAGTCACTGAGTGAGGCGCATGACCACTACCTTGAAGCGCGCGACAAACATAAGGGTCAGGCGCCCGTCATCGGTATCGCTGAGGTCATTCGGGTACGGACGGGGTCGAGCACTAATTACCGGCCGGACTTTGTGTTCAAACGCTGGGTGAAGCGCCCGGCCGAATTCACGAGCAACAAGCAGTAGAACCTCAGGGGGGTGTCGGGTGACGGCCCGACACCCCTATCCACTTCAGTTTCCGGGCAATCGTTATGACCGATATTTCCGAATATATCGATCGACCGACAATTCAAGAATTTGTCACGGTCCTGCACACCCGGGCAGCGGCCGCATTGAACGGCGCCCGTGGTGAGTTGCATTTATGCACCCATGCGCCTGACGACAGCCGCGGCGGCATGTCGACCCAGGCTTTCAACATTGGCGACATTTCTGGCATGACCGAAGCTGCCGTGATCGGCGCCAAATCCGGCCGCAATGTCTATGTTGAAGCGCGTGCCGTGAAGCCGGGACTTCCGCGGGAACGCGGCAAGTTGCACTACACCGTTGGCGTGTTCGCATTCGTCATTGATCATGACGCCGACAAAGATCGGGCCGGCTGTGTCAATGGTAACGCCAGTGCGGTGGTGGAGACGTCACCAGGCAATAGGCACGAATGGCTGTTTCTGAAATCTGCATTGTCGGCTGAAGCGGCCAAGCCGATCGGCGACATAATCCGCAAAGGCAGCGGGGCCGATGCTTGCAGTGGCGTAATCACGCAGCCCTATCGTCTCCCTGGCACGCCGAATTTTCCGGACCAGAAGAAGCGTGCTCGCGGCCGTGTTGTCGTGCCGACCCGACTGGTCCGAGTCACTGACAGGCTATGGACGCTAAATGAGCTTGAGGTCGATTTTTCGACCAACAAGACACAAGCGGCGAAGACTCAACCGTCTGACAAGGCCGCCGATGCGTTAAAATCGACTGGCCCTACCCCTAGTACCCCCCGACTTGTCTCCGCTGTGAGGCGCAAGCTTGCCCGCAAGGTGACTCCGGAAATGGACCGCAGCAGTGCATTCCAGTCTGCCGTTCACAGTGCGGTTTTGGCCGGCATGACGGTCGACCAGTTCGAAGAATTGGCACGCCAACATCCCGACGGCTGCGCCGGCAAGTATTTAGAGAATGGCGATCGACTCAAAGGAGAAATTACCCGCAGCTATACCAAGACAGAACCACCGGTCGAGCCGCCCGTGGGTTCCGCGCAGCAGGCAGCACCGCCGTATCCCAAGTGTACACTTGCCGAAGCACACGAGACGTTCTGCCGCTGGCTGGGCGAGGACTACGACATCGCCGTCCTTGATGCCGTGCTTGCGGTCGCCGCCGCGGAAAAGCTGCCGGGTGATCCGGCTTGGCTGCTTGTCATATCGGGACCAGGCAACGCCAAGACTGAGACGGTCCAGGCGACCAGCGGTCTTGGCGCCCATGTCATGAGCACCATTAGTTCGGAAGGTGCACTGTTATCGGCATCAGGGAAGGCACAGCGGGACAAGAATGCGACCGGCGGCCTATTGCGGCAGATCGGCGAGCACGGTGTGTTGTGCGTTAAGGACGTGACGTCGATCCTCAGTATGCATCGTGAGGCGCGTAGTACCGTCCTGGCCGCCCTCCGTGAGATTCACGACGGCCACTGGGTGCGCAACGTCGGCATCGACGGCGGCAAGAAGCTGGAATGGCGTGGGCGCATCACTGTTATTGGCGCCTGCACGACTGCTTGGGATCAAGCTCATGCCGTCATCACGACAATGGGCGATCGATTCCCCCTGATCCGTTCCGATTCCCATAAGAATCGCATCAAGGCCGGACTACGCGCCATGCGTAATACTGGCCTGGAACCCAAGATGCGCGAGGAACTGGCGGCTGCGGTCGCTGGCGTGGTGAGCCACGTCGACGTCGGCACCGTCTATCAGTTGCGGGCGGCTGACGAAGACAGGATCGCCAAGGCCGCCGATATCGTCACGCTGGCACGCACCGGTGTCGAAATTGATTACAGGGGCGATGTTATCGACGCTCACCAGCCGGAAATGCCGACCCGGTTTGCCAAGCAACTGACCCAGGTTATGCGCGGCGCCATTGCCATCGGTATGACCCGGATTGAGGCCCTGCGGTTGGTAATTCGAGTCGCCCGCGATTCCATGCCGCCCTTGCGGCTGGCGGTACTGCGTGACGTGGCCGCCAATCCTGATGCACCGATCATCGAGGTTCGGCGCCGGCTGCAGAAGCCGCGTGCCACCGTCGATCGTGCCCTGCAGGCCCTGCATACGCTTGGCCTGCTGACCTGTCGTGAAGAGGAAGAAGAGCGCGGTGAGAAGCAAATCTACCATCGCCATTACACCCTCGCCCGCGACGTCAGGCTCAATGTGCTCAAGGACCCGATCGACAAGCCGGAATCGCCGGCAAAGCTCGTAACGCCGTAACACAGGGGTCGATCAGCAATTGGCATGGAACGAAACGATAGCCACGGCCGAGCAAGCGTTACGGTTTGCCGCTGAGATCAACTTAAGCCATGGCTGGCGCCTGACAGTGGCCGAGCGCTGCACCGTCATGATCGTGGCTGCCGACCGCAGGCAGGCACGCGTGATCATGCGCTATTGCCGCGGCTTGCTCAAAGCCGTGCCAATGCTCGAGCAGGTGATCGAGGGCGAAACGCGCGAAAGCCTCGACTTGCGCAACCACGTCACGATCGAGGTTCACACCGCGTCGTTCCGAAGCACGCGCGGTTATGCGATCTGTGCCGCGCTGCTCGATGAATTGGCGTTCTGGCGACAGGAGGAAAGCACCGATCCGGATCGTGAGGTCATTGCGGCGATCAAGCCGGCTTTGGCGACGATCCCAGGCGCCATGTTGATTGGTGCCAGCAGTCCCTATGCGCGAAGGGGCGCGTTGTGGACTGCGTACAGGCAGCATTTTGGCAAGGACGGCGATCCGGTGCTGGTGTGGAAAAGTGATACGCGCACCATGAACCCTTTGGTGCCGCAACGGACGATCGACGAAGCCATGCAAGCCGATCCGGTCAGCGCTGCGGCTGAGTGGATGGCGGAGTTTCGGTCAGACATCGAAAGCTTTGTCAGCCGCGAGGCTGTTGAAGCTTGCGTATCAGTTGGGGTGCGGGAGCGCGCGCCAGTGTCCGGCATCCGCTACAGCGCCTTTGTCGATCCGTCTGGCGGCAGCGCCGATTCCATGACCTTAGCGATCGGCCACGAGCACGACGACGTGGCGATCCTTGACGCTGTGCGGGAAGTGCGGCCGCCGTTCTCGCCTGAAGATGTCGTGTCCGAGTTCGCTGCGCTGCTCAAGTCATATCGCGTTACGGAAGTGACCGGCGACCGTTATGCCGGCGAATGGCCCCGCGAGCGGTTCGACGTGCATGACGTGAAGTACGAGGTGGCGGCGAAGCCGAAGTCTGATTTGTATCGGGACCTGCTGCCGGCCATCAATTCGCGCAAGGTCGATTTGTTAGATCACCCGAAGCTGGTTGCGCAGCTGTGCAGCCTCGAGCGGCGCACTGCTCGCGGCGGTCGTGATTCAATTGATCACGCGCCGAATGGACACGACGACGTCGCCAACTGTGTGGCTGGCCTGGTCGCCGCGCTCGCAGTTGGCGCCAGCTCGTATGATTCGAGTCTGGCCTGGGTCGGTGGCCCTGGCCTCGATGGCGATTGGGGCTGGGTGGCTCCGCCGCCTACTGTCGACGTGCGCAAGCAACTTATTGAACAGGCCGCCCGCCGCCGGCGTTGGGATCCGCAGCGAGGATGGCATTAGAGGAACACTACCATCGGCAATCACTGTCTGCCTCGCCAGCGATGAGTGCCTCCGCGAAACTTTCGCCGTTACCCCCTTTAGTGCCGCGCGGCCTGGATCGTCCCCAAATCCCGGCCTGTTTTAATCCGTCCGGTGGCAATTCGGTGGCAATCTTAACGGACAACCACCCTGCCGCTTCCCATCGGATCCTCCTCGATCCCTTCGTATGTGACG
>Ga0306922_10006854_pt1 | contig 10938 bp, 11 predicted proteins | sample sta12Cox44000082_FD_203758 | JGI IMG/M metagenome (GOLD analysis project Ga0306922, IMG submission 203758) | Lab enrichment of tropical soil microbial communities from Luquillo Experimental Forest, Puerto Rico - statoxic.12C.oxic.44.000.082 (v2)... | ecosystem: Environmental > Terrestrial >...
AGCTGATCAGTGACCTGACCTACATGCTGATCGACCCGCGGATTGATTTCGCCGCTCGGCGGGCCTGACTACCTGGCTCAGAGATCGGCTCGTCGGGCGACGAGGATCGCGCGCGGCGGCTCTTGCCAGGGGCACTCCACGCGGTCGAACCCTCCTTCGCGTAGCGCCGCGACATGCGGCTCCACGCCTTCGACAAACCGGTCGCAATTCAAGAAATAGCCGCCGGGTCTGAGGAGGTTGTAAATCGCGCGATAGGACGCATAGATCTTTTCGGGGTCGCGCAGATTGTGGATCGCGATCGCGGAGATCGCAAGATCGAAGGGTCCGCCCACCTGTTGCGGCCATGACGGGTCGGTAAGGTCGCACATCACATAGCGCAGACGCTCGGAGGAATCGGCAAGGCGTTGGCGGGCGCGGTCGAGCATCGGCCGAGAATAGTCCTGGAGTGTGATCCTAGCCGCAGGGAAGGCCTGCAGCGCCTCTTCGCTGACAACACCGTATCCGGCGCCGACGTCCAGTATCTGCAGCGCGGCGTCGTGCGGGAATGGCGCGGCCGACAACATCTGTTGCAGCAAGGGTCGGCGCTCCCTATCCCGGGTGGCGTCCCGCGTTATCCATTCCGAAACGTAATCGCTCGAGTGCCAATCGTGCGGAACCAGGCTGAAGGCTTTTGTGTCGGTAGGCATGAGGGAAACCTCGCTGGCAAACGAATCGACCAACTGCCCGGCTTCCTGCCTTTGGGCAGTCCAACGGCCTGAACGCTGCCGAAAGCTTGGCGTAACCGCCGGTTACTTCCGTTTACCACGGATTTGCTGGACATGGATCAGGTGAGTGATCTAGCTTCGCCTAATGTTCGCTGTATGTTCTCCCCGTGAGCTTGTCCATCTCGACCGGGGTGGCCGATGCCGATAGATACCCTCTCGGCAATCACCCTCATCGGCACGATCCTTGGGGTGGCGCTCAGCTTTGGGGCCTTATTCCGCTTTGCCAGATCCAGTCAACAGGGTTTCGATGCATCGATTGCGAGGCTGGAGCGAGGCTTACGCGACGAGTTCTCCCGCGATCGGCAGGAGAACGCCGCCGGCTCCAAGCTGCTGCGCGAGGAAGTGATTGATAATTTCGGCTCGCTCGCCGCCAATGTCCGCACTGCCATGTCCGATCTAGCCTCGGGACAACAGCGGCAGTTGGATGGTTTCTCGACCCGCCTCAACGAGGCACGGATAGAGGCCGGCACAAACGCCAGGGTGTTGCGCGAAGAGGTACGGCTGACACTGAAGCAAATGGGCGATCAACTCGGCGCAGCGGTTGGCGATTTGCGTCTTGCCGTCGAAGGGCGTCTCGATGTGCTGCGTTCGGAGAACGCCGAAAAACTCGAACAGATGCGGAAGACAGTCGACGAGAAGCTCCAAGGCACTCTGGAGCAACGGCTGGGGGCGTCCTTCAAGATAGTCAACGACTCACTGGCTAAAGTGCATGAAAGCGTCGGCGAGATGCAGGCTCTGGCAATCGGTGTGGGGGATTTGAAACGCATCCTGACCAATGTCAAATCGCGAGGCACCTGGGGCGAGGTCGCCTTGGGCAACATCCTCGAAGAGATCCTGTCGGCCGACCAGTACGCGCAAAACGTCGAAGTGCGCCCGCGCACCAACCTGCGGGTGGAATACGCCATCAAGCTGCCGGGTGACGGGGAAGCACCGGTGTGGCTGCCGGTCGACGCGAAGTACCCAACAGAGGACTACGACCGGCTGGTGGCGGCAACCGAGGACGGCGATCAAGAGGGGGCCGAGGCAGCGTTGCGCGGCATCGAAGCACGGGTGCGCAATGCCGGCAAAGATATCTCCGCCAAATACGTGGCCCCGCCGCACAGCACCGATTTCGCCGTCATGTTCCTGCCAACCGAGGGGCTTTTTGCCGAAGTCATCAGGCGGCCGGGTCTCGTCGATTGGCTGCAACGCGAATGCCATGTGATGGTGGCTGGCCCGACAACCCTCGTATCGTTGCTGACCTCGCTGAGGATGGGCTTCCGCAGTCTGGCGATCCAACAGCGTTCGAGCGAAGTATGGAAAGTCCTTTCCGCGGTCAAAACCGAATTCGAGAAGTTTGGCGGTATCCTCGACAAGGTCCAAAAGAAGCTCGAAGAGGCACAAAAAGTCGTCGAGGACGCCGGTATCCGTCGCAAGGCAATGGACCGAAAGTTGCGCGCGGTCGAAGTTTTGCCGGAAGTCGAGGCCAGCGCAGTACTTGAACTCACACTCGCTCCTGCGGCCTTGATCGAAGAGGCGCGCGAGGCCGCGGAATAGCCCTTCAATCCGGCATCTTGATCCGGCGACCGATCCAATTTGGTCGGGGAAGATGGGCATGCGCGGCCGCCGCCGCGGCTACGCGCTCTCGCACGCGGTCGGGGAAGGGCTCGACGCGGCGCGCCGAGAGGTCGATGTGCAAATACATCAGCTCCTGCGTTGCGGCTCGCTTCCCGGTAGCGACCTCGAACATTTCATGCGATAGGTGTAGACGTTTATCGTCCGCCGCGAGAACCTGCGTGCTGATCCGCACGCGTTCGCCGACCAGGAGCTCATTCTTATAGAGATTGTGCGTTTCGACCACGAAGGTTCCCTTGTTGTTGGTGTCCTTATATTGGCGGCCGATACCGATAGCGTCGAACAATGCGTCGGTGGCGTAGTCGAATAGAACGATATAGTAGGCGAGGTTCATGTGATCATTGGCGTCGATCCACTCAGGCAAAACCTCACCCTCGTAGCAGTCGAATGGCGCCGGAATGCTCATTGACGAGGACGCTGCGCGGCCAGAATCGAGACCGGGTAGGCGTAGTGGATCTTTTCCCCATCCACCTGCACGGGGACCCCAAGTCGGTCGTCTACGGCAGAGGCCTTGAACATCTCGACAATCTTGATGTCGTCGCCCGGATTGGGGAAAGAGCGCGCAAGCAGGCTCGAGACCTCGCCGCGGAGCTCGTAGGAGGTCACTCGCGGCGGCGGCAGACCGACCTTCGCGAAGAGTGCCTTGAGCTCGCTCAAAAACAGATTACGCGCATGCGAAGGGTCGCGAAGTTTTTCGAGACGGTTGAACTCCGCTGCTTTCGCGGGGTCTTCGGAGGCGCACGTGTCGGTAACGACAATCCGCCCTCCAGGGGCACAGACCCGCACCATCTCCCGCAGCACCGCGAGCGGATCGAGAAAATGGTGGAACGCATAGCGGGTCACGACGATCGTGAAGCTGCCATCGTCGTAAGGCAGCGATGTCACATCCCCTAGGCGCCAGGACACGTTCAATGTCCCCTTTTCCGCCGCGAGCACTCGCGCCCGCTCGAGCATTGCCGGCGTTACGTCGATGCCGGTCGCGTGCCGCACATGCGGTGCGAAAGCGCAGACGACAATGCCACCACCGCAAGCTACATCGAGGACGATGTCGTCTGGGCCCGGCTGCGCGGCCCCAACGATCATCTGCAACGCATGCTCATCGGTGATCGGGGCGGCGGTGCTAAAGACCGTCGCCTGCCGCGTGAACTGGTCACGGATCAGGTCTTGATGGCCAGCCTCCGTCATTGTAGCGGCCCGCTGGGCAATACCAGCACTTTGCCGTGGCGGCCGCCCTGCTGCGCGCGGATCAGTGCCGATCGGATGTCCTCGATCGGGTAGAACGCGTCGATCGGCGCCCTGAGCACGCCATCGCGGATTTTTGCGGCCAAATCGGCGTAGATCGACCGCACCTGTTCCGGCGTGCGCTTGGCGAGACCCCGGCCGAGATTGAAACCGGTCAGGTTGACGCCGCGCATATTGACCGCCGCACGGCTCATGACTGGGTCCTGGCTCGACATCGAGCCATAGCTGACAACAACCCCGCCTTCGGCGATGCAGTCACCAATCCGCTTGCAGGCATCGCCGGAGACCGCGTCGATGCCCAACCGGATCGCCGCGCCACCGATCGCCGCCCCGACGCGCTCCGCCAAGTCGGCGCCATCCTTGATGACGACATCGGCGCCCAGGTCGCGAAGCTCCCCAGCGACATCATCGCGGCGCACGACATTAACCGTGTGCACGCCGCGCGCCTTCGCGAGTACGATCACGTGCCGCCCCACCGCGGAATTGGCGACGTTTTGAATGACCCAATCGCCGGGCTCGAGCCCGACGTGATCTTCCAACAGCAACAGCGCAGTTGGCGGGTTGATGCGAAGCATCGCCGCTTGCGCCAGATCGAGCCCCGCCGGGATCGGTATCGCGTCCTCGGCTCTGACGCGGCGGCACTGCGTCCAATTCTCGCGCTGCATGTTGATCACGAGGTCGCCCGGCTTGACCCGGGCAACGCCCGCCCCAACCATAGCCACGCGCCCCAAACCTTCGGCGCCCGGTGTTGCGGGTAGAGGAGGCCGCAGGCGGTAACTGCCGCGGCAAAACGAGATGTCAGCCGGGTTGATCGGAAACGCCAATATGTCAAAGATGACCTCACCAGGCCCTGGGTCACCGACATCCGGCACTTCGACGCAATGCGCGACCTCTTCCGGCGCGCCGTAGGCGGTGATCTCGATCTTTTTCATCCGACCTCCTCGCCCTAACCGCGACTAATGCGGCCGGACTATAAGTCTATCCTTCTCGAGATTTGATCGGCAATGGGCGGTCAGGTGTGAGCGCAATATTCGACATAGGCGCGCACATAGTACATTGGGGCTCCGCCGCCGAGGGCTTCCAGGTTTTTCGCCGCGGCGATGATGCGCGTACTCTGCGGGGCGTCAGCGACGACCTGGATGCGGACCTGCTCGACACCCAAGGGGTCCACCGATTTAAGGACGACCTTGTCCAGCTGCCATTGCTGTTCGAAACTCGTGATGGGCCGCGGCGCCTGAAAGAACCACGAATATTGGGGCGCACTGTTGAGACTGTCGGCCAGGCAATGGGCAATTCGCTGGTAGTTTTGATCTATCTGCCAGGTCCAGATGTCGTCGGGGGTCGCCCAGACATCCCCGGGCGTCGGCCCGACACATGCGACGAGAGTCCAAATCGGTAGTAGCGCGAGCGTATGCGTGATTTTCATCACGCGATGCTAGCGAGCTCATGGTTACCGGTTGGTTTCTGGGATCACCAACCTCCGTCAATGCCGATCGCCTGGCCGGTCACAAAGGCGGCTTGATCCGACGCGAGAAATGCGATCATTGCGGCGACTTCATCCGGGCTCCCAAAGCGGCCGACCGGGATCGCCTTGGCACGCTCGGCAAACCCGACTTCGAGATCGTCGCCATATTCCCGTCGGTTGGTGCTGATCGCGCGCGAGGTGCGGATCGGGCCCGGGCAGACCGCGTTGACCGTGATCCCGTGCGGTGCGAGGTCAAATGCCAACGATTTTGTGAACCCCACAATCGCCGCCTTTGAGGCGGCATAGGTCGCGCGGTGCCGCCCAGGCCGGAACGCCGCCTTGGAGGATACGCTAATGATGCGGCCCCAGCCCGCCTTGCGCATCGCGGGCACCGCGGCGCGCGACATAAGGAAGGCGCCGCGGGCATTGACACCCATCGTCCGTTCCCAAGCTTCGACCGGAACATCCTCGATCTCGTTGCGGTCGGCGCCCTGCGGTGCGCCGGCATTGTTGACGAGGATGTCGAGACGGCCGTAGCGCCCCAAAACCTCCGCGACCATCCGCCCAGCATCGGCTTCGACGCTGACATCGCCCAATGTCGAGGCGGCCATGTGGCCGCGGCGCACGAGGTCCTCGACGAGGGTGTCGACGCCGTGCCATGACGGATCCATGTCGCCTTGGACATTGTGCTCGTTAGCGACCCCAGCTGGTACTACATCGGAAACGACAACCGTTACTCCCGCCGCCGCGAGCGCCCGTGCCGTCGAATTACCGATGCCGATCGGCTTGCCGCAACCGGTTATCAGGGCGACGCGGGCGATGCTCGGCATGTGATTCCTCCTATTTCATCGGAATCTGAAGTGTGTAGAGCACATCACGCCAGCATCCCACACAATCGACATATTCACATCCACCTGTCTCGACGAACTCACGGGCTTCTTGGCCAAATTTGAGGCGTGTAATGCAAGGAATGATCGCTGGCGCTTATCTCCTGCTAGTCCTGCTTGGGGCGAGCAATGCACGGGCGGATGAAGCGCTAGTTGGCGAGCTTCCCGCGCGGGTCGCGACGCATCATTCGATTGCACTCCAAAACCGCAAGATCGACTACCAGGCGGTTGCCGAGACTTTGCCGGTGACCGACGCCAAGGGCTCCATCACTGCCTCGATCTTCACTGTCAGCTATCTCGCCGAGGTCGAGAACGGAGGCGAGCGGCCGGTCAGCTTTGTCTTCAATGGCGGCCCGGGTGCGGCCTCGGTCTTCTTGCATCTGGGGGCCTTGGGGCCGCAAATCCTTGAGACCACGCAAGATGGAGCAGTCCCGAGCCCGCCCCTTCACATCATTGTTAATCAGGCGACCTGGCTCGGCTTCACCGATCTCGTTTTCATCGATCCGGTCGGCACTGGTTTCAGCCGCGGCAAGGGCAAGGAGGAGAACCCGGACAAGCCGTTTTGGGACGTGCATGCCGACATCACTTCGCTGGATTCGGTAATCCGTCTGTGGCTCACCCGCCATCAGCGCTGGACGGCGCCCGTCTACCTCGTCGGCGAGAGCTATGGCGGCTTCCGCGCGGCTGCAATGGCACAAAGCCTACCGCATGATGTCGATGTTATCGTTAAGGGGCTCGTCCTCATCTCGCCGGCGCTCGACCTCTCAGCGCTGCATCAGAGCGAGCGCGATCTTCTCGCCGCCGCCTTTATCCTGCCGTCTTACGCGGCTACCGCAGCAGCGTTTCACCCACCTTCGTCGGCGAACCGTGCTACAGAGGCAGAACGGTTCGCGCTGTCGGATTATCTCGTCGGTCTTGCCGCCCTGCAGGGACAACCTCCCCCGGGCGACGCATTCATTGCGCGGGTCGCCGAAATCGCCGGGATCTCGGCGGACATCGCGCGCCGATATCGGGGTCGAATCCCGCGCCACATCTTCGCCCGCGAGATCCGGCGAAAGGAAGGGGAGGCAATCAGCCTCTACGACAGCATGATCACCCGGCCGGCCGGCCCAGAAGACGGAGAGAGCGCCGCCGACCCGGTACTGCAGCCAGCTGTCGCCGCTTATGGCTCGGCCATCAACGCCTATCTGGCAGACGAGCTCGGGGTTCATTCCGATCTGCCCTATCGCGTGCTGCCTCGGGACATCTCACAGCAGTGGAACTGGCAAGGCGAACGCCAGCACGGCACCGAGGGACTGGCGATGTCCTCTCTCGAAAAGACACTGATCGATCATCCGGACACAAAGCTGCTGATCGTCAACGGGCGGTATGACCTGGTGACACCATATTTCGCTTCACGCTGGCTCGTCGACCAGTTGGAGGTCCCTCCCGCTGTACGCGCCGGGGTTCGCCTGCGCGTCTACGATGGCGGGCACATGGTTTATATGCGTCCGCAGGCCCGTCTCCTTCTAGCCCATGACGCGGCCGACCTTTACGGCGCCGCGGCCGGCTATGCGCCGTCACAATGAACTCCGCTCGCCTGCATGAACGACAGCTGTTGCGGATCTGCGGCCTCGCCGCGGTCCGCGCCTTGTTCGAGCGGGATCCCAGCCGGGTCGAGCGCCTGTTCTTCGACAGCAATATGAGCCGCGAGGTCGGCCGGTTCTGCCAAAACCTCGCCCGCGATCGCAAGCCGTATCGACGAGCCGACACAACCGAACTCACACGCGTCGCCGGCACCGTCCTGCATGGCGGCATTGTCGCGATCGCCCGGCCGCAACCAATGCTCGATTTAGTCCCAGAGGCATCTCGGGAATGGGCTCTGAACGGAAAGCCTATTCTGCTTCTTGACGGGGTCGGCAACCCGCATAATTTGGGGGCGATTGTCCGCAGCGCGGCTTTCTTTGGTCTCGAGCGCATCGTGCTGGCCGACCGCCCCGACCAGGCGCTCCCCTCCGATGCGAGCTATCGGGTCGCAGAAGGCGGGTTCGAGCATTTGAGCCTGTACAGAGCATCGATCCCGTGCGCCCTCGACATTTTGCGGCAGCACTACCGTGTTGTCGGCACCGCTCTCGGCAGAGCCGCGGTACCTGCTGCTTGGAGTGACGATCGGCCGGTCGCGCTGGTCCTTGGCAATGAGGAAAACGGTCTCGATCGAGCCACGCTAGCCGCCTGCGGCGAGTTGGTGACGATCCCCGGTAGCGGCCACATACAGTCGCTCAATGTTGCCGCCGCAGCGGCAATCCTGCTTTACGCGCTCACCCGCTCCTGATTTCGGCGGCCCGGTCGGGCTTCTGCGAGGAGATGGTCGAGCTCGGCCAGCAAGCGTGCCTCGATCTCCGGCCCTCCACCGAGATGCCTTAACAACAAGGCGGCCGCTTCGATCGTGGACAAGGCCTCGCGCCGAGGCTCGCGCCGAAAGCGACCGAAGCGAGATCTGTGCCGGGGATTAAGGACGATGCGGTGAAGCTTAAGCAGCCATGGATTGCGCCACCATAGCGTTTTGACCTCGCCCCAGCTGCCGTCGAGCAACACCACACCTTCGAGGTATCGTAGGATCGCTTCCCGATCGGCAACAGGCTCGCCGCGACGATCGAGAGCGACCATCTCTTGCTCAGAACCGAGGGCGGCCGGTCGCGCCGATCCGAGATAGAGCACAGCCCAATGTTTCGGATCGGCAGAGCGGCCGAGAGCCCGGCTCAAATTTGACCAGGACAGCCCGACAACGAGCGCGCTGCGGCGCAGTGCCGCGCATGTCCTAACTGCTGTCGCCAAGGCCTCTTTCTTTTCTTGCGGGTGCTGTAGGACGAGGACAAACAATCGATTTTCGATCGGTTCGGCGATAAGCATCCCAGCCCTCCGTTACTCAACACCGCCAACTCGTTCAGAGGGAATGGCTTGGGCAAGCCGCTGTTAACTCCATGTAGCGGTATAGTCCGTTCGGCTTGCTTGCTGGTGGAGCTGAGGTTGTGGCAGATAATTGCCCCTCGACCGGGGGCGCGCAATTGAGGAGTTCATGCACAAACCTGTCCGCAAAGCTGTCTTTCCGGTCGCCGGATTGGGCACCCGCTTTCTTCCGGCAACCAAGGCAATGCCGAAGGAGATGCTGCCAATCGTCGACAAGCCACTCATTCACTACGCTGTCGAGGAGGCCAAGGCGGCGGGAATAGAGGAGTTCTTCTTTGTCACGAGCCGAGGGAAAAGCGCCATCGACGACCACTTCGATCGCGCGATTGAACTCGAAGCCATGCTGCGCGACCGAGGCAAGACGGATCTGCTTGACGAACTCGAGGCACGGCTCCCCGAACCTGGGCAGATGGCGTATACGCGGCAGCAAAAGCCCCTCGGTCTCGGTCACGCTGTATGGTGTGCCCGCGGCCTGGTCGGCGACGAGCCATTCGCGGTGCTGCTCGCCGATGATCTGATGGTTTGTGATACGCCGTGTCTGGCCCAAATGGTCGAGGCCTATGACGAGACCGGCGGCAACCTCGCGGCAATTATCGAAGTACCCCGGGCGCACACATCGCGGTACGGAGTCCTCGATGTCGTTTGCGACGACGGCCGGCTGGTGAGCGCGAAAGGGGTTGTGGAAAAACCGGACCCCGCGGAGGCTCCTTCGACTTTGACGATCATCGGGCGTTACATCATCCAGCCGGAGGTATTTGGTCATCTCTCCAATGCCGCACCCGGCAGGGGCGGCGAAATCCAGCTGACCGATGCCCTGAGTAGACTGATCGAGGACGGCCAAGCCTTTCACGGGGTGCGCTTTGAGGGCCGACGCTTCGATTGCGGCGATAAGCTCGGCTTCCTCGAGGCGACGATCGCCGTCGGCCTGCAGCACCCGGAGCTCGGGGAGGGGCTGCGTAGGATCTTAACCTCCTTCCTTTAAATCGGTGGAAGGCGCGTTCACCGCAAAGGAGGAAAGCTGCAGATGGGACACCACTTCGACCCAACGATCCTGCGAGAGTACGACATCCGCGGGATCGTTGGGCAAACATTGTCAACGACCGATGCTCGGGCGCTTGGACGCGCATATGCGCTGACGCTGGCCGAGGCCGGCGGCAAACGCGTCGCCGTTGGATATGACGGCCGGCTTACTTCGCCGGAGCTCGAGGCCGCGCTAGTTGATGGCCTCGCGACTGAGGGTGTCGATGTCGTGCGGATCGGGCTCGGGCCGACTCCGATGCTTTATTACGCATCGGCGACACTCGGCGTCGATGGTGGGATCATGGTTACCGGCTCGCACAATCCGCCGGATCACAACGGCTTCAAAATGGTCTTTCGAGGCAAGTCGTTTTACGGAACCGCGATCCAGCGACTCGGCAAAACGGCGCTGGGGTTGGGTGCGTCATCGGGGCGGCCGCGGGGCCGGGTTGAAGAGCATGTTATTCGCGACGATTACGTCGCAAGGTTGGCGCGCGACTACCAAGGTGATCGTCCGCTGACCGTCGCCTGGGACGCTGGAAACGGCGCCACAGGTGAGGTGATGCAAGATTTGACGATGCGTCTGCCTGGCAGGCACGTGCTGCTCAACGCAGCGATCGACGGCACATTTCCTGCCCACCACCCCGACCCGACAATCCCGGAAAACCTGATCCAGCTGCAAGACGCAGTGGCGCGCGAGCATTGCGATCTCGGTATAGCCTTTGACGGCGACGGCGATCGGATTGGCGTTGTCGACTCGCTGGGCCGGATATTATGGGGTGACCAGCTGATGGTCGTGCTCGCACGCGAGGTGCTGAGCCGCCACCCGGGCGCTCCGATCCTCGCCGATGTCAAGGCGAGCCAGGTATTGTTCGACGAAATCGCGCGGATGGGTGGCCGCCCGGTTATGTCGGCCACCGGACACTCGCTGCTCAAGGCGAAGCTCGCCGAACTCGGCGCGCCGCTGGCTGGCGAAATGAGTGGGCATATCTTCTTCGCTGAC
>Ga0306922_10006857_pt1 | contig 10937 bp, 7 predicted proteins | sample sta12Cox44000082_FD_203758 | JGI IMG/M metagenome (GOLD analysis project Ga0306922, IMG submission 203758) | Lab enrichment of tropical soil microbial communities from Luquillo Experimental Forest, Puerto Rico - statoxic.12C.oxic.44.000.082 (v2)... | ecosystem: Environmental > Terrestrial > Soil...
TCGGCCCCGGCAGCCACTTCCTCGGCTGCGCGCATACCCTCGCGAACTTCGAGACCGCTTTCTATCAGTCGACCATCGCCGACTACTCCTCCTACGAGCAATGGTCGCTCGAGGGCAAGCTGACCGCTGAGCAGCGCGCCAACCGCTTGTGGAAGAAGATGCTGGCGGACTACCGGGATCCGGGAATCGATCCGGCGCAGGATGAGGCGATGCTGGAGTTCATCGCACGGCGCAAGGCCGTGCTGTCGGACACCATCGACGACGAATGATCTGCTGCCGGCACCGTCGTCGCCACGGCCGGGATGCCGGCGCACCGGTCAGTCTGGCTGCCGCGGGCGCCCGGCGGACACCGCATCTCTCGCGCGCAGCTGCCGCAGCAGCGCGCGATGCAGCGCCAGGTATCCGGACGAGGTCACGCGACCCTGCGCCGCGAGGAGTGCATTGACGCTCGCGAGTGCGTGAAAGGGCACCGAAGGGAAACCATGGTGCTTGGCGTGATAGGGCATCCGCCAGGTGAGCAGCCGCACCGCGGCTTGGGTAGAAGTGGTGCGCGTGTTGGCGAGCAGGTCGTCATCGAAGGCGCAGCCGGTGTGCTCGGCGAGCAGGAACAGGCGCAGGAACGGCTGACCGAGGAGCGCGGGAACGATCCAGTAGACGAGCACATCCGCACGCTGCAGTAAGAGCGACAGCGCCGCAGTCCCGAGGTAACACGCCCACAGGAAGCGCGCCTCGCGCACCACCTGCGCAGTGCGGTCCGCCGGTACGAATGTCTCGTTGACGCGCCCGCTGAGCGCATGGCGCAAGGTCGTCTGCAGACGCTCACGCCAGTACGGCAGGCCCGACACGCGCCAGCACCAGGCAGCAGGGGTCGCCGGCGCCGGCACCGCCAGCTCCGGATCGCGCGCCCGGTCCTGGGTATGGCGGTGATGCGCAAAATGGAACAGCCGGAAATAGTTCGGCGGCAGGATCAGCAGCGCGCCGCACAGCCACGCGACCGCATCGTTGAGCGCACGGCTGGCGAAGGCGGTGCGATGAATGCACTCGTGCAGTGCGCAGAAGAGGAAAACGAGCACGATGCCGTGGAGGAGCAGCGCCACGGCGAGCCACGGCTGCCCGCGACTCGCGCACACCAGAGCGCCCGTCGCCGCGAGGAGCCCGAGATGGGTGCCAAGCTGCAACGCGCCGCGCGCATCCGAGCGCCGCGACAGCCGTCGGATCGTCTCACGCGGCAGAAGCGCCGTCGGTAGCGCATCGATGTCCATCGCGCATCTCCGCGGGAGATTCTAAGCTCGAAACCCGGCCGACGCCTTCGCGCGCACTCGGCTACGCATGGTGGCTCCCGCAGGGAGCGCCAATAAAATCAAGCGACTACCGGGCGACGCCGTTTTGCGCCGCCCCGCTGTCAGGCCGGTTTGATGTTGGCGTTCAGGCGGAACAGGTTCGCCGGGTCGTAGCGCTTCTTGAGAGCGACCAGGCGGGCGTAGTTGTCCCCGTACGCCGTCTGGACGCGATGTGCATGCACGTCCTGTTGCGACTCGCCCAGATTCACGTAGTAGCCTTCGGTATAGGGCTCGAGCTTCGCCCACGCCGCACGCGACCACTCGGTGTTGCGCTCCGCGCCCTCGCCGGGGACCTTCCAGAACGAGCCCACTACCATGTCGTAGCGCGCGTGGCGGTTCCAGAAGGCCGTTGCGTCCGGCGCCACGCGGTTGGCCGCGGCGCCCAGGGGCTGGAAGCCGATGAACGCGAACCCGACCGGCACGGGTGTTGCCTCGATGTAGTCGATGGTGGCGTCGATGAGGGAAGGCGTGAGCGCGCGCGCCAGCCCGCCCTTGAAATAAGCGCCGTAGGGAAAGGGTTTGACCGGGTTCGCGGCACCCTGCAGCTTGACGTAGGTCGCAGGGCCGAGCTTGTCGGCGACCGGCTTCCCGAGCGCCCGCAGGGGCGCGAGCACCCGCTCGCCGTCGGCGGGCGCGCCGCAATAACAGACATCGAATCCCAGGCTTGGCCCATCCTTCGCATCGATGTCGAATTCGGGCAGCACACACAACTCATCGGGCGCGCCCGCCATGTAGTCGACGAAGCTGCGCATCAACTGCCGTGAGCCCGCAAACGGGAAGGTGATCTCACCGCCGTACAGCATGGGCCCGACCGGGTGCAGCCGATATTCGAACGAGGTGACGACCCCGAAATTGCCGCCGCCGCCGCGCAGGCCCCAGAACAGATCCGGGTTCTCGTGGGCATCGGCGCGCAGCAGCCTGCCATCGGCCGTGACTACTTCCGTGCCGGTGAGGTTGTCGATCGTCAGGCCGTACTTCGGCCCGATGCGGCCAAACCCGCCGCCGAGCGTGAGCCCGGCAAGGCCGGTGTCGGAGGCCGTGCCGGCGGTGGTGGCGAGGCCGAAGGCCTGCGCCTCGCGATCGAATTGCCCGAGCAGCACGCCCGGCTCGGCGCGCGCAAGCTTCGTGGTCGGATCAATGTGTACGCTGCGCATTGGCGCGAGGTCGATCTCCAGGCCGCCGTCGCACACCGACTGGCCCGACAGGCTGTGACCACCGCCGCGGACCGAAGTGAGCACGCCGTGCGCACTGGCGAAGCTGACTGCACGCATGACGTCGGCCGCGCCGGCGCAGCGCGCGATGAGCGCCGGCTTGCGGTCGAAGGCGGCATTCCACAGGCGCCGTGCGTCGTCGTAACCCGCGTCGCCCGCGGTCAGCAGCTCGCCCCGCAGGCCGGCGCGCAGATCCGCGACGTCGGCAGCAGTCAGCGTGACCGGCCGGCCGTCGAGACCGAGGGCGCCGATCTCTGCGCCCGCAGCGACGACGCGACGCAACGGTAAGGAAGACGCGGCGAGCGCTGCGAGCCCCGCTGCACAGAAGGTTCTTCTTCTCATGATTGTTTCACTCCCAGCGCGACGCGGGGGAGGGTGCGCCGTGCGCTTGGCGAGTGTCAAGCGTGGCGACCTCGCGGTGAACCCATCCTCGCGCCGCGCGCGCCTGTGGCACACTACCGCGCCTTCGTGTCCGGTCGCGACGGCCACGACATCGAGGTGGTCTGCCATGAGCAAACTCCTGCAACGACTGGTCGTCCTGCAGCCCGGCGAGGCCCCGGTCGTGCTGGCGTCGCTCGCCACGCTGCTGTGCACATTTTCCAGCTACACCATGCTGCGTCCGGTGCGCGATGCGCTCGGCGTCACGTCGGGACTGGACAAGATTCCGTACCTCTTCTGGGGCGTGTTCGTCGCCATGCTGCTGCTGCAGCCCGTGTATGGCTGGCTCACCTCGCGCTACGCGCGCTCGGTGTTCCTGCCGTGGGTGTACGGGTTCTTCGTCATCAATCTGCTGTTGTTCTGGTTGTGGTTCCACGTGGCGGCCGATCACACCTGGATCGCGCGCACGTACTACGTGTGGGTGAGCGTGTTCAATCTGTTCGTGGTCGCAGCGTTCTGGAGTCTGATGGCCGACATTTTCACCCGCGAACAGGCCGGGCGGGTTTTCGGCTTCATCTGGGCGGGCGCCAGCGCCGGCGGCCTGATCGGACCCTTCGTGGCCCGCGAGCTGGCCCTGCCGATCGGTGCCATCAATCTGCTGCCGATCTCCGCCGGACTGTTGTTCGTGGCGCTGCTGTTGATGAGGCAGGTCATCCGCCGGCAGAGCGCTTCCGCAGCGCCGGCGAGCGCGGCCGCGCCGGGTGTCGAGCGCGGCGTCGGCGGCGGTGTGCTGGCCGCCTTCGCCCAGGTGGGGCGCTCGCCGTACCTGATCGGGATCGCGGTGTTCGTGTTTTTCATGACCTGGGTGTCGACTTTCTTCTACCTCGAGCAGCAGTCGTTCGTCGCCAAGGCGTTCCACAACGCCGATGAGCGCACACGCTTTTTCGGCACCATCGACCTTGCAGTGCAGGGGGCATCGCTGCTGCTGCAGGCGCTGCTCTTCAGCCGCCTGTTCACATGGTTCGGAATGCGAACGCTGCTGATGGCGGTGCCGCTCATGATGATCGGCGCCTATGCGCTGTACGCGCTGGTGCCGACGTTCATGGTGCTGAACTGGGTTTACGGCGTGCGCCGGGTCGCCGATTACGCCATCACGCGGCCGTGCCGCGACTCGCTTTTCACCGTCGTGAGCCGCGAGGAGAAGTACCAGGCGAAGAGCCTCATCGACACCTTCGCCTATCGCGGCGGGGACGCGATCAGCGGCTCGCTCTACAAGGCCGCCACCGCCGGGCTGGGCGCCGGCCACAGCGCCGTCGGCTGGTTGGGCGCGGCGATCTCGGCACTGTGGATGCTGCTCGCGCTCGGCCTCGGGAATGCCTTCCAGCAGCGCGCCCAGCGCGCCGCAGCGCCGCCCGGCCAGCCGGGCGAGGCGCGCTTCAGCCGCACGGAGAGCATTCGACTCTAGGCCGCGCTGGGCTGCGCTTCGCCACCGCCGGCGGACAAATCGGGCGTTGCGCTGCCGCCGAGGGTCGCGATCGCGGCGATGATCTCCGCCGCGTTGGCAAAGCGCTCAGCGCGTGACTTCGCCATGAGGCGCGCAAGGAACTGCGCGTAGCGCGACAGGTCCGCGGGCAGCGTCGGAAGCGGGGAGCTCACGTGCTGCTGCAGAACCTCCATGGCGGTGGCGCCGACGTAGGGTTTCTGCCCGGTCAGCAGCTCGTAGCAGATGACCCCGAGGCTGTAGAAATCGGAGCGCGCATCGAGGCCCTCGCCCTGCGCCTGCTCGGGGCTCATGTAGTACGGCGAGCCGAGGAGCACTCCCGTCTGCGTGCTGATGGTGCTGGCATCTATCGAGCGCGCGAGGCCGAAGTCGATGAGCGCCACGGAGTCGTTATCGCGCAGCATGACGTTCGGCGGCTTGAGATCGCGGTGCACGAGTCCCGCCTCGTGCACCACCTGGAGCGCCGCGGCGATCTGCGCCACGTAGTGCAGCGCCTCCTGCTCGCTCACGCCGCGCTGGATGCGTGCCTTGAGGTCGCCGCGCGGCAGGTATTCCATAGCCAGGTACTCGAAACCGCCGTGCACACCGTAGTCGTAGATCTCCACCACGAGCGGACTCCGTACCGCCATGATCGCCGTGTACTCCCGCTCGAGGAACTGCCGCCCGGCCGCCTCGTCGCGCAGGGTCTTGCTGACCTTGAGGGCCACGTTGTGCCCACGGTGCGCGCTGCTGGCGAGGTACACCATCGCCTTCTCCGACTCGCCGATCTTCAGCCGCAGCGTGTAGCCCGGGATGTACTCGGCGTTGGTCGTGAGGAGTGCAGCGATGCCGCTCGGCTGCAGTGTTCCGCCCTCGGCGCCGGTGCCCGTGCGTCCCGGATCCTCGGCAGCCGCGTGGGCGGACGGCGGGACGGTGTGCTCGGCCGCGTCGGCCGCGATGAGCTCCGCATCGCGTGACAGATTCGCGAGGCTCGCGAGTCGTCGTGCGACACGCCGCTCGACGCGGCGCAGCGCGACGCGTACCGCGGTGCTCAGGCGCTCGGGGGTGAGCAGCCGCTTGGGCAGGTAATCCACGGCACCGAGCTGCAGCGCGCGCACCGCGGTCAGCTCGTTCCCGTCCTCGGCGAGTGCGATGACGGCCGGCGTCGCCGGTTGCTCGCGCAGCTGGCGCAGCAGCGCCAGGCCGTGAGCGCCGGGGTCCTCGGGGCTCGCGCCGAAGGAGGCCGCCAGCATCAGCAGGTCGCAGTCGCGGCCGGAGAAGGTGGTGCACCAGCGGCGGAACTCCTCGAGGTTGAGCATGCTGACGCTCGCCTCCGGGCACAGCACATCGAGGTGATGGCGCAGCCACTCGCCGTAGCGCCGGTCATCGTCCACGACCAGTACCCGGGCCGGCGGCGGTAAGCGCTGCGCATTCATCGCTGCACCGTGAAGCGCAGCCGCACGCGCGCGTGTTCGCTGATCGCCTGGCCATCGCGCAGCACCGGCTGGTAGCGCCAGTGACGCACGGCATCGAGCGCGGCCTGCTCGAAGATGCCGACAGGCTCGGCTCCGATCACCGACACGTCGCCGACCGCGCCATCGAGTCCCACCACGAACTGCAGGTCGACCCAGCCGTCGATGCCGCGCGCTCGCGCCAGGTCCGGGAACTGCGGCGCGACGTAGCGCGTGCGCGTGAGGGAGCTCGCGTTGACGAAGCTCGTCGCCTGCTGCGCCTCCTCCTGCGCCACGGCCAGCGCCGCATCCAGCCGGGAGATGCTTGCCGCGTCGGCAGAAGCCGCGCGGGCCTCGGCGAGCCAGCGGCGGGTGGCGGGGAAGTCCTGCGCCCGCAGCGCGCCGCGCGCCTCCTCGAGGACACGCGCACTCCAGGCGCTGCGCGCGCGCTGGGTCGCCGGGTCATCGGCCGCCTGCTGCACGAGCTGACCGAGGTAGAAGTGCGCGCTGTCGGTCGCCGGGTCGAGGAGCGCGCCGTGCTCGAGTCGCTCGTTGAAGGCGGCCGCAAGGCGGGTGAGCTCATCGCCGCGCGCGGCACCGTGCAGCCGCTGCGCTTCGCCGCGCAGCGCGCTCACCTGGGCGGGGTCGGCCCCAAGATCGGCGGCGGCCGCGATCCAGATGTCCGCCTGGTCGGCATTCCGGGCGACAAGTGCCTGGTGAGCCTCGCGCTGCAGCAGCGCGATCAGCTCCTGCAGTGACTGCTGCACGGCCGCATCGCGCGGCGCGAGCGCCCGCGCCGACTCGATGTAGAAGCGCGCGTTGTCCTCCGCCGGGGCGAGCAGCGCGCCGCGCGCGAGCGCCTCGCGGCCGCGACTGAGAAAGTCGGCCACCCGCGAGTCGAGCTGCTTCTGCGCGAGCTGCTGGCGCGCCTCTTCGACGAGCGTCGAGCGATGCTCGCCGTGTGCGGCGTCCTCGAGCGTCGCGAGTGCCCCGGCGACATCGCCGCCGGCGGCCGCACGTTGCGCCTTGTTGAGCACCGCGCTCTCGCGCTGTGCACCGATCTGCGCGGCGAGGAACGCGACGCGTGCGTGGTCGGGGCCGATGGCGCGCGCCTGCTCGGTGAGTGTTTGTGCGGCATCGAGATGCTGTTGCTGCAGCTCCGCTTCAGCGGCCGTGAGCAGCCGGTCGATCACCTGCTCGAGCCCGTTGACGGCGCGCGGATCGCGCGCATTGCGCTGGAGCGCCTCGCGATACAGGTCCGCGGCGTTCCCTGCCGGCGGCGCAACTAAGGCTCCGGCGGCCAGCGCCCGATCGGCGCGCGCCAGCAGGCTCTCGAGCGCGGCGTCCTCGCCGGCGACCGCCGCCGGGTTCGATGCGGCTGCAGGGTGCGGAGCTTCCGGCGGGTCACGCAGCGCCCGCCATGCCAGTGGTGCCGCAACACCGAGGAGTGCGGTGAGGCCGAGCAGGACGAGCGCGGCCCGGCCGCGCCGTGGCGGACGCGCTGCGGACGCCGCCCCCGGCACGACGCCGCCCTGCGCGTGCCGGCGCCAGGCCGACTCGACGAACAGGCGCACGCGTTGCTCGGAGAGCGGCCTGTGCAGGAAACGGTGCACCGAGCCGTCGGTGATGTGCGAGGCGAGCATCCCCTGCTGGTCGGCCCTGCCGGCGACGATGAGCACCAGCTCCGGGAACTGCGCGTGCAGGCGATCGATGAGTTTATTGACTGCGACGGCGACTGCCGCGCAGTCGATCACCGCGACTCCGCCCTGATGAGTGAGGAGCGCGCTCGAGAGGTCGACCTCGGAGCCGACCGGCAAGACCGGGTGCCCGGAGTCCGTGACTTTCTTCAGCATCACCACGAGGTGCGCATCGCGCGTGAGGGCGATGAGGGGTTGCGGCGTGAGCCCCAGGCGCAACCTCGCGACCCCGAGTGGCGTCGCCGCCCGGAGGTCTCGCGCTGGGATCTTGGGGGCGACGACTGTCACAATCCGTAAAACCCGCCCGTTCGGGCCGCCATGCCCGGCCGCGGGATTAAGATGACGTAAGACCCCCGACCTGTCGCTAACTGCGCGGGATTTCTGTGAAATTGGTCATCCTGTGACGCTCCCTGGCAGCGTCAGCCCCGCCCCGGGGAGGGGTCGCCCGGGCCAGCCGGGAAATCGCGAGCTTCAGTCGCGCGGCAGCAGGAACTTCGAGCCGTTGTAGCTGAGCACCGCCCCTTCCGGGGTAATGCTGTCGAGGTGCACGCCGTCCGGAAGAGTGTCGCCTTCGCGCAACTTGTGCATGTTGATCATCACGAAGCGGTCTTGCGGCCGTGCGGCGAACACGTGCAGGTCGAGCCGCAACTGCGGCAGCTGCGTTCCCGGCGTTGCGCTCACGTCCTGGTAGAGCGGCACCCCGGAAGCCGTGCCCCGCCGCACGTGGTTGCCGAGTGCGGGGGCGGGCGGCTCCTCCGCCGGCGCGTAGTCCTCGGCATTCGCTGAGTCCGGCGCGCCGTTCACCGTGCCCGCGACGGCGCTCGCCGCAGCGTGTGCCGTGGCGGGCGTGGGAGCGGCGGTGCCCGCGGTCTCCGGTGCCGCAACGGGTCCGAGCGGCGCAGCGGGTGCCGTCGCTGCAGCTAATGCGGGCGGCGCAGTGCCCGGCGCCACCGGTGCGCTGGTGGCGACCACCGGCACGGGGATGCCGGTGGAGGGCGGGGTGGTGGCCGCGGTAGTAACGGGCTGAGGCCCGATAGCTGCGCTGGCGTGCTGATGCCGCACCAGCATCCACATCACGACACCGAGGTTCACGACGAGCAGCACCGCGATCGCGATCGCCCACAGCGGCAGGCGCGTGCGCGGTGGCGCCACGCGCACTTCGAACAGCGCCGGGCCGCTCTGACGCTGGCGATCGCTCTCGGACTTCTTCAGCGCATCGAGGATGAACGACATCGGTCACCCGCCGTGATGAGTATCGGCGACCGACAGGAGCGGCGCGTCGGTGCCCGCGACCGTGCCCGCGAGCGCGATCTGCGTCTGGACGCCGGCGATGCCATCGACCGCCAGCTGGTGCAGGCGCTGGAACTCGCGCACTTCGCCCACGAGCTCGGCGTCGAACACGTCGCTCACCGGTGCATCGCCCTGTACACCGCGCACGTGCTGCAGGCTCTCGCGCAGCCAGCGCACCTGCGGGCCGCGCATGCCGCGCGCGAGTGCTTTCACGGGCGAGCTCGCCGGCCGCCACAGCATCACGAAGTCGCCGAGCCAGTAGCGTGACAGCTCGCCGAGGCTCACCGACTGCGTGCCGCCGAGATCGAGACGCGCCTGCTCGTCATCGAGTGCGGTGAGCACGACCTGGTGGGTGGCGCCCGCGGCGTCGTGCAGCAGCAGGATGGCGGGATGGTTGTACTGCCGCAGTTGTCCGAAGGAGCCGCGCTCGGCGATGCAGGCGAGGCCGAGCGCGGCAGCCTGCGTACACGGGTCGGTGCCGTTCGGCTGGTACTTCGTGCCCCACAGGCCAAAGAGCTTGCCGAAGGCACCGTCGGTGTCGGTATCCGCGGCGTTCTTCGCGAGCAGCTGCGCGAGCTGCGCCGGCGGCGGTCGCGGCGTCGTGGCGAGAGCGACCGGGACGGCGGCCGCGCCATCATCACGGGACACGGCAGTGGCGCTCGCGATGGGCCGCGGACGCGTCTGCCACGGCTGTGCCTTCCAGACCGCGAAGGTGACACCGCTCAGCAGGAGCGCGATTACCGCGGTCGCGGCCCACGGCAGCCAGTCGGGCGTGAAACGCCGGCCGAAGACCTCGGCTGCAGCGCTGCGTACGAGCGATCCGGTCACGCGGTGACGGTCGAGCGAGTACGCCCCGAGGAGCGCGCGATCGCAGATGACGTTGATGACGCGCGGCACACCCTGCGACAGGGAAAACACGGTGTTGAGTGCCTGCGGGGCGAAGACGTCGGTCGTGGCGCCGGCCACGCGCAACCGGTGGCGCACGTAGGCGGTGGTCTCCTCGCGCGACAGCGGATTCAGGTGATAACGCCCGGTAACGCGCTGCGCCAGTTGCCGCAGCTCGTTGCGCGAGAGCAGCTCACGCAGCTCCGGCTGGCCGATCAGGATGATCTGCAGGAGCTTCTGGGTGTTGGTCTCGAGGTTCGTCAGCAGGCGCACCTGCTCGAGCACCTCGGGCAAGAGGTTCTGCGCCTCGTCCACCACCAGCACCACGCGGCGCCCGGCGGCGTGCGCGCGCAGCAGGTACTCGCTCAGGATGTCCACCAGGTCCTTGAGACTGCCGGTTGCTGCGTCCGGGATGCCGATGCCGAGCTCCTCGCAGATGGTGAGCAGGAACTCGGGCGCGGTCATCTTAGGGTTCAGGATCAGGGCGATCTCGGCGTTCTTCGGCGTTTGCGCGAGGAGCGAGCGCACGATGGTGGTCTTGCCGGTGCCGACCTCGCCGGTGAGCTGCACGAAGCCGCCGGCCTCGTTGATGCCGTACAGCAGGTGCGCGAGCGCCTCCGCATGGCGCTCGCTCAGGTAGAGGTAGCGCGGATCGGGGGTAATGGCGAACGGCTTTTCGTTGAGGCCGAAGAACGACAGGTACATGAAAAGGATGCTACTCGATCGTATTACCGCGCCGCAGTGCCCGGTTCCCGAATCGCGCCCGCGCTTCATCGAGGGCCGCGTCCAGGCGCCCGGCACGGCGCATGTCCTCGAACAGCCCGAGCTGCGCGCCGGGCGTCAGCTCAGTGAGGACCACTCCGAGCAGGCGAAGTTTCGCACCCGGGTTGGCGCTGAGCCACCGCGCGAGCAGCTCCGCCGCCACCCCGGCGACCGCCCGCGCCTCGCAGGTCGGCGGCGCGACTGCCCGCTGCCGCGTGAAGGTGGTGAAGTCTCCACGCCGGATCTTCACCCCGATGCAGGAGGTCCGCAGCCCACGGGCGCGCAGGCGGCTCGCCGCCAGGTCCGCGAGGCCCGCGAGCTGGCGCCGAAGCTCCCGCGGGTCGCCGATATCGTGCTCGAAGGTCTCCTCGGCGCTGAGTGACTTCTCCTCGACCTCCGGCAGCACCGGCCGCTCGTCGACGCCCGAGGCCCGCTCGCGGATC
>Ga0306922_10006859_pt1 | contig 10933 bp, 7 predicted proteins | sample sta12Cox44000082_FD_203758 | JGI IMG/M metagenome (GOLD analysis project Ga0306922, IMG submission 203758) | Lab enrichment of tropical soil microbial communities from Luquillo Experimental Forest, Puerto Rico - statoxic.12C.oxic.44.000.082 (v2)... | ecosystem: Environmental > Terrestrial > Soil...
AGCCGCTTTTCTTTGTTTTCGTAGCGTTGCTTGTTCAACGCCAAGGCTTGGTTATAGACGAAGCGGCACGAACCGGCAAAGCGTCGCAGGTTGCGAAGTTGTTCGCCATTCGGCAGGGCTTCGAATTGGTAGCCTTGCACCCTCAGCACGGAATTATCGTAGTTGGTCCATGGCAAGACATCAAGACGTTTGCCACGGCAGACACTTGTGTCTTCGCAATGTCTTGGTCTTCATCACAAAGTCTCGGCATCGCGCATTCGATGGAGATGCGATCAAGAGACTTCGAGGGTTGTTCTCCGAACTCGCTCAAAGGCGTATCGAGCCGAATGCTCCGACGGGAGAGACCTGACTTGGTAGCTCGCTATTGGAAAGGCGTGCTCTGGTCGCCGTCTTACTTCGCCGCTAGTTGCGGGGGTGTATCTATCAACATTCTGAAGGACTATATCCGACAACAGAAAACATCACCCTGAAACGGGCTTATATCCCCGCTCCAAATCTAAAGGACCGGGGCTTTACGCCCAAACGGGTAAGCTCCGCCTTTCGGGGCCTCTCCATGCGAGACGCTTTATTGGGGATGTTCGTCCGAAAAAGCTTGCGTTGCGGTCTCATTCGGCAGGAACTCCAACTCGCACTGCTCCCGGGAGGCCAGGCAGTGAATTTCAGCGATCCGAGGCATGCTGGTGACAGTCGTGTCAGGGAAGGATTGGGGAGGAACTCTTGTCGTGAAGCGGGCCAGAAGCTTTGGCGGGTCTTTCACTCCCGGCAGGAGCGCGCTCGAGACAATTTTAGGGCCGGGCGTGACGATGGCTGCGAAGCGCTCGCTGAGATCAGTTTTTTCGCTAAACGGAATCCTGACGGTGCGGTCGCGGTCACGATGCCGCGGGGCTTCCTCGAGTAGTTCGTTCGCCGCCGGCTCACTTCCGGCGAGAGCGATAAGGCGATCGCGAGATTCCAGTTCTGCAGCGGACAGGGAGCGTTGCGGTGCAGGAGTTGCCTTTTCGCCCAGGTTGCCAATCTTTGCGGCAGTGAGAGCCGCCACGTAGTAATCCATCGCTTCTTTCTTGTGCCCGAAAGCTTCCTTGAGCCGCGCCATGTGAAGCTGAATGGTTGGCTCGTCGCTGAGGTCCGAAGCCGCACGCAGGTACTGGTCGGCGGTTGAAAAATCACCTTGCTTGAATTTGATCCAGCCGAGCGTGTCCCAGAAAGCGGAGGCAAAACTCAAAAGCTGCAGGGTACCGCGATTGACATCTTCGAGTCTCACGGCATTTAGCTGGGCGGCCAGAGTGGAGATAGAGCGCCTCGACCACTCTTCCGCAGTCTTGAGATCGAGCCCGGCGTCGGCGCTGTAGTAAGCCGCGGCGTTCAGTGTCATCGGGCTGCTGTCCAACTGTACAGCGTGACGAAAGGCTATCCGAGCTTGGTTCACTTCGCGGTCATGACTCGCAGCGCGGCCAAGCTGAATTTGCAGACGCGGATTGCCTGGCTGTAATTTCGCAGCGGCCTGGTATTCTTCGGCGGCTTGATCGAACCTTCCACCCGCCTCCATGTAAGCGGCACCCAGATTCGCGTGACTCTCCCACCGGTCCGGAAACAGTTGGACCTGCTTTCTTGCGGCTCGAATGGCGTCTGGATACATCTGCTCGGCCATCAATCCACGAACCAGCCCGTTGTAGGCATCGGAATCTCGGGGCGCGAGCTCGATCACCCGCTGGTAGGCCAGGCGCGATTTCTCCCAATTCTGGTTTCTTTCCAAAAGCTCGCCAAGAGACTTCCAGGCATCGATGTAGTTGGGATCGTCTTTGACGATGGATTCAAGGAGTGACTGCGCCTGCTCGAATCGCTGCGCGTGAATCTGTTCGAGGGCTTCCGCGAAACGCACAACCTGAAGCGTGGGGGCGCCGCCCGACGGTGGCGCCCCCAGAGCGTATGCCAATTCGCCCATTTCCGACTGCACGGCCGAGCGGAAAGCGGAATACTCCGCGTAGCGGTCGATGGGAACGGCGGCCATCTTCGTGGCCAGGCGCCAGTTCCCGACGAGTGCGGGCGATTCCCAGTTCCAGCTTTGTTCGTACTCGGCAAAGTCCTGGATCAGGCGGGACGGATCGATTTTGCGGGTCTTCAGTCCGACCGCAAGCCTTTCGGCCAGCTTGTCGCCAAAAGTCAGCTTGAGATTGATGGTCATTTCCTTGGCATCGCCGAGGCTGGTTCCGTAGTTGCCTGACACGGGTGGCAACAAAGAGGAAACCAGCTCATCGAGATTCCGGGGCGAGAGGGAGCGCTCGGCACGATCGGAATTGGCCGTGTCCTCGGGGGAAGGGGTCGGATTGTCCTCGGGAAGCGTGGCGGTGAGGTGCAGACGCAGCCGTAGAGGTAAAGAAGTGTCATAAGGATCGCTGACGTCGAGGTCGGTGATGGCCAAGTCGTCGCTTCTCGCATCTTTCTTCGCGCTGGCTTCGAGAACACTCTGCAACTGAGAGACCGAGGATTGCACCAAGCCGAGGCGCAGAAGCACCTCCCAATCCCCGCGAGTTTCGAAGGTCAGAAGGGCGTCCAACTTGCGGTCGTCCGTCAGTCGCCCTTCCAGGTTGATGCCATAGAAGGTAGGCGTGGCGAGTTCGTTAGGTATGCGCCGCAATTCCGAACCTTTCTCCGGCGACGTGACAAGGGCAAGTTTCCCGCGGATGTTGGGCATGAGGTATCCGAAGGGAGCGACACCGAGAGTCGAATCGAGCCACATTTCCCTGCCATCCAGAACGAGATAGGTGATGGCGTGGTCGAATTCGAAAGGTGTGGGAATTTCTTCCATGCGGCCGGAGGCTTGCAAAAGCGCCGGAGAAGCCTTGATGCCGACGGCCTCGAGCATCGCTTCGAGAAGGGTGGCTTTATCCTTGCAATCGCCGTATTGATGCGTGAGGACATCCGCCGCGAAGTGCGGCTGAAATCGGCCAACGCCAAAGGAAAGGCTGACGTAACGAATGTCGCGCGCAACGTAGTTGTAGATGGCTCGAAGCTTTTCGAGATCCGAATGCAAGTCACGGGTAAGTTCTTCGGCTTTGGCCTTTACCTCCGCCGTCGGAATCCGTCGGTCCCGCTCGAGCCCGGAATACCAGGCAGAGATCTCAGCCCAGTCGGCGAACGAAGTAATCCAAATGCGTCGGGAATACATTCGGGGTGGGGTTTTAAGGAGCGACCTGACGTCCGGCAGAGCATTAGAAGACGGTAGCACCAGGGGCCGTACCCCGTGGAACATGTTGGAAGTCTTCCAGGTCCAAATGTTGTGGCCAAGTTCCGCGCGCAGTGTCGGGCCGTCCGCGCCCGTCGTGGAAGTTTTGACGGCAACCTTGGCGGAGACGCTGAGCTCGACCTGTTCGTCGAGGCACACATCGTTGCTGACCAGGTCCCAGATCTGCCAGATTTTTCCCGCAGTCACCGGCTGATAAGTCGTCAAGGTTTCGTACTCGAGAATGTCGCCGGGCGAAAGGTTGGGTACGACAACGTGCTTCTGGCGAAGATCGGTGTAGGTGGGGGCCGACTGGGCGATGGGCGAGGTCATGTCCTGCATGGCCTCCGGACCGGCGGTGACCACCTTCCCGTCCGGCTTCGTGACCCGGACACTGCGCACTTCCAGCCCGGCGTTGGCCGAATCATAGCTGAAAACTAACTGGCCAACCTTTTGAACGCCGGAATAGGTTTGCACCCGGATTCGTGCGTAGGTCTCGGCCGACCCGCTGCCGTCTTCCTCGTAGCGGAGGTGACCGCGGACCTGTTCGTAGACAACAGGCTCTTTGGAGGTATCCACAGGGGGCGGCGGTGCCGTACCCGGAGCACCAGCGGGCGCTTGCCCGAGCAGTCGCGAGGCGGGGCTCAGGAGGCAAAGGGCAAAACAAGCGATGGCCGCTGAAAGCGTGCGAATAGACACGATTAGGAACCATAGCCTAGTGCGCTGTGTTGTGCAATTTCCATCCGCTAACCGTGAGGGATCAAATCACAGGCCATGAGGAGATCGATTGTTGATGGTAAGAACCTATCCTCGGCCTGCCAGCGGCATCCGGGCAGAGGCGCAGAGCATGGGCATCCTCGAGTCCAACGCGCTTAGGCGGTCGGGGTGGTGGTGAAGGCCAAAGTAATTAGCGTTTTTTGCTCAAGTTCGTGAGCCTTGGCGGAGCCAGTGGCCGGGCTGGCGCTGGCCGAGCGCTTTACCGAGCGGACGCGAACATTCTTTGCCTGGGCGATGCGCTCAAGGCGCGGCAAAACATAAAAGAGCGCGCCCATGTTAGCGGGTTCTTCCTGGACCCAGACGATTTCGCGCGCATTGGGATGAGCGTCGATGGCCGCGGCAATTTCATCCTTGGGCAGCGGGTAGAGTTGGTCGAGGAAGAAGATCGCCGTGGAAGTGTCCTTGCGGCGCCGACGCTCGGCGCGAAGCTCATGGCCAACCTTGCCGCTCGCGATGAGAATGCTCTGAGCGTCGGTGACTTCGCTGTCAGGCACGAGCGGGAGGAAGCGTGGCCGCTCGAATTGCTCGAGCGTAGACGAAGCCTCCGGATGGCGAAGCATACTTTTCGGCGTGAAGACGATCAGTGGCTTTCGCCAGAGTCGGCGCGCCTGTCGCCGCAGCAAATGGAAATATTGAGCCGCATTCGAAGGCTGGCAAATGTTCATGTTGCCCTCGGCCGCGAGCTGCATGAAGCGCTCAATACGGGCACTGGAATGTTCGGGGCCCTGACCCTCGTATCCGTGCGGGAGCAACAGCACAACGCCGGTAGGCAGTCCCCATTTGTCTTCGCTGGCGCTGATGAACTGGTCGATGATGACCTGCGCGCCATTCACGAAGTCGCCGAACTGGGCTTCCCAAAGGACCAGCCCTTCCGGGTAGTCGCGCGAAAAACCGTACTCGAAGCCCAGGCAAGCGGCTTCGGAGAGCGAGGAGTTGTGTACTTCGCAAAAAGCCTGGTCGGGCGACAGATGAGAGAGCGGGACATATTCCTGCTCGGTCTGGTTGTCGACAAGGACGGCGTGGCGCTGGTTGAACGTGCCACGCTGGGAATCCTGGCCCGTAAGGCGCACGGGATTGCCTTCGAGAACGAGCGAGCCATAGGCAAGCAATTCCGCGAAACCGAAGTCCACGGGCCGCTTTCCGCGCCCCATCTCGGAGCGTTGCTCGAGTAACTTGACTATCTTCGGATGCACGTGGAAACCGGCGGGCGTGCGAACCAGCCCGTCGGTGATTTCGGCGATCTTCTGACGGCTTAGACCGGTATCAACCTCGAACGCCGGGTTGTATTTGCCATAGCTGTAGGGAGACCAGTAGTCCGGCAGCTTGCGGAGAGGAGGAATCTTCGTGAGCTTGGCGGCCTTGCGCTGCTCCTCTTCGTACTCTTTCCGGGCGGCTTCGGCGATGGGAGCGGCGTCAATCCCAATGTGCTCCGCATAGATCTTCCACAACTGCGGATGATTCCTGATGCGCTCGTAGAGGCGCGGCTGGGTGATGGTGGGGTCGTCGACCTCACTGTGTCCGTGGCGCCGGTAGCCGACGAGGTCGATGACCACGTCCGACTGAAACTTGGCGCGATATTCGGCGGCCTGACGGCCAACGCGAACGACCGCATCGGGGTCCTCGGCATTCACATGGAAAATCGGCACGCTCTGCCGGCGCGCGATGCTGGAAGCGTAGCGGGAGGAATGCTCCTGGGCGGGGCGTGTGGTGAAGCCAATCAGATTGTTAACGATGATGTGGATCGTGCCGCCCACGGAATAAGCGGCAAGGTCGCCGAGATTGAGGGTTTCCGCCCAAATGCCCTGACCGGCAAACGCGGCATCGCCGTGCATGACGATCGGCCAAACTTTGTTGAGGGTCTCGCTCGAACGATCGATCTGCGCGCCGCGCACGCCGTGGCGCGTAAGCTTGGCACGCGCACGGCCCATGGCCACGGGGTCGACAGCCTCGAGGTGGCTTGGATTGGAGACGAGATGGACGTTCAGAGTCTTGCCCGCGGAAGTGGTGTAAACCCCGGTGGCGCCGACGTGGTACTTGACGTCACCCGCGCCAAGCACGCTGCGCGGGTCGACATCTTCGAATCCGGCCACGACGTCATGCATCGCCTTGCAGGCGATGTGGGTCATCACGTTCAGCCGTCCGCGATGGCTCATGGCCATCACAGAGTCGACGCCCCCCAGTTCTCCGGCGGCATCCAGGAGGGAATCGAGCAGGGGGATCAGCGCAGTTTCGCCTTCGAGCGAGAAGCGCTTGCTGCCGAGGTAACGGCTCTGAAGAACCTGTTCGAACAGGTCGGCGCGAACCAGGCGGTCGAGGACTTTGGCCTGATTGACGTCAAATTCGGGGCCTTCCATATGCTCAGCGATCCAATTGCGCCGCGCGAGTTCGGCGATGTGGAGAAACTCAACGCCGATCGTGCCGCAATAGATGCGGCGCGCCTCTTCGGCGTATTCGCCCGTGAGACCCTCAAGGTCGGAGCACTTGAGAGGTGTGAAGTAGCCAAGGGGGTCGAGTGTGGCTTCATAGAAGCCCCAGCGGCGGAACAAGTAGAAAACGCGCTCGCGCTCGGCGTGTCCCGCGCCGTTGGAGGAAGGCGGTTTTTTCGCACTCTCGGTGGTTTTGTCAGGAGCGATCGTCACACGGTTGGCCATAGGTAGTGTCTACAGACCTACTATTTTGCCATAAGAGGGCGGGGCGGTTCAGAAGAGGCAGCGAAGAAAGCACAACGGAGAAACCACAGAGTATACCGTGTCAGGAAAGGATGCTCCGGCCGACGGAGAGATCGGGGAGTTCTCGAGAAGGTGGCTTTAAGAGCTTCGAAGCCCAAGAGCGATTAACCTCTAGCGTTCGGCGGGCTTCCTACCGTCCAGGTCCTGTGCGTAGCCCGGAAGCCCGCAAATCTAAAGAGTTCCGAGGAAGGGTCATCTCAGGTAGACTAAAGATTCGCGGGCTGGGGTTCGCGCATCCAAATTGTAAAAGGTTCCATAGGGGAAGGAATGCCTGTACCTGTATCGCAAGCATGGACGGTAGCGAGCTACGTCCTGAAACAGAAGATGAAGGGCCGCAAGCAGTATCCGCTGGTGCTGATGCTGGAGCCTTTGTACCGCTGTAACCTAGCGTGTGCGGGGTGCGGAAAGATTCAATACCCAGCGCACGTGCTGAAGCGCGAACTGTCGCCAGAGGAATGCTTCAGGGCCGTGGAAGAGTGCGGAGTGCCTACGGTGGCGATTCCGGGCGGCGAGCCGCTGATGCATTCACAGATCGAGAAGATCGTAGAAGGGTTGGTGGCGCGCAAGCGGTACATTTACCTGTGCACGAATGCGCTGCTGCTGAAGGAAAAGTTACCCCTGTTCAAGCCGAGCAAGTATCTTACGTTTTCGGTGCACGTCGACGGGCAGAAAGAACACCACGATTTCTCGGTCTGCCGTGAGGGCGGCTACGAACTTGCGGTTGAAGGCATTCGGGAGGCGGTAAAGCGCGGCTTCCGGGTGACCACCAATACCACGCTCTTCGACGGTGCGGATCCCAAGAGCGTCCGGGCGTTTTTCGATGAAATGATGGAACTGGGTGTGGAGGGCATGATGCTCTCCCCCGGATACTCGTACGACAAAGCGCCGGATCAGAAGCATTTCCTGGGGCGTGCCCGTACGCGCCGGCTCTTCCGCGCGATTCTTGCGAACCGGAAGCCCACGTGGCAGTTTAACCAATCAATGGTGTTTTTGGAATTCCTCATGGGCAAGCGCGACTTCCGCTGCACGCCCTGGGGCATGCCTACCTATTCGATCTTTGGCTGGCAAAAGCCGTGCTACTTGCTGCAGGACGGCTACACAGAGACATTCGCCGAGCTCATGGCCGAAACGGAATGGGCCAACTATGGCACCGAATCGGGCAACCCAAAGTGTGCGAACTGCATGGTGCACAGCGGCTATGAAGCTTCCGGAGTCGATTACACCTTCAGCTCCTTGAAAGGGCTCTGGGAAACAGCGAAGGCGACTCTGTTCACGGCAAATGAGGACGACGAGGCGCTTCGCATGCTGAAGGAGCCGGTCAAACCGGTGCACTCCTACAATCCTCTCGTACAAATCGACCGAAATCCGTCGAAGTTCGAGGAGACACGAGCGTGACTGGACCGCGCCACGCCGATCGTCCTGAGCACTCGACGCTCCACCCCGATCAACTTGAAGTGATGCCAGGAACGGCGCACGAAACGCTGCAAGGCTGGATTCCCCAATTGGCAACGGAACAGGAATTGCGCGAGGCACTCGAGAAGGCTTTCGATTACCGGGGGGATGTAACGATTACGCGCAAAGATGGCGCGAAGCTCGAAGGATACATTTTTGATCGGGTGAGCGGGGAAAGTTTGGCGACTTCGTTTGTCCGTCTTTTGCCAAAGGATTCGAACCAGCGTGTCAAAATTCCCTACTCGGACATTGCTGCCATGGTATTTACGGGCCGTGACACGGCCGCCGGCAAGAGTTGGGAAGCCTGGGTAAAAAGATACTGGGAAAAAAGGGGAAAAGGCGGGGAAAGCTTGACCTTAGAGCCGGAATCCCTCGAATAATGAGAACCACAAAAGGGTGCCAAAGAGGCACCCCAATCGGAGTAAAGATTGTAAAATCAACAGTTTGCGCAGGATCCGCATACTCCCGACCCTCCATTCCGAGGTGGACAATAAGCCCTTATCTGTGATAGTGTTAGGTATAGCGTTTGTTGCTCTTGTACTACCTTTTGACTCGTTCAGGGGGCTGTGAGAACAAACTCGCAGCCCCTTTTTTCGGGGCTAGAGGCAATCCCAAATTGCGAGAAACCGTATTTTGGGGCCAAGAGAGGCAAAGCAATTTCAATATCGAGGTTTAGCAGTGAAGGAACAAGGAACAGTGAAGTGGTTCAATGCTTCGAAGGGCTACGGGTTCATCCAGCGCCAAACCGGGGAAGATGTATTCGTGCACTTCTCAGCCATTCAGATGGACGGGTACAAGTCCCTGAATGAAGGTCAAGCGGTGGAGTTCGAAGTAAAGAAGGGCCCGAAGGGCCTTCAGGCAGAGAACGTCACAAGCCTCTAGCCTGTGGGTTGGGAAAGGTCCCCGAGGGGTCGGGGACCTCTCCCACAGAGAAAGTAGCAGGTTTCGAAATCAACAGCGTGCCGTCAAGGAGGAAGTTGTGCAAGTAATGCAGGAAGGTCAGACCATCAAGCATGAAATTTTCGGCCTGGGCATCGTGACAGCATCCGATCCAGAGCGTACCGCGATCGATTTCGACGATCATGGACCCAAGCTGTTCGTGACCAGCATGTTCACGGCTGAACTCATCGGCGAAGCGCCCGCTACCCCGCCCAAGACCAAGCGCCGCCGTAAAGCCTCCGCCGCAGCAAAAGCCGTCAAGAAAGCCGCTGCCGCAGCCGCCGCGAAGTAAGCCAGCCGCACGTTCCTTTCCGGAAGTTACCCCGAAACATGGCGCCAGAAATGGCGCCAGGGTGTGTCCGCCTGCGGCAAATCCCTTTGAAGCGGCAAACCACCCCGACGAGCTGACCCATAACAACTGGGTCAGCTCGTTGGTCGCTCGCCCTTGAGTTGACACTTGCGCGAGACTACAAAGGGTTCGATCACGTCATTCCGACAGTCGTGCGTGGCGGGCGGTGCCATTGGCCGATTGGACCGTCGCGGCAAAAGGAAGCAGGGTGGAAATGATTAGGTCGCTATCGAGTGGCGGATTCGGCCTGGTCGAAGGCGTGGTACGAAGAGCGGACCAACGGGCCCGACTCCACGTGCTTGAAACCCATCTCCATGCCCAGCCGCTTGTATTCGGCAAACTCGTCGGGGTGGACAAAGCAGACGACGGGCAGATGATCGCGCGTGGGCTGAAGGTACTGACCGAGCGTCAAGATATCGGTTCCCTGAGCAGCCAGTGCCCGCATGGTCGAGAGCACCTCGTCTTTTGCTTCTCCAAGACCCAGCATCATGCCGGTTTTCGTGGGGATGTCAGGACACGCCTGTTTTGAGCGGTGCAGCAATTCTAGAGAGCGCTCATAAACTGCGCCTTTCCTCACTTGGCGATAAAGCCGCGGCACCGTTTCCGTATTGTGGTTGAGGATGTCGGGGCTCGCGGACAGAACCACATCGAGCGCTTCCCAATTGCCGCGAAAGTCAGGGATCAGGACTTCCACCTTGCACCCTGGAACACGGTTGCGAATCTCTTGAATCGTGCGGGCAAAAATGCGCGCGCCGCCGTCGGGCTGGTCGTCGCGATTGACGCTGGTCACCACGGCGTAACGCAGACCCATGCGAGCGACGGCTTCGGCAACACGGTGTGGCTCTGCCTCGTCCGGCGGTCCGACCGGCTTGCCGGAAGGAACCGCACAGAAGCCGCAGGCGCGAGTGCAGATATCGCCAAGGATCATGAAGGTGGCGGTGCCGTGCTCCCAGCACTCGCCCATGTTGGGGCATCGCGCGGACTCGCACACAGTGTGCAGATCAAGAGTGCGCATCGTGCGCTTCAGGTCCTGGTAGCGTGGCCCGCCGAAAAACTTGACGCGGAGCCAGTCGGGACGCGGATGAGCCTCGGGCGCGCGCACGGGGGGCGGCGCGGCATTCGAAATGATGTTGAAGGGCGAGGCCATCTAAAGAATCCGAATCCCTAATTTTACGTGGATTTCGGGAAGCTTACAATTCGGGGGATTTTGCCAATTTCAAGTCTGCCACACGCCCGTGCGTTCGATACTTTTTAAACTGAAGGGCATCGTGACCCGGGATGACGCGGTCGATCGAGCCGGCCAGTTGAATCATCCGTGCCTGGTTTTGGATATTTGCCGCATGGTCGGCAGGACTAAAGGTGTCACTGGCCATGTGCGTTTCCATATTCCGGTAGAGGTAGGTATTGTCGGAGGCAAGAACGAACGGCGGGGTGCCTTCGATCAATAGATATTGTGACGCGTAACTG
>Ga0306922_10006860_pt1 | contig 10932 bp, 11 predicted proteins | sample sta12Cox44000082_FD_203758 | JGI IMG/M metagenome (GOLD analysis project Ga0306922, IMG submission 203758) | Lab enrichment of tropical soil microbial communities from Luquillo Experimental Forest, Puerto Rico - statoxic.12C.oxic.44.000.082 (v2)... | ecosystem: Environmental > Terrestrial >...
GATCCCCGGATCAAGTCCGAGGACCGAGCTGATCTCGGCCACCACCACCAAAACCGGCCTTACCGTGCGTTGCCAACTCGACACCGGCCAATACCCCAAGGGCATTGTCGTATCGGATGCCGAGATGACCGCCATCAACATCAAACGTGCCGAGTTCCACGGCGAATAGAACTACACCATCTCACCAGATCCTCATCCCCCAAATCCCGCGTTAATCTTGTGACGAGCCCTTAGCTGACGGAGGACTCTGGCGCGCTTGGGCTTCGGGTCCAGTGGGTGCCAACGCAGCTGAGCATCAGCTCCAAACAAAAGCGACTCGAAAAGAACCGAAGAAATGCTCGCGGGAGACCGTGCGTTAATGACCGGGCCGCATGCCGCGTTCGGGATTTTCGACGTGGATGTGAATTTGAAACATTCGCTCGGATTGATCCGGGTTAGCCCAGGCGCGCCGATATCGAAATTCGATATTGCATTTACCGGGGCCGACGGCTTCGAAAATCCAACCGCGTTCGCCGCCGTGCCCTGGAGGACCGGACGCTCGTTTGAAGGTGTCCGAGGTCATCGCGCACACCGTTCGGTCGCCGCCCATCAGTTGCCAGCGAAATCCCGTGGTCGGGTTCTCTCGCAGGCGGATTTCGATCGTTTGGCCGATTGCAAGATCGATGGTTTGGCCATTGACGCTTTCGTCGTATATTCGTCTCGTCATTTGGATAGTTTCCACTTCGGTTGAATTGGCACGGGAAACACTAGATGGAAAGATCACAAACGGCATGGCAAAATACATTCCTGGCATTGTAGCCCATGCTGTGGTGTATAATAGTGACGTAACAACAATTTTAAACCCCATACTTCGAATAAACCTTCTACCGAAATCCCGGTCATCGAAAGTTAAGTTTGTCATACGGATAGACAGGCTTACCGCGGGGGATGTTGGTCGAGGATTTGGGTATCCCATTATAGAGCCATCTATTAAGTCTCTGGAAGCACATGCGAGTCCTACCAACAAAGCCATCACTGCGGGATAAATCCCTATCTATATTCCTACCCACGCTAACGTGGGTCTGCCAAGCGGGATGCTGGGGTACGATTACCGGAAGAACCCCATGCGGGTTTTGTACGATTCACTTTGGCGGCCTCAAGGAAAAACCCTCCGATGCGATGGCGCTCTGGCTCGCCGACGATATCCTGCGGCCGCAGGGAGAATAATCTCCTTTTCTCATGCGTTACAGCACTCGTTCGGACTCCTATCGGGAAGCAACTGCTTTTACAAAAGTTCTTGTTCACATCTAGCGCAAACTATGCGGCGCTCAGGAGTGGAAAATGTAAGCGTGCTAACGCGACTGCCGCTCAACACTGTCCGGAATGGGTCAATCGTGTCCATCCGGCCCTATTGTAAATGAGTCCACTCAGGGCGGACGATTGACGACGCGGGTGACCTAAACCCTCAGCAACGACAATGCGCCGCCGCATCGACTACGTCGCCAGCACCGACAAGGACACGGTGATCAACTGGACGAACCATTCCTACCTCAACCTCTCCGGCAACGGCTCCGGCTCGGTCGCGGGTCAGCTGCTGCTGGTCAATGCCGACCGCTACACCCCGGTTGGCCTAACTTTATTCCGACCGGAGAAATAGTGCCGGTCGAGGACACTCCGCTCGACTTCCGGCAGATGCTGCCGATCGGCGCCCGGCTTAGCAGCGCGTTCCAGCTGAACAAGGGGGCCGGCGACAGGACCGCGCTCACCGCACGCGGATATGATCCGCGCACCGGCCGCCTCATCGATTGCCTCACGACTGAGCCGGCAGTGCAGGTCTATACCGGCAACGGCATGAAAGGCTCGGTCGTCGGATCATCCGGCACGACATATCGCCAGACCGAGGCGTTCACGCTCGAGACGCAGCATTTCCCCGACAGCCCCAACAAGCCGAACTTTCCGACGACCGAGCTAAGCCGGGGCAGGAGTCCCGCTCGACGACAATATTCCGGTTTGCTACGGATTCGCCACTGCCGTCACTGCCGCGCTGAGTGCAGACACTCACAGTCAAATTCAGTGGATGGGTGACTTTCGGCAGATTACGGCTTTTCGACTCTCAGCCGAACCCGATGGGCATCACGGTAAGTCGGGCAGGTGTAGAGTCGAGGTGTGGCGCGATGGCTGTAGGTCGAACATATCTGTTGACGCCCCTTTCGTCTGGCGGTGCCTCACTGGTTCGACCGTGGCTCCATTTCCACACCCCGCTCATCGAACCGGACTGGCGGATTTCCCGCGTCCGGCTCTCGGACAAGACTTCACGCCTTCACCCACGCCACGTCGTGCCCCAGCCGGCTCAGGCGTACGAGCCCCAAGTACCCGTAAAGGTGCGAGAGGGGATAGCTCCCGCCGTTGCGTCGCCTGACCTTGTGCTTGAATCGGAGCCACCGGCGCAACCGCACAGCCGTGTAGTTGTCGAGTGCGCGATATGCTTCGCGGGTGGTGCCGACACTGAAGTAATTGGCCCATCCGCGAAGCACGCGGTTCAACATGTCGACGAGCTCTGTGGTCTCTTGCCAGCTCCGCGGTCGGTCGGTCAGCGCGTGGATCCTTTCGACCATGCGCTTGATGCTCTTCTTTGACGGCCGGTAGCCCAACCGGGCGTGGCCGGTCGTTGGAGAGTACATCCGCCCGAACGTATACTCTCCGTCCGGAACCCTGCAGATCCGTGTCTTCTCTTCGTTCACTGTCAGCTTCAGCTTGCCCATGATCTCGCGCAGATGGTGCAGCGCCGTTTCTGCGTTGCCCCTTCGGCACAGGATCACAAGATCGTCCGCATAGGTGACGAGGCGAGTGCCGAGGCTTTGCTCAAGGCCGAGCTTCTTCCACCCCAACACAAACCGGCGCATGTAAAGATTTGCCAGCAATGGTGAGAGCAGCGGTGAGCCTTGCGGGATGCCTCGCTGGCTATCCCGAGCCTCGGTCGTGCGTGTCATCCGGCCCCGTTGATCGGTTTCTTCCACCGGGCATTCCAGCCACATCTTGATCAGGTGCAGCACGCGCCGATCAACGATCCGACGCGCCACCGACTTCAGGAGGTCGGCATGCGGAATGCTCCCGAAGTAGTCCGCGAGGTCGGCGTCCACGACGTCCGGGTGGCCGCGGAATAGCAGCTCTTCCACCTCGACGACGGCCTGCTGGGCGTTTCGCCCAACGCGGTAGGCGTAGATTTCCGACGGAAGATCGGCTTCGAAGATCGGCCTCCAGCACCAGCAGCGCTGCTGTCATGCAGACCCGATCCCGCACGCTCGAGATGCCCAGCGGCCTGAGCTTGCCGTTGGCCTTCGGTATAAACACTCGTCTGATTGGCTCCGGCCGGTAGGTCTCCTGCTTGAGCGCAAGCGCCAGTTCAGCCAGCCATCGCTCGACGCCATATGCCTCGATATCCGCGAAATCCTGGCCGTCGATCCCCGGCGCGCCCTTGTTGGAGCGGCACTGGGCATAGGCAAGCGCCAAAATGTCGTCGCGGCTGATCTTGTCGTACAGAGCGTAGAAGCGATAGCCGGCCTCCGCCTTCGCTTTCGCGTGTAACGCCGTCTGCCGCTTCTGAACACTTTTTGGAGTTGTTAGGTTGCCCAATCTCCCGGTTCCTCACCGCTTGTTGCGTCGGTCTTGAACCAAGGCCCTTCCCTCCACCGGCATTGCCCGGCTTCTGCGGTATTACGAGCCTCTCCGCCACCCCCAGCGCGCCCGGCCTGTCCCTCGCGGGCGTCCGGTTGATCATCCCTGATCACGCGTTGGGGCTTCCCGTGTTGCGCGCGCTTTCCTTGTGTACATGCTGCCGCCACTACCCCGGTGCAGCGGCTGGGCGTATTCCTCGCTCATCTTACCCAGCCGTATCAGCCTTCCCCGGAAGGAGCCCCGGGTCGGCCTGCACATCGACCTTTTCGAGGCTTGCTCGGCGTTCACTCGCGTTGCGGCCTGCACACTCGCGCGGTCACCAATTCGTGACCCACTATCCGAAGGCTTCAGACATTTCGTCTCCTCCATGCCTGCTCCGGTTGCTTCCGGCGGGAGCGAATCGCCGGGTGGGGCTTGCACCCACTGGAAAGCGCCGCCTTCACGGCGCACCCCCACTGCGGTCATTGCCTAGCCAGCTAGAGCCAGTAGGGCGATCTCAGTGGGGTAGATTGCAGACCTTCGCCAATCTCGGGACGGAGGGTCAGTGGTCCCACCCATTCAGGTGAGGCCCGGCTTTCCCAACCTCACCTGGGTCCGCCAAGCGACCGGGTTCCACGGCAGAGAGTGTCGAGGAATGAGTCGGTGCACTTGGTCGCGCCGAGAGCGGACCTTGCTTCACCTCAGCCGCCCCTGGCTTTGCGGAACCACAGGCTCGCTTGCTCAGGGTCGCGCGGCAAACCAAAACCATTTACGTACAGGGTTCCAATGAGGTTCTGCGCGTCGTGGTTTCCCTGATCGGCGGCCTTACGGTACCAGCGGATCGCCTCGCGTGGTCCTGTAGCACGCCCCACCATGCTTATAAAACAAGCCCATGTGTAACTGCGCGTCGGCATTTCCCTGATCCGCGGCCATGCGGAGCAAGGGCATCGCCTCGGCGAAAACCTTGCTGTCCAGAGCCGTTCTTAAGCGCATCCTCCACCTGCGACTTCGCCGCCGCCTGACGGGCCTGCTCCTCATCGTGCGCTTTCTCGGCGGCAGCGGCCTGTTGCCGCGTCAATTCGGCTATTCGTTCCACAGACACCGACCTACCGCCGGCGCCGATGATCCCTAGAATCCCGACAATCCCAAGGCAGATCCTCCAACGGACGGCGTGGCCTCGATTTGTCCGGACCGGCCGGCCAGGCGGCGCCACCGGATCGACGGGCGGTTCGGCCTTTGACGGTGGTTCTATCCGGGGCACCGCTTCGATCGCCGCGATGAATATCACCCAGTACTCGTAGCGCCAGTCACGAATAGCTCCGGTTCGCTTGCTTCGTCAGGGAGCTGTTAACCAAAAGCATGCAGCATGTTCGCCATCTCGAAGGCGGGATGAGGCATGACGATCCGCATTAAGATACTGTCGATCACCGTCTCGCTTCTCGTCGTATTCGGGATCGTCGTCGGTGTCTCGGCGATCCTGCAGCGTCAGGTGGCAAACGAAGTCAGCAGCATCACCCGTTATCACGACCCGCTGACGGCGGCGATTGCCGATTTCGACGTGGTCAGCTTCGAATATGAATTGCTGCTGCTGCGGCTGCTGCGGCGCGCCGACGCGGATAAGAACGAGATCGAGAGCATCACTCAGCGCGAGCAGAAGATCGCCGAGGAGATGCACGCGGATTTCGCAACCGCCGAGCGCGTGACCGCGGAAGCAGTGAACGATGATAAATTGCCGGCGCAAAGCCGGCTTCTCTTCGCCCGCCTGCAAGGCCTGGTGTCGATGCTGCGCCGCAAATTGCCGCCTTTCGTCGAGGTCGGGCAACAGGTCATGCAGGCGCTAGCCGGGGGCCGTCTTGAGGACGCACGCCGACTCTCCCTCGGCTTCCGCGCCTATGAGGAAGCGTTCGGCCCGGATACCGCAGGGGTGCGGCGGGCAGTTATCGAGTTGACCGATGCGGCGACAGGCTCAGTCTACCGCCGGCAGGCGGCGATCGAATATATGGGTTTCGTCCTGTTTGCCCTCGCTTCTCTGCTCGGGCTCGGCATCGGGATCGCAATCGCGACCGCGGTGATCCGGACCTTGCGGCGCCTCGTCGAAGCCGCCCGAGCGGTGGAAGCGGGCGAGCTCTCCACGCTCGTACCGGTCAGCAGCAGCGACGAGATCGGCCAGCTGGCAACGTCATTCAACGCGATGGTCGTGGAGCTGCGGGCCAAGGAGCGGATTAAGGACACCTTCGGCAAATTCATCGATCCGCGCATCGTCGCTGGGTTGATCGGTTCGGGCTCGGAAGAGGTCGATCACGCCGACCGTCGGGTCGTCACCGTCTTCTTTTCCGACATCATGGGGTTCACTGCGATCAGCGAACAGCTAACGGCGGCGGTGATGGTCAACCTGCTGAACCATTATTTCGACACGGTGACACGCTGCATCCGCGCCGACAACGGCATTGTCGACGAGTATATTGGTGATGCGGTGATGGCCTTCTGGTCACCGCCCTTTTCGCTTGGCGACAGCCATGCCGCCGCCGCCTGCCTCGCTGCGCTCGCCCAGCAGGAGGCGATAAAGATCCTGCAGGCCGATCTCCCGAACATCATCGGGTTGCGGCGCAACGCCCCGAACCTCCTCGTCCGCATGGGCATCGCGACGGGCGAGGTGGTACGATCGGCTCCCCTGTTTCCAAATCCTTCACGGTCATCGGCGATACGGTCAACATCGCCTCCCGGCTCGAAGGCATCAACAAGGTGTACGGAACGCGCGTGATCATCGCCGAAGACACGCTACGCTTGGCACAAGTCGAGGTCGAGGCACGCAAACTCGACTTGATCACCTGCGTCGGTAAGACAGAGCCTGTCCGCATCTACGAGCTGCTCTCCCGGTTCGGCAAGCTGGACCCGACCGATGCCGAATTGCGCGAAGAATTCGCCGGCGGTCTCGCCGCCTACCGGGCCCGTGACTGGGACGAAGCGGGGCACCGATTCGAGGAATGCCTGAAGCTGAAACCGGGCGACGGCCCGTCCGCCATCTTCAGCAAGCGCGTCGGCATGTTGCGAGCCAACCCCCCGCCACCGGATTGGGACGGCGTGTGGCACTTTACCCACAAATGAAAGCCCGCGCGCGGAAAACGGCATGATCGTCGATTGGATCTACGATCATCCGACCGGCCTGTGGGGGAGCATCCTGGTTTGCGGCACGACGGCGCTCGCCTGTCTCGGACTGGCTCTATTCCATCCGTTCGTCGATGTGGGGGTGCGCCGGGCGCACAACGACCTTGCCGGCTTCTCGATCGCGATCATCAGCGTGGTCTATGCCGTACTGTTAGCCTTCATCGCGGTCGCCACTTGGGAATCGTTCTCGTCGGCGGAAACGATCGTGCAGGCGGAGGCCGGCTACATCGGCAATTTATACCGCGACACCAAGGGCTTCCCCGACCAGATCGGCGAACAGATGCGCAACGCGCTCACCGATTACACCGAATCGGTGATCCGAGCGGAATGGCCCGTGCAGAGGCAGGGCAAAGTGCCCGGCTCGGGCTGGAAGTCGCTGTACGAACTACACGGCCAGCTCGTCAGCTTCGAGCCCCAGACACGGCGAGGCGATTGTCGACGCGGAATTCTTGCGCGTCCTCAATGAGCTCTACAAGGCTCGAGAAACGCGCCTGACCGCCGCCACCGGCCACGTACCGGTGGTGATTTGGTGGATAATCGCCTTCGGCGGCGCGCTGACCACAGCCTTCACTTATCTGTTCGGCTTCGAAAGCTTTCGCTTGCATCTGACCATGACCGGCGCAGTCGCCGCCTCGCTGTCGCTTGTCGTCGTGTTGATCATCGCGCTCGATTGGCCGTTCCGCGGCGAGGTGAGCGTCCCGCCGGACGCCTACATGGAGGTCGAGCACGGTTGGACCCTGACGGCAAGCGACCGCGAGTGAGCGGCTGCCGCCAGGCGTCTGCTCCGGCCCGTTCCGCGACCTGCGGCCGCCGCGCTCTTCGCGGCCGGTAGGGTGCTCAGACGTTTTTAAGCCAATCGAGCGAATTTTCGGAAGCGTTTCGCTGCAGGCGGCTCCCGAGTCGAGCGGCACTCGGATCGGGATCGGAAGCGACCATGCCCATGGAAAACCCCCTATCCCTACCTCGGCGCCGCTGCCCTCGCCGAAATCGCAGCCCTCGGCGGAGAAGACTAACGCCTGGGTCCCCGGGATGGCGCCCTCACCGACCTTGTTGCCGTCCACGTAGAGCGTCACCTGTCCGCCCTTGCCGAGGCCACCGCCGGCATGGGCGAACTCGATGCGGACTCGGTGCTCGTCCGCGGGCAGCGCTTCCACCGCCTCGACGTAGAAGTGGTGCACCCCAACCGAGTTGTCGCAGTATTTGAGCTCCCGTTCTTCGCATAGAGGCTCCAGCCGCCGGCGTTCCCGCCCTGGGCGATGATCACGCCCTCAGCGCCGCTCTCCGGCACCTCGATCTCGGCGGTCACCGCGTGGGACTTGTTCTTGTGTTCAGGACGCAGTTTTCCAGCAGGTGTTCCATCTCCTGGAACAGGAGGGTGTTTCCCCGAATCAGCACCGGCCGGCCGGCGAGGTCCGAGTTGAACCTTTGGTTCCGGCTCACGGGCAGAGCCGCGCCCCGGAACGACGGTGGCCTCCGATTTTTTTTACGAACTCCGAGGAGATCGCCCGGACGGCGGATCAGCGCGGCGCCGTTTTCCGGGTGAGCTTGACCAGACGGCCGGATTTCATGTTCCAGAATTGCACGAGCGCGAGGATCAGCACGATCAGCGACATGAACGACCACACGAGGGTCACGATCGATGACAATCCGGTCATGTCGCGATTGGCCTGGTGCAGGACGTACCAGTTGACCACGGCGAACAAGGCCAGGATCACGCAGTAGACGTGATCGGCGGAGTCGAGACTGGCGGCGCTCGCCTCGCCGTCGATCTGGTCGACTTCCCGATGCGAAATCGTGCCCTTGTCGGTCAAGAGGCCCCAGACGGCGTAGCCCAGTAAAAGGGCTGTTGTCAGTGCCGCGTAGTAGTGCATGTCGGATTTGCCGCCGGTCGCCTCACTGTTGGCGAGGATCTGCAGCACTATCAGTGGCGCGAGATAGACCGCGACGAGCAGGTTGAAGCCGAAGCGCGTAAGGGGCTTTGAGGCCGTCGGCTTGGGGCCTGCGGGCGCGCTGGAAACGCCCCCAATGCGGTGGGGCGGGCGCGCCGTTTCCGGCGTTGCGGGGTGCGCTTGCGCCGGCTCCGTCCCGAGGGTCGTGCTCGCGGCCACAGGTTGCGGCATGACCTCGGCGACCCGCAGCAGCTGCTCTGACAGCCGCTGGATTGAATTTTCCCAATCCTCGAACAGGTCGATCCACTGGTGGGTCGCCAGCTCGTAGGCAAAGGCGTCGCCCGGCGCCACGTCCTCGACCCGGACCGGGATCACGATCAGCCGGTTCTGGCCGGCCAGCGCCAGCTCCTTCTTGACCTCGTTCGAATTGTTGCTTTCCGCGGAGAACACCAGGACCATGACCTTGGCGTCGTGGATCGCCCGCGGAATCGCTACCTGGAAGTTCTCCCCTGGGCCGATGTCGCGGATCGAGATCCAGCAGCGAAAGCCGCGTTTCTCCAGCACGTGGCACAACGAGAGCGCAGCTTCCCTATCTTTCGATGCGTAGCTGACAAAGATGGGTGCGGTCATCGAATAACATGCTCCAAACCCGGGCCGGCCGGCCCGCCCCGCCCTATTCGACGACACTATGGTGTATAAGTCGGTAAGGGCGAGCCGATGCTTTGATATAAACGACAAGATACGTGGGAATTTGGTGGAACTGGCCGAAGCCGGGCGCATCCTCGAGAACACACCGGAGCAGTTCCTTGCGAGCCTCGACCGGGCAACCGCGCAAGTCGTGGCCGTCCAAGTGCAAGAGGTCGAAGGCGAAATAGGCAAGTCGCTCCGGCCAATGCTCGGCCCGTCGAGAGCCATCTCGCGGCCAAACGAGAGCAGTTCGCCGAAGGGCGCCCGAAACAAAAGGCGTGCGATCGTACCCGCTCCGGCTGATCAACCTTACAGCAAGAAAAAGACGGCCAACCACAAGACTGGCTCGACGCTGTATGTCGGCGCTCCAGCCGGCACCGGCCGCGTTCTGGCGATCCTCCTCACTGGCATGGACCCAAACGCGAACGAGTGCTTCTTGCCGCGATTGCGGATGGTGCCGGCGGCGGCGAACATTCCGCCGTGACAGACCGAGATCTGGGCGCTGGAGATCTGCGCCGGGGCGGTTTTGCCTAGATGGCAAGACGGCCGGCGTCGGCGCACGACACAAAACCCGGATCTTTGAGGCCGCAGATCGTCGAATGCGCTAGAACGGCGTTTCTCGACGGCATCGCTCGACCATCAAGCGTGTGAGCCGTTCGCCTATGCGCCGTTGGCGGTCCGTGAATGTCTGGAATCGGCGCACAGGCGCCATCCGCCGAGCATCAGAGAAAGCGGCCCTCCACCTTCAGAGACAGCGCAAGCCAACATTGAGAACGGCCGGGATGGGGTCGAGAGCGGCCCGAGCGGCGGCACCAAACGTTAGATTTTGACCACCAGTTTGCTCACTCGTCGTCCCAGCGGGCGATCACCGCGCGGGAAAAACGATGCATGAGCTCATGCGCATTGCCGCCGAGGTTCAGGCCGAAATCCGTGACACCCGCTTCTCCCAGCGCCCGGACCCGCCCGAGGCACTCCTCCGGTTCTCCGACAATTGCAACCGTTCTGATGAGCTCCTCGTCGAGAACATCCAAATGCTCGTCGGGGAGCTTCAGGAAATAATGCTCGTAGAAGCGCGCGTAGTCCCGGTCCGGGTCGATGTCGTGCCGTTGCATCCACACGCGGAAGCGCTCGATGCCTCGTGCAAGGGCGGGCGGCACCTCACCGCCCACCGCCCCGGCGTGAATGAAATAGCGCAGCAAGGCGCAGATTGCCGGGCCGACGGCCATGCGGGCTGCAATCGAATCTGCCCGCTCTCCCGGAGAGAGGACATAGACGATCTGGAAATCGATAATGCGGAAGCCCTCCGCCGCAAGATCGCGTCTCCCCCGCTGGGCCCCCTCCGCGAGCACAACGCGCGCCGCGCGGATGTCGTCGGGCGTTCCGCCGAACGAGATGAACCCGTCACCGAGCTCCCCGGCCATGCGCATGACTTGCCGCCCAAAGGCGGCGACATAGACCGGGATCGGACCATCGAGATTGACGATGCCCTGATCCGGGTGGAGAAGGCGGATCTGCCGCGCGATGTCGCCCTCGCGGTGTTCTACCGTCTCGCCGCGCA
>Ga0306922_10006861_pt1 | contig 10931 bp, 14 predicted proteins | sample sta12Cox44000082_FD_203758 | JGI IMG/M metagenome (GOLD analysis project Ga0306922, IMG submission 203758) | Lab enrichment of tropical soil microbial communities from Luquillo Experimental Forest, Puerto Rico - statoxic.12C.oxic.44.000.082 (v2)... | ecosystem: Environmental > Terrestrial >...
GCTGAATTGCGTGACGTAGAACGTCGTGTTGTGTTGCCCGTAAGACCCGGTAGGAGCGAGAGTGAGCGAGGCCCGCAGGCCATGGGTGGCATCCAGGAGCGGTGAGGGCAGATCCGTGGAGTCATAGAGCACACCGAGCGGCAGCGCGAATAACGTGTAGACCTGCGTGATACCTTGCTGAGTAATGGTCTCGTGCATGGCAGAGATCCCGACGCTCGCACTCCAGATGGACGACAGTTTGCGGCTCAGCGTAATTCCGGAAGTGACCGCCTGCTGCTGGTAGGCCTCCAGCGACTGCTTGATGGCACCCACGGCAAACTGCAGCGCCTGGTCGCGATGGGCGAACTCCGGAATGATGTATTTAGCGCTCGTGTCATAGCCGACACCCGTGGTGGCGGTGCCGCCGAGGTTGATCACCGTCGCGGATAGATTGAGCTGCTCCGCGTTACCGCGCACGTTCCGATCGCTCCAGGTCACGCCGGCGCTGCCACCGAGATCGCTGGAATAGGCGCCGCTGAGGCTGACGGCATGCCGCTGCCGCTCCCGCACCTGGAAGGTGATGGGCAGCCGTCCCTCGCTGTCGGGCGAGTCCGCGAGCTGCACGCTAACCGAGGCGAACACCCCAAGCGTCAGCAGATCCTTGCGGGCCCGCTCGACCGCCAGCGCGCTGTAGGGTTCTCCCGTATGCAGCAACAGGCGCCTGCGTACCAGGCGCTCGTGCACACGCTTCAGCCCCTCGAACCGGATCTCCCCGATCGAAACATGCGCCCCAGGCACGACGTGAAAACTCAGGTTCAGCACTTGTTTGTCCGGGTCCTCATGGGCCACCGGCGGATCGACCTTGGCGAACGCATAGCCCTGGTTCTCGAGTGTCGTCAGCAAGCGCGCGCCTCCGGCCAACACATCGGCGGCAACGGCGGGCGCGCCTGGCGAGAGCCCGAGACTGCCCCGCGCAGAGTTCGGGACGGAGCCATCGATCTGGATGCTGCCGAGGTGGTAGAGGGGTCCGAGATTAAAGGACACCCTACAAAGCGCCTCGTTTCCTTGCGGCAACGCAATCAGGACATCGCCGAGTCGCGGCTCATCCAGCGCGAGTCCGTTAATGGTGATTGAGACCGAGCCCTGGTAGTAACCGAAGCTCTTCAGAACGGTTTTGAGGCGATCGACGTCGCGCCGTGCGCGGGCGATCAGGCCAAAGGGATCGACCGGTGCCGAAGCCCGCAGTGTTTGCAACTGCGACGTTGCCTTGAGCGTCGAATCGACCGCACCGTTGCCGGTCGACGCGAGCTCCACGCCGTACGGTTGCGGATCAGCGGCTCGTGCGAGGGACATGACACTCGCGAGCAGAATCAACGCGCAACGCGAGCTCGACTGCATCCCTGGAGCACGGCTGAGTTTCGACCTCAGCAGATCTCTTGAGCCGTTGCCGATCCCATTGCCGCTAAGCCCCGGAGCGAGCACGACTGTCCCGAGCTGCGTTTTTGCCTGTGACCATCGCCGCGGTAAGCTGTAGCCTCCCCCCGTCTCATTCACGGCGTTCCTCAGGAACTTGTCGCAGGAACAGCGCGCGATCCACTGATAACTGAAACGCGGCAGTTAGCCGCGAAAAACTCCGACAGACCATGAACCGCGCATTAATGGCAGCTCATGGTTAATGGCCCTGATCCTATGAGTAAGGTCACTGGCGAGGCAAAGAATGAATGATGCGGCTCCCGGGGCCGGCCCAGCAGCTCATGGACGCGGCTAAGCCGCGAGCGCAAGAGTCCGCCGCCGCTGACCTGCGCCGAGCGGTGCTGCGCGCGGCGGTAGCTCGCGGTCGACTCGACGCCGATCATGGGTGCTTCGGCGAGAGTAGAGAGCCATTTCTCGAGATCGCATGCGTTACGCGTCGGAGGTGTTGAGTTTGTGTGCAAAGAGGGAACTAATGCAGGATAGCCTTTCGGCGGCTGTTTGAGTCAAATTGGGTTGACGCGGGCTACACCAACCCCCTGCATCTAGTGCTGCAGCTGGCCCTGTTGATCAAATGTCGTAGTTACGACGAGGCATGCGGGCTTGCACTCGCATTTCCGCCCCTTCCCTGACAACAGCAAACGGCTGGCCGTAGGATCTTTCGCGCCCGATGGCCGACAGCTCGGCGCGCCCCTGTCCCAGGCCGACAGCAACTTTGACCCAGTGGCGCACCGCCTGAGATGTTGCTGCAACTGCGCGAAGCGCGAACGTCTTGCATTCCTGGTGGACGAGGATCTTGCCCTTGCGGATGCGGACGATCGCGGTGTATCGAGTCGATCCGTCAGATTGCTTGCGTGCGCGTATCGTTGCCATGGTGGGTTTGGAGGTGACAAGCTATTCATGTCACCTTTACGTCACCTCTGCACCTCATAAGCTCCCCGGAATGCCCACAAATCCCGCAGAGACACCTGAGTCCGGAGAGCCTGCAAAAATACGCATTTCGGACGATTTTTCCCAAAAAAAATCGACCGGCACATCTCGGTGGCTCCCATGATGGACTGGACCGAGTGAGTCGATCAGGTCCATCGAGTCAGCGACTTGGACGCACCGAGAAGGGCTTGTCCCCTTTACGTCTCCTCGAAATTTGCGCGGCCGGTTTCGTGCGCGGATTTCGTCGGTTGCACTTGTAGTTATAACGCGTAATAATTTTGCCATGAAGGTTCCTCTGAGACGCAGCGGAAATTCCCTGGGAGTCATCCTGCCGAAAGCGACCCTCGAAGCTTGGGGCGCAGGGGAGGGGGATGAGTTGGAGCTCAGTGAGCACGAGCTGCGACCCCCCGCGCGGGGAGGGTTTACACATCAGGAGTTGGATCAACTCAGACACACGCTTTCACTTGCGGTGGTGCGACGTTGTACGCCACGGGAGATACGCGCGCAGATACTTGCGAATCTCCACCGCTGGGAGGCCAGGGTGTTTGGCTAGGCGCCTACGACGAGTGGCGCAGGATCGCGCAGAACGACGACGATGGGGTGCTATTCGCAGCGATGCTCGGACGCGATGAAGAGGCCGTGCGGCTGCGGCAGTCGATGCCGTACGTGGGACTATTGTCGCAGGCGTGGGCGCATTACCGGCGAGAAGCAATTCATAATAATCGGCAGCCAGTCTCTTCACGGAAAGTATCCGGATCTTGCCGACGACATCGTCAAGTCCGCGGAGGTGTACTTGCTCGCTGCAAAGCGGCCTGGGCGAACCGAGTGGCTGAACTCGATTGGCGTCTACTCGAAATTCCACGAGACGTTCGGTTACTACGCCGATCCGGTCGACGAGAGGACCGCCACACTTCCCAAGGGCTGGAAAGGCCGACTCGTCAATTTGCCACCTGGAGACACAGAAGGAGTCAAGGGACTCTGTCTGGAACCTCATGACCTGGCGATCGCCAAGTACGTCGCGTCTCGGGAGGGGGATCTGGTGTTCACCCGTGAACTGGTCGGGCGTGGGATCCTTTCCGAAGAGCGATTGCTTTCCTTGCTCGACCAGACTCCGGTCGATGAGCATGTGCGCAATCGAATCCGCGACCAAATCGCGGCAGACTTCCAGGCGGTGAAAGCCCGCAACTCTGTCCGAGAGCGCGAAACGGCAATCGGCCAACAATCGGCCACCTATGCACATGCCGCGGACGATCTGGAGGCAATCAAGGCCCAGGGACGCGCGGAGTGGTTGAAGCTTCGGCGGCAAGCGAAAACACCGTCTCCGACACGAAAGCCAACTCCGGCACGCGATTTACAACCGCGGAACGAGTTGGAGCGTGACTCCGGCAAGAGTTTGGATGACGACGACTCCGAGTAAGAGCTCCATCGGCTTGTCCATGTTAGATCGCCGCATCTCCGTGGCCCCTATCATGGAGTGGACCGACGAAGCGGAATTCGATTACTGGCTCAACGACTTAGCCGCGCCACAAAATCGCCGTAGCCTTTACGTAGCCTCTCGCTGGCAATTTTCGTGGCCGTCAGCGCATCTCCGGGGGCTACGGTGTATGCGCTCTCGTTCCGTCGTTCCAACCAGGACAGGACGAGACACTCTCTACAGAAAATCCGGATAGGCGACTGCCGCTCGCGTGCCTCCCATCGTCGCTCTGAACAGAAGGAGCCTTGATGGATTGGGGTTGCCGTAGTGTCGCTGTGGACGTCGAGACTCTGATCTGGGGGGCCAGCCAGTGCAAAATGGGTAGGTCGCCCGCTTCGCAGACACACCGCTCGGCATACCGTATCCATAAGCCGCAAAGGGTCCGGCACTTTAGGAGATACGTGTCATGCCCCGCATTCCGAACATGAAAGCCGCTGTCTTCGGCGCGCTGTGTGCATCCCTGGTAGCTTCACTGAGCCTGCCCGCGAGCGCCGGTGAGCCGACCGACCCTCCCCGCCGGATCGTCAAGTTCGCTGATCTCGACCTTACGCGCAGCGCAGGAGTCGCCGCGCTGTACGTCCGGATCGAGTCGGCGGCCAAAGCGGTTTGTGAGCCGCTGATAGCGCGAGACCTGCGATCAATGCTGCGAGCACGAGCCTGCGCGGCGCAGGCCATCTCGAGAGCCGTCGCCGATGTGAACGCCCCTCTGCTGACGAGCTACTACCTGGCGAAGTCCAAGGCGGGCACGATCATCCTGGCGCAGCGCGATTGAGTAAGTGGGGCGAAGGGCGGTGGCGGTCCACCGTCCTCGCGCACAGCCCGCCTCAGGGCGGCCTGGCCGGAGGATCCGCCATCGGCAGCGCTTGGGTCGGGCCTAGTGTGGGGGTCTTTGCGCCGCAATATAGGGGAGTCTCCCGTTTTGGCGCTGCGCGGGCATGTTTACCGTGCGCGATCAGACGGTCCTGAACCACATCATGGAATGCACGCCATGCCACGCTACATCGTCGAGAGAGAGTTTCCGGACGGACTGCGGATTCCGGTCGATGAAACCGGCGCGAGGGCCTGTCTGGCCGTGGTGGAGAGCAACCTCACGGACCAGGTCATGTGGGTCCACTCGTACGTGAGCGCGGATAAGAGGAAGACCTTCTGCGTGTACGACGCGCCGTCCCCCGAAGCCATTCGCCGCACCGCGAGCCGTAACAAGCTCCCCGTCGAGCGCATCACCGAGGTTCGGGTCCTCGACCCTTATTTCTACAAGTAAACCAGCACACGCCCCCGAAGGGAGACAACCATGAATGCCTCAACGAAGAAACTGATCCAGCGTGCACTTGCCGCAGCACTCGTTCTCCTGCAACCACCCCTGGTGGCCATAGCAGGGGACGGTGCAACACCCCTGATCGACAAAGTACGCAACGCCACCGCGCAATACTTGGAGATCAGCAATGCGCTGGCCGATCACTTCGTACCGGCAACACCGTGCGTCAGCGGACCGGATACCGGGGCGATGGGTGTGCATTTCGTTCGTCTGGATCGTGTCACGAAGCTCGTGCTCGACGCGCAGCAGCCGCAAGCGCTCATCTACGAGCCGATGGCGGACGGTGCCATGCGTCTGGTTGGCGTTGAGTTCATCGTCCTTGATGCCAACTGGTCGGCCGCGCACCCGGGCACCGTGCCGGCGCTGGAAGGGAATCTCCTGAACTACATCGGCGCACCGAATCGCTATGGGCTGCCAGCGTTCTGGGAAATCCACGTATGGGCCTGGGAGCAGAATCCGAAGGGAAGCTACGCTGACTGGAACACCCATGTCACCTGCGCCCACCAGCCTCTGCCCCTGTAACCAAGCAGACCACCGCATGCTTCCGTTACCGCACTGAAATTCACGATCGATTCATCGTTCGGGAGAACATGCATGAAGACTCTGACCGCCATATTGGGATCGTTGCTCCTTGGGGCCACTGCTGTGGCGAGCGCAGATGGCGCGTCCGCCCTGGCGAACGGCGGCATCCACCGCTATGTCGTCGAGCGCACTTTCCCGCCGGGTGCGCTCGACGGACTCGACGCAGCCCTCAAGGCCAAAGTGAATGCCAACAATGCAAGATTCGGCGTGCATTGGGTAATGTCGTACGCCAACGCCGAGATGACCAGGACTTACTGTGTCTACGAGGGTCCGAGCGAAGCGGCGATCCGACAGGCAGCATCCGCCAACGGGCTGCCAATCGATTCCATCACCGAGGTTCCGGTGACATTGCTGCCGAAGTAAATGACGAGTGTTCGGCCGCCGGCGCGGATGTTGTGGTGGACCGGCGGCCGGACCGTCTCCTGCGCTTGCGCGGTACGACCTCGTGCGGTTCGAGAGTTCGGGGAGTTGGCTCCGACCGATCAGTTTCCACTCTCGACGATCCCGAGGCCGAAGGCAGCAGCGACCGCCTCGGTGCGCGAGTGGACATCAAGCTTCTCGAGAATGGAGGAGACGTGATGCTCGACCGTCTTTGCAGACAGGTGCAGCTTGTGGGCAAGTTGCGGGTTCGTATGCCCCGAGACTAACAGCCTCAGCACCTGAACCTCGCGCTGCGTAAGCCCCCCAGGATTACCGCGCGTCGCCGCTCGGGGCCCGCGCGGAACCCCGCGTACGCCGAGTTTGCGTAGGCGCAGCCGTACCATCGCTGCCAGCGGGCCCGCTTGCAGCCGGTCGAGAATGACAAGCGCGTCGAGCAGGGCTTCTGTGGGGCCTTCCGCGAGAGCAAGCGCCTGCTCGTACGGCATACCAATGCCCTCCCACGTCTTCGCCGCCGACCGCCAGTCTCCCGCAAGCATGAGGCGGTAAGGCTCGGCAACTCCGTCCGGAATAGTGCCGATCGGTTGTGCGCGGGACTGCCAGAACAGAAGCTCGCCGTGGATCCACGGAGCAGTGTGGCCGCGGACGTGCGCGAGGCCGATGGCGGCTTCGCGCGCGACGTCTTCGAGTCTTCCCGCATACCACGCTTGTTCCGCGCGAGCCGCTACGACGCGCCCGATGCGATTGAGTTCATGAGTGGGTGAAGCCAGCGCGAGCGCCTCGTCCAGCAACTCATGGGCGCCGGGATCGCCGCGGCGCAGTCGTACCGTCGCAAGTGTGGCGAGAAGCGTGATGCGTTGTTGCACTCCGGTGAATTCGGAGCTGCGCAGCAGCTCGCTCGCCATGCGCGCGGCGCTGGTCCACTCGCCACGATCGAGCTCGAAGGCTGTGTAGTACGCGCGGATGTACGCGCTGTGCGAGAAGATTCCCCGCTCTTCGCAATACTCTACACCCTGACGGAATACCTGCTGGGCACGGTCAAAGTCGTGTATCAGCACCGCATAGAAGAGCAGCGTGCGGTACGCCCGCGCGGCGTGGTCTTCGAGCCGTTCGTCGAGCGCCAACGTGATACTGCGGTCGAGAGCCTCGTATCCCCCGCGATCGCCGGTCCCCAGAATCGCCCCGCCGATGTTACACAGCGCATGCGACTCGGCTGCGCGGTCGCCGATTTCGCGGGCGAGCTGCAGCGCGCGCTGTCCATATTCCAGCGCTTCCTTGTCCCAGCCACGATGAACCGCGAGGAGAGATCGCCAGCTGTAGGCCATTGCCAGAGCCGAACCGCGCGGCAGGGCCTCCAGCAGGCGAATGGCGGTGGACACGCAGTCATCGGCATTCGCCTTATCGCCTACCGTGCGGTATTCCTGCGAGAGCAGGCTAAGCATGCGCGCCTGTGCCTCGACGTTGCCGAGCTCGCGCCAGTAGCCGGCCGCTGCCCTCGCAGATGCAATGGCCGCGCGTGTCTGATTCGCCAGGCTACTTTCCTGGGCATGGCGTTCGAGCAGGTCGGCCCGCAGTGCCGTCCCTGCCGACGAGGCGTGCTCCAGGGCGCTGCGCAGGTGCGCAGCGGCCTCGCGGTGAGCGCCGAGCCGCGCGGCCTCTTTGGCCGCGCGCGGCGCAAATTCGAGAACGGCCGCTCCCAGCCGCGCGAGCGTGGCATGATGCACAAGTCGCGCCGGATCGGCACCCTTCTGTATCAGCCGCTCCAGCACCTGAGCATGCAGCGCGGCAACACGTTCGGGCTGGATTGCATCGAGCACTGCGAGGCGTGCGAGCTCGTGGCGGAAGCCGATCGCGTGAGTCCGCACCTCGAGCAAGCCGCGGGCACCGGCCTCGTCGACCGCCGCCTGCTGCGCGCCCAATACCGATTCGATGAGCCAGTTCTCCGTCCCTTCGGGCGATATGGCGACAAGCTCGGCGAGCTCGCGGGTGGCAGCGGAACATCGTGATAGTCGCGCCATGACCGCATCGCGCACGGTCTGCGGGACGGTCGCGCCGGGACTTGCCAGCACCTCGCGCAAGAAGAACGGATTGCCACCCGTGATCCGATGGAGCAGACGCGCGTCCCACCCGCTCTCTCCGGCCAGCACTTCGACTGCCGCACTCGAGAGCGGTGCGGGGCGCATGCGGATCACGTGATCGCCGGTGAGTTCCCCCAGCGCCAGCCGTACGGGGTGAGTCGGGGAGAGCTCATCGTCGCGATATGTGGCCAGGACGAGCGCACTTGTCCGCTGAACACGCCGTCCAATGAATCGCAGAAAATCGAGCGTAGCCGCATCGGCCCAGTGCACGTCCTCGAGGACGACCACGCTAACGCGTTCGGGCCGGATGAGATCCTCGAGCAGAGCCCGGAAGAGCGAGTCACGCGCTTGATCGTCGCGAATCCCGCGGCCGGTGAGCACCGAGGTCTGTGCCGCAACCTCGTACACCGGAGCCAGTGCGCGTGGGGTCGAGAGTGCGTCGCACGCACCCCATAGTGTGCGCGCGTCGCGCCGGTGACCGGAAACGAATTGCTCCACCAGGGAACTCTTGCCGACACCCGCCTCTCCCGAGATGAGTACCAGCTTGCCCGAAGCCGCACGTGCCTCATCGAAGCACCGGTTGAGTTGTGCGAGTTGCTCCTGGCGCTCGAGCAGGTGCATACGACTGCTATTATCCGACAATCGTGCATTGCATGCATTGCGGCCCGCAGACTCACAATCACCCGTGAACCGCGAAGCGATGTCATTCGAAATGATTAACGATGTGTCGGGAGCTGATTCCGGAGCAGATACGGCCGATAGAGCCCGTCAATCGATTTCTCGAAAGATATCGGTTGCGCCGATGATGGACTGGACCGACGATCTCTAAAGATCTTTGCCGATCAGGTGCTTACAGATCGCGGGAGATGCTTGTCTCCTTTACGTCCCCTCCGCACTAGGCCTTTTCGCCGTCTGGTGGGCGTTATCCGAAACTCAAAATAATCCTCGGCCACCTGGCAGAGGGCACGCGCGGCACGCCTCACTGCAGGACGCGCAGGCCCAAATGTCGCTGCATCGAGTCGAAATCCCGATCTGCATGCAACAGCTCGTGGCCGTGTTGGATGCAATACGTGCCTATTAAGACATCGATCGTCTTGCGGACAGTCACACCCTGTTTCCGCAGACGGCGATAGTAGTCCGCCGCTCGCAGCGCGTTGTCGCGACCGACGAGCTCAGCGCACGGCAGCTCCAACAGCAGTCGGCGCGCGGTGCGGTAGTCAGCATCCTTGGCAAATCCTCGCAGGAGCTCGGCCAGAATCAGGTCGCCTGTCAGCAGGCGACCCGACCCCAGAAGCTGATCGAGACGGTCGGTCCGGGGAGTCTCTAGGCCGTTGAAGTAATCCACCCAGACGGACGTGTCGACGAGCACCATGCGAAGCGTGGGTCAATCGAGCCGCATGGATTCAAGGTCGCCTGTCCATTTGAGCTTGCCTCGCACCTTGCGGATACGCTCTTGCTTCTTAATTTGGATGAGCAACCTCAGAGAGTCCTCGACGACTTGACGCTTCGTCGGCGCTCCGGAAAGCCTCAGCGCCTCGCCCATCAGCTTCGGATCGATGACAATATTCGTTCGCATGATTCGGATGCCGGTAGTGTGTATACTTAAGTTGAATTATACACATCGAGGTGCGCCAATGCCAAACCTCCGATACTCCGCATTAAGCGTTGCGTTGATCAAGAAATGATCGATAGAGAAAACAAATCGATATCGCGAAAGATATCTGTGGCCCGTATGATGGACTGGGCCGACGATCCGCAAACATCTTTGGCGATCAAGCCCTTACGAGTCTACGGAAACGCTCGTCTCCTTTACGTCTCCTCGGCGCGCCGCCGTTTTCACGTTTTTGGCCCCGCCGTTTGCCGCCGGCAATGCAGCTGGGTAGGCTTGCTCCACGATGACCTCACGTTCCATTGAGCGCATGTCTTGGGAAGAAAAGCTCCGCACGCTTGAGGAGCTCTGGGACTTCATTACAGCCGATGAGGAGCATCCACCCGCAGGATTGGCAGCGCCGATACGGAGATCAGAGCAGACCGGAAAGACCTGAGTCGACCCCGAACGGAAGTTGGCACCAGGCGAAAGCCGTCATCGAAATCAAGGAGAGCGGACACCGGGCGAAGTCTCGGCTCAGCGAACGCCAACCCGTCTGCGCACCGATTCGATGAGCAGGCGACAGTCGTAACCGACGCCACTTCGAAGACGATCTCGACGTTCTCGATGTCCGAGAGGTGTGCCGCCGGATCACCCTTGATGAGCGCGACGCCGGCGCGGTTACCTACCGCAACCGTTCCAATCTTGGCCTCGAGCCCGAGAAACCGGGCGCCGTTCTCGGCCACGATGCGGACGGTCTCGATGGGCTGAAACCCGCTTCGACCGCCAGCTCAACTTCGCGCTGATTCCCGAAGCCCGGCAGGACGCCGGTCGGGTCGAAATGCTGACCTATCGCCAAGTCTCGCATCCTTCAAGGTCTTGGTGCATCTCGTCGCACGGGAAGGCTACAAATCCCGGACCGGCGCCGGTGACCAAATCTATGGCAGCGCCTGCAATTTCGCCGCGATCGTTAATGTCGTTTGCTATGAACAGTTGGAGCGAAGAGTTATGCGGAATCAGGTCGTTGAGGTCGGTCATCACGCCGTTTTGCCAAATGAAAGCATGGCAATTGGAGAATTGAACATCGACGCACGAGGTTCCTACCACCTGACCTTTGTTGTTCATGCCGTTGCTTTG
>Ga0306922_10006863_pt1 | contig 10929 bp, 8 predicted proteins | sample sta12Cox44000082_FD_203758 | JGI IMG/M metagenome (GOLD analysis project Ga0306922, IMG submission 203758) | Lab enrichment of tropical soil microbial communities from Luquillo Experimental Forest, Puerto Rico - statoxic.12C.oxic.44.000.082 (v2)... | ecosystem: Environmental > Terrestrial > Soil...
CTGCGGCGGTTTACGAGCCGCACATCGGCGGCGGCTGTCGCGTGCTCGCACGGGCTGCCGCCAGCCTGCTGAAGATTTTCCGGAACGCTACCGAGCAATGCTTGAAACAGGTGGATCGGCTCGGGAAGGGGCGTACCTTCCCGGGTGGCCGATTGAAGGTTCCAAGCTAGACCGGCGCTGCAACGCTGGTCGGGAAGGTACGACGCGTGCTCACGGTAATTTCTGGTTCAGTGGACCGTGACGGTTCGGCGGCGTCTGGTTCGTCGTCGTTGATCGACGAGATCGTGCGCGAGGGCGCGCGGCGGATGTTGGCCGAGGCGTTACAGGCGGAGGTGGACGCCTATATTGCCCGGTTCGCCTATCTGCGCGACGACGACGGCCGTCGGCTGGTGGTACGCAACGGCAATCACGAGGCGCGGGAGGTGACCACTTGCGCGGGTGCGGTGGCGGTGCACGCGCCCCGGGTCAACGACCGCCGTGTCGACCTGGAAACGGGTGAGCGGCAACGGTTCTGCTCGGCGATCCTGCCGCCGTGGGCGCGCAAGCCCCCTCAGATCGAGCAAGTGCTGCCGTTGCTGTACCTGCACGGGCTCTCGTCCGGGGATTTCGTGGCCGCGTTGGCGCAGTTCCTCGGCTCGACCAACGGGCTGTCGTCGTCGACGATCACTAGGTTGACCGAGACCTGGACGCAGGAGGCATGCGCCTTCGGCGAGCGGGACCTGTCGAGCGTGGACTATGTGTACTTGTGGGCCGATGGCATCCACCCCAACGTGCGGCTCGACCAGGCGAAGCTGTGCCTGCTGGTGCTGATCGGGGTGCGCACCGATGGGCGCAAGGAGTTGGTCGCGCTCGCCGACGGCTACCGGGAGGCGACCGAGTCCTGGGCGGATCTGCTACGGGATTGCAAACGCCGCGGCATGCGCGCGCCGGTGCTGGCGGTCGGCGACGGCGCGCTCGGGTTTTGGGGCGCGCTGCGCGAAGTGTTCCCCGAGGCCTGTGGGCAGCGATGCTGGTTCCACAGGATCGCGAATGTGCTTGCTGCGTTGCCGAAGTCGGCGCACCCGGGCGCGCAGAAAGCGCTCGCCGAGATCTGGAACGCCGAGGACAAACGCCACGCGCTGGACGCGGTCAAGGCGTTCGAGACGGCTGCTTACGGCGCGAAGTTTCCGAAGGCGGTCGCCAAGATCGCCGACGACGTCGAGCATCTGCCGACGTTGTATGACTTCCCGGCCGAGCACTGGATTCACCTCCGAACGACGAATCCGATCGTTATCTGGAGGCCGTTGGGCGGTGTCCTTGATGTCCGACACGCAGGGTCGAGGTCGCTGATTCTGCGTGCTGGACGTGGTTATCTGCAGTCGTCCAGGAGGCAGAGCGCGCGGGGGGAATCGCGATGGCGTTCAAGCTGATCGAGGCCGCGCAGACACGCTGGCGCGCGGTCAACGCACCTCACGTGGTGACACTGGTCCGTGCCGGAGCGAAGTTCGAAAACGGCAAACTCATCGAACGCCCCGAAACCACAGCCGCCTAAGACGATGTTCGGGACTGACGGGCGTGCGTTCCATCGGCCGCTGGCGATCAGCGTGGCCGGGCTCCTGCTTGCCGGCGTCGGGCTGGCCGTCCTCGCGCTGGTCCTCGCCGTCGCGCACCGCGAGACAGGTCAAGCACCGGCCTATATCCTGGTCGCGATCGCCTTGACCGGCGTCGCGGTGATGGTGCTGCGCGGTACGCGTTGGGTGATCCGGGTCATCATCGTTGTGCTCGCCGGGCAGCTCGCCGCAATCGCGGGAACCGCATGGGAGCTCAGCCACGGTATCGATGCCCGCAAAGCCAGCCAGCTGCGCCAGCTCGGGTTCGATCCAACGGCCGGCGTGGTCATCAACTTGATCTATTCCAGTATCGGGTTCGCGCTGTTTTGCTGGTTCGCCACACGCTGGCTCGCAGCGCGGCGACGCCGACATGCGTCCTCACGTGCTGCGATGATCGCTGCTGAGGCGGCCGATGGCACCAGCGTGCGAGCGTTCGATGAAGGGCACGGGCCGGCCGTGCTCATTCTGCATGGCGGCATCGATGATGGCAGCTCGTGGCGGAGGGTGGCGGTCCGGCTCGCGCCGCGGTTCCGGGTGCTGCGGCTGCACCGACGACAGTATCGGCCCGACCTGAAGACCGGATCGGCCTGCACGATGGCCGAGGAGGTCGAGCATGTGACCGCGCTTGTCCGCGCGATCGGCCAGCCGATGGTGATCGTCGGTCACTCGTCCGGGGCGGTGGTGGCGCTGGAGGCGTTGGTCGCCACCCCGACGGCGTTTAGCGGTGCGGTGCTCTACGAGCCCCCGTGCGTGATCGGACCACCGCTCGGTGGTGTGGCGCTGGCGCGAGCGCAAGCCGCAATCGCCGCCGGCAAGTCGGGGACTGCGCTGGCGATCTTCCTACGCGAGATCGTGCGCGCGCCAGCCTGGGCGGCTCTACTCAGCAAGCTAGTGGTGGCGCTGTCGCCCCGGATCCGCCGAATGGCCCGCCACCAAATCGATGACTGCGCGGCGATCGATCAGCTGGGTAACCGGCTCGACACGTACGCCGAGATCACCGTTTCGATCGTGCTGCTGGGCGGCGATCGCAGCCCCGCGCACCTCGGCGAACGGCTCGACGCGCTGGAAGGGGTGCTACCAAACACCGAACGCGTCGTCCTGCAAGGGCAGGGCCACGCGGCGAACGCGCTCGCCCCCGGCAGAGTTGCCGACGTAATCGCCGGATTTGCCGCCAGGGTACTGCGCCCGTAGCAAGGTCATGGCGGTGAAAGCCGTTGAGTGGAACCACGAGCGATTCAACAGGAAAGTCCGCCGGCCAATTCAGCAACAGCCGCGTCCATCATGGCCCCGGCGGCATCGTCAGCGCGCCGACGCGCCCAGACCATGGGACTGGATTCGCCGTCGCAGCTAACTTTGCTGCTCGGCAGGGCGGCTGTCGACCGTAGCCCGCGAATGCGTCGGGTCTCCCTGGTGAAACACCAACCGGAACGAATCGCCGATTTGCCGATTCAAAGCACGGTGTCAGAGGCTTGGCTTGACCCGAAGGCATCACCAGAAGGGACCATCGAGCGGCCAGCGCAGCCACTTCATTCGGCGCCGGTAGCCATAACACACCCGCCCGTCGGCCAGTGGCTGGCTTGCCGCTTGCGCCACGGATCGGCCCGCGGCACATTAAGTAACGAGGTGTGGCGATGGATGCCAGGATATGAAGGAAATGGCTGGTGGCGGCGCCGAGTTCGGTCGGAAGCTGGCCGGTTTCCGACTCGGTCGTGGCTTGTCGCAGGACGAGCTCGCCCGCCGGTCGGGCATGAGTGTGCGGGCGATCCGGGATCTCGAACGCGGCCAAGTCGAGCATCCCCGCCGCACAACAATCGCATTGCTCTCTGATGCGTTGAGCCTCCATGGCAATGATCGCGAAGTGTTCGAGAATGCCGCCGCTGGTTTGCCCGGTCTCGCCGGTGAGCACGCTGGAGCTTCGCGGACTTCGGAAGCAGCCGTACCGCGCCAACTGCCGCCCGATATTGCGGACTTCACCGGGCGCGAACTCGTACTGCAGTGGCTACACGCCCGGCTCGAGGGCCGAGAACGTCAGTCCACAGCGTTGGTCATCACGGCTGTGGTCGGGAAGGCGGGAGTAGGAAAGACCACACTTGCTGTCCATGCCGCGCATCAGATGCGCTCGTTGTTTCCGGATGGTCATTTTTACGTCAACTTGCGCGGCGTCGAGGCGCAGGCACTCGACCCGTTCGATGTGCTCGGCCGGTTTCTGCGCGCCCTGGGCGTCGACGGACAATCCGTCCCCGATGACGTTGACGAGCGCGGGGACTTGTATCGCTCACTGATGGCTGATCGACACGCGCTTGTCCTGCTTGATAATGCGGCCGACGAGGCGCAGATTCGCCCACTGATACCTGCGGGCGCCGGCAACGCCGTTCTCGTCACCAGCCGCACCCGACTGACCGGGCTTACGGGCACCGAAGTGATTGATCTTGACGTCCTCCCACCAGCGCAGGCCGTCGAGTTGCTTGGCAAGATTGCCGGCGCGGATCGCGTTACTCGGGAGCCCGCGGCCGCACAGGTGATTGCGTCGCTATGCGGATATCTGCCACTGGCGCTGCGGATCGCGGGCGCCCGACTCGCTGCGAAGCCGCACTGGCGATTGCAGCGGATGGCTCATCGGCTTGCCGAGCACCAGCGTCGGCTCGATGAACTGACAGCGGGCGACCTCGAGGTGCGAGCGAGCGTTGGAATGAGCTACGACGGGCTGGGCGAGACGGAGCAGCGCGCCTTCCGACTGCTGGGACTGCTCGAGGTGCCGGACTTCGCGCCCTGGATGCTGGCTGCTCTGCTCGATATCTCGGCTCCGGACGCAGAAGAGGTCGCCGATCACCTGGCCGACGCCCAGTTGCTCGACACCATCGGCGAGGACGCGACCGGGCAACTGCGCTACCGATTCCACGACCTAGTCCGCCTATACGCCAGGGAACGGCTGCTCGCAGACGAGACCTTGGCTACCCGGCGCGCCGCTCTGGAACGAACGCTACAGACCTATTTCGAGCGCGCGTGGGCCGCGGTTCGGCAGCTCCGCCTACGCCCGCCCGAGTTGCCTGGCGCGACAGCACCTACATTCCCACCCGACCCTCAAGGTGAATTGGCGGCGTCATACCAGTGGCTGGCGACCGAGCACACGGGCCTGGCGGTCAGCCTGGACCAGGCATGGCGCGAGGGTCTGGGCGGGATCGGTCAGGCGCTCACGCGGCTACTCGCCGACTTCTTTGAGGTGTACGCCTGCTGGGACGAGTGGGAGCGAACGCACGAGGTGGCTTTGCGCGCCACCCGGCGGGCTGGCGACCGGCACGCCGAGGCGTCGCTGCTGCGCGGCCTCGGCGACCTGCGCCGCTTCCAAAGACGGCTGCCGGAGGCCGTGGAATTCTGCACCCAGAGCAACGTCATCTTCCGCGAGTTGGGCGACACCGGGGGCGAGGTCGATAGCCTGACCGGACTCGGCCGCACTTACCGGCGCCAAGACCGGCTAGCGGACGCCGCCTCCTGCTTCGAACGCAGCCTTGACCTCTGCCGAGGGCTCGACGACCCTGAGCGGGAGGCCAAGGCCATGCTCTTCTTCGCGAAGGTGCGGCGGCAGCAAGGCCGATTCGAGGAGGCTCTTGCCCTCTTGACATCCTGCCGGGAAATCTTCGGCTCGGTAAAAAGCTGCGGCTATGTCGCCTATAGCGATCTCATGATCGGAATCATGTACAGCGAGCGCGGCGAATTCGACCAGGCCACAGACCATCTCGAGCAGGCGCTGACCTTCGCGAGGTCACTCGGCGACCCGCGCTGGGAAGCCTACGCTCTGCTTAACCTGGCGGTGGCGGCTGAGGGACGCGGATTGCGCAACGAGGCGCGCCGAGACCTCGAACAATCCATGACAATTTTCCAGGAAGCCGGTGACCGACAAGGAACGGGCAATGCCCGCCGCCTAATGGCCGATCTCGACCGGGCCAAGGTGCGCCGCGCATGAGGAAGGCGAAAGTCTTTCCGGTGCAGCTCATTTCGACGCGGCTTATTTGATTAGACGCGCGACGATCGCGGGCTGGTCCCACTGCGGCCAGTGTGAGGCATTGTCGACAAGACGCAGATCCGCGTGCGGGAACAGGCCGGCCAGATGCCGCGCTAGGGCGGGGCTGAGGTAATCGTCGGTCGCGCCGAAAATCGGCGTGACCGGCAGATCGAGGCGGGGCGGGTCACCGACGGCGACGTGCGTGTCCTGGCGATCAAGCGCGGCGACCAAGGCCGAGGTCCATGCCCGGACGGCCACAAGCACATCAGGCTGGGCTTGGTCACCGAAGAACTGCGGCATGATCGAGGCGACCCCCACCCCTTGCTGGTCGGCCGCGTCCAGGCCGAACTGTCGGCCGGTGTGGGCCAATAGCTGGATCATCTCCGGCAACCGCAGTGCTGGCGCGTGCCCAAAGTAGGTATTGATCAGAATGACTTGACCGACCCGGTCGGGCGCGCCCAGCGCAAAGTCGATGGCGTCCGGGCCCGACGCGTCGTGGGCGATCCCACCTGGCCAAGCTCGAGCGAGTCGAGCACAGCGCGCAGCTCACTCTGGTTGCCACGCGCCGTCGAAGGGAAGCCGGCTCGACGCGGTCCGAGCGGCCATAGCCGAGCCAATCGACCGCCACCACCCGGCGGGGCGCCAGCAGCGGATCCACTCGATCGTAAATACGCGAGTCGTCAGGGAAACCGTGCATTACCACCAGGGCGGGGTCTTCCCCCGCGAAATCCCTTACGTGAAGCCGGCCGCCGGAGCGCGGACACCATTTGGGACTTCGCGGTCACCGACGACGGGATTGGCCTCGGACATGAACGCGTCCTTCACTGTCAGCCAGCGGCGCGTAGTGCGGGCTGCGACGAAGGTGCGCCTTGGATGTTCATGTGGCCGAGTAGCCGACGCAACCCGAAGCGCGGCGTAATTCTCACGAGGAAGTTCATCACGAACTTCCATCTCAGGCCGTAGATCGCAACCGGCTTGCCGCGCTTCATCATCCGGTACCCATAACGGGCCACTTCGGCCGGTGTGATCTTTGTGGTGGCCATGTAGTTCGATGAGGCGATCTGGGCCTCACTGACGAACGGCGTTCTGACCGGCGGGGGGCACAACGCAGTCACGCTGACTCCGCTGCCGCGCAGCTCCTCAATGAGCGCCTCCGAGAACGCCAGAACGTAGTGCTTGGTCGCAAAGTACACGCTCATCCGCGGGCCCGGCACGAACCCTGTAACCGACGCGGTGTTCAGGAGCTGCCCTCGACCCCGCTCCAGCATCGCCGGCAAGAACAGGCGTGTGAGCTCGGTCAGGGCCGTTATGTTGACGGCGATCATGCTTCTTTGCTTCGTCAAGTCGCTGGTGGCGAACGGGCCGTGATCGCCGAACCCGGCGTTGTTGATCAGGCAATCCACCTCGGCGCCGAGCGACCGGACACGCTCGTAGAGCGCCTCGGCCGCGCCGGGTTGACTGAGATCTTGCGAGATCGTATGGACCGTGACGTTTTTCCGTGTCAGCTCGGCCGATGCGCTTTCCAGGGCGGCCTGGTTTTGGGCGACCAGGATGAGATCGCGCCCGTCGGCGGCGGCCTGGCGGGCAAGCTCAAGTCCTATGCCGCTGTTGCCGCCGGTGATCAGCGTGAAGCCGGCGGGGCGTTGGTTGGCTATGGTATTCACGACGAACTCCTCTGCGTTCAGGGGCGTTTGGGGGGAGGGTTTGTGATCTGCGACAGCGCCGCGCTGGCGCAGATCGAAAGCAGCTCGGCCAGATAGGCGGCGGAGCCGAATGCGTTGCCATGAACGTGATTCCATCGTTTGCCGGGTGTGCAGCGGCTTCGATGGCGTCCGGGGCTAAGCGCGGGCCGGTGAGGCGGTCTTCCGCCATGGCCGGGTGCAGTGTCTGAGATAGTGCCGCGGGTGCGGGCACCGACGGCGGGAACGGGCGGCATCGCAGACCGGCCTATTGTGCACAACACAAGATCAATCCTTTTCCAATCCTTTTCCTTTAATCGGTGCAAACGCTGAAGAGCTGCGTCTATCCATCTACAGCTTTCCTGTCCTCAGGTCCTCACTACCCTTTAGAATCGCAGAGTCTTTACGCCAGTTCTCCGGTTGGAGCCTCTCCCAAAGGCTCCCCTTCCCCAGCTCTCTTCCCACCCGATCTTCTCTGCTGAACCACTGCTCAGCACTCCTAATCCGATTCGGGTGAATCTCATCGAGCAAAGCATAATCTCTCTTTATGATTCCGTACTTCCAAAGATTCCAGAATCCCGTGAAATTATCTCGGTAGCTCATCGTGCTTTTGTCGTTGGGGTCCGCATTGTATCCAGCAGGCATGTCGGCAAGCATGTTGTTGACCGGAATGTTCCAGTACGTGTCCAAATCCGTATCAATATATTGTGCTGGATGTCCAGTAACCTTCTCAAACGCGCCAGCAAGATCCGCATAGGCAATATGATCGATAGCGACTTCGAGATCCATGCCATTTGCACGCTCCGGATGATCGAAGAGCCAACGAACATAAAACCCGCAATCCTCAAGCGCCACATGCGGCACAGCTCCCTCACCCAGCGGAACTCTCCACGTCACAACGCCGTCCTCCACGGTCGGTGTCATGGGCGTCAGCGGCGAGATCACCATCTCGATGTACGGGCCCGACGTGAAAACCGCTGCCCCCATCCTGTCCGTATTCACCTGATTCTGAAACAAGATCCACTCGGCAACACGACCCTTGCCGTCATAATGCCCAGCGCGGAATCTAGAGTCATATCCTGATTTCTTGAGCCCGAAGTCCAGGTTTCCGTACACAAAGAATTTAATTCCTTCTTCGATGGCTATTTCGTAAGTGCGGATGGCCCAGTACATTTCGGTTTTCTCGCCGGTGTTGAACCCGTCGATATTGACGTATGCCCCATCACAACCGCGGGATCCTTCCCGCAGGATGGCCTCGTCGGCGAAGGAGCCCTCGAGTACTGAGACATTGTCAAGTCCGAGGAGGGCCGTGGCTCGGGCGGAGGCGGGGTCACGGGTGAGGAATCGAACCGAGTATTTTTTGTCGGCCACCAGGGCACGGATGATGGGCATGCCTTGCGCCCCTGTGCCGCCGATGACAAAGATTTTGGAGGTGGTGTGGGAGGACACTGCTGTTGACTCCAATCGGTTTTGATCGCGTTTGACTACTTCATCGGCTGCTGTAGGCCGGGGCGCCCATATCGGCGAACATTGCCAGGGACTCTTTGAAGTCTGCGTCGCTAAATTCGACGGGCAGCCAAAGCCTTCCAATGTCTGGTTACCGTCGTGGTGCACGATGACGGCCCTTCGATTGCGGGCGACTTCCAACCGGCTCGAACTGCTCAGTTCTCGACATCGTGTTGCACCTCCCTTCTCCACGAGCGGCGTTTCGTCGCCGTGCGGCGGCGCATTGGTCGATCTTGACCCCGGGGGCCCCGGGCGCGGACGCATAACGATTCATTCGAAGCGTCGCACAATGAATGCAAGCGGACCAGGCAGATGTACCGGCAGTTGAAAACTCCTGAAACTGCCGGTACTTGGGACATCGGCTGTCGCCTCGAAGCCAGTAGCGTGCACGCTATGCGCGCCGACCCGGATACCACCCACACAGTCGCCCACACAGTCAACCGCCTCGTGATCGACACCGAGACCTCGTTCGACGAGGTTCTGGAACGCTATGAATCCCTGGTGCCTACTGTGGACTTCGCCAAGCTAACCCGCCTGGTCTTTAATGGCGACCTATCGCGGGTGAAGCGGTACACGGACGAACTTGCGCCGCATTCGTTTGTCAACTTTTCGATGTTCGACCCGACGCCCCAGATGCAGTTGTTCGGACACCGCACCCGCGCAGTCACTTACATGATGAGCGACAACCTGATTGTCGAAAAAATGTTTCGGCACCATCCCGGCGTCATGCTGTATGCGCCGTTGCGTACTGAGATCTACGAAGACGAAGCTGAACTAACACATTTGAGCATCGACCAACCCTCCACACGGTTCGCCAGTTTCGGTGATCCCCGCATCGCCGCGATGGGATTGGAACTCGACGCCAAGCTCGCCGAAACCTTGAAACTGATGTCGATGTCCGTGCCGGCCGAGCTGCAGCGTGACGCGCCCTAACCGGGACCTTAAGGGCATGCGCCTCCTGGCCCGGAGCGGTTGTCTCGTCAGGGCGGGGCTGGCATAGGTGGTCGACGCTGTGCGCTCCGAGCCGATGCTTGCCATGCCCCGAACACGACGGATCGGGCTGGTCGGTGAGCACGGGAGCAGCCGAGTCCGATCGATGTGCTGCCCGATTCAACCCGGCATAGCTCACCCGGCGTTCGGCCGGACCCTGCGGACACCCATCTGTTGCACCTCCGCCAGAAACGCGTCCGCACCGTCACAGCCGAATCCTTCAGCCAGACCAGGTCCAAGCGGGCCTGGTGATCCGGTCTCGTCGTTCTTAAACGTGCGCGTCGCCAACACCGCAGCGTTCTACGCCGACGCCAAATCCTGAGGGGCACAACTTCTTACCGAACAGCCTGACCGCGAGGCCGAGACACGGTGCTATCGACGCGACCCCGACGGCTAGCTCATCGAGATCGTCAGGCCACCGGCATGCTCCGTCTACGCCGACCGGCATGCCGCGGACAGCTGGCGGATTCACGTTGCAGTTGAAGCAACACCGATGTAGGGGCGGCGCCCACGAAGCCGACGCGTAACACCCGTGCTGGCCATCGATTCGTCTCGGAATCGGCAGGTTTTAACCAGCAACGATGGGCTCCGGCGGCACCTACTCAGTCTCGATCCGCAAATCGGTAAGCTGCAGCGACACCGTGGCCGGAAACGGCAGCGAGCGGTTGCCCGGGCCGATCAGGAGGACCCGCCGGCGAGTCGGAAACAGGAGCCCGCCGGCCTGAACGTGATCGGCGCAATAATGAGCCGAGCGCGCCCAACGGCCGATCACCTCGGGGACGTAGTCGTGACGCCGCAGGCGACCACCCGCATCAACGTAGTAGGTCTGGCGTCGTGAATGTGTGTCGATGTCCGGCGGGAAGCTCGCGTCGAGGCGCCGCCATGTCTCTCCCCCCTCCCGCCATGTATCTCCATCGCTGACTTCGACCCCTTCACGAGTCAGGAGGTACGGGAACGTGAGGTAGTTCCACATGGCGTAGCCGGCGAAGTAGACGGAGTCCAGCGGGTCCCAGCGAAAGTTCCGGCGCAGGCCCGCGCGGCCAAAGAACGCGGCCCGTGCCTCGACTCGCGAGCTGAGGACCTCGCCGTCGTGACGTTCGATCCGCACCTTCCCGCCCTGGAAGACCCCGCGCTGCCCCTCCCGCGGGAACGGATCGAAGACCGT
>Ga0306922_10006865_pt1 | contig 10929 bp, 12 predicted proteins | sample sta12Cox44000082_FD_203758 | JGI IMG/M metagenome (GOLD analysis project Ga0306922, IMG submission 203758) | Lab enrichment of tropical soil microbial communities from Luquillo Experimental Forest, Puerto Rico - statoxic.12C.oxic.44.000.082 (v2)... | ecosystem: Environmental > Terrestrial >...
TGATGACGGGTGGTGGTAGCAAATTGACGTTGACCGCAGCAATCACAGCGGTCCATTCGCAAGCTTATTTACGTCGCCTTGATGCAGCCCGCGGTGCCTCGGGCGCCTGCGATGCCTGTCGCGGCCCGTCCGCTGCTTGAGGAGCTGGAGCGTCGGGCGGCGGAGCGCTCGTGCGACTAAACAGCGTGAACGCCGCCTCGCGGCCATCGAGCGCCAGGAGCAGGCGGCGTCCCTCGATTTGGCTTACCTTCCATCCGCCGATATCGTCGCCGATTTGCACGCGTTCGATCTTCGCGCTCCCTGAGCGAACAATGGCACGCGCTCGCTCGCGCTCGACCACGACACCGAGCAGAGTCACATCCGGCGGTGGCGCTGGCGGCGGCGGCGCGGCTGCGACCGGCGCAAGAGGCGGAGCGGGAGGACGACGGTCGGGAGAGAACAGCGGGCGATCGCGCGTCGCTGACAGTCCGGCAAGCGGCTGTGCCTGCAGGGGATTGTCGGGAGTACCGGCAGACCGGTCTTTCGATTGTGCATTGGCGCCCGTTGCGAGAATCGCGAGCCCCAGCGCCAGGACGCAAATGCCGGGCAATGACGACGAGAGGGCGATCCCTTGCGTCCAAAGGCTCGCAAGCGCAGATGGCACGCAAGCGGGGATCCTCTGCCTGCTCGACGCGGTGCGCGGATCATGCAGCGTGGCCTCGTGGGCGAGATGGCTGATGAATTCGCTCTGCTGCATGCGCAAATCGCTCGATCTTCTCCGATGATGAGGCAATCGTGCGCGTGCTTCGTGGCAACAAAGCGAATCGCGCGCGGGAGCAGATTACCTAATTGATGACGTGCGCAGGCTGAGTGGAAACGTTGAACGACTCGCGCGGACTCACTGCTAGCGTCGCCCTCCATGCAGGGGAGAGCCGGCTCTAGAGAGAAGGCACTGCGGCGTTGCTGCCCGCTGCCGTGCGGCGCCAGGCCGGTCGCGTATGCGGCGGCTCGTGTAACCCCTTCTCGGATTGCTCAATCGCCGCCGCGGCTCGTTCAATAACGGCATTGAGCTCGTTGTCAGTGATGATACCCGCGTCATAAAGCAGTTCCGCCTTCAGACACATCAGCCAGGCAGACACCTCATCCCGGATAGGAAAGGCCAGATCGATATTCAGGCTGTTACGCATACAAGCTCGGCTTTCCCTGGTCGCGAACCAGTGCAACCAGTCTACTCGAAAATGTTCCGTGACGATGGTGGAATGGAACCGGCTCGGTCCGGACGGCAGATATTTTTTTTGCAGCGCGCCATGACAGCGGCGGCCCGCCTCCCGATTTCCTCATCGTAGCAATTGAAGGCAAACAGGATTGTGACGCAAGAAACGAAGTGCGGCGGTCTCATAAGGCCTCTATCTGCTTCTCTACAAGAATCATGCATGGAGCAGGACGATGGGTTTCCGCATCACCGGCCTACCGGAGGGGAAGTTCAGGCATCTGTTTGAGCTTTCCGACCAGCAACTGGCGGCACAGGGGGCAGTCCGCAGGATTGCCGATGCTCGGCGCCCCGGCTACCCCTGCCGGATCAGCCTGACCGACTCAGACGAAGGCGACGAGCTCTTGCTCGTCAACTACGAGCATCATCCGGTCGATTCCCCGTATCGCATGCGATTTGCAATCTACGTCCGAAGGGGCGAGCAAACCTATGATGCCGTCAACCAGGTGCCGGAGCAGCTGCGCATTCGCCATCTGGCCGTACGCTCGTTCGACGCCGATGCCATGATGGTCGGCTGGGAGCTGGTTGACGGCCGAGAGCTGGAGCATGCAATCGGGCGTCTCTTTGCCGAGCCAAGGTCGCGGTACCTTCACGTGCACTATGCGGCGCCCGGGTGCTACGCCGCTCGCATTGACCGCGCCTGACGCGGTCTGCTTGGAGATGCAGCTTCTCCGCACCCGAGCTCGAATCACCCAGGCTCGGCACGACAGGGTTGCCCAATTCGGACATTTCCCGGCTTGGGCAAGAAAATGCCCGGGCTTGGCGGCCTGCGTGAATCGGACCGGGCGTCTTGCCTGTCCTGGGAATATTTTGGAAACTTGCGATACCCGCTGGATTCTGGATTTCCTCCCTGATACTGGATTCTGGATATCCTCGCTGATAAGCGGCACGGGTGCCTGAATGGTGCTTTTGCAGTCAACGTAGTGCTCTAGCGTCCCGGCAAGACGGAAGGGAGCAATCCGTGACAAAACAAGCCAGAACCGTCATTGATACCTTGGGACGCACAAGGCTGAAGTCGCGGCTGGTAACGCTGGAATTCGAGGACGCGACGCGCGAGCTGTTCGTTTGCTTCGACGGAGAGCCGGTCGCCCGGCGGGGCACTCTCAAGACCGGGCAGCTGGGGACATGGATATCGCTCCAACCGGGGGTCGTTGTCCGCGACCTTGCGTCCGACGAGGGTGAGGGCCTGGAAATAGAAGAAGAGATGAGCGCTACGGCCTTACACTGACCGGCACCGCCTCCGGCATCCGTCTTGAAGTGCCGGGCTTCCCCTAGGCCCCGGCGGGCAGGGCAGCGAAGCCCACTCCGCCCAAAAGCAGTGCACGAAGCCATGCAGCTCCCCGCCTGCAGCATGGGTGTGATATCCTTGCAACCGGCCTGTGCCGGGTCTGCACGCCAAGGCGAAGTCCAAAACCGGGAGAGTCAGGGAATGTCGAAACGCTTGCTCGCTGCCTGCGGCCTCGTGCTCGCGCTCGTTGCCGTTCCGGCCGCCCGAGCGCAAGTCTCAATCGACATGTCGAAGGTTACATGCGAGCAATACCTGGGGTACAAGATCATAAATCCCAACGACATCGCGATGTGGCTGAGCGGCTACTATAATGCCAAGCGCGGCAACACGACGATCGACATCGAGACGCTTGCTGCTCAGAAGAGAGATTTGCAGGATTACTGTCTTCGAAATTTTACGGTACCGGTCATGCAGGCAATCGAGAAGCTGTTTGCACCCGCGCAAAGGAGATGATGGAGGCCCTCAAGCCGCGTAAGGTTCCGCGTTCGCCTTGCCGAGCGAATTAATGAGCACCCGCTCGTTCGGCGCCGGCTTGCCGTCGATGCGGTCAAGGCACCAGTCGGCCAGCATCGTGAACCAGTTTTCGCCAAGGACCGACGACAGGTTATTGCCACCGATGGCGTGGCGCTCGCCTTCGTAGATCACCAGCTTCTTCGGGGCTCGAATCCGCCCGGCCAGCTCGTCGGAGAATTCGAGGGGCGAGAGCTCGTCGTCTTCGCCGGCCTGGATCAGCACCGGGCATTTGATCCCGCCGGCGATCGGCATCAGGCTAAACTTCTCCATGAAGCGATCGAATTCATCTTCGTCGGTGTACCCTGACATATACATGAAGCGCATCTTGTAGGACGGCGCCGAGCGGTTCATCAGGCTGGCCAGGCCAGGCTCGTGGCAGACAAAGGTGACCGCGGCGCCACGCACCTTGTCGCCGAGCGCGGCAGCGGCTTGCAGGCCAAAGAACGAGCCCATGCTGACGCTCCAGATCACGGTTCGCTCGGCATCGACATGCGGGTGCTTGCTGAGCCAATTGTAGACCGCCCGCGCCGCATCCATGTGGTTCGTCTCGGTGACCAGGATGTCGCGATAGGTGCATTCGCCCTGACCCGGCCCATCATAGATGAAGTGCGCCATGCCGCGCTCGATGAATTTGTCGCCGTACATCGAGCACATGATCTCCTTTGATCCATCCATGCCGTCGATGCCGATGGCACAGGGAAATCTCTCGCCGGGTCCTGGCGCGCGCGGCAGATGCAGATAGCCAGGCAGGGCCTTGCCGTTGCCGAACGGCACTTCAACCCGTTCGATCGGCCGGTTCATCAGCACGGCGAACCTGTCGTAACATGCAATCATGCGCTCGTTATACGCGATCGACCTGGCGTTGCTCTCGAAGATCGGCCAGCGCGCGGCGGAGTAGAGCAGTGCGGCGATGAAGTAGCTCTCGCGCGCCGATACGTTTCGGCCCTCGCGCTCAAAGCTCTGCGCTTTGACTTCACGGCGATGGGCGGCGGCTGCGAATTCGCGATGCATGTCGGCGAATTTGCGCACCCGCATGCCCACCGCCCGGAAGTCGGCGATGGCATCGGGGCCTGCCGGATACATCGTGTAATTCAAGCGCGGTTGGTCCCATTCCATGCCGATGGCCGCAATGACGCTGTCGATCAGCCAGCGTTGGTCCTTCCAGCGTTTCACCTTCTGCTCGGTTTTGGCTCGCATCATGGATGTTTGCTCCGCCTCTACCCCGTTGCTTTCCGCACACGCTCAGATCGTCGCCGTTCTTGCGCCGGGATGTTTGCATCCCGCGGGATCGTTTTCCAGGGCAGTAGCGGAACGCGCGAGCGAGGCCCGCAGACATCTGTTCATTCCGGTGAGGCGGCCCTACCATGGCCAATGCTGGCAGGTCCGATGATCGCGATTGGACGTCCGAGCAACAGGTCAAACGTCAAACATCAACTCTGCAAAGGAGGACGATCATGCAGTATGCAGCTCGAGCCGCATTGACTATCGGGGTCGCCGCCGGCGCGCTCATCGCGCTCTCGGGAGATCGGCTTTGCGCGCAAGGCGCTGACCCCAATGCTGCGCCCAACCCGTACAAGATGCAGGAAACCTGGGCCAAGCTTCCCGATGGGCGCAAGCTCGGCTCAGCGATCAAGGTCCAGGTCGATCACAGCGACGGCAAGAGCATCTGGGTGTTCGACCGTTGCGGGGCAAACGAGTGCACCAATTCGACGATGGCGCCGATCGAGAAGTTCGACTCCGAGGGCGCGTTCCAGAAGGCCGTCGGGGCCGACATGTTCGCCGTTCCGCACGGCCTGTTCGTGGACCGCGAGGGCAACGTGTGGGCGGGCGACCAGCTTGCCAGAAACGGCAAGGGCGCCGATCTCATCAAGTTTGGTCCCGACGGCAAGGTGCTGATGACCCTGGGCAAGCCTGGAATGCCGGGCAACGCTCCGGGCTACCTGAGCACGGCCAGCGCCGTCGTCGTCGCACCCAATGGCGACATCTATGTCGCCGATGGGCACGGCGCGGGCACCAACGACCGCATCGTGAAGTTCTCCAGGGACGGAAAGCTCATCACGACGTGGGGCAAGCACGGCAAGGCCGCCGGTGAATTCGATACGCCGCATGGCATTGCGCTTGATTCGGCGGGACGGGTCTATGTCGCCGACCGGGCCAACAACCGCATCCAGATTTTCGAGCCGGACGGCAAATTCGTCGCCGAGTGGAAGCAGTTCGGCCGGCCGAGCGACGTCGCCATCGGCAAGGACGACATCATCTATGTGGCCGACTCGCAATCGAACGCGACCAGCAATCCGGGGTTCAAGCAGGGCATCCGGATCGGCAGCGTGAAGGACGGCAAGGTCACGGCGTTCATACCGGAGCCCTCGGCCACCGCCGGCGCGCCCGAAGGTGTCGGCGTGGACGATGCCGGCAACGTCTACGCCGGCTGGACTGAAAAGATGGCCGTGCGGCGATTTTTGAAGCAATAGGGAGCAGGCTCCGCTCCGCGCCTGCTCGAAATGGAGAACGAGAATAGGCGCGCAAGGCGCATGACGGCCGGATGTCGCGTCTCCGGCGGCTCGCTCGTGGCCGGGCGTCCGGAACGACTATCCGGCCGGGAATGCGCTTGTGACGTTCAAATAAAATGACAGTCTCGGAGAAGAGGCGCTGGCTCATCCTGCTGGTGGTGTCCAGCGCCTTGTTCCTCATCGTCATCGACATGACGGTGCTCTATACCGCCCTGCCCAGCCTGGCGCGCGATCTCGGCACCAGCGCATCCGAGAAGCTCTGGATCATCAACGCATATGCGCTGGCGGTGGCGGGGCTCCCCGGTCTCGGCACGCTGGGGGATCGATTAGGCCACAAGCGGATGTTCGTGAGCGGGCTGATCGTGTTCGGGATCGCCTCGCTGATCGCGGCCTATTCGCCGTCGCCCGCGACCCTGATCGGCGCACGCGCTCTTCTCGCCGTCGGCGCGGCCATGATGATGCCGGCCACCCTGTCGATCATCCGCCTCACTTTCAGCGATGAGCAGGAGCGCGGGCTCGCCATCGGCATCTGGGGGGCGGTGGCTTCGGGCGGGGCGGCGGTGGGGCCGCTGATCGGCGGCGTGCTGCTGCAACATTTCTGGTGGGGCTCGGTTTTCCTGATCAACGTTCCCGTCGTGGTCGCGGCGCTGGTTGCTGCCGCCGTTTTCATCCCGCGCCGCGAGGGCAGCCGCGACGTCGCCTGGGATCCCGTCGGCTCGCTTCAGATCCTGGTGGGGCTGGTCGGTCTTGCCTACGCGATCGAGGAGCTTGCCAGGGAGGCGCCCTCGCTGCTCGAGGCGGCGGTGGCGGCGGTGATCGGGGCGCTTGCGCTGATGGTGTTCGTTCGCCGCCAGCGCCGCAGCAAGGCGCCGATGCTCGACCTCAAGCTGTTCGAGAACCGGAATTTCACGCTGGCCGTCGTGGTGGCGCTGGTGTCCTCGTTCAGCGTGGTCGGGCTCGAGCTCGTGCTGAGCCAGCGGCTGCAACTCGTGCTGGGCTATTCGCCCCTGCAGGCGGCGCTGTTCGTGCTGCCGGGCTCGCTGCTCGCCTTCATCGGCGGGCCGCTTGCCGGCTGGGCATCGCACGGGTTCGGCGCGGGCCGGATGATGGCAGGCGCGCTTCTTCTGGCCGGGCTCGGGGTGGCAGGCCTGCTCCTTGCCGCCAACGCTGGGGCGACACCTCAGCTCCTCTCTCTGTCGATCTTCGGGTTGGGACTGGGAGCCTCGATCGCGGTATCCTCGCACGCCATCATGAGCCAGGCGCCGGCCGAGCGGGCCGGCATGGCGGCTTCGGTCGAGGAAGTATCGTTCGAGCTCGGCGGGGCGATCGGAATCACCATCCTTGGCAGCCTTCTGGCTGGCGTCTATTCAGCAGTCCTTGTGCTCCCGAAAGGATCGGTGCTTCCGCCTACGGCCCTGGAAGGCATCGACCAGGCGTTGCGAGTGGCCGAGACCCTGCCGGCCGACGCCGCCCGCGCGTTGACCAAGGCCGTGCACGGCGCCTTCGATGCCGCCTACCTGACCACGCTCGCCGTGGCTGCCGTCCTTCTGCTCGTCGTCGCCTTCAAGGCGTGGCGAACGGGAGCGGCGCAGCAGGCGCGGATTCGTTCATGAGTGCGTCGAGCTGCGCCGTCGTTCTCTTCGGCAGTGGGTGATAAAGGAGGGGCCATTGCAAGGTCGCCGACCTTCGTTTCCGCGCAGTGACGATGACATCGTTTGCCTGCTTGATCTCTTGCAGGACCAGATGCTCGAGACGTCCGCGTAGGCGCAGGCGGTGCGCAGGAGCCACAACGCAGTGTGTTCGGTACAGCAGAATGGCGGTCGCTGCTCGTTACGTTACAGCGCGTTCCGATGAGATGTGATCGGCGGTGCGACAAACTCGATCTGCTCCCTCTCCCCGCCCAAGAGCGGGGAGAGGGAGTCCGACCGAATCTGCGGCAATGATTATGCTTCAACTTCAGCGGAACGCGGTCTCTAATTCACCGGCAACTTCGTGAGATATCATTCAGCGTGCACGCGACCGCCAATCCGATGGGCGCCCATTGTCTCGAAGAACCGGATAACCGCCTCCAAATCACGCTGCGGCAACATCGCCAATAAACGCCGCGTCTCGGCCTCGATCCCCTCGTAGAGCCCCGCAAGCCTGCCGACCGTGGAGGGGATGAGCGTAACAAGCAGACTGCGGCGATCGGTGGGATGCGGCTGCCGGCGAATGTAGCCGGCCTTTTCCAGGCGATCGAGCGCAACCGTCACGCCGCCACTGCTGAGGCCGGTTCCTGCCGCTAACCGGCTCGGCGTCGCGGGCCCGTAGAGCTGCAGCATGTGCACGATCTGGATGTCGGTGAGGCCGAGCCCGACCTTCTCCGCGGCCTGCGCATTGAAGAAAATCGCCGCGGCGATGAACTTGCGGATCTCCAGGACGATGCGGTCCGCCGCAGTGACCGGAACCGGTATCGCGGTCAGGTCTGCCTGGCCGGCGGCGCGCCGCGATTTGCCCTTCCCGGAGGTCGCCATAAAAAGGCCATTGCCTTATTCAAAAAGTATCTCATTTTATAAGATACATGGAGAATGAGACAATGACATACGCGGTGAAGGCATACAAGGGGATGGGGATGGAGGGCGGCGTGGCCCGCTGGTACGACAAGGCAACCCGCAGAGACATGCCGGAATTCGTGCAACTGGCGGCGCGGATCGCGGCGCTCGTCCCAGCCTCCGCCACGGTGCTCGAAGTCGCGCCCGGCCCGGGATTTCTCGCGATCGAGCTTGCCAGGCGCGGCCTCGAAGTATGGGCGGTCGATGTCAGCAGGAGCTTCGTCGAGATTGCGCGCCGTAATGCTGCGGCGGCGGGGGTCACGCCGCGGTTCGAGCTCGGCGATGCTGCGGCTCTGCCGATCGGCGACGCCACTGTCGACTTCGTTGTCTGTCGCGCCGCATTCAAGAATTTCTCCCAACCGGTGACGGCGCTGGCCGAGATGCGCCGGGTCCTGCGACCGGGGGGGACTGCGCTGCTGATCGACATGCGGCGCGATGTATCGATCGCGGCATTGAAGCATTACGTCGGCGGGCTTGGTCTCGGTTGGCCCAACCGCTGTTTCATGCTGCTCGTTTTTCGCACGAGCCTGATCAAGCGCGCCTATACGCTGGACGATATCCGCCGCATGTCGAGCGAAGCTGGGTGGACTCAATCGCGTATCGAGATCACGTCGCTCGGATTCGAAGCCTCAATGAGCAAGTAGCGCGCATCTTGGGCGTCGAGGAAGAATGCCGCCGTCAGCCATTGCCGGTCATTCGGTTCCGGGCCGGCCGCAACCGCGTCAGCGCGCCTTGCACGCGACCGTCGCTTCCGGGCGCGTGCGGCTTGCTACCGACGGCGGCGCAAACATCGCGAGATAGGCATCGCTGCCGGCCAGACGATCGAGCCTGATCTCGCGATAGCCGACGGCGGCGAGCTCGCATTCGAGAAGGCCCGGCGGGGTGCCATGCCTGGATGTGGGGCCGAACGCGTCGACAATGCCGACGCGCGCGTCCGGCCTGAGCGCGGGGACGAGGTTGTAGAGCAGGCCGTAGGGCTGCGCGATCTCGTGGTACATGTGCACCAGGATCGCGATGTCGACTGAGGCGGGCGGCAGTCTCGGATCATGCGGCTCGCCGCGGCTGATGGTGACATTGTGCAAACCGAGATCGCCCACCCGCTTGCGCAGGCTGCGCAGATATTCGGGCATGACGTCTTCTGCGAAGATGCGGCCGTGGGGCCCGACGATGGGCGACAGTCGCGCGACGTAGTAGCCGCTGCCAGCGCCCACGTCCGCGACCGTCATTCCGGGCCCGATGCCGAGCAGCCGCACGAGCTGCTCCGGCTCGCCGGCAGCGTCACGCTCCTTCTCGTCATGCCAGATCGGGCTGACGATGTCTGCCACCGGGCGGTCGGGTTTCGGAAATGCGCGTGCCGGCGGGCCCGGCTGCGCGGTGGTGTCCTGCGCGGCCCCTGACACCGCGAATGCCGCGGCAAGGACAGCAGCGGTCGCCACTCGCATCATGGCGCACTCGCGTAGGGCGGCTCCGTCATCACGGCAGCATGGATGGCGCGGCAGTGCTTGACAATTCCGGCATGCGACATCACGAACTGCCGAAGCGGGGTGTCAATCGTGAAGAAGTAGATATTGGCGATGAATCCATAAATGCCGGCATCGATGCTGGTTGGCTTCGCTCCGTGCACATAGCCGCTCGACGGGACGAGATCGGCCAGCACCTGCAGATCCGCCAAGCCGCGCGCGTAGGCGGCGTCAGGGCTGTAGCGGCCGATGCCCTGGAAATGGTAGCGCTGAAAATTGAATTCCCGCGCCTTCTGCAGGCCTGCCTCCGTCAGGCCCGGATGCTGCGCGATGAGCGCATCGCGGAACAGCGGCCAGAACCGCTCGTCCTGCCAGCGCGAATACGACATGACCCAATACAGGTCGTCGAGCATGCGCGTGACGAGATGCGTCATGTCGCGCTGGGCGCCGGTGAGCCCGTCGTCAATCGTCAGCCGGTATTTGCGAATGAGGTGGGCGATGATGCTGTCGCTGTCGCCGATGGTCTCGGTGCCGTCGACGATGTAGGGAAGCTGGCCGCGGGGTGCATGCGACGCATCGAAAATGTGCTCGTGCCGGAACGCTAGGCCGGCGAGGCGAAGGAAAGCGAACACTTTGAGCCCGTAGCCGTTGTTGTCGGCGACGCCGAACAGCTCGGGGTAGGAATAGAGGGTCAGCATCGAATTTTACGCGGCAACCGCCATGTCCGGCGTATCTCGGCGGCGGGCCGAAACCGCGGTGCCATGCTCGCAGAAAGCGCCGATCTCGACCTGGAAACCAACTCTGTCAAGCATCGATTCGACCTTTTGAAATTTCGTGCCCTCCAAAGAGTCCAGCCGGACGACCAATACCGCAGATGAACCTAAGAATTGCACGAGCCAAGCAAGCGTGGTGTCAAGTGTCTTGATAGATCGCCCTTCCCAATTTATCAAAGCAACTCCATATTGGCCGTGCGGAAGGCCACAAGTCGCGATGGTTGCGACACGGGCATACCCTCGACAATGCAATCCTGACATAAGCTCCGGAGCCGTCGTATCCACTTGATAATACAGGTCGACCACGCCGCCCGCTTACGGCGCGTTCCGATGAGATGTGATCAGCGGCGCGACATGCTCGGTCAGCTCCCTCTCCCCGTTCTTACGGGGAGAGGGTTGGGGTGAGGGGCTATCACCCGTCGCGCATCCGTCTGCCCCTCACCCCCGCCCTTGTAACTTGGATTTCCGCGACTCGGATAGATTGAGGATCGCGGTGACGGATGGGTGTCCGCCGTGCCCTGGGTCCATGAAGACCGTGGGAGAGA
>Ga0306922_10006867_pt1 | contig 10926 bp, 9 predicted proteins | sample sta12Cox44000082_FD_203758 | JGI IMG/M metagenome (GOLD analysis project Ga0306922, IMG submission 203758) | Lab enrichment of tropical soil microbial communities from Luquillo Experimental Forest, Puerto Rico - statoxic.12C.oxic.44.000.082 (v2)... | ecosystem: Environmental > Terrestrial > Soil...
AGGACCCGTTCAGGCGTGAACGGGATTTGTCTTAGCCGTACGCCGACCGCATCCTCGATTGCGTTGGCGATCGCCGCGGCAACCCCGAGCATGCCGCTTTCGCCGATGCCCTTGGCGCCGAACGGGCCAGGGCCGCCATGCTCGGCGACGAACGACTCGTAGCGCTCCGGCAGGTCGCTTGCGAGCGGCACGCGATAGGCGAGCGGCGTTGCGTTGACCGGCTCTGTTCCATCGTACTTTAGCTCTTCGAACAGGCTCTGTCCGAGCGCCTGGAGCGCCGCACCTTCGACCTGCCCGCGGCAGGCCTGGGCATTGACGCTGGTGCCTGAGTCGGCGCCGACGACGAGATGCTTGACCACGACTCGCCCAGTCTCACAATCGACTTCGACCTCGGCGCCAACCCAGCTCGGGATCCAAAAGAGGTTCCGCGCGCCAAGCGGCGCCGCCGGGTCGTACGCGAAACCCGCGCCACCCCGGCCGATGAATTCGTAGCCGGCACTGAAATAGTCATCGATCATCGGCTCGAGCGAATGGACATAATTGCCCTGCCGAACCGTCCAATGGTCGAGCGTCAGATCGCCAGTCGAGCAGCCGAGCCGGTCCGCCGCGAATTCCAGGATCTGGCGCAGCGCATCGTGGGCGGCCCGTTCGGTCGCAAGCCCGGTCACGGTCGTGGCGCAGCTGACATGGGTGCCGTTGTTGAGTGGCGTGTGGTCAGTGTCGATCGCCCCGTAGCGCACCCAGTCGAGCGGCAGACCCAGGGTCTCCGCTGCGACCCGGCAAAGCGCGGTCGTGGCGCCCTGACCGATCTCGACGGTCGCCGCGTTGACGATCGCGCGCCCCGACGGCAATACCTTGACCAGCCCCTGGGCATAGTTCGTGCCGCCGCCGTCCTTGATGCCGATGGCGAACCCCATGCCGCGCCGCTTTGTGCCAGCGCCGGGCGGTGCGACCCGCCGTCGGTAGCCCAGCCGATCGACAACCGCGTCGAGACCAGCGAGCAAATCGCTGTCCATGCCGCTGTCGCCGGGCTGGAACGGCTCGCCGACCGCAAGCAGGTTCTTGCGGCAGAACTCGTAGGTGTCGATCCCGAGCCGGCGCGAGATCATGTCGATCTGCGACTCCGAGGCAAAGCTCGCCTGGGTTCCACCAAACCCGCGGAACGATCCGGCTGGCACCGAATTGGTGCGCACCGCATAGGCACAGGTCGCCACCGCCATCCAGCGATACGGGCCGGTAATGCGATAGCCGGCCTTGACCACGGTCATCGCACTCGCATCCGAATAGGCGCCGGCATTGAGTTGGATTTCGCTTTGCCGTGCAGTCAACCGACCGTCGGCCGTCACACCCGTTTTCAGCACCAGGATTCCGGCGTGCTTGGTCAGGGTCAGCAAGCCCTCGTCAAGGCTGAGGCACAGTCGTACCGGACGTCCCGCCTTTAGCGCCAGCAGCACAACCAGCGGCTCCATCTTGCAGAAACTCTTGCCGCCGAAACCGCCCCCGACATAGCTGGCATGGATGCGCACAGTGTTGGCCGGCCGGCCGAAGATGCGGGCGATGTCGTTGCGCAAGACGAACGGGTCCTGGTTGCACGACCACAGCTCGATCTGCTCGCGGCTTGCCCGCGCGACATTGACGTAGGGTTCGAGGTGAAAATGGTTAATCCGTGAAAATGTAAAGCGGTCTTCGAATACATGGTCAGAAGCGGCGAGCACCGCCTCGGCATCGCCGCGGCGATACCGGAATTCCGACAGCACATTTGGGCGCGGCTCTTTCAGGCTGGTGGCGCCCTCACCCACCGGAATCGCGGCACCATCGGCCGGCGACTCGAACAGAAGCGGAGCGCCGGCAGCCAGCGCCTCGTCGATCGTCATGACCGCCGGTAGCGGATCGCATTGCACATCGATCAGGCGCAACGCGCGGTAGGCGATTTCGTCGTCGATTGCTGCTACCGCAGCGACCATGTCTCCGACATAGCGCACCTTGTCGATCGCGATGACCGGCTGGTCGCGGATCGCAACGCCGTAGTGTGGGTCAGTCAGCCGTACTGCGTCGGCGCCGGTTACTACCGTAGCGACACCGGCCAGGGATTCGGCGCGCCCGACATCGATAGAGCGAATGCGGGCATGCGGGTGGGGAGTGCGCAGAACCTTGGCGTGCAGCATGCCGGGCAGGCTGAAGTCGAAGGTATAGCGGGCAGCACCGGTGACTTTGTCAGGTCCGTCGAGCGGAATGACCGGCGCGCGGAACGGAGAAGGGCCGCCGTCCATCAGCCGACCTCGGCCTTGGCCGCCGCGCAGACCGCCTCGACGATCATTTGATATCCGGTGCAGCGGCAGATATTCGCGTTGAGCCATTTCCGGATCAGTGGCTCGTCGGGGTCGGGGTGCCGCGCTAGCAACGCCTTGACCGACAGGACCATCCCCGGCGTGCAGAAACCACACTGGAACGCGCCGTGTGCGAGAAATGCCTGTTGCACTGGGTCCAGCACGCCGCCGGCCGCAAGGCCCTCTATCGTCGTCAGCGCCTTGCCGTCGAGCTCGAAGGCGAACGTTGTGCAGGCGCTGACCGGCATGCCCTCGACCAGAACCGTGCAGGCGCCGCACACCGCCTGATCACAGCCGATCTTGCAGCCGGTCAGCTGCAGTTCATCGCGCAGCAGATCGGCCAAGATGCGGCTCGGCGGCACATTGAGCCGATGGGTGCGGCCGTTGACGGTCAGGGTAATGTCGATCGCGTCTGTCACGCGACGGCACCAAGGTTACGGCGCAGCAGAAGCTCGATCATCCGCTGTCGATAGCCGGAGCTGCCATGGCCATCGCCGAGGGGTTCGGGGAGCTCAGCGGCGACAGCCTGCGCGAGCGGCGCGGCGCCGCAAGCCAGCTTGACGGGCGGCAATGGCTCGTCGAAGGGCAGCTTTGCGGCGACCACCACGGGGTAGGCGCACCCGATCGCGGCCCGGCCACCCGTGATGTGGCCATCGACAAAATTGAGGCCAAGCGCCAAAGTCACGATCGGGCGCAGCGACCGATCGAAAAGAAGTCGAAGAGTGCTGCCCAACGGAAATTCGATCGCAGTCAATAGCCCAACCTGGTTGGCTATGCCGTCGACCGCCGCAAACATTACGGGGCCGCCGTCGAGAGAAAGGAAATGCAGCTGCGCGTCGGCAGCCACCGCCGCCAATGCGAAATCGTAGCTCGGATCGCCGGCCATGATGTTGCCGCCGATCGTGCCCTTGCAGCGAATCCGGATATTGGCGACATCGGGCCAGATCTGCGCCAGCGAGGGCAGTCGCGCACCAACCTGCGGCGAGGTCACGAGGCGGTCATGAGTCACCAGCGCGCCGAACCGCAGTCCTCCCTCTTGCTCCTCGATGCGATCAAGATCGTCGACACGGCCCAAATGGATCACGTCGGTGACCCGGACGCCATACTTCATTCGGTTGACCACATCAATGCCGCCGGCCATGAACACGGCGCCGGCACCGGCCTCGGCCTTCAGCGCCACGGCTTCCGTCGCGCTGCGCGGACGGTGCAAGCGAAACTCCGCGATAAGCTTGCGTGAACGATGCACCGCAAGGGAGGTCGCCGCGTCGAGCGGCGTCACACCACCCCTCCAACGGGCATCTCGCTACCATACCACCGTTGCACCGCCATTTCGCCAAGCGCGACCAGGCCAAACAGCGCGAGGCCGATGCCGCAGAGCAGGACGATCGCAGCCAGCACGGTTGCAGTCTCGCCGGCCGAGGAGGCGAACATGATGATATAGCCGAGCCCGGCCTGCGCGGTAATGAATTCGCCGACGATGACGCCGATCATCGCCATCGTCACCCCGACCTTCATCCCGGCGAAGACGAACGGCATTGCATAGGGGAACCGCGCCAGGCGGAACATCTGCCACTCGCTGGCCGTCAGCGAGCGGCAGAGCAGCAATACTTCGGGCTTGGCGCTGACCAGCCCGGTCGCGGTCGACACCACGACCGGGAAAAACGCGATGAAGATCGCGACCACGATGCAGGACCCGCCGCCGACACCCAGCCATACGATGAAGAGCGGCGCCAGCGCTATTTTCGGGATCAGCTGAAACATTACGATGTTCGGGTAGAGCGCCTGGCGCACCCAGGCCGAGAAAGTGATCGCGACCGCCAATGCGACCCCGAACAAGGTAGCGGCGGCAAAGCTGATGATCGTCTCCAAAGTCGTCGGCACTGACTGCTGAAACAGGATTTCCCAATTATGCGACAGGACCGACCAGACAGCCGACGGCGGGGGCAGCAGCAGGGGGGAAACCCGGCTCACGCGGCATAACAATTCCCAAGCCACGAGCACCGTCAGCGCAAAGCCGAGCGGCAACAGAATTGGCCGCCGCAGGCGATATTGCCAGCCGCCGCCCCGGGCCGGCGCGCTGGTCCCCTGGAGCATCGCCATGCCGCGAGGCGAGCCGACTATTCGGCGGCGAGCGCCATCATCGGGTGCAACGCCTTGTTCATGGTCTCTTCGTAGGCCACGAGCCAGGGCTGACCTTCGGGCGCGATCAGATCGCCCGAGCGCGCACTACTGGCGACTTCGGGATCGTCGACGCCGGGCGGGACCGTCCCCTTGTCCCGCAGCGCCCACACCGCATCCAGCAGGCGTCGCCGCGTGATGACGATCATGCGGTCGCTCGGGGCGAGGTTCTCGATGGTCCGATCCGAGATGTCGCCCATGCTCTCGGTGACCGCGGAGTCCTGTGGAAAGACACCGTCAATGCCGGTATAGCTGATCGCGCGCTGAGCCTCCCGGTCGATCAGATAATCGTTGGCATGGTTGGCGGCCGCGCGCCAGCGTCCGAACCAGTCGGCGGTATTCGGCAATGTCTGGCTCACCCGGTCGAGCAATGGCAATGGCTCGCCGCGCTTATTGTGCTGGAGCACCGGCGTTTTGCGGGTCCAGCTGAAGGTGAACGCCATCGTGTGCGTGTCGTCCATCGGGACCCAGCCTTGGGCAAGCACGTTGTCGGTTAACGGGCCGTTCGGGAAGAGTGCCCAGAACGGAAACACGAAATGGGCAAAGCGGTAATAGAGATGACCCGTTTGAGCCGGGCGATAGGCCGCATACATCGCGCCCCAGTCGGTCGGGTGCGCGTGGTAGCGTGGCGCGCGATCGGTGAACTGGAATCGTTCCAGGTGATTGGGATCGACGTCGTCGATTGTCACCTTTCCGGTGTGCAGAAAGCTGAAATGCGACGTGTCGATGTCGCCTTCCAGTGCCTGCAGCCAGTTGCATTCCCGCTGCCGAGCCCAGAGGTTGGTCTCCTCCGGTGGGCACAGCATCGCCTCGAGTGCGGGCAATGGCGGAGCCACCTCGCGCTCCCCCATATACACGTAGACCAGACCGCCGCGCTCGGCTGCCTTGTAGGCCTTCGCCTTGACCTTGTCCCGGAAGTCCTGGTCTGCCGGAAGATTGGGCATGTCGAGGCAGTTGCCGGCGACGTCGTATTTCCAGCCGTGGTAGACGCAGCGCAGCCCGCCCTCCTCGTTCCGGCCGAAAAACAGCGAGGCGCAGCGGTGCGGACAGCGGTGATCGAACACGCCGACCCGCCCGGCGCTGTCGCGAAACGCAACCAATCGCTCGCCCAGCAGCATCACCCGCAGCGGGTCCCCATCCGCTTTCAGCTCCGACGACAGGCACGCCGGCACCCAGTATTGCCGCATCAGCGCTCCCATCGGGGTGCCGGGGCCGACACGCGTCAGCAACTCGTTTTCTGCCTGAATGGTCATGTCGTTGCTCCTCCAGTCAACTCAGATATCTGTCGAATTCCGCAACCCGGGTGCGGACCTTCGCCCACTCGGATGCGCCCAGCTTGATCCTGCCCGCAAACCGGTTGGTAAAGATGGCTTCGGGATTAGGCTGCTTGGCCCCGGGCTCCATTAGGTAGCGCATGACGAGATCGGTCGTTTCAGTGTAGCCCGCCATATCCGACCATCCCAGGCCGTGCTCGTGAGCCTCCGGGCGATCGATGCCGTGCTGCCACATACCGAGCCCGATGCGAGCGAATTCCTTGGCGCTGGGGTTGAGCGCCATTTCTGGCACTTCCTTCTGAAACAGCTCCAGCGACTCCTGCGGATTAGTCCGGGTATAGGCGAGCGCTTCGAGCAGGCCGTCGCTAATCGCCTCGCACAGCGCCGGATCTGTCTCCAGCGTTTTCCGCTGGGTTGCGATCGTTTGGCCGTCGTTGCGGATGCCGGCGGCACTGTAGAGCATCCACCGGCTCGGCGCGCCTTTCGACAACATGGCCGAGGCGCTGCCGAGCGCGAAAGAGGTGATCGCATCAACCTGCTTCTCCATCAGGACGCGCTCGAGCACCTTGTTGTCGACATGGACGAACTCGATCGAATGCGCGTCGAGCCCGACCTTCTCGGCATAGGCGAGAAAAAACGGAAATTCGCCAGAGGTCGGCACCGAAGCGACCCTTTTGCCCGCCAGATCCTGAGGCTTCAAGATCGGCGAGTCATCGAGCACCCCTACTCCCATTGTCGAATCATAGTCGCAGGTGGCCAGCGCGATCAGCGGCAGGTCCTTGGCCACCGAAAGGATCAATGGGGGCACCGCGACAATACCGAACTCGAACTGGCCGGTCGCGATGCCTTGCGCCGAGGCCATCGAGCCGAAGCCGCGGGCGATCTCGAGTTCGATCCCGCGCGGTTTCATCGTCTTGGCGCGCGCCACGAAGACGTAGACGAAGTTGCCCTGCGCGAGCCACGCCAACGTGAATTTCACATTGCGGGGTTCGGCAATGGCTGGCAGCGTAAGCAAGGCGCTCGCTGCCGTGCCGGCAAGAAAGCCTCGTCGTAATATTCCGCGTCGCATCCTCATTTGTCACCGCCTGCCTTAAGACCGACGCACCAGCTGCTCGGCGAGTGCTACTGCGCCGAACAGCGCCATGCCTATCACGCACAGCACGAGCAGAGCCGCGAAAATCAGCGCCGTCTCCATCCGCGAGCTGACGTACAGGATGTAGAAGCCCAGCCCCGCCTGGGCGGAGATAAATTCGCCGATAATCACGCCGATGACCGCCATCGTCATTGCGATCTTCATTCCGCTGAAGATCGCTGGCAGCGCAAACGGGAAGCGCACCATCGCGAAAGACTGCCACTCGGAGGCGGTGAGAGAACGGCACAGCCGCAGCGCTGAGGTCTCAGCATTGGCGAAGCCGACGGCCGCCGAGATCACGACCGGAAAGAAGCTGACAAAGGCGGCAAAGGCGACCCGCGACTCGCTGCCGATGCCGAGCCAGACAACGAACAACGGTGCCAGCGCAACCTTCGGAATCAACTGGAAGAGGACCAGATTGGGGTAGAGCATGTCGCGCAGAAACGGCGAATAGGTGATCGCGACGGCCAGTCCGACCCCAAGCCCCGATGCCGCGAAGAATGCCGTCAGCGAGTCGAGCGTCGTCGGCACTGCATGATAAAGCAACGTGGGCAAAGCGCGCCAAAGTTCGTGCCCGATCTCGCTTGGCGGCGGGAGAATTACCGTCGGTATGCGCAGCGCCCCGACCGTGATTTGCCAGACGAGGAGCATAAGCGCAGCCGTTGCCAGCGGCAGAATGACAGGCCGCAGCTGCCGCAGGCGCAGCCCGCCCGGCACGCCTTTGCCGGCCAGCCTCGCGGTTGGAGGGGCTATTCGCGGGACAGCCGAATATTCGATGGTCACCCGACGAGCTCCGTGTGTCCAGCTCTCGTCTCGGCGCGGACTTCGTTCCAGCGGCGATGCACCTGCTCGATGCGGCCGCGCAGATGGCCGCAGATCTCGTTGAACTCGCGGCTCTCCCCGAGCCCCGCCGGGCGCGGTCGCGCAAACGGGATCGTCAAATCCTCGACGATCGTCGCCGGCCGCCGCGTCATGACCAGCACGCGGTCGGCGAGAAACACTGCCTCGCGGATGCTGTGCGTCACGAACAGCGCCGTCTTCGTATATTGCTGCCAGAGATCCAGCAGCAGCTCGTTCATCTCGTCGCGGGTGATTGCGTCGAGCGCACTGAACGGCTCGTCCATCAGCAGCAGCTCGGGGTCGTAAACCAGGGTTCGGCAGATCGCGACGCGTTGGCGCATCCCGCCAGACAGCTCGTGGGGTTTCTTGTGCATGAAGCCATCGAGCCCGACCCGCTCCAGCAGAAGCCGCGCTCTGGAGCGATAAGCATCGAGCGGCTGCTTCAGCACCCGGATCGGGAACAGCACATTGTCGAGGGCGCTCTTCCACGGCAGCAATGTCGGGTCCTGGAACATGATGCCGATGCTGGTGCGCGGCCCGGTCATCGGTTCGCCGCCGACCACGATCTGTCCGTCCGTCACCGCTTCGAGGCCGCCGAGCATCATCAACAGAGTGCTTTTGCCGCAACCCGACGGCCCGAGAACGGCGACAAATTGTCCGCGCGGCAAGGTAAAGCTGAGTGAGCTGACCGCCTCGATGCCCTCGACCGGGCCGTTGCGGTAGACCTTGCTGACCTCAGTAACCTCGATGTATCGCTCGTGCCCGGCGACCGGCATTATTCGCTCCTTTGACCCGATCGGTCCCGCAAACGACGTGCCAGCGATGCGCAGGAACCCAAGCTGTTCCGGTCAGCTGACGTAGGGCCGGAATTCATGCGCGTTCTTTTGCGCCTGATCCCATTCCGCCGGCGACAATTGGAGGCCGCCGACAAAGCGATTGGTCATCACCTTGGCAATTTCCGGGCGCTGGTCGCCTTCGCGCGCGAGATATTTCATCACCAGATCGGTCATTGCCTCATAATCTTTGGGCTCCATGTGGCCCATCCCATTCGTCTTGATGATCTCGCGCGCAGCAACATAGGTCAGGATGCCGGTGCCGACCCGGATCTGCTCGCGCCCTTGGGCAGCGAGCGCCATCTCCGGCACCTGTTTGAAAAACACCTTCATCGCTTCGGCAGGATCAAGAAGCGTTACCTTCAATCCCTGCAAGATTCCGTCGACAAAGGCCGCGCACAATTCGGGCTCCTGGACGACGCGCGCGGGCTGCGTCATGACCGTGGTGCCGTAATTGAGGATGCCGTAGTCGCTGAACAGCATGAAGTGTGCGTTCACGCCGCTCGCGGCGTAGCTCGCCATCACACTGCTGGCAAAACCGGAGATCGCCTCGACCTTGCCTTCGGGCAGCAGCCGATCGCGTACTTTGTTGTCGACCTGAATTCGGGTAACCTGGGACAGATCGAATCCGGCGTTTTCGGCAAACAGGGGCAGAAACGGATACTCGCCGGAGGTCACCACCGAGGCCATGGTTCGCCCTTCGAGATCCTTCGGGGTCTTGATCGGCCCGTCGTTCTGCACGCCGATGCCCATCGTTGCGTCATATGCGCAAGTGGCGAGCGCTACGGTCGGCAACCCCCGGATCGTTTGCAGGATGGCAATGGACGGGGTGGTCATGCCGAAATCGAACCGGCCCTCGCCGATCGCCTGCGCCGCAGCGAGCGAGCCCGAGCCGCGGGCGATATCGACATCGAGCCCGTGCTTTTCCCAAAAGCCCATGCCCTTGGCAACGAAAGTGAACAGGTTGCTGCCTTCGGCGACCCACGACAGAGTGAAATGGATCGATCTCTTGTTCTGGGCGAAGACGAGACTAGGGCACGTGATACCAACGGCCGCGCCCAGCACGGCTGCGTTCGTACTGGCAAGAAACCGGCGACGCGACAATCGGCCTTTGGCGCTCATGATCTATTCTCCGGCAACTTAGTGCCGCATAGGCTCGCAGAAACCGTGCCACCCCAGGCGCGCCCCGCTTTATCCGGAAGGCCAGCCAATGGAATGCCTCGTTCACCATGTCCCGATGCGTGATCCCGGCGATGTCTCCGCGATTTTTCGGTTGATCGACGACGGGCTGATTTCGCCGGAGGAGATCGTCGCTGTCTTCGGCAAGACCGAAGGCAATGGTTGCGTGAACGACTTCACCCGGGGCTACGCAACAGCGGCTCTGTCAGTCGCCTTGGCGAAGCTTCTCGGTATCCGCGCCGACGAGGTACCTTCGCGTGTCGCGATGGTCATGTCAGGCGGCACCGAAGGCGGGTTGTCACCGCACTTCATCGTGTTTGCGGTTCGCCAGCGCGAAGTTACTTTGGAAGAAGCCAAATCCCTGGCGATCGGCACGGCGGCGACGCAGGCGCTCCTGCCCGAACAAATCGGCCGAATGCCTCAGGTGGAGGCGACGGCCTCCGCCGTGCGCGAGGCGGTAAAGCGCGCGGCGATCGCCGATAATTCCGATGTCCATTGGGTTCAGGTCAAATGTCCGCTGCTGACCAAGGAGCGCATCGCCGACGCCCAGTCACGCGGCAACACCACTGCGACCGATGATCCTTACACCTCCATGGCGCTGTCACGCGCAGCAGCGGCGTTGGGGGTGGCAGTCGCCCTCGGCGAGGTCGACTCCGCGACGCTCGATGAACGGGCGATCGGACGCGATTTTGGTCTGTGGTCATCCTGCGCCAGCGCCTCGGCTGGCGTCGAGCTGATGTACAACGAAGTCATCGTGCTCGGCAACAGCAGCAGATGGTCAAGCGATAACATCATCGCCCACAGCGTAATGCGCGACGCAATCGATCTCCCGAGCCTGATCGATGTGTTGCGCGGGCTGGACTTCACCGTCGCCGGCCAGATGGACGAAATAGCGGCTCGACGCATTGGCGCCGTGCTCGCCAAGGCCGAGGCATCGCGCAGCGGTATGATCCGCGGAGCGCGACACATTATGGCGGACGACAGCGATATCCAGGCCAGCCGCCATGCGCGTGCGTTTGTTGGCGGTATGCTCGCAGGAGTCATCGGCTGCACCGACTTGTTTGTCTCCGGCGGCGCCGAGCACCAGGGGCCCGAGGGCGGCGGACCCATCGCCGTGATCGCCCGCCGTCGCTGAAAAAAGCGGCATATTGGTCCGAGAATTG
>Ga0306922_10006868_pt1 | contig 10925 bp, 11 predicted proteins | sample sta12Cox44000082_FD_203758 | JGI IMG/M metagenome (GOLD analysis project Ga0306922, IMG submission 203758) | Lab enrichment of tropical soil microbial communities from Luquillo Experimental Forest, Puerto Rico - statoxic.12C.oxic.44.000.082 (v2)... | ecosystem: Environmental > Terrestrial >...
TGCCCTCATAAATCCGCAGACGAGCTCCACGCGGCGCGCGATCGCCCGAGATTCGATTCCAGCGCTTCAGTTGCGCCACCGTCACATCGAACCGTTCCGCGATGCCGGCGAGCGTATCGCCACGCTGCACGCGATAGCGCACCAGGTGCACAACCGGAGGGGGCGCCGTCGGCACAGTCAGCAGAAAGCCTTCGGGCAAGACTGCGTGCGCTTCTAGGTGATTAGCCGCCTCGATAGCCGGCACTGTGACGCGGTAGTGTCTCGCGATTTCCGCGAGCGTTTCGCCCGCCTCGGTTGAATGTAACCGCCAGCTCGTCCACTTATCCTCTGGCACTTGCTGGATGTTTTCCTCAAACAGCTTCGCTGTCCCCGTTGGCAAATTCAATTGAAAACCGGACAGGCTTGGCGTGACGTTGCGAAGTAGTTGGGGATTGAGCTGATGCAGATCCTCGACATCCGCTTTCACCGCATCGGCTACGAGACGGAGGTCGATCGGGTGATCGAGCTTGATGGCTTCGACTTGCGGCGCTTTGTCCGCCTCGACCTGCACCCCGTAGAGCGAAGGCGCCTTGGCTACCAGCGCCAGCGCTAAGATAATGGGGACATAATTTTGCGTCTGCTTCGGCAGTACCCTGCGCTTCTGCAGTTCCCAGAAGTCGGCGTAGCCAGTGCGCTCGATCGCTTTCGCCACCGTCAGCGGCCCGGAATTATACGCTGCCATTACCAGGTACCAATCGCCGAACATCCCATAGAGATCGCGCATATGCCGCGCCGCGGCTCGCGTCGCCTTTTCCGGATCGCTGCGCTCGTCGACGTAGTAGGTCCGTTCAAGATCGTATTCTTCGCCGCGAAAAGGCATGAACTGCCAGATCCCCCGCGCGCCGGCACGGGAGACCGCGTCGGGCTGAAAGGCGCTTTCCGCTTGCGCAAGGTAGATCAAATCCTGCGGGACGCCCTCCTCTTTGAGCACACGCCGGATCATCGTACTGTAACGCCCCGAGCGATCCAGACCGTGAGTCACAATCGCGCGTCCACGCGCCGTGGTGAAAAAGCTGAGGTACTGCAGCACCGATTCGTTTACCGTCAACGGCAAATCGTGCGGGACGGCCATCAATTCCTGCTCGGCCCGCACGGCCAGGCGAGGATCGCCCGCGGGCAAGGTCAGGTCGGCAATCTCGTCGATCGGCGCAGGCTGCGCAGGCGTCTCGGATTCTTCCTCTGTTTGGGCGATGGCCTCGTCGGAATTCTCAGAGGCGCTCAGGTCTTCGGCCGGAACCGCATCACTAATTTCGTCGAATAGCTTGGCCAGCCGCGGATCGCTGTCCTTCTGGAACCCGCTTTTAAGAATCAAGTCGACCGCGTGGTCAAAATCCGCCTGGGCGGTTTCCGTCCTCCCTGCTTGCGACGCTTGCTTTCCCGCATTGAAGCTGGCCTGGACTTGATCAACCAGAATATCGATGGCGGGGCGAGGATAGTAAGCAGGTTCCGTTTGGACAGTATTCGGTAGTGGAAGCGGCTGGTGTGCGTAGTTGGGCGTCTCGGCAACCACGGGGGCCGGAGTAGGTGCGGGAGGCTGAACCCGAACCTGTTTGGGTGCTGTCTGTTCGCAACCCGCAAAGCAGGTCGCGGCGGCCAACAACAGAGCGGCCGAAGTCGTTGCCCTGGGTTTCATAACACGTCGCCTCGGGACGGCCACGGCTGCTTTGGCTCGTGCCTTCCCTTAGATTCTCTGGCCCTAACAACGGTCGCCCGGCTGCGGTCCGAGCTCAGCGCAAATTTTACGAGCCTGTGAAAGACCGGTCAATGGAACTGGTCGTTCGGCCAGTATCGTAAACACCACAGCGGTACTGCCTCGCTTTCGCCGGTTTCGCCCCTCGAGGAAAGCGCAGGGGCACGCTTATACCACCACTTCGGGACCATTTGCCAGCGATTCGGAAAAGCGGCTCTCCGCCAAATCCTCGATCGTTCCTGCCGATGCGAAACAAGCCAGGGAGATGATCGGCCAACGAGAGAGCCATTGCAAAGTGGGGCGGCGGCGTCCGCCCAGGGGGGACGTTCGATTGAAGCCTCCCTGGTTTTCCGGCCAGCACGAGAGGAAGACAGCGGCAACCATCTCCGGCCACACGGAGAGGCAACTCCTCTCACTCATCCTCATCGACAAGGGCTAGCGCAATATGAGAATGCGCACCCGAAGGACTCGTTAGGCGAGGGCTTGAGAGAGATCTTCGATGAGGTCTTCGGAATCTTCAAGTCCTACCGAGACGCGCACGGTTCCCGGTTCTACGCTGGCCGCCCGCAGCTCGTCGACCGACATCTTGTAATGGGAAGTGAAGATCGGCAGCACGACCAGCGACTCGACTCCGCCGAGGCTCGCGGCCAGCAGAAACACGCGCACACGGTCACAAAAGCGGCGCGCCGCGTTTAAGCCGCCTTTCAGATCAAACGCCATCATGGCCCCAAAGTCGCGCATCTGCTGTGTCGCCAGATGGTGATCGGGATGCGAAGTTAACCCCGGATAGTGCACGCGCGCCACTTTCGGATGTCTAGCCAGATACTTGGCCACCGCGATCGCGGTTTTGCACTGGCGTTCCATCCGCACACCGAGGGTCTTAATACCTCGCACCAGCAGAAACGCCGCCTCCGGATCCATCGAGCCGCCCATCTGAATCACGTTGTCGCGGACTCTCTTGATCAGTGCGGCGCTGCCCGCAGCTGCGCCGGCAATCACGTCGGAGTGTCCTGAAAGATATTTCGACGCGCTATGCAAAGCAATGTGGAAGCCCATCGGGAGCGGCTTTTGCAACACGGGAGTGGCGAACGTATTATCGATCACCGCCACCAGTCCCCATTCCTGCGCGAAGGCAGCCGCCTTTCGCAGGTTAACCAGCCGCAGAGTTGGGTTTGTCGGCGTCTCCACGTAGAGCACCTTGGTCCGCGGGCCAACCAGCGTCTCGACTCCCTTGAGGTCAGCATCCACCAGCCGGACGCCAATCGCGAGCTGCGGAAAAATGTCGCGCAGCAGCTTGTAGCTTCCGCCATACAGCTGTCGAGTGGCGATGATTTCATCGCCGGCGCGCAACAGTGCCAGCAGAGTTGACGAAATCGCTGCCGAACCCGAGGCGGCAACGACGGCGTCCTCGGCGCCCTCCAGCGCAGCGATCTTTGTCTCCGCGATTCTGAGCGTTGGATTGCCGTAGCGCGTGTAGATATACGCGCCGCTCTTGCCTTCCGCCCAACGCTTCATTTCCTCGGTACTTGCAAACGTGAAGTTCGCCGTGCGAGCAATCTCGGTGCCTACGGTTGTGCCGACGCGAAACTTTTCCTCCCCCGCGTGAATGGCAAGAGTCGCATCACCCTGGCGCTTTGTCTTCGCTCGTGTGTTCATGGCTGTGTGAGATTGGCGCATCGGGTGGCAAAACTGCAAGCGCCAATTTGGTTTATAGTGAGCCGGTGAGTTTCCATCTGGCCCTGGATTATCTTGCTGCTGGGTTTTATCTGGAAATGAAACACGGAAGTACTACTCGCCGCCTTCGAGATGCAGCGTGGCCATACGGGATTCTTCCTTCCCCAACGCCGTTGAGCGCCTGCTGCGACGGGCGATCTTTCGCTTTCTATTCACGATTCCCGCCCTGGCTCATAGTCGAAACGTGAAGCCAATCGGTTCTATCTATGCCAAGATGGCGGCAAGCGAACGTCCCCGCCCGAAGCCTCTGACGGAAAGTCTGAAGGGAGCAGTCGATGAAAAGGGCTGATGTAGTGGTAAGAGTGATTCTCTTTAGCACGATACTGGGCCTGGCGGGATGCGCGACGGGACCGTGCGTTGGGTATGGGTGCCCGGCCTTCGCACAAGCGGCGCAAGCGCCCCAGCCCACAGGCGCGGGCTCGCACAGAGCGAGCACATCGAAGCAAAACGCGCAGGCGGCCAACCGGGCGGCCATCCCGCTTCGGGCCGACGACGCGGGCCAATAGCCTGCTGAGCTGACAGACGTTGACCCGTCGAGCGCCCTAGGCCGTAGCCGCTTCTCCTTCTTCCACGTGATGCGGCTTGTGCGCCGCGATCACTTTGTCGGCAAGGTCCTGAGGGACGAAATCGTAGTGCGAGAATTCCATCGAGTAGCTGCCGCGGCCTTGGGTCATGGATGTCAGCTCGTTTGCGTAGCTCAGCATTTCTGATAGCGGCATGAGTGCTTTGATCACAACGCTTCCCGCGCGGGTTTCGCTTCCGCTGATTTTGCCGCGGTGTCCGCTGAGATGGCCCATCAAATCACCCGAGTACTGATCGGGCGCGTAGACTTCTACTTGCATGATCGGCTCGAGCAGCGCAGGTCGCGCCTGCTTCATCGCTTCGCGAAAAGCGAGCGAACCCGCGATCTTGAATGCGATATCGGAGGAGTCAACGTCGTGATACTTCCCGTCGTAGAGGCTGACACGAAAATCGACTACGGGGAATCCAGCGAGATAGCCGCGCTCTGCTGATTCGCGAATACCTTTTTCGACCGAGGGGATCCAGTTCTTGGGAATCGCTCCGCCGAAAATATCATCGACGAATTCGATGCCCTTGCCGCGCGCGAGCGGTTCCATTTTGATCCGGCAGAGCCCGAATTGGCCGTGGCCCCCGGTCTGTTTCTTGTGTTTGCCTTCCGCATCTGCTTTGCCGCGGATTGTCTCGCGATAGGGGACCTTCGGCGGCTTCAGCGTCAACTCCACGTGATAGCGTTTGCGGAGTTTGGCGACCACAACTTCGATGTGCTGCTGCCCGGCGCCGCTCAGCAAGAATTCCTTGGTTTGCGGATCACGGCCAAAGCGCAGGGCAAGGTCTTCTTCGAGAATGCGGTGAATGGCAACACTGATGCGGTCTTCATCGGCGCGCGTTTTGGGCTCGATCGCGAACGTAATCGAAGGTTCGGGAATGCGCGCCGGCGGATAGTAGATGGGCGCAATCTTATCGCCAAGTGTTTCGCCGGTGACCGTATCTTTCAGTTTGCTGATTGCCCCGATATCGCCCGCGTGCAATTCCGGAACTTCCGCTCCAGTTTTGCCCTGCATCACCTGGATGTGTTGAAAACGCTCCTGCGAGTTGCGATTGAAGTTCTGCAGCGTGACATCATTTTTCAGCACGCCCGACATCACTTTGAAATAGGTGATGCGGCCAGCGAATGGATCGGCGATCGTCTTGAATGTGAAGACGGACACTGGTTCAGAATCGGCGATCTTGCGCTCGATCGCTTCACCCTTGTGATCGGGACTCTTGTGTCCCATGGCCATTCCCAGAAACGGGGGCGACGGAAATATTTCCGAAATGAAATTCAGAATAGCGTCGCTGCCAATATTGTGGAGGGCAGAACTGAGAAGCACCGGGAAGATCTTCTTGTCGCGGACTTCCTCGTGCAGGCCCCTTTTCAGATCTTCGACCGGCAAGGTGCCCTTCTCGAAGAACTCGTTCATCAGCTCATCTTCACCTTCGGCGACCATCTCGACCAATTTCTCGTGCGCGGCCTTGGCTTCCTCGGCGAGGTCCGCGGGGATCTCTTCGATTTTGGCTTTACCGTCGCCATCCGGTGTGTACAGCAGCGCTTTCATGGTGACGAGATCGATCACGCCTCGGAAATTCTTCTCCCTACTGATGGGCAATTGAACCGGCACCACGCCGCGGCCGAACGCCTGTTCGAGCGAAGAGAGAGCGCGCTCGAAGCTCGCGAGGTCGCGGTCCATCCAGTTCAGGACGAAGGCACGCGGCCGATCGTATTCGGTCGCGTAATCCCATACTTTTTCAGTAACGACCTGCACGCCGGTCGCGGCGTCGACAAGGATAAGGGCCGCATCGGCCCCAATCAGCGAGGCCTTCGTTTCATTGATGAAGGTCGAGTAGCCGGGCGTGTCGAGGAAGTTGATCTTGGTCTTCTCCGCCTGGCCGGGAACTTGCCATTCCGCGTAGGCGAGAGCGGTGCTGATGGAAATTTTTCTGGCAATTTCTTCTTCGTCCCAGTCGGTGACGGTCGAGCCCTCGCTGACCTTGCCGAGCCGGGGCGTCATCCCCGCCGTGTAAAGTAACGACGACACAAGCTGGGTTTTCCCCGTGTCGCCGTGACCGACAATGCCAAGATTACGTATCCAATCCGTTGTGTAGGTTTTCATGGTTCACCTCGCCTGAGGAGACAAAGTTGGGAACTCGAATGGCACGAACATGCCCGGGGCCGACAACGCGGGCTGGGTCAGCTCCGCATAGGCATTTCGTATGGAGAGACCGCGGCCTGCAAAACTCGTGCTGTGTCCTAGGATCGGCATCACGAACCCGCCCCCCTGGCGGTTGCGCGCGATGAACCCTCATCCCTTTGTGCGCGAGGAACGGACCCGGGGCGCGAAAGCGGGGATGCTAGCACACGCCCTGGTGCCTATTCAATTGTGGCATCCAGATTCAAACCGCAAAGAGCTTGGCGATTCGCATGGGTCGGGCTTGGTTGCTCTGTCGATGTGAAACCTGTGGGAAGTGTCGGCAGGAGGGCTTAAACGGGTTGGTCAGCGTGCTACGGCTCTTTGCAGAACCGTCGTCCCCGCAACGCAGCTCCCAACCCGCACAGGAAGCTTACAAAGGCAAGCAGCGGCCTGCAAATGGGCCGAAGAGTCCGATTTTTCGGTACCGGAGTACTAGAGGCTCCCCCTCGACGCCTGCAGTTGTTGCGTCAGGATCCCTCGTCCGATCAATTGATTACCTTTCAAGCGGAGATGAGGTGGGCAAATCCATTAGCGCGGGACAACAACTGACTCGTCTGCTGCGGGGGGTAAGCGCAGCGTCACTTCCGTCGTTCTTCCCTCCCGGATCCAAACGCGCTTGGTCCACTCAGAGAACGTGCCGTTTGCGTAGGCGCGCAAATCATACTGTCCGGTTCTGTGGCGGGTGAACGCGAAATGACCCTGCGCGTCGGTGTGCGTGGCATTCGGGCGGTCGCCCCAGGAGGTTTGCATCGTGACCGTTGCGCCTGCGACGGGCTGGCCGTGCGCGTCGACAACAGTCCCCGCCATCGTCCCAATCGTCACGTGGGCTTCGAGTGCCGCCGAAAGGCCCAGCACTGAAAGGCACAGACATAGAAAGATCGCTCTTTTTCTCATGCGCCCCTGGCCTCCTCTCAGCTTCATTCTAATGACCCTCCCGTCTGCTCAGGCGAGTTTCAAGCGCGTGTTTCCGCACAATCACCTGTCCGCTGGTCCAGTTCGCGAATCTTTCGCGCGTCCATCTGGGTACAGAAAACGGTGGACCTAGCGGCCGAAACTGTGAGACTTCTTCTTTGAATCGCATGCGAGCGAAAAGGAAAACGGAAAGCGAGCCCATCGCAAAATCCCTGGCCAGTAGAGGAAAAGTACAGACAAAACACCCGCCAAAGCATGCGCTGCCTTCCATTCCTGCCGACCAGGCACTCAGTTTCCTCCGTGAAACACGGGGCATCTCCACTTGGACCGCGCGCGACATGGCGAACTCGCTAAGAATCGGCGGGGGGGAAGCGAAGCGGGCCATCGCCGTCCTCGAAATGCAGGGCTACGTCAATCCGTTCAAGTCGGACCAATTCATGACCACTTCGGCGGGCGAGTCCGTTTCCCACTCGCAGGCGCCGCGTTATACACGCGACCGCATCGATCGGGCGCTCGCTGTGCTGCGCAGCCGCATCGCCGAGATCAATCGCGATGACGGCGCGCCTTTTCGAATCACGCAAGCCGTCGCGTTTGGCGATTTTCTGAGTGAGAGGACGCGCTTTCAACCTGTCGAAATCGGCATTCAGCTTCAGCCGCGAAAGCCTGCAGCGATTTCCATAGCCAGAAAGGGCGCTACCAGAGAGCAGTTTCTCAAGCAGTTGCGCGATAAAGCGGCCGTGGTCCAGTTCCGCCGGTACCAAACTTGGATGAGTGCGCGTAGCCACCAAAACTTGCTTCGATAGTTGGACACAAATCAGCAGTGGTGATTCTTATTCGGGAGAACCGATGCCTCGCTACATCTCGCAACACACTTTGGCTTGCATGACGCGCCAGGGAGTCGCTGAACTTTCAAAACGCCTACACCGGCAAGGTGCCGTCTCGGCGCGACGCGTGCTTGTCAACATGCAGGAAGGCAGAATGCTCGTCGAATTCGAAGCACCGGGACGCGAAGAATTGGAAAAGTGGCTAGAAGGCGAGAAATTCCACTACCAGTGGCTGCTCCGCGTCGAGCTCGAATCCAGCTCCGATGGCTCTCTCCAACCAATTTAGGCTTGCAACTCGACGCGGGTAGCGGCCGCATCTTTCTCTGCTCTCCGGACCATCTCCTGTGATCGCGCAAGAGCGGCATGAATATCACACCGGCGATACGAAAGAGCCGGCACGATCGCCCTCCTGATGTAGAACCCGGTGCCGAGTGAGTCGGGTTCACCCGGCCTCCCTGGAAAAACCTACACAGCAAATCGGCCGGCAGCGAGCAGGCCAGTCGGGCGCGGTTGCCCGCAGCCAGAATTCGGGTGTATGCTGCGCCTATGAAGACCTGCTGCCGGAGCCAAGTTGCGTGTTGCGGCGTCCGTTGTACGGGAGCGTGCTCTGGCGCGGGCAGGTGAGGCATCTGAGGTCGATCGAACTCAGGATTCCTTGAACCCACCGCCAGAGGAAAGCTGGTTGGTGGGTTTTTGTTTTACCTGGGAACCTAGCGCGGCAATCGACAGCGATTCGAGGAGGAATCAAATGGCAGACTATGCGCATCCGGAAGTGCTGGTTTCAACCCAATGGGCCGCCGATCACCTGAGCGATCCGAAAGTGCGGCTGGTCGAAGTGGATGTGGACACCTCGGCCTACGATCAGGGCCATATCGCAGGCGCAGTGGGCTGGAACTGGCAATCGCAGCTGCAGGACAATGTCCGACGCGACCTGATCGACAAAGCGACACTCGAAAGGCTGTTGGGGCAGTCGGGAATCTCCAACGACACGACAATCGTGTTTTACGGCGACAACAACAACTGGTTTGCGGCCTATGCCTTCTGGCAATTGAAGTATTACGGGCACCGGGACCTGCGCCTTATGAATGGCGGACGCAAGAAGTGGATCGAGGAGAAGCGTCCGCTGACGACCGACGCGCCCAGGGTTTCGCCGGCGACCTATCACGCAGGGGGTGCGGACGAATCGGTGCGCGCGCGAAAAGAGCAGCTGTTTGCTTTGCTGGAGAAGAGAAGCACGGGACAGCTGGTCGACGTTCGGTCGGTCGACGAATTTACCGGCAAAATCATTGCGCCTCCGGGCATGAACGAAACGGCACAGCGAGCAGGTCACATTCCTGGTGCGGCGAACATTCCGTGGTCGCAGGCGGCCAATGAAGATGGAACATTCAAGTCCGCCGATCAGTTGAAAGCTCTCTATCAGGGCAAGGGCGTGACCGGTCAAGGCGAGACCATCGCCTATTGCCGGATCGGGGAGCGCAGCTCGCATACTTGGTTCGTCTTGAAGTACTTGCTTGGCTATGACCACGTGAAGAACTACGACGGGTCGTGGACCGAGTGGGGCAACCTCATCGGCGCTCCCATCGAGAAGGAGCTAGCCTCCGCGGCACGATAGACTGCTACGGCAGGGAGTTCGGCCAAATCCCTGCCTGGCGGGCCTGGTCGCGAAGTGCGTTAATGCGCTCCTCAATATCCTCGCGGCGCTTTTGAAGCTGGGCCAGTTCGGCCGGCCAGTCGCCGAGAGAAGCGTAGCGTGGACGTTTTGGAGTCTCCAGTAGGCTGGCCGCTCAGTCCGGCCTCCAGTTGCGCGATTTTTCGACGGATCGGCGGAAGCTGGGCCTCAAGCTTGGCGATCTGATCGGAGTATGCCCTTGCGTCCTTGTGAGCGGCGGGATTGCTACGAGCCGCGGCTGCCGGCGCTGCGCTCGCTTTGCCTATCGTTGAAACGGGCGAATCGGCGCGCAGATGTTCGAGATCGGAATTGGTCCAAACCTTCTTCGGGGCCGGCTGCAGCGTGGCTTGAGTCTGCGCCTGCCCGGTCTCGATTGCGGAACCGCCCTGAGCGCAGGCAGAAGAAACGCCGGCTGTCACGGTAGAAAAACACAGCAAAAGAAGCGATCGCGCCCGGCGCATGTAAACTCCCTGTTCAATAGGATCGTGCTTGCTCTATTGAACAGGAAAAGCGGTGGGCAGTTGCGGTCTTGAGGGAACGTTTTTCCCATTCGGCAACTCTGTTCTTTTGCAACACGTTCGGGCTGAGAAAGCTTAGCTCGGTGGTATGCTCGCACGGGCTAAGAGCACAGCTTCCCAACCGGGCCCGCGCAATCAATCTGCATAACCGGCGACACTCAACGGGCCTCGGGCGGCAGATTGTGCAATCGGAGGAACCACAGCTTGTCCCAATATCCGCGTCGAAAAACGATCTTGTCTCCGGAAATTCGGAAAAAGCCGCAGCCGCGCAGCCCCGACCGATCGCGCCACTCGAGAAATCGCCCATTCTCCGTCCTCGAAAATGTGCTCGGGAATGCAGCTCATCTTCGTCAGCGCAAACTCGGAGGGAAACATCTCGCGAATTGCCGCCCGGCCGTGAACGGGGTGTTCCGCCACTTGGTGATTTACCGCATCTTCTGCGTAAAAAGCCGCTAGGGCATCCGCATCCGCGGGGTTAAAAGCGTCTACCCATCGCTCGACGAGTTCACGCGGTGGCATGGCGTCGTTGAGCTATCTCGCCGGTCCCAGGATTTCGTTGGCCGCCCGCAGGTCCACAGGCCGGACGAGCAGCTTTACGCCGCCCATCCACAGGCCGGGCTCTTCGCGGCCTGCGTCGTCGGCTTGAACGATTGAATGCACGCCTTCGGCCTCGAGCGCTCCTTGCGCAATCTCGGCCTCCGCTCTATTGAGAAAATCCCGCACCACTACGAGTTCGTTCTGGCCTTTCATCTTCGCACCTAGGATTCCGAGTTGCCGCGATCCCCTGAG
>Ga0306922_10006870_pt1 | contig 10924 bp, 13 predicted proteins | sample sta12Cox44000082_FD_203758 | JGI IMG/M metagenome (GOLD analysis project Ga0306922, IMG submission 203758) | Lab enrichment of tropical soil microbial communities from Luquillo Experimental Forest, Puerto Rico - statoxic.12C.oxic.44.000.082 (v2)... | ecosystem: Environmental > Terrestrial >...
TTGAGGAGGTCGTCCAAGATGCCAGATCACACTGCCGCTCCTTGCATCCGTTGCCGGGAACTCGTAGATGTCAATCAGACTGCGATCGCCATCTGCGTGTTCTCCCGCACTGTCGGAATCGATGAGGTCTTGCGGTCACCCCAAGATCAGGTTTACGTCTGCTCAATGTGCGCCGATGCCATGGTGAAAGGCGACGAACCGCCAAAGACTCAGCCACTCAACTATCTCGTCTTTCATCAGATCAGAAACATGATCGCCAGTGACCCTGCGATTGGGATGAGCGCCTGGTTAGAACTGCGACGCGCGGCCGGTCTTCCCGTCCCAGCGCTTACCGATCCGGCAATCGCGCGTGCGTGGAACGAGTTCCGCCAATCGGTCTCGAGCGCGTTGCCCGTGCTCCCTGGGCCGGAAATACTGACGCCTGCGAGAACGCTGCGAGCGGGATAGGCATTACGCACGCCAATGCTGAAGGGATGGCTCGATTGGCGAAACATGCCCATTACGCTCGTTGCTCCCGACCCGAACCGCGGAGAGAAGGGCCCGGAAAGCTGCTCAGGCGCGATGGGAGAAACGCGGGGGCGAAGGGGTATAGAGTCGACCCGATTTATGTCCCTGCGGATCCATTTTCGCGATTCTTGAACATTAACCCAGGTCAGATGAAGGAGCTGGGGAGTTTGACTGGAAGGGATTGAAGTGGCTGGGTAATATCCGAATGCCAGAGGAGACACCATACGTCCTGTGTGAGGTTCAGGGCTGCGGGTTTCTTCACATGCCCATTCTGCTCCCTTGGTCCATCCCCATGGGAAGCGATTTAGGTCCAGGATCATGGCCGTCGAATGATTGGCGCGCCTACCTCATGTGTCCCGGATGCGGGCAGCTGTTGCTTTGCAGCGCACAAGATGTCCGCTGGAAAGAATTATCCAAGCTGGACCAAAGTTTACATTCAGGCTTGCAGTGGATGTGCTTGAACACCCCCTGCGAGATAGAAAATTGCGAAACCTGGACACAAGTGTACTTTCTGGCCCGTAGAACAGCCTCCTCCGCTGTCATAAGAGATTCCCTCGAGCACAAGGCCGTGGGGAAAATGAGCTGTGGACACGAATTTCATATCGGCGAAGCTAGTCAGCTAAGCTGGCACGACACCCCAATCCCTCCAGCCCCCGATTGATGGAGCTTTTAGGGATTTTTCCTAGACATTTGCCGGTATGTGCTGCGTTGAACCGGGCGTATGCTCGTCTAGCCTGAACCTCTTGGCCGAGGCCCTTAACGGCCGTCCGCCTTTCTGATGGTAAGGAACGCGGCGACCGTCCCCCGACACCTAACGTCGCCGCTCATTATTCCCCGGGAGCGGAGATGTGCTCGACCGTAGTACCGCAATCCTTACAAACCAAGCGCGAATGACTACATTGCGCAATCGCTAGTTCATGCCTGTACTGTCGTGCCGTTCCACCGTCCGGAGATATCTCTTTCGCCAGCCCGCTCCGCACGAGCTGCCGCAAGGTCTTGTAGACGCAAGTGGAACGATACGTTGAAGTTCCCTGGATCGTGTGGTGAGTTCGTGTTGCAGTCCCGAAGCTTATTTCGCTAGAACCGCCTCCGACGCTACATCAAATCATCGACCGCTTTACAGGGATTACCCGCCCTGCTCCCGCCTTCGGGCTGCAATCTAACAAGGCCAGAGCGTAGGTTATGTCCAATGGCGAGCGAACAGGCAGAAAGCGACGAGGCCATTCATAGTTTGAAAGCCGAGATTGCGAAACTGAGAACACAGCAGATCGCGGCGGAGAACGTGGCCGCAGGCATGGGCCCGACGAGCGAGGACTCAGAGCAATACAAGGAGCGAGCCCTGCGGCTGAGAATCTTGGTAAGGAAACTTGCCATTCTCAACGGTGGATAGCGGCGCCAGCAATGACCGCCCCACTTTCGGAGCGATTGCCCTCAGCGCAGCCAGTTCTAGGGCGTTCATCTGTGCGGCCATCTGAGCAACACAGCATTGGTGGTAGTCGCGGAGGTCGCTCAGGGCTACACGGTTAGTCGCATACGGTTAGGTAATGTAAAGAGTCTTCTTACGTCCTCACCGTATCGGGCTCGTTCTTCCGTCACATTGCATGAAACTAGTCTCGGAACTATCTTCTCCTGCAATCCTTTGTACAACAGCCCGGATTCGTTGTACTCCTAGGAGGAAAACGGTCGGGGTATTATGGTCGCGGCGCTTATTGGCATAGCTTTCGAGCACGACTCTTTGAGATAATGTCGGCCCCTCATGACGCCCGAAGACCTAGTGCTGATGGAGCGGCTCTGCACTCAGATCAAGGAAGAGAAGAATCCGGTAATTTTCGACAAGGTGCTAAAGGACCTTCTCAAGCTGCTCGAAGCGAAGCACCTTCGCACACATCCTGAACACAAAGAAGAGCTAGAAGGATCGGAAGCAACGGGATTCGAGAAACCTTCGCCCACTAGCGACTAACCAGGAAGGGTGCATACTGCCCTGATGGAAGTCCTGCCTGACTACGATCCAATCTTGAAGGACATGTTGGCTAGGACATCCGCGTCTATTCGGATGAGCGAGGAACTTGTCAGGCAGACGAAGGACTGCTGGAGTAAAGCAGTGTGTTACGAGCAACAAAAACTGAAATCGCTATCGAGACCGAGTCGAGGCAGAAGTAGTCTCCAGGCTTGCGGGCGTGAAGTTGCGGCCAGTTACCGGCAGAGGTGCCGACAGGCGTTCATCTCATCAAGGTTCAAACATCGCCGCGAGCCGTCAGGCCGGTGCTTAAAGTCACAATACCTCGCGCAATGATTCCAATGGTCCGAATTGCGGCTACACAGTATGCAAGGCTGTGCATCACGCCCGTCGCCGACCCCGACGGTGAGCAAGAAGAGCATCAAAGGGAGTCTCAACGCAACCCCCAAGGGAACTGATTCCGGGGGACCGAAGCTTTACGTATACGGCAATCTGAGGGCCGCACCGTTGGTCCAACGAAATCAAAGAAATGACAGTCAGGAGACTTGTGGGGCGTCCCTGCACCACGGGAGCTCGTGTACCCATGCAGTGAATGTCCTTTCATTCGAGATTGTTCAAGGAAAAAAGGGGACGCCAGCCGCGAACGTCACGAAAATGTGAGGTCGGGATTTCCCATTTTTGATAGTTGGTGTTATCGCCTGCATCAGTTACTTCTACCTTGAATTTGAGCCATTGTTAATCTGCTGCCTGACTCCAGTGACTGCGCGTTTGAGACCAGCACAATCTTGCCGATCACGCCTCCCGCCCCGAGCAACTCTTGTGCCTGTCTTGCTTCGGCAAGAGGAAACCGTTGGGCGACGATTGGCTTGATTTTCTGCTCTTGAAGGAGATCCAACAGGGCAATCAAGTCCTGTCGAAACAATGCTGGTTTCAGCCGCTTGAGGGTTTGGATACTGTACGGGATCATCCGCTTCCGGCCTGGCAGAAACCAGTTGCGAGCGATATACAAGCCGAGGATAGCGGCTTCGCGAAAGCGATGCCGACCACCGGTTTGACCTGAAGCCAGTCGGCCCTTACGTAGCTTGGAAGTGAAACCATAAACCACGATCCTGCCGCCGGGACGGAGAGTTTCGCGGGAACGCCAGAGATTGTTGCCGCCGATGCCGTCAAAGACAACGTCCACACCCTGGCTCGTGAGCCGGTGAATCTCTTTGACGAAGTCCTGATTCTTGTAATCAATCGGAATGCCGCCGAGATTGGAAACGGCGGATGCCCCTCGCGAGGAACACGTGCCGTACATTTCCAATCCGACAAGGCGTCCAAGTTGCAATAATGCCGTCCCGACTCCGCCGGCCGCACCGTGAATCAGCACGCGCTCACCGGGCTTGACCTGAGCGGAACGGTGCAGCATCTGATAGGCGGTGATGTAGTTCAGAATGAGGCTGACAGCCTCTGAAGGGTCCGAACCAGCTGGCACAGGGACCAGTTCGCGTTTCGGAAGGCACACGCACTCAGCATACGCACCGCTGATCGGCATCGCGGCAACAATCTGGCCAGGTTCAAGCCCAGAGACACCGTCGCCGAGTCGATCCACCACGCCAACCAGATCCCACCCCGGCGTGAAGGGCAGCCGCGGCGTTTCGGGATGAACGCCTTCGCGTGCCAATATGTCGGGCAAGGAGACGCCTGCGGCCAGCACCCTCACCCGCACTTCGTCAGCTTTTGGCTCGGGGCACTCCCCTTCAACTACCTGCAATGCATCAGGTCCGCCGTAGTGGGTGACAATGATTCGCTTGTGTCTCACGAAGCAGCCATCCTCTGGATGGGCCAGATTATGGGCCTTGCGGGTAGCCATGTCTGTGATCAGGCTCACAGTCAGCCATCAAGAAAGGAGTCTAGGGGCGGGATTCGACGCACTACTCGAGAATACCTTCCAAATCATCCTCTGACCAGTCGTCCGGCGGAAGCAAAATCCCCCAAATGTTCTGCGACCGCTCCAAACAAATCCCACAGAGCCGAGGCTGCTCACGATTGACGTAGACCACTGTGGCCTTCGCGCTTTTACCTGTCAGCATGACTCGAATATCGACAGTCATGCCAACTCGCAGTGGGATGGCAGTCGAAAGAAACGCGCCGTGAAGATTGACGACCTCAGTTTCGCCCTCGCAGTTCAAAGGTTCAGAAATGCCCTGAGCCTCGATAGCCACCTTGAGGCGGACTCGGGTACTTCTTCGGCGGTCATGACCTGGGTCAGTGGGCATATGCCACCTGTCTATGCTTCGTGGTTGGGGATGGATCGCTGGATTCGGGCTGGGATCATACACCCCATCGGTAGGTGGGCGCGCACAAATTCCCGCTCCGGGCTGCGAGGAAACGCGAATCGGTCTGAGGTAACTTGCCGTGCCACTGTTTTGCGAGGATGATGCCGTCGCATAATCACGGTGGTAACACTTGGAGAGGATGAGGAGGAACAACGATGAGCGCTTCGATGAAATTGGTGCTAGGGATACTGACGGCTCTGGCGATGCTGGCACTCACATTTGCGATACCACGAGGGGGGGCACTTCGAGATGCACAGTTAGCTACGTACCCTATGACAGTCGGAATATGGGCGATTTTTGTCCTGCTTTTCGTTAAGTTGAAATAAAGAGCGTTTTCAGTCTTCGGTGCGTCCTGCGATCGCAGCTTTGCAGGTGCATAGCAGAAGTGGCTGCCCGGGGTGTAAGCAAGGCTGCCCCACGGGCCACATGTGCAAGAGAGGGCAAAAGTAACGAACGCAAAGGATGCTAGGACGGCGGAGTCGGCACGTCGAACGGCACTTGCGATGGGAGAGGTGGGCATATTAAAACCTAAGAAATCTCCCACTCTTGCACCTAAACGCATCAATATGCATTGTCCTGCAAACGCGGAGGCTTGGCCATCAGGATAGGCGCATCAGACCGCAGCAAAACGCACTGAATTCCCAACCAACTGACTCCAGAACTGACACCCGGCCGCAACTTCCGGTTTGCTAACCTTCCACGAACAGGGTTCGTTTGCTGGCAGGACAGTTACTAATGGGACAAAGAGATTTGCCAGCAGCAGAATGCCGGAGATAAACTGAACGCCAAAGACAAGGGCCGGTGGGAGCACTGGCACAAAAACTCTAACAGGACCTTCAGGCGGGGGTACTGAGCATGAGAGTGCTCCTGGGCAACACGTGGCGGGTATCCGTGCTGGGTGTAGTCCTCTCTCTTGTCGTCCTGCCCTCCGGGGCCGATGATCAGGCACCGAAGCAATCAACTCGGCATGTCCCGGTCGTCGAGGACCTGGTCCAACTGCTGCAGGCGCGACCAGACTTGCGCGCAGCGCTCGAAGGCGCAATTCGGACGGCCGACCTCCAGGATCTTCGGGACATGGACTCGTTCCTGGCCTATCTGGACGGTCTCGTCACGTTCATCCCCACCGCACACGAGTTTCTCAAGGGGTTGAACTTCCGCTACATCGTCGACCAGGCGCCGGGGGATCAACTGAACCGCGATAGGGCCTTCAATGCCTGGATGCACAAGCTTGCGGAAGCCTGGGGCCAGTTCCTGGATACGCCCGCGTCCGCGTCGGGCATCCCTTCGTTTGTGGCACGACCGCACTTCAACATCGGCGATTACTTCGTGGGACCGAGCGGCTGGCTCACCTTCAACCAGTTCTTCGCGCGTGAGGTAAAGCCTGGCAAGCGGCCGATCGCAGAGCCCTGCAACGCCAGGGTGATCGTGTCGCCGGCTGATGCCACATTCTTAGGCAAGTGGGACATCGACGCGAACTCGAAGGTCACGGTCAAGGGCGTCAGCTGGCCGGTTGCTAAGCTACTGGACGGCAGCCCATACCAGAACGCGTTCGAGAACGGCATCTACACCCACAGCTTTCTGGATCCCGACGACTACCACCGTTACCATGTGCCCGTTGCGGGTGAGATCAAGGAGGTACGCAACATCCATGGCCGCGTTTACGCGGACGTGATTCGGCGACCAGACGGCACTCTCTACCCGGCCGACGGTGAGACGTACCAGGTCGACCAGGAACGAGGATTGATCGTCATCGACTCACCCGAGGTGGGGCTCGTGGCCGTTTTGCCGGTCGGGATGGGCTCCGTTTCCTCGGTCAACCTGACGCCCGAGGTTGGCGCCAGACTGCAGAAAGGCGACGAGTTCGGCTTCTTTCTTTTCGGAGGCTCTGACATCGTGATGCTGTTCCAGAACAAGAAGGTCGTGATCGACGCTCAGGTTGGGAAGAAGTATCTGCAAGGGCAGCGCATCGGCGAGATCCGCTAACTTCTAACTGGTGTAGTAGAACCCCTATCTGTTTAGAGCAATTCCCCAGGAATCAGCAAAGTGACGATTGGACGAAAGACCTCTGTGCCGAAGGCGGAGAAGAAGTTGGGCATGGCGAGGTTGAATTTCAACAAAGTTGCCATTGCATCCGGCGCACGACTAGTGCCTTCGTAAATTCCTTAATACCGCCACACCACCACAGATCTCGCTTCATCGGATTGGGCACCCACTTCACGGGGGTGTGCTTAGGCCAAGCTGCCCTACACGGATCACGGTGTTAAAGCGGATTTGTGGGTGGACTCCCAGGTGCGGACCCTGCGGCGAGCTTCGTCGAAAAGGCGTTCGAAATTGCTGAGGCGGACTCTCCGTGAGGTTTCTGGGTCTAGGGCCTTCCACAACGGGTCGTATTGATAGAAGACCTTCAGATATTTTGACTGGTCAGTGGGCGCGGCGGAATCCGTGCCGAACAAAAAGCGATCCGGATAACGCTGGATCAGATCGGCCCATTGCTTGGTGGCCTCTGGGGTGGCGACGATATATTTGGCGACTTCGTCCCAGGAGATGTCGGTATAGACGTTGCGGAAGTCGGGATCGCGCAGGATCGCTTCGATGAGCGCAAGGTGCTTTGTCGCAGGCACGACTATGCGGCCAAGGCCTGTATGCGCCCAGATAATCGTGGTATTCGGATGGCGCTTGAAGAGGGCCTTTATCTCGTTGAGGTAGGCCGGCTCGGTGTCCGGTTTCGTTACCGTGCTTGCGAAAGGAATGTCGATATCGTTGTGAAGGATGACAATGAGGCCTACTTCAGCCGCGAAATCGAGGACACGATCAAGCGCCGGGTTCCGAAGGCTGGCGACTTCGCCCGGAATCTTCGCAGTCACGAATTCCTTGTGAACAACGAATTCACCAATGCCCGTGAACACGCCCGGGAACGTGTCGAGCACTCTGCGGATATGATCCGCCGCATACATGTCCGTTGGGTTAAAGCCAGTGATCATGGGATCAAAACGCGCCTGCTGCTCTTTGGTCAGCGATCTATATGCCATGGCAATCGAAGCGTCGGTAAACGAGTAGTAGTACAACGGAGCGTCAGAGTGCAGGTAATACGTCGGGGCACGGTCGCCGTCAGTGCGGTTCGACCACTGTTGCTGCAGCGGAACGCCGAAGATGGCCACGCGTCCAGCTTTGGTCCCCATCATGTTCAAAAACTCGTGGATATTCGGCCCTTCTTGAATATTGTTGGTCAAATGAAAATGGGAATCGTTGAATTCATAATTGTTGGTCTGCGAGCAGGCCGGGGCGCTGACAAATAAAAGAAAGGTGATCGGCGCAACAATCTGCATTCGCTGGGCGCTTGGTAGCAGAAATTTTTTCATAGGGAAGGAGATGATAGGTCGATTTCCAGCAGTTGGGCAAGGCTAACCAAACCCCCTGACATTCCAAAAACGTCTCTCCTGCGGTGGCCCAAATTCACTGATTCTGGAGGCATGAATGCCAGGGTTCTGAGTTTTCCAGAAAGATGGTTTTGGAAGCGGACTTGAAGGTTTTCGGCCCAATCTCCGGAACGCCGACTCATCGGGAGAAAAGTCCGACAGCTTAAGTGAGGCTGACCGCGCTGCCAGACTGCGAGGGTGGGAGCGTTGGAAGCGTTTCCTCAAATCCAGCAACGCGTACGGGTGTAAGAGCGCTAACGACTCCAGTTACAACAAAATTGATGCACAGAGCGATAAACCCTGCGTTCAAGCCAAAGTAAGGGTCGCGCCCTGTGAGCATCAGGAATACGACGATGGAAATGCCGGCAGCGATTCCAGCAAAAACGCCAGATGTGGTCGCTCGTCTAGAGAAAAGGCCGAGTACGACTCCGGGAAAGAGCTGAGCCACTCCCGCTGACCCCATCAACCAAAGCGATACAAGGCTCAGAGAGCTGTAGATCGCAAGAATCACGGCTCCCGAGGTGAGTACCAGGACCATGATCTTGGCCAGCTTCGCAACCTGCTGGTCGGTCATGCCGGGCGCCAGAATAGGCCGAAACAGATTTTTTGAGTACAGGGTTGCCCCAGTGAGGAGTTGAATTGCAGCCGGTACCATCGCCGTTAGGGCTCCTGCGCCTCCAACGATGCCCAGGAACCAGGCCGGGAAGGTTTTTCGCACCAACGTCAACAACGAGAGATCGCCGTTGCTCAGGCCGGGCATGATCAGAAGCGCACTAAAGCCGACGCAGAACATGAGCGGCATGGTTATGGCGTAAAGCGGCATAATCACGGCGTTACGCCGCAAGATTCTGCCGCTTCGTGCAGTAAAACTGGCGGCGAAATATTGTGGCCACATGTAAAAACCAAACGAAATCAGCAGAACCGTTGTCACGTACCAGGCGTGACCAAGGTTTTTCGTTGCTCCGGGCATAGTGAGGTGACCAGGGTTCGTCTGCGCGAAGGTCGCGAACATTCGACCGATGCCGCCGAAGTAGACATGCGGTACCGCGAATCCGATAAAAACGGCAGTCAACAACAACAGAAGATCCTTTATTACGCTAACCCACGCCACCCCCCGCACTCCACTCATAAATACAAATCCCGCCACCAAAGCGAAGCCGACAATAATGGCCGGCGTACGATGGATTGCTCCAAAGCTGGCTATTTCCACGATCAGGCCCAAACCCGTGACTTGTATCTGCACGTAGGGGACGAGAGACACAACTCCAACCAAAGCCACGAAGGCCCCCAAATATGTGCTGCCATATCGCACCTGGAAGAAATCAGCTTGCGTCTGCAGGTGATACTTGCGCCCCACTTCCCAAATGAGTGGAAGAATGAAGAACGAAACCACATAGATCAAGGGCGAGTATCCGAGAATATACAGGACCGGACCGCCCTTCGAATAAGCCCAGCCGCTGGCGCCAAGGAACGTGAAGGTTGTAAAAATCTCCCCCGCCATTAACAACCAAACCAGCACGAGGCCAAATCCCCGTCCCCCGACCGTCCATTGCTCAAGATCCATTTTGTGATGAAATCGAGCAAAGAACCCGACAACCGAGCCTGCTGCCACAATGCCGGAAATGATTGCCAGCGCAACCAGACTGGGGTTCAATCTGTGCCGCCTTCTTCACTTCGAGTATCGAGGGCACGCGGCTCTTCCAGCCTATAGGCTCCCCACATGCATAGAGGCGTGAGCAGTAGCCACGAAATCAGCCAGAAGAAGTTAAAGGGAAGGCTAAGAACCGTGGGATACACGCGGTCCCACAGAGCAACAGAAAAGCAATTGGCAACGAAAGGAACCAAACCGAGGAGAATCGCCCCAAGCGACGGCCGTTTCACGCCCAGTCTCCCTCAAGCCAGGTTGCGGAATTGTAGCAGGATTTCCAAACGCCCGGATGCCGAGCTGCAAGCTGAGCGTTGGCCATTCCAAAACCAAAAGTGGTTCTGGAAAGTTCAGAAGCCGCGCTTTCATATCAGCAGAATCAGTGAATTTGGGCCACCGCAGGAGAGACATTTTTTGGAATGCCAGGGGGTTTTGATGCGGCCAGGTCGAAACTCACAGCGAATAACACGAAGCATTTACGCCAGCTCAGACCCGCACTCTCTAGCCGCAGAATTGGCTATTTCGTCGCAGCGGATGTTGTCCTCATCATCAGCGTGTCCGCGCACCCACTCTCATTCGACGTGATGCAGTTGTGTGAGCCGGTCAATTTCCTCCCACAGCTCGCGATTCTTTACCGGTTGGTTTCCCTGCCGTCTGACTCTGTGGACCCAACCCTGAGTTTTCCGAGCGGATGGAGACCGCATTTCCAACTCGGACAGCACCACAGCAGCCACCGGCAGCACAGAAGAGCCAGGCAAGGCGGAGGCTTTTGTCAATTAAGTTGATCTGCCTGTGGTAGATTGAGTCGGCACGGGCCCGTAGCTCAGCGGTTAGAGCAGGGGACTCATAATCCCTTGGTCCGGGGTTCGAATCCCTGCGGGCCCACCAGATCTTTCCCTTTGTTTTGAATGAGATTGTGTTGCTGTCTCAATCTGAGATGCCCCTCGCGCATGGTCCGGTGTAGTAAAAGTGTAGTAGTCGAATCGCAAAAATCGACGAAATCGGGATTCCCGAGGTGAACCAAACTCCCACCTAGACTCCGGGCGTGATAATAGGGTGGGATTTCAGTTTGCCTTTG
>Ga0306922_10006873_pt1 | contig 10921 bp, 13 predicted proteins | sample sta12Cox44000082_FD_203758 | JGI IMG/M metagenome (GOLD analysis project Ga0306922, IMG submission 203758) | Lab enrichment of tropical soil microbial communities from Luquillo Experimental Forest, Puerto Rico - statoxic.12C.oxic.44.000.082 (v2)... | ecosystem: Environmental > Terrestrial >...
TCCGCTCGCATAGCGCGGGCGCGTGCAAGGCCGGGATGAGCGAGGCGATGCTCGGCGAACTGATGGCGGTGGTGGGGATGGCGAATGAAACGAACGCACTCGCCAACGGCTACCAGGTCGAAGTCGATGACGCCTTTAAATAGTAATATTCCGTTCACAATGGATCGCGTTCGAGGATTGCGATGAAAACGATAACCGGCGGATGCCTGTGCGGAGCGGTGCGGTACGAAGCGCGAGGAGAGCCGCTCTTCGCGGTTTACTGCCATTGCCGCGATTGTCAGCGCGCATCGGGAAGCGGGCACGTGCCGGTGATGGGGGTGCCGAAGGAGCTTTTCACCGCAAGCGGCGCGACGACGAGCTACACGGCGGCAGCGATGAACGGGCGAAAGTCGGTCCGCCACTTCTGCCCGACCTGCGGAAGCCTGCTCTTCGGAACGTCGGACGCGGCGCCGGATGCGGTAAGCGTCTATGTCGGCACGCTGGACGACTCGTCGCTGTTCCAACCCACGGCCGTAATGTTCACGCGCGATCGCGCGGACTGGGACGCGACCGCCGGGGACCTGCCGGAATTCCATACGATGCCGCAGCCGCCGGCGGCCGATGGCGGATAACAGGTAAGGCCGCCTGCCGGCCGCTCCCACGGGTCCGGATTCTCCGCTCCCCCCGGATATCAGCCTCCTCGAAGATATCGGCCCAAGGTCTGGCTTGCCCAGTGCCGTCAAGTGCGTTGGTATAGCCGGGATGTATAATCAGCCGATAGCCGACGCCTCGCTCGTCGGATGCCCTCACTGCGATCTGCTGCAACACCTGCCGGATCTCGCACCGGGCGCTTCGGCGCGCTGCCCGCGCTGCAACGAAGAGCTGTGGCGCTATCGCGAGGATTCGCTCCATCGGACGCTCGCGCTGGCGATCGGCGCGGCGTTGCTTTACCTGGTGGCGAATTCGGTGCCGATGCTGGGTCTCACGATCGTCGGGCGCGCGGCCTCGACCACGGTGATCGGGGGCGCCGGCCATCTGTGGGAGAACGGGCAGAAGATCGTCGGCACGTTGGTGTTTATGACCGCCGTCGCCGCGCCCGCGCTGCAGATCGGTTTCATGCTCGCGATCGTGATTGGAGCCTATCGCGGCCGCCCGCGAAAATGGGTGGGCCAGCTGCTGCGCCATCATCCGACTACCCGCCTCTGGAGCATGATCGAAGTGATGATGCTCGGCGTGCTGGTGGCGCTGGTCAAAATCGCCGACTACGCGAAGGTCATTCCGGGGATAGCGCTGTTCGTGCTCGGCGCGCTGGTGTTCGTGCTCGCCGCAATGCAAGCGAACTTCGATCCCAAGCAGGTGTGGGACAGGATCGAATGGGCGAATGAAGGAGGACGCAGCGCGAGCGCAGCAGGGCGCGCTCCCGGAAATCCGATGGCCGAGGCGAGCCGGTGAGCGCTTACCCGCCGACCGCGATGCAGCAGGGCCTGCAGAGCTGCGAAACCTGCGGACTGCTCTCGCGCCCCGCCCCGGGCGAGCATGAAGGGCTCTGCCCGCGGTGCGAAGAGCCGCTCGAGTTTCGCAAGCACAACAGTATCCAGCGCACCTGGGCATTCCTGATCGCCGCGGCGGTCTGTTACATACCAGCCAACGTCCTCCCGGTGCTGGCGACGACCACCGCCGCCGGCTCCGAATCCGACACGATCCTGCAGGGCGTTATATTGCTGTGGTCGCCGACCGGATGGCCGCTGTCGCTGATCGTGCTCATCGCAAGCATCATAATTCCGAGCGCGAAGATCATCGCGATGGGCTACCTGTTGATCGGCGTGCAGCGGGGATCGGTGACGAACAACCGGCAGCGGATCCGGATGTACCGCGCGGTCGAGTTCATCGGACGCTGGTCGATGGTTGACGTGTTCGTCGACACCTTTACCGCCGCGCTGATCCAGCTGCAGCCGTTGATGTCGGTCGAACCTGGACCGGGCCTGTTCTTCTTCGCAGCTGTCGTCGTGCTGACCATGCTGGCGGTCGAATCGTTCGATCCGCGCTTGATCTGGGACGCCGTCAATTTGAAAGAGGTTGCACATGGCTGATCCGCAAACGCCACCCGGCCCGATTCCTGAATCGCGGGCGGTTTCCAGGAAACAGACCCGGCTTTCGATGGTCTGGGTGATCCCGATCGTCGCGGCGGCTGTCGGCGTGTGGGTGGGTATCACCAGGCTCCGCAGCGAGGGACCGACGATCACTATCGTGTTTCAGTCGGCCGAGGGGCTGGAAGCCGGCAAGACCAAGATCAACTACCGCGGCGTCGATATCGGCACAATCACGGATATCCGCCTGGCGCAGGATCACGAGCGGGTCATCGCAACGGCGCAGATGGCGCCGCGGACCGAGAACTTCCTGCTCGACGATACGCGCCTGTGGGTCGTCCGCCCGCGGATCTCGGGCGCCAACGTGACCGGTCTGGGCACGCTCATCTCAGGCGCTTATATCGGAATGGAGATCGGCACCTCGAAGGAGAGCCGGCGCGAGTTCGTCGCGCTCGAGACGCCGCCGGTCGTGACCGGCAACGTGGCCGGGCGCTTTTTCGTGCTCAAGACTCCCGACCTCGGCTCGCTGGACACCGGGACGCCGCTTTTCTTCCGCCGCCTGGAGGTCGGACAGGTCGCGTCGTACGCGCTCGACAGCGACGGCATGTCCTTTACCCTCAAAGTGTTCGTGCGCGCCCCCTACGATCGCTACGTCACCGCGAACACCCGCTTCTGGCAGGCCAGCGGAGTCGATTTGCAGCTCTCGGCCAATGGGTTGAGGGTGCAGACCCAGTCGCTACTCTCGATTTTGATCGGTGGCATCGCGTTCGAGACCCCGGCGGACGCGCAGGCCATGCCCGCCGCCGACGCCAACACCGTCTTCACCCTGTTCGATGACCGCACCAAGGCTTTCGAGCCAGCCGCGCGCAGCCCGCAGACCTTCGAGCTGATCTTCAACGAATCGGTGCGCGGGCTGAACGTCGGCGCGCCGGTGGAGTTTCGCGGCGTTCAGGTCGGCGAAGTCGTCTCGGTGCGCGCGCAGGTCGATCTGAAAACGCTCAATTTCTCCGTGCCGGTCACCATCCATCTGGACGCGCAGCGGCTCGGAGTCAAGTTCGTGGGCCTGGCAAACGGAGCGGATCTCCAGGCGATGCGCCGCAAGCTGTTCGATTCGATGGTCGAGCACGGCGTACGCGCGCAACTGCGCACAGGGAACCTGCTGACCGGGGCGGTGTTCGTCTCCTTTGACTATTTCCCGGGCGTACCCCCGGCGACGATCGATTGGTCGCAACGGCCGGTGCAATTGCCAACTACTCCGGGTCAGCTCCAGGCGACCGAGGAAAAGCTGACCAACATCATCGACAAGCTCAACAAGATGCCGCTCGAGCAGATTGGCAACGGCGTACGCAAGACGCTCGACGACCTCGATCTGACCCTGACCACTGCGAATCGGACGCTGAATACCATGAACCAGACCCTGGTGACCGCGCGCGGCACGATCGAGAATGCCAACAATTTCGTCGAACCGAACTCGGTGCAGAGCCAGGAACTGGACAGCACGCTGCAGGAGGTGAGCCACGCGGCCCGTTCGGTGCGCGTGCTGACCGATTTTCTCGAGCGCCATCCCGAGGCGCTGCTGCACGGCAAAAGCGGGGAGGCACAGTGATGACAAGCGGCCGTATCGCGCAGCTGACTATCCTGGCCGCGTTCATCGCGGCGGCCGCATCCGCCTGCGGCACGACGGCGCCCTCGCGCTTCTACACGCTTGACGCGACCGCCGCGCCCGCCGGCGCGGTGTCCGGCGCGGACGCGGTCATGGTCGGCCCCGTCTCCGTGCCCGCTGCGGTCGATCGGCCGGAGTTCGTGGTTCAGGTCGCGCCCAATCGCGTTGACGTGGACGAGTTCAATCGCTGGGCGTCGCCGCTCAACGACGCAATCGCGCAGGCGGTCGCCGGCGACCTGGTCAAGTTGCTCGGAACGCCCAACGTCGCCGTCGCCCCACTGGCCAATTTCGCTCCGGCCTACCGGGTGACGATCGATATCCAGCGCTTCGATTCGATGCCGGGGCAGGCGGCGCTGATCGAGGCGGTATGGACCGTGCGCAAGACCGCCGGCGGCGAGACGCGTTCGGGGCGCACAGTCGCGCAGGAACCGGTGCAGGGCACGGGATTCGACGCGCTAGCGGCCGCACACAGCCAAGCCATCGCAAAGGTCAGCGGCGATATCGCGGCGGCGATCCGCGCGGAGGCCGCCGCGCAATCGTAGTGGCGGGCGCAGGCGCAGCCATGTCAGATCAGAGCATGCTCAGTCGATTGCGCGGAGCCATCCGCCGCCACCTGATGCCGCACAGGCATAGAGCGCTCCTGATCGCGATCATCGCGGCCTTCGCCGCGCGCCCGCTAATCGGCAACAACCGGGCAACGCTTGTAATTTTCAGCCTGTTCGCCATCACCATTCTGCTTCTCGGACTTTACACCATTCAGGTTGACGAACTCGTCGGCGAGGCGCGAAAACTGGTGGCCGAGCGCAGGAGGCGCCGCGTCATCGGATGGATGCTGGCCGCGGTGGCGACGGCGGAGCGTCTCGCGATGTTCTTTTCCTCAAGCAGTGAACTCGGAATGGCCGGCTTGGTTTCGTGGCTGCTCTTCCTTGCCTTCATCACCTGGCATGAATTGCGCGCTGTACTGCGGCAACGCGAGGTGACAAGCGAAACCATCTGCATGTCGATTTCGGTTTACCTGCTGATGGGCCTTACGTGGGGGTTTCTCTATTCCCTGATTTATCAACTCGAGCCTCATTCGTTCAGTTTCCCCGCCACTGACGTGTTGACTGCGGGAATTCCGAACCAAAAGCAGGAGCCGGTCTTCCTGGTTCTCATCTACTTCAGCCTGATCACGCTCGCGACCATCGGCTATGGCGACATCTCGCCGCTGACGATGAAGGCGCGCTACGCAGCGTTGGCCGAGGGCGTCACAGGCCAGTTCTACCTGGCTATCCTGGTCGCTCGCCTGGTGGGAATGCAGATGACCAGATCGATGAATCAGCCGACGGGCAATCCGCCGCAAGGGTCCGGGCAGGATTCGGCGCTCCCCGACGCCGCGAAGCCGCCTGAAAGCAGCGGCTGACTCCCAGGCTCACCACGTCCACGACGTGAACTCCGGAAATCCCACAACCATTCCGAAGTTGACGCCGGTCTGCGGTGCGACAGCCGCAAACTGCCGATAGACCGTCCACTGGCCGGTCACGAAGAAGTTAAGCGGCGGCAGGTGCGGACGAACTATGACGTCGCCGATTCCGAGGCTGAGCGGCAGCACGGTCGAAGAATGGCGATGCAGGCCCACGAGCCACGTCGCCTCGGCAGAGCGCAGGTACCAACCTTCCCATACGTGCAGCGCCAGCACCGGCTGAAAGTGGATCGTGTTGAGCGGCGGGCGATTGCGCGAGGTGTACGCGAAAGAGATCGGGTCCTGCAGGATGAACCCACCGACCAGCCACGGGATGCCCTTGTAAACCGCGCCTATGGCCGGACCCGCCTGCCACGCTCCCTGGCCGGCGCTCCTTGAGGTTGCGGTGGGAAACACGAACATCGGGCCCACGCCCATCAGGAGTCCGGTTCCGCGCGACGGCCACGGCAGCACCGCCAGGTCGAACAACTGCATGTCGCCGAACTCGGTCCGCGTATTGCCCTTGGGATATGGAACCGTGACCAGCGTAAAGGTCGGCCGGATAAGCTGAACGAACGGGAACAGCGAATGCTGAGGAAGGCGCGGGATGATCGGTCTCACGATCACCTGGTTGGTTTGCACGTTGGTGCCGAAATTCGCCGGCGTGAAGGCGTCTCTGATGGAAATCTGCGGCAACGTGGTGAGCGGATCGGTGAAATCCGTGACGAGTTTTTCTTCGGCTGCGAGCTCCGCCGCGGTTTGATTTTGCGCGAAGCTTGCGATCGGAAGAATCGCCGACAGGACGCAAACCGCGATCGACAGCGGAAACAGTTTCGCTAGCGCTTTCATCGGAGGCGTGAAAGTCCGTCGATCATCCGTGCCGTCGATGTAGCAGCCGCGGCCCGATGGTTCAACCGCGCTCGATTGATTTCACGATACGTCGGCATCGAAATCTGATATAAGCTGCCCGTGCCGTACCGGGTACAGGCGGCGGCCGTTATACATCGCAGGAACCCCCGAAGGAAGCGACGATGAGCGACTACGAAGTGCTCGAAGTGCCCAATGTCCAGTTGCAGCGCGGCGGCTTTCTTCCGCTCGCCCGCCTCGCGTACAAGACTCTCGGAAATCTCAGTCCCGCGCGCGACAACGCGGTCCTGGTGCCGAGCTGGTACACCGGCACCCACAACGATATCGAAACCTTCATGGTCGGCGAGGGCCGCGCGCTCGATCCGCGCAAGCACTTCATCGTCATGACCAACCTGCTGGGCAACGGGCTTTCCTCCTCGCCCAGCAACACTGTCTCGCCCAACGAGCGCGGCCGCTTTCCCAAGGTCACGATCCATGACAACGTCCGCCTCCAGCACACCCTGCTCACGCAACGGCTCGGGCTCTCGCGCTTGCGCCTGGTGACCGGATGGTCGATGGGCGCGTGCCAGACCTTCCAGTGGGCGGCGCAGTTCCCGGACATGGTGCGTGCGGCGTGCCCGATCGCCGGGTCGGCGCGGACCGCGTCATACAACAAGGTCTTCCTGCTCGCGCTCAGGCGCGCCCTCGAGCTGGACCCCGCCTTCGCCGGAGGCTTCTACGATCGGCCTCCGATCGACGGGCTGAAGGCCTTTGCCACGATCTATGCCGGATGGGGAACGTCGGAGCCGTTCTACCGCACCGAGGTCTATCGGGACTTCGGCGCGCGCGACTACGAGGAGCACGTCGCCTCTTTCTGGGAGCCGTTCTTCATGCGCCTGGACGCCAACGACCTGCTCTCGCAGCTGTGGACCTGGCAAAACGGCGATATCAGCGCCAATGCGGCTTACCGCGGCAATTTCGAGGCCGCGCTCGGCGCGATCAAGGCGCACACGATCGTGGCGCCGGTGGACAACGACCGCTATTTCCCGCCCGCCGACAGCGAGTACGAGGCCCAACATATTCCGGGTGGCAAGTGCCGGGTGATCTCTTCGATCTGGGGACATATGGCGCCGATGAACCCGCGCGATAACCCAGCTATAGACAGTATCCTGCACGAACTACTGGCGGAGTAAGTACGCAGTCAGCGCCGCAAGTGCGCGCATGGCTAACCGCTTGCGCGCCCTCGCCAGCTGCGGCCAGGAAGCGGCGGCGGCCTCGAACGGCGGCCGTCGTTCAACCAGCATGACGGCTGCGTGACGGCCGCGCAGAGCGGTGGCCCTGGAGCTCCGATTAGCCATCCATCGCAGGGCCCTTGCCCGAAGCACGCGACGTGCACCAGTTCTCGATCTCCTCGACATTGAAGCGCCAGTGCCTGCCGATTCTGAAAGCCGGAATCTCATTGCGCTTGAGCAGGCGATGGATAGTCGAGCGCGTCACTCGTAGATAGTCCGCGACCTCTTGCAAAGTCATCACAGTAGTCGACCTCTTAATGGCCGCATTGGCGCGGCGGGATTTTTTTTCAGCCATTTCTTTTTGCACCCGTTCGACTGACGGCGCCTGGCGCCCGGGCGGTCTTTGAATTCCGTTTGCCGGAGCGTTCATTGCGCGGCAATCCTGATGAGGACCATGGCGTACCTCGCGACTGCGGTGTCCACCCCGTCAACCGTCACCGCCACGTCGATGAAAGTTTCCGACGCGGGCATCTGGCGCCCTCTGACGATGTACTCGCGGCCGTCATGTCCGACGAATTTCCTGCCGGCGCCGAACTGCGCGAGCGCGGCCAGCGTGTCGCGGGCCAGTTTTTTCCTGTCGAATGCGGGGAGAGCCATAACCAGCGCCTCCGTTCATTGATGAACCCGGGTTTTTCTTATCCGCGGCCGGGCGTCCGCGGCATGCACTTGCGCCATCGTGGGCGGTTTCTCAGCCCCTGGTCTGATGCTCATCGATCGCGGAGCCGCGTGTGATCCGGTGGCGCCGCGCACGAGCTTGCGAACGGCCGTTCGTGCCGATCGAAGAGCGAACGCCGTTCGGCGATCCGCCGGCTTGCGGCCTCCGCTCGCCCGCGCCGTGAGCCTCGCGGATGGCCAGGGCCAGCAAACCCAACAGCTCGCGAAATGCCGCGTCGATCCGGGAGCGCGCGCCGGTGGCGAGCAGGTCGAGCTGCATTCCGCGCATCGCAGCCAACGACAGTGTCGCGAGGCAGTGCGCACGCGCGCGGGGCAACCCGGTGGCGTGCAGCGACAGTTCGAAGGGCGCCAGCCACTCGCCGATAAACCGTTCCAGAAAACCGGCATAGTGCTCAGGGTCATGCAGCGCGGTCCCGTAAACTCCGAACCAGAATCTCCAGAACCTCTCCGTCCGCGGCGACGACCACGCGCGCCACGCACGTATCAGCCGCTGCTCGCGATCGCCGGTTCCGGCAATCGCTCGCGCAAAGTCGGCCCGCTGACGCAGACGAATTTCCGCCATGGCCTCTGATATCAGCTGCTCTTTGGAGCCGAAGAAATAGAGCAGCATCCGCGGACTCGTATTTATTCCGGCCGCCAGCGGCCGCAGGGAAAGTCCAGCGAGGCCGTTGTTGAGCAGATATTCAACGACGTCGTCGAGCAGTTCCATCCGGCGTTGCGGCGCCGCGCTTTTCCTCGTTCGTGTGGCAGATCGTTTCATGTAACGTCTGTTTCAATCAAGCCGGTGGACGTTTGTATCTGAAACGTCTGTTTCAATCAACGGCACTTAGCATTGACGGCGAACGTCCACCCTTTATTCATTCGTCGCCCACCGCGCGCGCCCGACTAGGACCAAAGTCCAATTTTGCGCGAAGCCGTTTGCTGCCACAGTCGAATACGCAGGCTGGCGGTCCTGACCCCCCGCAAGCCTCTCCGCGAGCAGAGCCGGGCCGCATTGACTATGGGTGTCCCCGCCCCGGATCGAGGCTCGGTTCTCTCGCGGCTCCTTCGCCTGGCCGATGCCGCGGCGAGCGGAAGCGATAGCGTCCGCCGATTCAAAAAGGTAGAAGCAGAAGGAAGCTATCTCCGTTTTCGAGTCAGTGCACGAAGCATCACGATTGCGCGCAGCGCGATACGGTGGCGGCCGGCCTGAAGGGGGAGATTTAGCCGATGACCGAGGAGCAGCCAGAGGCCGCGCTGGAAGACAGAGCGGCGGCGAGATTCGAACTGGAACGAACCCGCATCGCCTACGAAAACCTGATGATGTCCTGGATTCGGACGGCGACTTCGCTCATCACTTTCGGCTTCAGCATATACAAATTCTTTCAAATCGAAGGATACGGCAACGTTTACGCAACTCGCCTGGTTGGCCCGCGCGAGTTTGCCCTGGCGCTGGTCTTGATTGGATTGGGCGCACTGGCGCTCGCTACCATGGAATACCGGCAGAATATGCGGGTCCTGAAGGCGCAGTACCCGAAATCTCCGCGCTCGCTGGCGGGGCTGGTCGCGGCGCCGATCTCGGTGGTGGCGCTAGCAGCGGTAATCTTCCGGCAGTAGCTGGAGATGGATATGAATCGCACATATATGCAGCGGCTGTCGGCCGGAATGAAGGGCGTCGCGCGGGTGACGGCGGACGAACTTATCAAGATGGTGCCATCGGCGATTTTCTTTTTCTCCGCACTGATGATCATCCTGCTAGTGCTCAAACTGTTCGTGGAGCAATATTCGATCGAGTTTTACGCGTTTTCCAAGGCCGCGATCGGCGCGCTGATTCTCGCCAAGGTGATCCTGCTGATGGACTGGGGGGAATCAAAACGCCACGCAAGCCGCTATCCGCGCGCTGTCGTGGTCGCCGTCAAGACGGTGATCTATGGAGTGGCGGTGATTGCGGTCTGGATGGCCGAGCGAATCTTCGACGCCTACCGCCAAACCGGGAATCTGGGAGACGGCGTCGCGATGATGATGGCCAACGCCAATCTCGACCGCTTTCTTGGCTGCGTGTTGCTCATCTGTCTTATCGTTTCGGCCTACCTGACCTTGCAGGAGATCAACCGGGCGATGGGCGATGGAGCCCTGATCCGATTGTTTTTCAAAGCGCCCGCACGGACATCCGCCGGCGGCTAAATCCAGTTCGGCGCGTGCCGAATCAACGACCCACAGGAGTAATGAAGTGACCCAGGCTGACTCATCCAGCGTTAGATCCGCCCACCGAGCGAGGCTCAACCGCTATCTCCTCGCGGTGGCGCTCGTCTTTGCCCCGCAGGCGCTATGGGCACAGAGCGCCGGCCAGTTCGAGCAACCGCCTGTAATACAAGCCAGTCAACTCCTGCCCGCCGCGGCGCTGTCGGGTCCCGGATATCACGTCGAGCCGCTCGTGATGACCAACGGCGCGATGGGCCGCTACACGATCGTGCTGGATCCGTCGGTATTTCACAGCGATGCGGGGTCGTACGAGGTCGAGAGTCTCAACCTGCTGAAGATACGCCTGTCGGAGATTCCCGCGATCGAACAGCTCGAACAGATGCGGAAATCGACGGTCTTCGCCCAGGCGCTCGAGCAAAGCGCCGCGCGCCCGGTGCAGATGGGCGTGCAGATGGTGACCCATCCTATGGATACGGTGACTGGCCTGCCCAGCGGGGTCGGCGAGTTCTTTGGCCGGGTGGGTCTCGGCGCGAACTCGCTCTGGGCGACGGCGACCAATTCCTCCGAAAGCGGCGGCGAGCGGGCCTCCGAAACCGCCGGCGCGACGGCCAACATCACGCTCACGGCCCTGGGCTATGACGACGTCCGCCGGCAACTCGCCAAAAAGCTGAACGTCGATCCGTACACCACGAACCCGGTGCTGAAGGAGAAGCTCAACTCGACGGCCTGGGTGATGTTCTCGGCGCGCCTGGCGGTC
>Ga0306922_10006874_pt1 | contig 10920 bp, 11 predicted proteins | sample sta12Cox44000082_FD_203758 | JGI IMG/M metagenome (GOLD analysis project Ga0306922, IMG submission 203758) | Lab enrichment of tropical soil microbial communities from Luquillo Experimental Forest, Puerto Rico - statoxic.12C.oxic.44.000.082 (v2)... | ecosystem: Environmental > Terrestrial >...
AGCATCAACCGAGACGGCACAGGCGCACCCGTTCTGACCTGGGCAAACTCCCATATTCACGAAGTTGATCTATGGTCCGGGTTGCAGTTGGGTTGCAGCTGCGGAAGCCGAGAACCGGAACTTGACACCTGAGATGAGCGGTCATCATGGTAGACCGGGCAGTCAGCCAGTTGGCCTGCCCATAGGTACGGCCAGGACACGGTGAGCCGGGTCCGGGGGCGGCTAGTCGTCCGCGGCCACGGCCGCTAACCGTAGCCACATCTCCACAGACGTGGCACCCGCCACACGGCGACCTATCGCCGAGTATGAGCGTCGCGTGACCGCTGGCTTAGCTTGGGTCAGGCATCGCAGAACTGCCAGTTCGGGGCGCTGCGCATCCGGTAAAGGGACTGGCCACCTTGCCGACGTCGCAAATCCGTCTCGGCGCGCAGATCCCCTTACTTCATGACGGTGACGATCACTCCCGTATCCGCACCTTGAGGGCGCAGCTCGCTCATGGCTGGGTCCCAGGTTGGGGTTCGCTGAGGGCTTGGCTGGTCTGGGTGAGGGTGTAGGCGAGGGCGTGATCCCAGTCCATGTCCGCGCCGTGAGCGCGCAGCTCCCCGGCGCGCTCCTCACCCAGGGCTGCTGTCACGGCCGAGTTAATCCGCGAAGCGAAGATCGGCGCCTGGACCACGTTGGTTTCAGCGGCGCCCTCGATGATCGCGGCTGCATCAGGGCGGGTGGTGGCAAGGGCTCCCGCGATCAGGTGGAGGGCGATGCCTATGCGGCGGCGGTCACTGCCCCACTGGAGGCTGCGGATGGCGCTGCGGCCCAGTTCGAGCGCGCGGGCCCGGTCGCCGACGAGCACGGCGATGGCGGTGGCCACGAGCAGGTCGGTGGCGTTGTGATAGCCGAGCGTGGTGCTGAGCTCGCGGCTTTCGCGCAGGCAGGCGCGGGCCTGGCCGGGGTCGGTGTCGGCGACGGCCAGGCCGACGGCGAGCAGGCCGGTAGCGATGCGGGCCGGGGCGCCGACCCGGCGAGCCAGTGCGAGTGCTTCGCGCGCCAGCGGGACCGCCGTGGGCGCGTCACCGACCATCACGTGATAGGCCGAGGCGAGGACTCGCGCGATGTCGGCGGCCTGTTCGGCGAGGTGGGCAGCGTCGGCGAACACGCCGGTATTGGCCGCGATGATGTGGCGGGCGGCGTAGACGGTTTCCTCGACCCGCCAGTCCGGGGTGGGTCGGCGCGCGTTGGCGTCGAGCGCGCGGCGGGATAGCTCCTGGGCGCCGGTCACGTCCACGCGATTGGACGCGAACACAGCGGCGACCGCCAGCGCCAGCGGGTAGCCCGGGTGCTCACTCGCGCCGGGCAGTTCCAGGGCGGCTTCGCCGGGCAGCAGCAGCGGGTAAGTGTTCGAGACCTCAACCGGCGCGAAGCCGGCCAGGATCGCAAACGCGGCGTCCAGGTTGCCGGCGCGGATCGCCCACGCCCACGCCGCAAGCAGATTGTCCTGCTCGGCGCTGAGCCGGGTAGCCCAGAACACCTCCGGGTTGGGGTCGCGGGCGTGGTCCCGGACCCGTCCGAGGAAACCGGCGTAGTAGCCGGCGTGACGGGCCCGCCACCGCCCAGTCTCCCCGGCCGCCTGCAGGCGTTGCTCGCCGTACTGGCGGATCGTTTCCAGCAGCCGGTAGCGGGTCCCGGGCGCCTTGTCTTCGGCTACCACCAGCGACCGTGCCACCAGGGCCGCCAGCAGCTCGAACACCGCATCGGGATCGATGCCCTCCCCGCTGCAGACCGCCTCGGCCGTCTCCAGGGTGGCACCGCCGGCGAACACCGCCAGCCGGGCCAGCAGCTGCTGTTCGGGCCCGGTGAGCAGCTGGAAGGACCAGTCGATGGTGGCCCGCAGCGTATGGTGATGTGCCGCTGCCCCGCGCTGGCCGGCTGCTAGCACCGCGAAGCTGCGCTCCAGCCGCCGGGCCAGTTCGGCCACCGCCATCGCCGGCACCCGCGCGGCCGCCAGCTCGACCGCCAGCGCGATCCCATCCAGCCGCCGCACCACCGCCGCCACCGCCGCCGCGTTCTGGGCCGTCACCTGGAATCCGGGCCTGACCGCGGCCGCCCGCACGGCGAACAGCCGCACCGCCTCCGCGTCGGTGATCGCCGCCAGATCGGCCTCCACCCCGGGCACCGCCAGGGGGGGCACCGGCACCAGCCACTCCCCTTCAAGCCCCAGGGCTTCGCGGCTGGTGGCCAGGATCTTCAGCCGCTCGCACGACCGCTGCAAGGTCTCAGCCAGCGCCGCCGCCGCTTCGAGCAGGTGCTCACAGTTGTCGAGCACCAGAAGCAGTTCCTTGGCGCGCAAGAACTCTACCAAGGCGTCCCGGGTGGCCTGCCCGGCCCGGGCGGTCACCGAGAACACCGCCGCGGCCGCGTCGTCCACCCCGGCCGGGTCGCGGACCGGGGCCAGCTCACAGAGCCACCCGCCATCCCTGAATCGCTCGGCCACCTGCCCGGCGGCCTGCAGCGCCAGCCGGGTCTTGCCTACCCCGCCCGGCCCGGTCAGCGTCACCACACGCGCCTGGTCCAGCGCGGTCGCGGTCTGCCCCAGCTCGCGTTGGCGGCCGATGAATGAGCTCACCTGCAGTGGCAGGTTGCCGGGGCGTTCGGCAAGCGTGACCAGGGGCGGGAAGTCCGCGGGCAGGTCAGCGTGGGTGAGCTGGTAGATCAGCTCGGGCCGGGCCAGATCACGCAGCCGGAACTCGCCCAGGCGTTTGAGGGTCAGGCCGCCGCCCAGCCGGCCTTCCACCAGGTCGCGCGTAGTCTTGGTGACCAGCACCTGCCCGCCGTGCGCAGCCGCCTTGAGCCGGGCGCAGCGGTTGATTGGCACGTGGTCGGTATAGTCGCCGTCGAGGACGTGTGCCTCGCCGGTGTGCAGCCCCATCCGTACCCGCAGCCCGGCACCCGCTGGCCACACCTCCGCGTTCAGGGCAAGCTGGCACGCGCCGGCCGCCTCGACCGCGGAAACGGCGCTGGGAAAGGCGGCGAAGAAACTGTCTCCCTCGCCGCGCGAGGTCACCACCACCCCGCCATGCGCGGCGATCACGCCGGCCAGCAGCCGGTTATGCCGGTCCAGCGCTTCCTCCATCGCCTCCGGCACGCTCTCCCACAACCGCGTCGAGCCCTCAATATCGGTGAAAAGGAACGTCACCGTCCCCGCCGGCAGCTCCGCCCCCGCCGCCTCGCCCGGCCCGGTGCCCCGCGAAGCGGCCGGACCCGCGTCCTGCGGCTCCCTCATGTCCCCACCCTGCTCGCCGTCGAATCCGCCCACGAAAATGATGTGATAATAGCCTCCCCATGCCCGCGCCAGGCCAGCTCACACAGCCGGTGTCCATGCTGACCCGCCATGACTGACCTGCGACGACAGGATTCGGTCTGCCACCCTGGGCAGTCCGCGCAGATCATCCAATCGGTGTGGCATAGCAGGCCATGTCGCCCAGCGAGGACCTCCGCCATAACGGCGGCGATGCGCGCCCTGGCGGCGGCCGAACGCCCCTCACGCAGCGTGGGACTCCTGACTGCTGGGTGCGCCCGGAAGTCCTGGCCCGCGTTCGCTTACCTCCCCGACGCGGCCCAGCCGGACCAGCGTTCGGCCAGGATGTGGATCACCGGGCCGGCGGGAGGGCGGGCGCGGTAGTGCGGGTAACGCCCGGCCAGCAGGTGCAGCGGCCGGGCCAGCTCGCCCGGCCCGGCCAGGATCGACGCGTGACCGTCCGCCCGCACCCACCACAGGCTGCCCCAGTCCTGCTCGTAATGGTCGGCGAGCACGGCGACCCGTGGATTGCCCGCGATGTTCCGCAGCCGCCGCAACTGCCGGGACGACTTGGGCTTGGCGTCCACCGCGGTGTAGATGTGGTCGCCGTCCACCGCGAACGTGATCGGGACCAGGTGAGGCCGGCCATCTGGCCCCACGGTGGCCAGCCTGGCCACCGGCACGCTGGCGAACCGCTGCCGTGCCTCGAGCCCGGAAAGTCTCAGCCTCGCACCCCGGTAGAGCCCACCCGGCTCACTGTAACCAACCCGGCAACGGCCCAGGTGCGGCCCCGTCACCGCCGGGCTCGCCGACCCCCGGCTGGCCCCGGGAGCCCGGGCCAGCGGCCCGGGGTCCGCGGCCTGGCCGGGCCGTGGGTGACCGGGCGTGCAGCCCTGCGGTCACAAGCCCGGCTGGCGGCCTGCCCCCGCAGATCCACGGGCCGGTGAGCCCCGCCCTGGCCGCCGATCAGGCCCGGGCCTGCGGCCTGGCGCCGATCCTGCCAGCCTGACCCGCAGCAGCCGCCTGAGCACGCGCAGATCATCCGTTCGCGTGCGACCTGGACACCGCTCCGCTCACCCCACGGCTGGCGCCATTAGGCGGCTCGGCGCGCGTTCTCCCTGAGCTCCTCTGTCACTCAGCGTGATGCTCTCTGCGGCCGATAGCCGGCTGAGTAAGAGGTTGGCGGTCTTGAGACACGTCGCACTGGGCTCGCGCCTCGGAGGGCCAACGGCCTAGCCGTGTGGGCCACCTCACCTGGGCTGGCGCGCTCGACGCGGCAAGAGAGTGCCTACCAGCGCACCGTTTGTGCGGGGGACGCTTCACCAACCGGCCTAGCGGGGCTGGCCGGACTGCGGTTCCACTTCTCAGGGGCTTCGATGACGCACTTGAGCTCGCGTGTGCCTGCGGAGCCGGCGGGACCGGCGGTCCGCGGTGGACTGGGCAGTTAAGCCCGCAGTCAAGGAGCGGCTGGCGGGCGAGCCGGGTCCGCCGGCGCGGGGAAGTCGGCCGTGGTGATGCCCTCAGCATGGCCGGCCGGCCACTGGACCAGTTCGATCCGGTACCCGTCCGGGTCGGTGATCCAGCTGGTCTGCGGCCCGTCCGCGCGGCCAGCGCCGGCCGGCGGATCGGCCGCAATACCCTTCACGGCAAGATCGGCGAGGGTGGCATCCAGTGAGTCAACCTGGATGACAAGGTGATGGAAGCCGGTGCCAAGGTCTACGGTGCCCCTCGCCGGGTCGTGGACCAGCTCGATGGTGACGAAGGGATCGCCCGGCAGCGCGAGCATGGTCAGGCTGCCGAATGGCGTCTTCTCGACGGCCCCGATGACCGTGTAGCCGACGGCGCGGTAGAACGCGAGTGATGGCTCCAGATCGCTCACCCGCAGGCCGGCGTGCAACGTGCGCATGGTGGGCACACTAATGCAGCCCAGTCCTGGTGGCCTGCCACGTTCCCTGGGCGCATGGCTGGTTCAAGCGCGTGGGCAGGCCGTGACAGGGCACGCCGTCAGCGGCAGATGCGGATGTTGGACACGGCTGGGCGCTAGCTGGGCCGGTTGGCCTGTTAGCCAGGGACGGGCTGCTGGGCGCGGTGGATGTCCCACAGGTGATGGTGCACTTCATGGGCGTTGCGGCGGACGACCTCCACCGGCCCGAGCATGCCGAACCGGGGATGGCGGACCTGCGCGGCGGCCGGTGTGGCCAGCGCGGCGGTGACCCAGTCGCGTGCCGCTGACCTGAACGCGAGCAGGCCCACAGCCGGCGACAGCCGGTGGTAGTTGCGGTCGCGGGCCAGGGCGTTCTCATCCCAGCAGGTGATGCCGCGGTCCGGGTCGTGGCTCAAGGTGAGCAGCCGCTCGGTCCCGATCCGCAGCACGTCCACCAGTTGCCATACATACATCGACGCTGACCAGCTGGAACTGGTCTGGAGCATCGGGTCCACCACTCCTGCCAGCGCTCCGGCGGCCGCATCCGGGCCATCGGCGACCAGGTCAATCGCAGCCTGGGGGGAGCACCCCAGTCGAAGCCACACTCGGCGCAGACCCGTTCGGGGGGGCTGCCATCTCATGACCGCACGGTACGGCAATTGCGTCCCGCCCTGGCTCACCTGCCCGATTCGCCCCGGGCGGCTCGGTCAGCCGCCGTTAGGACACGCGACTCGCGGCATAGTAAGGGCGTTCCTAGAGGATTACATAGAGGATTACACCGCTCTTGCCCGCACACCGATCAGGATCCTGGCGGGATATAGGTCCAGGACGCGAACACCACTTCCCGCCCGTCCGGGTCCTGGTAGGTGACACCTCCATTGGCCTGCCAGTAATCGATCTGGGCAACCGGGCGGGCACCCGCGGCGGCGAGCCGAGCCTGCATCCGCTCCCAGGCGGCAGCATCAGGCAGGTAGAACACAAGCTGGTCCAGCCCGCCGCCCGGGTACGATGCCTGCCCGGCACGGACGATCTCCAGGTGAACCTGACCGCCTGGCAGCCCGAGGATGGCCCCGTCCAGGCCATAGCTGTCGTGGAAGGTTTCCAGGACAGGCAGCCCGATGGTGTCCCGGTAGAAGGTGACCGTCTCCTCATAACGCGCGCTCCACCGCACCACCCGAAGCGCGCCTACGGGGAGGTGCGCTGGCCAGTGTGCCCGCGGGGGCTCTGCGCCCACGGCAGCAGTCTTCCACCCCGCCCTGGCTGCTCCAGTCTTCGGGCCGCAGCAGGCGCCTCAGCCGACAGTCCCCAATCCGCACTACACGCCCTGCCGCCGGCCAGGCGAGCAGCCTGCCCTACTAATCGCGGCAGCAGAAGCACCAGCGAAAATGGCTGGCTGGACGGGGCGGGTTCTGGTCGGCTGGTCTTGTGGATGACCGTGCCCTGCCCGGGGGCGAACTGGCCCAGGATTTCCATGCCGATGTGGTGGGACCGCTGCTGGCCCGGGCGATGCCTGGGCTGCGGTACGCGGCGGGCCGGCTCGGTTCGGGGTCGGATGTTCTGGGCTTCGATGACGCGATGAGCCGTGATCACGACTGGGGCTGCCGGCTGACTCTTCTGGTGGATGAGCCCGATCGTGCTGCGGTGCCGCAGGTCAGGCGGCTGCTGGAACGGGAGCTGCCCGAGTCCTACCGGGGCTTGCCGGTGAGGTTTCCCCTCACCTGGGATCCCGCTGTCTCCCACAGGGTCGAGATCGCGACTGTGGCCGGCTTCGCGGCCAGCCGGCTCGGTGTCGATCCGACCGCTGAGCTGTCGGTCTTGGACTGGCTGATCCTGACCGGCCAGAGCGTGCTCGAGGTGACTGCCGGGCCGGTGTTCGCCGACCGGACCGCCGAACTGGCGCAGGTGCGGGCGAGGCTGCGCTGGTACCCGTCGGACATAGAGCGGTTCGTGCTGGCCGCAGGCTGGCAGCGGCTCTCGCAGGAGATGCCGATGGTCGGCCGCTCCGCCGAGCACGGGGACGAGCCCGGCTCACGGCTGCTGAGCACGCGGCTGGCCGGCGACCTGATGTGGCTGGCCTTCGCGCTGTCCCGCCAGTGGCCGCCCTACCCGAAATGGCGGGGGACGGCTTTCCGGGCGCTTCCGATCGCCGCGGATCTGGCCGGTCCCCTGACTGCGGCTGCGGGGGCACCACACTGGCGCGAGCGGGAAAGTGCCCTCGCCGACGCCTGCGAGATCCTCCTGGGCGCGCAGCGTGCGCGCGGGCTTCCGGCCCCCGCATCGGCGGTGATTCCCTTCTGGGACCGGCCCTACCGCACAGTCGATGAAGCGGTCCGCGAATCGCTGCTGTCGGCCATCACCGACCCCGACCTGAGCCGACTGCCCACCGTCGGCTCGATCGAGCAGTGGGTCAGCAACGTCGACGTCCTTTCCAGCCCCGCCCGCCGAGCTGCCCTCCAAACCGCCTACCAGGCCTGGGCCGACCCCGGCTGAACGAATGCGCGCTCATCGGCAGAGCCGGACGTCAGCCAACCATGTGGTCCGCGCAGATCGCCCCGCTTGGTCGCCGCGGGCGAAGTCCGGTACAAGGTCGGCTTGCCGCCCGTAACGTCGGGTCCGCGCTCGTGCCAGCGGCAGGACTAATCACGAAAATGACATTGGCCTGGACGGTCATGCGCCGGTCAGGCGCCAGGCGGCTGCACCGGGCGCCTGGCTGATTCCCCGGTCAGTTTCTGTGGAGAGCTACTGTGCGCAGGTCGGCGCCGTGCTCGGGTGGGGTGTCCTGTGGCTGGCCGGTGTGCAGGTCGATGCGGATGGTGAGCAGGTTGGTTCCCATGATCCGGACGACGGCCAGGTTCAGGGCGCGCAGGGGGTGCCAGCGGCTGAGGCGCCGCTGCCGGGCGTAGGGGTCGTCGGCGGGGAGGAGGTGGGCGGTGCCGGTCATCCAGACGAACCGCCAACCGCGGCGGAGCCTGACCCGCACGTGCGGGCAGCGCTGGATGTTGCGGACGTAGCCCGCTTGCAGGCCATGCTCGGCGATCACCCAGAACGTGCCGCCTTGCAGCCCGTTGCCGACGGGTGTGGTCCGGGGCAGCCCGGTGACCCGCCCGCGGGTCTCCAGCAGCGCGTAGCCGAGCGGCATCAGCCCGGCACGGAGCAGCAGCCGGACCGGCGGATTGATCAGGTACCGCTGCACCGGCGCCACCACGGCGCGCTTGAGCCGGACGCTGGCCAGGGTCAGTGCCACGTTGGCGGCCAGCGCCGCGCTGAGGGCGGCGGGCAAGGCGGGGCCTTTCGGCGCGCCGGGGTCGATGAGCCACCAGGCCCAGACCGCGCCGGTCACGGCGACTGTGGCGGTAAGCAGCCCGGCCGCCCCGCGGACTCTAATACGATCGTATGGTCTCATACGACTGTATGGTAGCCGCATGGGCGAGGTCCAGCAAATCCGGCGCACGCAATTGACCGATGCCCTGCTGTCCATCACCGCCACCCGCGGGCTGGACCAGGTCAGCGTGCGGGAGGTGGCGTCGGCGGCCGGGGTGTCCATCGGCACGGTCCAGCACTACTTCGCGACCAAGGACCAGATGCTTCTGTTCGCCTTCCGGCAGGTCGTGGAGCGAACCCGGGCCCGGGTCGCCGGCATCGACGCGGGCGCTGGCCCCCGCCAGGCGCTGGGGGCGGCCCTGCGCGAACTGCTCCCGCTGGACCAGCCGCGGCTGGCCGAATGCCGCGTCTACCTCGCCTTCGCCGCGCGGGCCGCCACCTCCCCCGCACTGGCCGCCGTGCAGCAGGAAACGCTGTCGGCGATCCACGCCGACCTGCAGCAGGTGCTGACCGCCGCCACCACCGCCCGCACCCGGAGGACCGCCACCGATACCGTCGTGGAGGCCAGGCTGCTGCTCGCCGTGGTCGATGGCCTCATGTTCGACGCCGTCAGCGCACCCGGCACGCTGACCCCAGCCGACCTGGAAGCCGCGCTAGACGCCTACCTGGACCGGCTCCTGCCAGCAGGCGACCACCCAGCCGCAACAGAGTGAGTCCGCCACGAACCGCGGCACAGCCAACGCCCAGCGCCTGAAACCCGGCCGCGTGAATCTCAGCGGGTCATGCGGGCGCGAGCTGCGTGGCCACATGGCGCATGAGCGGTGAGCCGATCGACTCCTGCCGGCTGCGGGCGAACAGCCACTGCCGGACCCGGCTGGCGTCCACCCCGGCTAGCCTGGCCATCCGGGTCGCCAGCGCTCACGCCCGCGGCGTGCTTGCGGGTGTCCAGAAGGGATCGCGGCCGATGAAGCCCAGCAACCTGGTCTGCGGGTCGGCATCGTTGGGCACTTCGATTCTGGCCCCGTACTGACCCGAGGACCGGATGACCTCTTCCATCTGCTCCATCCCGGCCAGTAGCTGCGCGCAGAAGCCGGGGTCGAGCCGGTCGGCCTGGCCGGTGGCCCGGGCAAGATCCCAGGTATGCATGAACACGTCTGCGGTGTAGAACTGGTCGATCGCGCGGTCCACGGCCAGCGCGCCGGTGTGCGGATTGGCCAGGACTCGGTCCGCGGTTGCCGGATCGTCCAGCAGCGCCTGCACGGCGGCGCAATGGATCTGCCAGGCGGCGACGGGGTCATCGTCGACCGACGGCCCGGGGGGCAACTCGATAGCCGCGCCGGCGGACAGAAACCCCGGGAGCCATTGGGTCAGGTGCCGCACGATATCGCGGGCGACCCAGCCGGCGACCGGGGAGGGGGCATTCCAGCGCCGGGTTCCGCGGACCCGGTCGGTGAACAGCTGGCCAACCTGTCGGTGCCGCTCGGCGGGGCGATCAGACAGCGCCATCGGCAAGCATCCGGTCAAGCTTGGCGTATCCCTGGTTGATCCCGGCCTCCATGCCACTGGCCAGCCAGGCGTCTCGGCCTTCGAAGCTGTCGACCAGCGACTGCGTGCGCAGCTGGGTGCGGCCGTCGCCGAGGTCGTGGAACCACAACGTCTCAAGCGCGACGCTGTCGGGCTCACCTTCGAAGGTGAAGGTCTGCACGATACGGTCCGGGCGTATCTCGTGAAAGCAGCCGCGGAACGCGTACTCCGCGCCCTCCTCTATCTGGACGAACCTCCAGCTACCGCCTGTGCGGGCATCCCATTGCTCGATCCGGGTGGCCAGTGCGTTCGGGCCCACCCATTGGGCGAACAGCGCGGGGTCGGTGTGGGCCCGCAATAGCTGTTGCGGCGTTGCGGCGAAATCACGAGTCAGACGGATGATCGGCAGCTTCGGGTCGGCCTCGATGGTTGTCTCTTTGGTCGTGGCCATAGTGGGCCATCTCCTTGTCGTCGGTGTCTTTCATCTCCGCCAGGACGGCGTCGAGGCGGCGGTACCGCTGCTCAGCCCGGCGCCGGTAGCCCTCGATCCAGTCGTCCACCACGTCGAAGGCCTTCGTCTCCAGGTGCACAGGCCGAGGCTGCGGCCCGTGCAGCCGGCTCACCAGCCCGGCGCCCTCGAGCACCCGCAGGTGCTTGTAGACGGCCTGCAGCGTCATCTGGTACGGCTCAGCTAGCTGGCCTACCGTCGCGTCACCGTCGGCAAGCCGGGCCACAATGTTGCGGCGCGTCGGATCGGCAAGGGCGGAGAAGACCCGGGACAGTGTGTCCGCCGCCATCGGCTCCTCGTTTCAACTCTCTGGTTTAAAGTAAGCGTATGCTGCAGCCACTGCTTCGTCAA
>Ga0306922_10006878_pt1 | contig 10917 bp, 10 predicted proteins | sample sta12Cox44000082_FD_203758 | JGI IMG/M metagenome (GOLD analysis project Ga0306922, IMG submission 203758) | Lab enrichment of tropical soil microbial communities from Luquillo Experimental Forest, Puerto Rico - statoxic.12C.oxic.44.000.082 (v2)... | ecosystem: Environmental > Terrestrial >...
CGTTGGGCATCTTGATGGCCTCGGCGTCGGTCTTAAAGCGGTAGAGCGGTGCGACCGGACTAAAGGTCTCTCCTTGGTGATGACCATGTCGGTCGTCACATCGGTCAGCACCGTCGGCTCGAAGAACGTGCCGCCGAGCGCCGAGCGCTTGCCGCCGGTCACGACCTCGGCGCCTTTTTTCACTGCGTCGGCGATGTGCGCCTCGACCTTCATGTCGATCAGTGGCCCGATCACCGCACCCGGTTCGAACCCGTCGGCGACCTTCATCGCCCCGGCGGTTTCGGCCAGGCGCTTAGTAAAGGCGTCATAGACGCCGTCCTGCACCAAAATTCGGTCGGCGCACACGCAGGTCTGGCCGGCATTGCGGTATTTCGAGGCGATCGCACCCTTGACCGCCATCTCGATGTCGGCGTCGTCAAAGGCGATGAACGGCGCGTTGCCGCCCAATTCCATCGAGGTCTTCTTGACCGTCGCGGCGCATTGCTCCATCAGCAATTTGCCGACCTCGGTCGAGCTGGTGAAGGTCAATTTGCGCACGGTTGGGTTGCTGGTCAGCTCGCCGCCGATCTCGTTCGAGGGCCCGGTGACACAGGAAAAGACCCCCTTTGGCACCCCGGCGCGCTCGCCCAGCTCGCACAACGCTAGAGCCGAAAACGGCGTCGCGGGCGCCGGCTTCAACACCATCGTGCAGCCGGCGGCCAAGGCCGGGCCGGCTTTGCGGGTGATCATCGCGGCTGGAAAGTTCCACGGCGTGATCGCCGCGCACACGCCGATCGGCTCCTTGGTCACGACGATGCGCTTGTCGGCGGCGTGTGCGGGGATCGTGTCGCCGTAGACGCGCTTGCCCTCCTCGCCGAACCACTCGATGAAGGTCGCGGAGGAGCGCTAGCGTCCCGCCGCGATCGAGACGACCGGCAGCACCGATATTTATTTCAGCAGAACCCTACAGGTGGCCGTGGCTGGCCTGGCCCAAACCGTCGAGGCTAAAGCGGGCACCGCTTCCCGTGCAACCATTAACTGGAGGCCAGCGACCTCGGGCAACGCTCGCACCGCAAATAGAGGGCGACAATCTGGTTTGCGTCTTTAACCCCGATCGCGTCCTCGCGAAGGTCAACCGAGGAAACCAAGTGATGAACGTCGTACCACTCGTATGTGATATGGTTTCATTTTAGGGGAAGTCGGCTTTTTCCTTGGCGATTTCCAGGCCCTTGAACAATTCTTTAAGCGCTGCCTGGAGCTCAGAATATGCACCGTTATATTTTGGTTGTTTGTAGTAGTTCCTTATCTTTGGGTCGAGCGGCCAATCCTTCAGGAATTCCTTGCGGTATGTGGTCAAAGCTGCTTTCGCCTCAGGTTGTGCCAGCCGGCCCTTCAGGGCATAGGCGCTGATCAAATGCGCCCAACTGAACCAGGTCGTCGGTCTCTCGTCGATGGATTTTTGCAGCCAATAAATCGCCTGATCGTAATCTTTCAGATGAAAATATGCACGTCCCTTGAACCAGTCAAACAGGCCAAGTTCCGGGTCGCCACGGCTGGGTGGCGGCGCTTTGCTCAACACCGCTAGCGCCTCTTTTGCATCCCCGAGCAGAATGTGTGCGTTGGCCATGTGCGCATGCGCATCCAAAAGATCCTTATCGATTGCCAACGCCTCGTTCAATGCCTCGACCTCACCCTTCAAGTCCCCTTCCACCTCCCGGATTTTTCCGTCCGCAAGATGTGCGAGCGCGACCTTCGGGTCTAAATCATAGGCTTTTCGCAAGGCCTTCTTTGCCAATCTGATGTTCTTTTTGGTAGCCTTGTTCCAACCTCTCAAGTAATCAATTATCAATACATGAGCCACTTCGGCGCAAGCTTCGGCCGCCTTCCGTTCAAATTCGCGGCGCTTATCGAACGTGTGCTTAGGGCTGAGTTTAGCCATGGACCGTAACTCCTATCATAGGCATCGAGACCTGTCGTCCGCTCGGCGACACTGCGGCGACATTTGACTCCGGCCGGCTGGAAGTGGAGCGAAGCCGCGGTCCGGCCGGTGACAGCCTCCAGCAATTCGAGGGGGTCGGAAAGCTCGCCTTTGAAACCGCTCGGCCCAGAGGGAATTCGCTGAGCTGGTGTCGGTGAGCTCTGCACTGGCTTGCACCGTCGTTCCGATCCTTTGAATGCTACTGTTCCAGACACTTAGGGGAAGCCGGCCGTTCTCTTGGCAATTTCCAGGCCCCTAAAATATTCTTGAAGCGATGCCTGGAGCTGAGGAGCCGCACCGCGATATTTTGCTTGGGTGTAGTAGTCCTTGATGTTTGGATCGAGCGGCCAATTCGCCTGAAATTTCTGGAGGTATGCGTTCAAAGCCGTTTTCGCGTCAGCTTCTCCGAGCCGTTCGGTGAGCGCATAGGCGCTGATCAAATGCGCCCAGCTGAACCACGTTGTGGGTCTCTCTTCGACGGATTTTTGCAGCCATTGAATGGCGTCCTTGTAATTTTTCACGTTAAAATATGCGCGCCCCATAAACCAATAAAACAGGCCGAGCTCCGGGTCGCGCGGGCTGAGGCGGATCGCTTTCGTCAGCAGCTCCGGCGCCTCTTGTGCTCGCCCGAGTAAGATCAGCGTATTGGCTTTGTGAGCATACGCAACCGAAAGATTGGGATCGAGTTGCAGTGCCTCGTTCAGTGCGTCAATCTCACCCTGCAAATCCCCTTTGACCTCGCGAATTTTGCCCTCCGCGACATGTGCGAGCGCGACCGACCGGTCGATCGCGTAGGCTTTCTGCACCGCCTCTTCCGCCCGCACCACCACCTCCATGGTGGCGTTGTTCCAAGTTCTCAAGAAATCGATCATCAATACGTGCGCGAGTTCGGCCCAAGCATCTGCCGAGTTCGGGTCAAGCGCCGTCGCCTTTTCAAGTTCGCGGCGGGCAGCCAGGGTGTTTTGGGGGCTGAGTCTATTGATCAGATAAGCCTTGGCACGCAACCTCATGTCGTACGCATCGGGATCTGTTGTCTGCTCGGCGAGGCTGCGGCGACTTTCGACTCTGACTAGCTGAAGGTGGAGTGAAGCCGCGATCCGGCCAGTGACCGCCTCCTGCAGTTCAAAGGGGTCGGTAAGCTCGCTTTGAAACCGCTCGGCCCAGAGAGCACTCGCCGAACTGGTGTCGATAAGCTCTGCATTGGCTTGCACCTTCGTTCCGATCCTTTGGATGCTACCCGCCAAAATATAGCGTACGCCAAATTCCCGCCTGATTTCCCGCGCGTCGACGGATTTGTCCTTAAAGGTGAAAGCCGTTGCCCGTGCGATTACGATGGTGTCCGCAAGTCGGGACAAGTCGGTCGTCAAATCATCGGTTACCGCGTCGGCAAAATAATCGTCGCTCGGTCCGTTCAAATTGCGAAACGGCAGCACCATAACCGATGCTTGCGAGGAAAGGAGCGGTAGTCGATGCAGCGTCGGCAGTCCCGCGAACCCGACAGTCGTCACCATCGCTACCACGCCTACGCTGAAGATGGTCGCGCGCCTCACGCGAAACATTCGTCCGGCGAAGCGACGGCCAAAGATCCCTGGGATGTCCGATGAGCTTCCAGATTCTTGCGACGAGGCGCTCGTAACGCGATAAACCCGAATTGGGCGGTCAATATTCTTGACCCATCGTTCACCCGTGTCTTCGAACAAGAGACCGGGATGCCCGCGCAACTGTTCGCGGACGGCCGCGGTGACAGATATCCCGCCGGGTTCGGCCAACCCTTCGAGCCGGGCAGCAATATTGACGCTATTGCCGTAAATGTCATTGTCCTGGACGATAACATCGCCCGAATTGATGCCGATACGCAGTTGCAGCTTGCGGTCGCCGGCGGCATCATCGTAGGTGGCCAAACCGCGCTGGATATCGACGGCGCAATTCACCGCGTTGACGGCGCTGTCGAACTCAACTAGAAGGCCGTCGCCCTTGCTGCGTACGAGTCGACCCTCGTGTAGCGCGACCGTTGGTTCGATCACGGTTTTGACGCAATCGGCAAGCCGGATGTGTGTGCCCTCCTCGTCGACGCTCATCAGACGGCTATAGCCGACGACATCGGCGAGAAGAACCGCCGTAAGCTTCCGTTTGAGGTGAACGCGTTCCATTCGGATCAGCTCATTTTCCCTTCTCAAAGCCGACATTTCTCCGATTTCGGGTATTTCAGGGCAATGATCGCGCCTCCGGGCGTCTTTGGCAATAATAAATCGGTCCCGTGTGCTCGACGGGAATCCAAGAAGCCAGTCTACTACGCTGAGGCGCTGGCATATTGGCATGTACTGCACGCCCTGGTTAATGTTCGCTTGACGTTGTTCTTGCTGTGATCCAGAAGGAATAGACAAAACTCCCAGCGGCGACCAGCAAAATAGCCAAAGACAATAGTATTTGCTGGCGCATGGCCTTTTTCTTGAAAGCTAGATGGGACGGCACGATTAATCTTTATAACGAACTCTCCGCAGGATTGTGAGGAGCGTGCCGGGGAGGATATGGCGCATTGGAACCCCCGATTGCTAAAGTCCGGCGAAAATTCCCAAGACCAAATGGCCGCGCCTGATCCGACCCTCAGATCCTGGGCGGGCAAGAGTTCAGGTGGTCTAGTGTGGTTAAGCGGCGGCGAGCGGAGTGTGAAGTAGCTCACAGATGCCGAAATTTTTTTCTACTACTCTAGAGTGCGATCATGCCTTCATCGACAGCATTAGAAGGGAGGCTTTCCCGAAAACAAACCCTCTAGAAAAGTCACTTAAACCGTTGCCCGAAGCGGCGGCCCCTGTAAGCCGCCCCCCTCTCAGAACACACTGGTTGGTGTAGCCAGCGGCAAGAGCGACAGCGCACACGAGCAGAGAGGGTCTACGACGCCCTACTGCTGCTCCGCTGCCTTTCGTCGGATACTTTAGCGGTCGATGCCGCCCGTGCAGAGGTATTTGACCTCGAGGAATTCCTCGATGCCGTATTTCGAGCCCTCGCGGCCGATGCCACTTTCCTTCATGCCGCCGAACGGCGCGATCTCGGTCGAGATGATGCCCTCGTTGATGCCGATGATGCCGTATTCAAGCCCCTCCGCGACGCGCCAGATGCGGCCTATATCGCGGCTGTAGAAATAGGCAGCGAGCCCTCACCCTTCCCTCCCGCCGCTTGCGGGGGAGGGAAGGGTGGGGGTGTCGTTGGCCATCTTGATGGCCTTGTCATCGGTCTGGAAGCGGTAGAGCGGCGCCACCGGCCCGAAGGTCTCCTCCTTGGTGATGACCATGTCGGTCGTGACATCGGTCAGCGCGGTCGGCTCGAAGAAGGTGCCGCCGAGTGCCGATCGCTTGGTGAATTGTGGACGCCGTCGTTCACCAGAATACGGTTGGCGAAGAGCAGGTCGTGCTGGCTTTTGCGGTATTCGAGGCGATCGCCTTGACCGCCATCTCGATGTCGGCATCCGTATCAGGTTACAGGTCCTGGTAGTCGCCGTAATCGGCGAACGGTGCAGAGCCTGGCGGGATCAAGAATTTCCGTGCCGCGGTCGAAACTATCCGCTCGAACCAAGGTACCGGCGGAACTTCCGGCCGACCTAGAGGATTGACCGGCAAATCCCTCATTTTAACCGTAGGACTCATCCCTACACCGATACCCGGTGGGAATGGTGACCCCGCATGAAGGTTTTTCGAACGCGCGCCGTATATGCCACGCAACGCCCTTTCGAACTCTGCTTCCGACGGATTCAGATGTTCTAGCGCCAGAAAAACTCGATCGGGATTCTTGAGTTCTCGGGCTCCGCAATAATCGACGCAGAATTTCACAAATTTTCGCGTCCGCCACTTTTCCCCCTTGCACGCTTCCAGCGCAAGCGCCCTCGCCCGCGCCTCATCGAGGCCAAACTCGCGAGCGCGTTTCACCACGCGGGTCTTGGACTTGACCTTTTCGGCCTCGTCAGGCTCGAAATCGTCCAATGCCACGCTCGCCAGCGGTTCCACAACCGACACAAGCGCTAGATAGGCGGTATCCGGGCGATCTTCGATCAATTCAAGGGCCGATTTATAGAGTCGCGCTGTATGCACGATGTCCTGGGCATTAGGCGTGCTCGGCAATCCAATTAGAAATCTCGCGAGTGCTTGCGGATCGACGCCAACCGGCGGCGGATCGTTCGACTTGAATTCTTGGCCGGCCCGGCGTGTGATAACGGTGACGGGCCTCCGGCGCCAAGCGATGACCCTCGTATCGCCGAGGATGGGCATCGGTACCTCCGATGGAAGCCCGCGCGGGCTGGATTTATCATCGAGCTTCTCGCTTATTTTTGTTACTGTTGAAACTAACCGGCGCGAGAGGAGGCTAAGTATTGCGCACAAGTCTTCTATGACGTCTTCATCCGGCAAAAATATTCTGGTCCCACGCGCGTTTGGCGCGCCGGCTTCTTCAGTGACATAGTTGAGCGTCATGCACACACACAATTCCTGAGGGTAGGAATCGAACGGCCGGCTGGTTATGAAAATCAGAAACGGCTTATCAAGCAGAATGCGTGAGACATCGCTCTTACGCCAATCAAATGTCTCCGCCTTCCTGTTATAAAACTCGCCGCTGCAGGCCAAGCGGTACTCGACCTCTATTCCGATCGGTTGATCCTGCGCTTTTTCCAAGAATTTAAGCAAATCCATCTTGTGAACCCGCGATTTTATAATTCGCACGATTTGATAAGGCACAAAGTGACCGCAATGTGTCGCGGCAGCGATTTCTTTCGGGGTGATAGCAGATGTCTCCGCTACCCGAGTATCTTTAGGTAGAGCGCAACGCGAAGGCGACCCAGAGACGGAACGCTCGTGGCCCTTCGTCGCCTTTCGCGCGCCCGCGCGCCAGATGCGACCGATATCGCGGCTGTAGAAATAGGCAGCCAGCCCGAATTCGGTGTCGTTGGCCATCTTGATGGCCTCGTCGTCGGTCTTGAAGCGGTAGAGCGGCGCCACGGGGCCAAAGGTTTCCTCTTTCGTGATGACCATGTCGGTCGTCACGTCGGTCAAGACCGTCGGCTCGAAAAAGGTGCCGCCGAGCGCCGACCGCTTGCCGCCGGTCACCACCTTGGCGCCCTTCTTGACCGCGTCGGCGATGTGCGCCTCGACCTTCTCGACCGCCTTCATGTCGATCAGCGGCCCGATCACCGCACCGGTTCGAACCCGTCGGCGACCTTCATCGCCCCGGCGGTTTCGGCCAGGCGCTTAGTAAAGGCGTCATAGACGCCGTCCTGCACCAGGATGCGGTTGGCGCACACGCATATCTGGCCGGCATTGCGATATTTCGAGGCGATCGCGCCCTTGACCGCCATCTCGATATCGGCATCGTCAAAGACGATGAACGGCGCGTTGCCGCCGAGTTCCATCGAGGTCTTCTTGACCGTCGCGGCGCATTGCTCCATCAGCAACTTGCCGACCTCGGTCGAGCCGGTGAAGGTCAGTTTGCGCACGGTCGGGTTGCTGGTCAGCTCGCCGCCGATCTCGTTCGACGGCCCGGTGACACAGGAAAAGACCCCCTTTGGCAGCCCGGCGCGCTCGGCCAGTTCGCACAACGCCAAGGCAGAGAAGGGTGTGGCGGTCGCCGGCTTCAGCACCATCGTGCAGCCGGCGGCCAAAGCCGGGCCCGCCTTGCGGGTGATCATCGCCGCCGGGAAATTCCACGGCGTGATCGCCGCACACACGCCGATCGGCTCCTTGGTCACAGCGATGCGCTTGTCGATGGCGTGTGCGAGGATCGTGTCGCCATAGACGCGCTTGCCCTCCTCGCCGAACCACTCGATGAAGGCTGCGGCATAGGCGATCTCGCCGCGCGACTCGGCCATCGGCTTGCCTTGCTCAGCGGTCATCAGAGTGGCGAGATCCTCCTGGTTCGCCATCATCAGGTCGAACACGATTCGATCTAGGAAATGATGTTCGCACTTTGTTCTTGATGCCCTGGTTTCAATGTGTGATAGTTTCATCCGAGGTCGGGGTTGCCGTTTCGTACCAAAAACTTCGCCCGATATGGGTGGGGAGTCCCAAGGAGGCGCGCTTGACGGGAGAATTAGCCGAGGGAGCCAATTTGTCCGACAATTTCGACGACTTGTCAGACGACGATCTGATAGATCTCATCATCAGGAACCAGCGGCCATCGAGCGGCAAGGCAGGTAGCGGCGATAAGGCGAGCCGTCAGCAATTGATGATGCCAGTCTTCTATGAGTTCTTTGCGGGCGGCGGCATGGCTCGCGCTGGTCTTGGGCTCCGATGGCGCTGCTCCTTCGCCAATGAGATCGATCAGAAGAAGGCGTCAGTGTACTCCGCAAATTGGGGTGATGCCGAATTACACGTTGAAGATGTGGCGAACCTGACCGTGGCCGATCTCCCCGGCACGGCGGATCTGGCTTGGGCGTCATTCCCCTGCCAAGATCTCTCGTTGGCGGGAGCGGGAGCTGGTCTGACCGGGGATCGATCGGGCACGTTCTGGCCGTTCTGGAAGCTAATCGAGGCACTTGCCGATCAGGCGCGAGCGCCAACCCTAATCGTATTGGAAAACGTCTGCGGTACGCTCTACTCCCATCAAGGCCGCGACTTCGCGCGTATTGCGGCAGGGTTCGCCGAGTGTGGTTATCGCTTTGGAGCTTTTGTCATCGACGCAGCTAGATTTTTGCCTCAGTCGAGGCGTCGGGTGTTCATCCTGGGTGCCCGCGAAAACGTTCCGTTGCCGCGCAGGCTATTCGGCGTGCCGGATTCCCGGTGGCACCCTCGGGCGCTCGTGGCAGCTTTCGAACGGCTCGACACCCAGGTCGCAGTTCGCTGGGTCTGGTGGTCAATGCCGTCGCCTACTCGATCGAAGGTCGCCTTCACCGACCTGATCGAGGATCACCCCGTGGACGTAGAGTGGCGCTCAGAAGCGGAAATCAACAAGCTCATTTCGATGATGAGCCGTGTCAATCTGGCCAAGGTGCGGATGGCGCAGAGGACTGGACGGCGTGTGGTAGGTTCGATCTACAAGCGTACGCGGCGTGACGAAGCGGGGAAGAAGGTCCAGCGCGCCGAAGTTCGGTTCGACAATATCGCCGGTTGCCTACGGACTCCCGTTGGAGGTTCAAGCCGTCAATCCATTATGCTCATAGAAGGGGATCACATCCGCTCGCGTTTGCTTTCCGCGCGAGAAGCTGCACGATTGATGGGATTGCCCGATGATTTCAAGCTGCCCCGTAACTACAACGAAGCTTATCATCTTGCTGGCGACGGCGTGGCGGTTCCGGTGGTGAGGCACTTGGCGGCACACCTGATCGAGCCGCTGATTGAGGCCCAAGCGGAATCGGTCAGCCTGGCGGTCGCCTAGCGAATTCGTTGGAATGGCCCGAACGCGTCGCCTCGCTGGATCGGAGCCGGACAACCAACTGTTTCGCAGAAGGGCGCTCGGAGCACTCACCACTGAAATTGGGGTCTATGCGCTTTGCGACCTGGACGAAACGCCAATCTATGTCGGCCAGAGTGTTGATGGCATACGGGCGAGGGTCAATCGACACCTGACTTCAGCGCGCTCCGACATAATCGCGAACCGCCAGATCGACGTTTGGGAGATCGCCTACGTCAAGGCGTGGCCGGTGAACAACGTGGCACAGATCGCGAGGCTTGAAGCAATATTGTATAGGATGTTCGATCACCAGAAGCGCCTAATGAACGGTTCCATCCCGCAACTTATCGGAACAATGCCCGCAGGCGTCCCACCGCCCGCTCAAACGATTCAGGTGATGGCTGACGAGGACATCCGCATAAGGCGCGATCCAGCGCTTCGATTGCCGCGTCAAATCGAGCATATTGGGCGGCTCGTGGATCACATTTTGAATGTGAAGGACTCTCCGCAGCTGCGTCAAGCTCTTGCAGCCCATTTCGACCGCCTTGGTGCCTATCGTGACGCGTTCTTACAGCAAGGAGCGCCAGTCATACGTGCCGCCGGAAGAACCGAAGACGAATGAAGCACGCAGCCGCATCATGCGGGCTGTGCGATCGCATAATACCGGCCCCGAGATGCGCGTCCGTCGTCTCCTTCATGCGATGGGATATCGCTATCGACTTTATGCGAACGACCTTCCCGGGAAGCCAGACATAGTATTTCGGCCACGCAGAGCGGTCATTTTCGTGCATGGGTGTTTTTGGCACGGGCATAATTGCCACCGTGGCGCTCGAAGGCCAGAGCACAATGCCGAATATTGGACCCAAAAGATCGCGAAGAACGCGGCGCGTGACCGGGGTAACCAGCAACTCTTGGCTTCTGCCGGCTGGCGCGCGCTTGTCCTGTGGGAATGTGAAATTCAGGACCTGTCCCATCTGGCAATGGCGTTAAGGGAATTCTTGGGATCATCGGAATAATACGGCCTCCGCTGAATGGCAATGCGGAGATGCGCGCAAGCACTTCTTGCATACGCCATAATTCTCTCGCGACCGCAAGGCTGTCGGAAAGAGCACAGCAGACAGCTATTTGTCGGAGATAGACGATGGCCCACTTTGAATGTTCGACCCTCATGCCTTTCCCAACAAAGCGAAGGCCGCCTTGACTTCCGCTTCGCCAGCGGTCTCGCCGGCAAGCCCTTCGTCGATCGCTGCCAATTCGTCCGGTGTCGCGTCGTATTCGGCGCTGGCGGGGTCTGCCTCGATTTCTAGCGCAACCTCCACCAGCTCCCTTCGTCGGTCGTCCGGCCAGATTGGAACCCGTTCCAATACTACCTTAATCTGATCTTTGGTCATACCCGCTTCTTGGCCGGTGCGTTCATCTCCTGCTAGCGGTCGATGCCGCCCATGCACAGGTATTTGACCTCGAGGAATTCCTCGATGCCGTATTTCGAGCCTTCGCGGCCGATGCCGCTTTCCTTCATGCCGCCGAAGGGGGCGATCTCGGTCGAGATGATGCCCTCGTTGATGCCGACGATGCCGTATTCGAGGGCCTCG
>Ga0306922_10006880_pt1 | contig 10916 bp, 11 predicted proteins | sample sta12Cox44000082_FD_203758 | JGI IMG/M metagenome (GOLD analysis project Ga0306922, IMG submission 203758) | Lab enrichment of tropical soil microbial communities from Luquillo Experimental Forest, Puerto Rico - statoxic.12C.oxic.44.000.082 (v2)... | ecosystem: Environmental > Terrestrial >...
CGTCGTAGACGCGAAAGCCAAAGGGCGTAAATGGCGCCTTGGCCATTTCTTCCGGAGGCGCCGCCAGGACAAAGAGGACGCCGTCTGGGCGCAGCACCCGGCGGATCTCGGCAAGCGCATGGACCGGGTCGGGCCAGAAGTAGATCGTGTTGACCGCCAGCGCGCGATCGAATGCATCGGCAGCAAAGGGGATCGCCTCTACCGAGGCGAGCCGGAAAGTCGCCCTACCAGCCTTTATTAGTTCCTGGTTGAAAGCCTCTGCTTCGCTGACCATCGTCTCGGAGAAATCGATGCCGGCATAGGTGAGCCCCGGAGCGAGCGCGAGTAATCGCGGCACCAGCTTGCCGTTGCCGAAACCGACCTCGAACAGGCGATCACCCGGCTGCACGGCGAGGCGCTGAAATCCCGCCTCGTAAACCGGCCAATTCCTTTCGGCCATGCTGTCCGCCAACACGCGCCCGATCTCGCCCTCGGGCTTGCCGAGATGCCGTGCCATCGTCGCAGGATCGAGCTTGCTCAGATCAACCACTGTTGTCCTCCCTGTTCCGCGTATTGCGTTAGAGGAAGACGCTGAGGTTCTTGTCGAGCAGGACGTTGGCGTCGAGCACGATCGTGCGCCTCCTCACCTTCCACGCGCCGTTCACCTTGCGCAGCACGTCCTCGCGGCAACCGGAAAGGAGCTGATAATCCGTCTCCAGGTGCGAGCGGCACACCAGAAACGCGGTCTTGGCCTCTACCTCGCCGTTTTCCAGCGGCGCGGCCTCGAGATTGCCGATCAGGTGACGGGTGCGCGACGGGGGATCCTCGGCCCAGGCCATCCCGGTGTCGAGCCGGGCCACCCGCATCTCGAGATAACGCTTGTCCTCTTCGAGGATCGCCAGATCGCCGAGCGGCGTCAGCTCGCGCTGCGCTTCCCGGCGCGGCACGTTTTTGCGGCGGGGCATGAAGTAGAGGACATCGTCAGTGAAGAGATCGAGCCACTCCTTGAACTTGCGCTCGTCGAGCAGCCAGGCCTCGCGGATGTAGAATTGCATCAGCTCGAGCCACAGCGCCTGCTGCAGTGTCAGCGCCGTCGTCGGCTCCGCCGAACGGGCTGCGGCCTCGTGCGCGCGTTTCGTGTTCACCGGATCGCCGCCGCTAGCCGCGCATGGTCGCGGTGCCCTCGAACGTCGACTTGATCGGGTCGAGCGGGATTTGGGCCCAGCTCTCGGCGTTCATGAACTCTTCCCAGCGCCTATAGAAGAGGCGCTGATTGTTCTCCGAGATGTACCGCTCGGAGACCAGCCCCGGATAGTCAGGATGCGGCCCCGCATGCCCCAGGCCCATCGACAGATTCTGCGGGTGCCGGCGCCCGAAGCGGCTCGTGCTCGCCAATGTCACCTGACGCCAATTGTCGACGTCGTCTTGCTCGAACATGCCGGCGGCGCCATTGTTGGCTTGGCTGCCGATACGGATCGCGCGCTTGATCTCCTCGGGCGCGTCCCGGTCCAGCAGCACGAAATGCCAGAACTCGGTCTTGAGCGGGCCGCGCGGCAGGGCCAGCCGCAGCCCGAGGATCCCGTTCGGGAAGATCGAATGGTTGCCGAGCTGCACCCGACGCGCGCGCAACGTGCCAAGCCGACGCTCTACCTCGGGCATCGTCGCGTCGTGGTACTCCTGGAACAGCCGGAACGTCTCCTTCGAGACGCCATGCACGTAGCGGGGAGCGTTGTCGTCCGCGTCGCGGAAGGTAATCGAGTGCCCGTTGACAAAGGCGTGCTGGTTGGGGCTCGCGAACTGGTCCTCGTGCGACAGCGGCGGGCGGCCGAGCCAGCGCGTCTGGACCCGGGCGCTGGAGAGGTGGCTGGTCGGGACGTGATAATTGTCCGAACAGTTGTCGACCAAGGTCTTCCAATTGACGGGCTCGAGCCATTTCATCGGGCCCAGGGCCTGCATGCCGCCGCCGCGCCGATTGAACACGGTGTCGAGATACCAGCGCGCATCGCCCAGATAGGCCTCGAGGCTCGGCGCGTCCTTGGCCCAGGTCGCGAAGACGATGCCCGCATAAGTTTCGACGCGGGCCTCGATGAGCCCGAGGGACGGCCTGTCGAGCGCGTCGTAATAGGCTTGCGCCTCGCCGGGGACATGGTCGAGGGCGCCGTCGTTGCGGTAGGTCCAGCCGTGATAAGTGCACATGAAGCGCTTGGCGTTGCCGTCGTCGCAGCGCACCACGCGGTTGCCGCGGTGGCGGCACATGTTTAAGAGCGCGTGTAGCCGGCCGTGCCCGTCGCGGGTCAGGATGACCGGGTCTTCGCCCATGTAGGTGTGGAAGAAATCGTCGATCGCGGGCACCAGGCTCTCGTGCCCGATCATCAGCCAAGCGCGCCCGAAGATCTTCTCCATCTCGTCGTCATAGACCGCCGGCTCGCTGAAGATGCGGCGGTCGAGCTTGCCGGTGGCGGGCTCGATGACAGCGTACTTCCGAGTGATGCCCATATCCGGATCCTCTCTCGCGGTCATGATAACAGGAGCCAGGGCCGAGCATCACGGGGGTTTCGGCGTGCTATGATCCGGGACAGAATCACGGGAGACGCGGATGATGAAAACGATTGTGATCGGCGCCGGCGTGATAGGCGCCTCGGTCGCCTATCGGCTGGCTCAGGCGGGTGCCGCCGTTACGGTGCTGGAAGCGACGCGCATCGGCGGCGGCACCTCCGGCATCAGTTTCGCCTGGACCAACGCGCATCAAAAGCCGCCAAAGCCCTATCATGATCTGAATGTCGCCGGTATGAAGGCGCATGCCGCGCTGGCCGACGAGTTCGGTGCCGCCCCATGGTGGCACGGCGGCGGTAGTCTGGAATGGGAAGCCGAACCCGATCGCGCGGCGCAGCGTGAAAACATCGAGCGGTTGCGGTCGTGGGGCTATGCCGCGGAGTGGATCACGCTGCGCCAAGCGCAGGAATTGGAGCCCGACATCGATCCGACGACGATCGGCGACGCGCCGGTGGCGTTTTTCCCGGAAGAGGGTTGGCTCGATCCGGTGGTCTACGCGCATGCCATGCTGTGTGCCGCGCGGCTTCGCCATGGCGCGAAAGTCATTTGCGGCGCCCGGGTCGTAGACCTGATCACGGCCGGCGATCGTGTGACCGGTGTCCGCGTCGCCGACGGCTCGCAATACGAGGCCGACATCGTAGTGAACTGCGCCGGTCGCTGGACCAACGAGGCAACCCGGGATGCAGGTCTGCACTTGCCACTCGCACCGACCGTAGGGTTCCTCGTGTTCACGCCCCCTGTCGCAGCCAGCTTGAGCCGTGTGGTCCGTACCACCGTAATTGACGCGCGACCCGATGGCGCGGGGCGTCTGATGCTGCATTGGAACCCGACCGACGCGACATTGGGCTTCGACACGGGGCTTAGCCCGTCGATGCCGGAGGCGCGCGATCTGATGCGGCGCGCCCGTCAGCTGCTTCCCTCGATCGGCGAGGTCGAACCGGAGGCGGTGCGCATCGCCATCCGGCCGATCCCCGGCGACCATCTCTCTGCCATTGGACCGGTGCCGCGGACTTCCGGCTACTACATCGCCATCACCCATAGCGGCGTGACGATGTCGCCTTTCCTTGGCGCGGTGGTGGCTGACGAGATCGTACGTGGACGGCAGAGGGCTGAACTCACCCATTTCCGGCCTGCGCGTTTCTTCAATTGACCTGAAGACGTGCTTTACCCCGCGAATCCGGCGGGCATATTTGTCCACTCCGTTCCGACATTCCTAGAGCGGGAGTAGACAGTCCGCGCCGATAGCGCTCATCAGGGCGACCGAGAGCGAGGGCGTGGAAGTCAAATCCACCAAACTGGCGACTCGCGCGCGAGTAAAACGTTCACAACCGTGCAAAGCAGCAGAAGTTCCACTGCGGTATCGCTTCATCACCCGGCGAATGCGGTCATCAGCTCCCGCGCATCCGGCAGCGCTTCCAGTCGCCCGATTGCCGCCAGCAGCCCGTCTAAACTCGCATCCGACAGCGGCTGGACCGCATTACACGCGCAGTCGCGGAGCTTAGTCGCGAGCTGAGCATTGGTTAGCGGCTTCTCTGGAGACCCGATGGGATCGCTGGCCTCGACCGTAACTGAACGCCCGTCGGTTCGTTGCACCGTGATGCTGAGCGACCCTTCCGGTCGGTGATCGCGGGCAACGCCCGCAATCCGATCGGATAGCGAGAGGACCGAGGCATCTCCCAGACCATCGACCTCCGCTATCCCTACCCTGCCATACACCAAGGCGGTGGCGACCAGGAAGGGTTGGGCGAACTGCGCCTCCACGACCTGGGTAGGGCGGCGCTTCGGCAGCCCGCGGCCGAATTGGTCGCTGTGTCCGGCAGGGTCCGCCTCGATCGTCACCGATTCGATGTCATCGGGCCGATCGATTTTGAGCCGCGCTCGTGCCGCCAGCGCGGCATCGATCGCCGCATGCAGCGGCCGACCGCAGGGATAGGGCTTGTAGCTCAGCGCCTCGCCGCGAAAAGCCGTGCCGAGGTCGCGGAGCAGCACCGACGCGTCGTATCCGTTGGGTTGGTACAGCTCCAGGAAGCCAAAACGGCCATTAAAGATGTTCCGCGCCCCGGTGAACCCGGTCTGCGCCAGAACGGCCGAGAAAACGCCGGCACTTGCCGCCTGGCCCGCCTGCATCCGCTTGGTCAGCGCCCCGTCCAGGATGCATTGGCGATTGCCGGCGGCGTGACTGTAGGCGATGCCGAAGGCGGCCAGCATCTGCTCGGGCGTCAGGCCGATCAGTTTGCCTGCGGCCGCGGTGGCGCCAAAGACCCCGATCGCCGCGGTGCGATGCCAGCCCCGGTCGAGCGTGCTTGCGAGCGCGATGCGGCACGATATGTCCAGACCCAGGGCGACCGCCAACAGAACATCAGCCCCACTGACACCCCCGAGGCTATCGCATACCGCGAGGACCGACCCGAGCACGGAAACGCCGGGATGGATGGAACCCCCTGTGTCCAACGTGTCGTCGAAATCCAGCGCATGACCCATGCTAGCATTCAGCAGCGCCGCCTGTGGCGCCGGCAGTCGGGTGCCCCGTAACAGCACACGGCTTTCCTCACGCCCGCCCCACCGGGCGATTACCGCAAAGAGCTCATCGATCCCCGGAGAGCCGCTGCCGCCGAGCATGCAGCCAAACGTATCGAGGATATCGCGACGGGCGGCTTCGACGGCGCGCGCGGGTAAATCCGCATAGCCGGTGCGGCAAACGTGCCGGGCGAGGGGCCAAGCGGCATCGTCGGTCATGGTCTACTCCCATGGGTTTCGAAGTTCCGATATTACGGTTTGTCGCGGACCGGGCCAGGCAAGGCCATCTCGATTAAGTGGTGAGCCGGCTGTTATACGTAACTTGACCCGGGATGACATCGCATGGTGAAACGGTCCGGCCGCCGCCAACTAAGTGCCGACCAAAGGGACAGCGCGCTGAGCGCGGTCCGCGGCGATGGAAGGACGAACGACATGTTCAGACTTTATTACGCCCCCGGTACGTGCGCGCTCGCGACACACATCGCGCTCGAAGAGACCGGCGCGCCCTACGAGCCGGTTCTGGTCGATTTTCGTTCCCAGAGCCAGCGGAGCCCCGAATACCTCGCGGTAAACCCCAAAGGGCGCGTTCCCGCACTGGTAACCGAAAGCGGCACGCTTACCGAAACGCCCGCGCTGCTGTGCTTTGTGGCACAGCGTTTCCCGAACGCCGAACTCGTCCCCCTGGCTGATCCCTTCGCCCTTGCGCAGGTTCAGGAGTTCAACAGTTACCTTTGTTCGACGGTTCATGTCGCGCATGCACACCGCATGCGGGGCACCCGGTGGGCGGACGACGCTGCAGCGATCGAGGCAATGAAGCGCAAAGTGCCGTCGAACGTGAAGGAATGCTTTGAGCTGATCGAACATAAGCTCTTGAAGGGCCCGTGGGTCATGGGTGACCGGTACACGATCTGCGATCCGTACCTGTTCACCATCGCTTCCTGGATAGAAGGTGATGGTGTCGACACCACCAAAGTACCCCGCGTCATGGATCATCGCGCGCGCATGCTGGCGCGTCCCGCTGTCCAAAAGGCCATGGCTGTCGAAGGCACGCAAATTCCCTGACGCATCGGGCATGACTCCAACGACGTCTTGATGATGACGGCTGCCACTCGGCATCTGACGGAATTCGTGGTGGTCGGTGCTGGTGCTGCGGGCTTGATGACGGCTCGCGAGCTCGCGCGCGCGGGCAAACGAGTCACGATCCTCGAGGCGCGGGACCGATGCGGCGGACGCATCTACCCGCTGCCCGCCCAGGAATTTGGCTACCCAGCGGAGGGCGGCGCCGAGTTTGTCCACGGTGCCGCGCCGGTGACGCGCGCATTGATGCGCGAAGCGCGGCTCTCTTTGTCGCCACGCTACGGAACGCGATGGAGTGCCCGCACGGGCAAGTTATTGCCCAACGACTCTTCACTGCCTGATGCGGGTCGGTTCTACCAGGCACTGAGCGAGGTGAAAGCCGATCTGCCCATCGCCGAATTTCTCGAGACGCATTTTGCCGATCGGCGATACGACGAGCTGCGGCGGTCGATCACCCGGACGGTCGAGGGCTACGATGCGGCTGACCCGCGCCGCGCCAGCACTCTGGCACTTCGCGACGAATGGATGGCCCGCGACGACGGTGAGCACGGGCGGATTGCGAAAGGCTACGGCGCGCTGATCGAGTATCTTTTATCCGAATGCCGTAGGTCTGGCGCAGCACTCCATCTCGACGCGGCCGTAACGGCGATTGACGAGGCCCGCGGGCGGATTGCCGTGCGCTGTTACGACGGCGCAACGTTCGAGGCCGACGCCGCGGTCCTTAGCGTGCCAATCCCGCTGCTGGCCGAAATCGCGCTTCCGTCGGCGCCGCGCGAACGGGTAACAGCCGCCGCCGATATCGGGTATGGCAACGTCGTCAAAGTTCTATTTCGGTTCGCCACGAAATGGTGGGCCTATCACGACGGGCGGGATCTGGCCGACTTGTCGTTCCTGCTTTCCGACGCAAGCGTCCCGACCTGGTGGACCCAGCATCCAGACGGATATCCGGTGCTGACGGGTTGGTTGGCGGGACCCAAGGCCGACAGGGTGTCGTTACTTGGCGAGGCCGGACTCATCGACATGGGGCTCGCCTCGCTCGCCGAGATTTTCGATCTACCTCCCGACCGCATCGGGAGGAATCTCGTTGCGGCGCGAGCGATCAACTGGGGCAACGATCCTTTCGCGCGCGGCGCTTATTCCTATGCCACGCCAAGAACACGCCAAGCGCAGTCGGTGCTGAGAAGACCGAACGGTGACGTCATATTCTTTGCCGGCGAGGGGCTCTATGTCGGTCCGGATATGGGCACGGTCGAGGCGGCGCTGGCCAGCGGCCAGGAAACAGCGCAGACGATCATGATAGGGTCTCCGGCGACACCACCCGGCACCTACTAAAGTTCCGAAATCACCTCGGTCATCAGCGGTCGGCGCATGAACGTCATGCCAGTTCCAGTCGGCCCCAGATCAGCCGCTAGGTGTGATCTTTTCCGATAGAAACACTGCCACGTCACCCCCGCGAACGCGGGGGTCCAAGGCCAGCTGCACGTCGCCAGCCCCTGGATTCCCGCTTCCCGCAGGAATGACGACTCAATGTGAAGCAATAGCGCTCTAGACGGCCACAAGGAGGAAGACATGCCGTTCATCGCGTCGAATGGCCTGACCGAGGCGGGCACAGCCAAGACCATCGCGGCCGGCGGCATGACGGTGCACTACCACGATTCGGGTGAGGGCGAGCCGGTGCTGTTCCTCCACTCGTACGGTCCCGGCACTACCGCATGGATCACGTTTCACAAGACGGTCGGCCGGCTTTCGCAGTACTTCCGCTGCATCCTGATGGACCTGCCGAACTTCAGCAAGACGGGCCCAATCGTCTACCGCGAGGGGGTGCACGCTATCCAGGCGCGGACCGCGGTCGCCTTGCTCGACGCCCTCGGCATCCAGCGGGCATACTGGGTCGGCAATTCGCAGGGCGGGCAGTCGGCTATGGTGGCGGCTATCACCTACCCCGAGCGGGTAGAGAAGTTCGTAATGGGCGGCTCGCACATCGGCACCGGCGGCGACCGTTATCTCTTGGCCAATCGCCCCTCGGAGGGCAGTCGGGCCACGCGGCAGGCCCTGGATGACCCGAGCCGCGAGAACTCAGGCACTACCTCTCCGTGCGCATCGACGACGAGCGCCTGGTGACCGACGAGCTGGCGGACTACATCCACCGAGCGCCCACCTGGTCACACGAGTTCATCGAGGCGCGCCGGCGATCGATGAGCCTGCCGCACGACTACACACAAGACCTCGCCGGCATCGAGGAGCCGGTCATGCTGATCCAGGGCCGCTAGGACCGCATGGTGCCGTTCGAGGTCTCGATCGCGATCCTCAACCACATTGCCGACTCGCGCCTCGTGCTTCTCAACAACTGCGGGCACTGGCCGCCATTCGAGAAGCCGGCCGAGTGGATCGCGCAGGTGCTCTCGTTCCTGCAGGGCTACTGAGCGGGTGGCAGCTCAGGGCGCGGCGGGCTCGACACTCGCGGCGAGTGCCAGGGTTCGGTCGCGCCGGCGGCTGCGCCGCTGAATCGCGAGCAAAGCGAAAAGGCTGAGCAGTGCCGTGAATATCAGGTAATAGCTCGGCGACAGCGGGTTGCCGGTCTGCGCGATCAGCCAGGTTGCGACGAAAGGCGCGAAACCGCCGAAGATCGTCACCGCTGTGCTGAAACCCAAAGACACGCCGATGGCCCGCGTTTCCACCGGGAATTGCTCGGACAACAGCGACGGCAGAACGCCGCTGTAGCCAGCCTTGACCGCTTGCAGCCACGCGACGGCGATGATGCAGGCCGCCAGCGACGGCCAGGCGACCATCAGGTAGAAGGCCGGGTAGGCGGTCAGCACGAACAGCCAGCACATGATCACCATGAGCAACGGTCGCGGGATCCTGTCCGACCAGTGGCCGGCCAGGGGACAGCCGATTGCTAGGATCAGGCCGCCGACCAAAGTCGCGACGAACCCGGTATATTCCGGCAAATGCAATTGCTTGATCCCGAAGGTCGGAATGTAGAGCATCAGGTAGAAGGAGCTGTTCGAGATGATCGATATGCCGAGTGCCAGCAGCACCGGCAGCGGATGACGGCGCAACAGGTCGCTAATAGGAATGGTGGCGGGCTTCTCGGCTTCGATGAATTCCGGCGTGTCGACGACTTGCGAGCGGACATAAAGACCGGCCGGCCCGATCAACATGCCGAAGAAATAGGGGATCCGCCACCCCCAATCGACCAGCTCCTGGTGGGTCAACAGCGTGGTAAGGGTGACGCCGAAGATCGAGGCGAGAGCCGTGATGATGCCGCCGGTGGCAAATTGCCAGCTGGCGCTGAACCCGCGGCGCCCGCCGCCATGCTCGGCAAGAAACGTGACGGCGCTGCCGAACTCGCCGCCGACCGAAAATCCCTGTAAGAGTCGCGCGATCGTAATGATGATCGGCGCTGCCAGGCCAATCGTCGCGTAGCCCGGCGTCACCGCCATCAAGGTTGTGCCGATCATCATCAGCGCCATCGACAGCAAGAGGCCAGCCTTGCGGCCGGCGCGGTCGGTATAACCGCCGACGACGATCGCACCCAGCGGCCGCACGACATAGGCGAGACCGAAGGCGCCGAACGTGACGAGCAGCGACACGGTCGGGTCGCCGGCCGGAAAGAACACTTGGGCCAGCGTCACGGCGAAAAAGCCGTAGACGACGAAGTCGAACCATTCGAACACGTTGCCGATCGTCGCGGCGACGATCAGCCGGTTCATCGAGGGCGGCTTTGAGTGCGCGGCGGCGGGAAATGTGCTGGCGGTCATGCGGGTCTCCCAGGCGTGATTGTCGTGGCGTTCATTCGTCTGCTGGCCCCTCCGATATATTCCACGAAGGCTTGAGCCGACATCCCCCGATTCCGGACGGCTCCGGACAGCTTGGCCCATTCGAGCGGCTCAGGCAAAGACAAATCACGCAGCACGCGGGTAGCTGGTCCGCACCGCCACGCTCTGGACGACCCGAGCCGCGAGAACATCGCGCATTACCTGCGCGTGCACATCGACGACGAGAGCCTGGTGGCCGACCCCCACCCTTCCCTCCCCCGCAGGCGGGGGAGGATTAGGGTGGGGGGTGGCCCACATCCACGGGGCGCACGCCTGGTTACAAGAGTTCATCGAGGCGCCCGTCCTCTTGATTCACGGGCGGTACGGCCGGACGGTGCCGTTCGAGGTCAGTATCGCGATCCTGAGCCACATTGGCACCTCGTGTTCCTCAACAACTGCGGCCACTGGCCCCCCTTGGAGAAGCCGGCGGAATGGACCGCCCAGGTCGTTGCGTTCCTCAAGGGCTAGTGAACTGGACGGTTCGCGGATTTGGGCGGGGCGCCTTGCCGCCGCTGGCAAGTCGGGAATTCAAGCGCTACCTTTATCGGTCGAACGTCGCGTTCGATGATGGCGGGCTTTCCGGCACGGGAACAGCGGCAGGAGAAACCGATGAACGATGTCGTGGCTCCGGTGCGGAACGGGATCGACTTCAAGGCCGAGGCGCATCGCGATCCCTGGTCGGTGCCGCTCGACGAGATCGACGTCAGCAACCCGTACCTGTATTCCGAAGACACCTGGCACGGCTTCTTCGCCCGGCTGCGGCGCGACGATCCGGTGCATTTCTGTGACAGCCCGCTCTACGGTCCATTCTGGTCGGTAACCCGCTACCGGGACATCATGACCGTCGACACGTCACACCAGACCTACTCTTCGGATGCCGCGTTCGGGGGCATCACGCTGAAGGACGTCCCGCTCCCGTACCGCAAGGAAAGCTTCATCGCGATGGATCCGCCGCGGCACGACGAGCAG
>Ga0306922_10006882_pt1 | contig 10915 bp, 7 predicted proteins | sample sta12Cox44000082_FD_203758 | JGI IMG/M metagenome (GOLD analysis project Ga0306922, IMG submission 203758) | Lab enrichment of tropical soil microbial communities from Luquillo Experimental Forest, Puerto Rico - statoxic.12C.oxic.44.000.082 (v2)... | ecosystem: Environmental > Terrestrial > Soil...
CGGCCATCTGCGCGACTTCCGCGACGAACCCGGTGCCGTCAGCCTGCAGGCGGGCTCGCTCTGCGTTGTCGCCTCCCGGACGCTGCTCGTCACCGGTCGGCGCATCCCACTGCTCTCAGTCAAGGAGCTGCGACGCCGTGTGGAAGCGCGGACCGCCCTGCCGGCGAGCCCGTTCGGGCTGATCACGGAATTCTTCAAAGCCCTGAATGACATCGGCGAGGGTCTGTTGCAGGAGGCCAGTGAACGCCTCATAGCGATGGGATCTACGGTACTGAAACGTGACGGCATTGACCATCGCGAGGATCTCGTGGAGATGCGACGCGAGTCAATGCTGGTCGCCCGCGACATGGCCTACAAACGCACCGCCATGCTGGAACTGACGCGCGGGGGTCCGGCACTGTATCCTGCCGACGAATTTGACCGCTTCAACCGCCAGATCCATCGCTATTCGGCACTGGTCGAGGATGCTCAGGAGTACGCGGAGCACTGTCAGTTCCTGCTCGAAGAGTTGCGGGCGCAGGTGGGAGAGGAAACCAACCGAAACCTTTATATACTCACGATGTTCTCGGTAATATTCCTGCCGGCAACCCTGACCGCGAGCATCTGGGGCATGAATGTCGGCGGCATTCCGTTCAGCGGCAATCCGAACGGTTTTTGGGTGGTCGGCGGGCTGATAGCGGCGGTTTTCGCCTTGGTCGCGATTGTCCTTTTCCGATTCAGGTTTAGGCTCTTCTAAGGATAACAAAGACCACCGCATGCGACGGATTGAAGTTGAACTGAAATGTGACTGGCGAGGCGAATGGAACATCGCACTGCTCGTTTGAACGGCTACCTCAGGTCTCCGGCGCCCCGCTGCGCGCGGCTCTAGCCCAGCTCGGCCGGTAGAGAAATGGCGATTAAGAGACACAGTGGGGCCGTTGGGTTTCGCCGCGACCTCTCGCTTCGTCCTGCCTCCATTGCGCAAAGGCTGTTGCCCGTCCTCAACTGGCTGCCAGGCTACCGGCGCGACTGGTTATTGCCGGATGTCCTGGCGGGCCTCGCGGTCTGGGCGGTTATGGTACCGGAAAGCATGGCTTATGCCGGCATTCTCGGGGTGCCGCCGATCATGGGCCTCTATACGATCGTCCCACCATTGATTGCCTACGCGCTGCTCGGCACCTCACGCCTGCTGGTCGTCGGGCCGGACACTGCGACTGGCCTGATCTCCGCGCTGACCGTGGGGGCGATTGCGGTGCAGGGGACTGCGCAATTCAATATGCTCACTTCCACCCTGGCAATCTTGATCGGCGCCTTCTTCCTGCTCTTCGGCGTGCTGCGTATGGGCTGGGTGGCTGCGTTCATTCCGACACCGGTGATGCGAGGGTTTATCGAAGGGCTCGTATGCATCACCATCATCGGCCAGGTGCCGCATCTGTTGGGCATTGAGGGCGCGTCCGGCAACTTCTTCACGAAATTCTGGTCCGCATTGCGGCATCTATCGGACGCTTCACTCGCCCCCGTGCTGACTGGCTTGCTCAGCCTGATGGCAATGCTGGTGCTGCGCCATCTGGCACCCCGCATACCTGCGGCGTTGGTGGTCGCGCTCGTGGCCACGCTCCTTGTCGGCCTGCTCGAGGGTGAGGCCGCCGGTGTGAGCGTGGTCGGCGAGCTTCCGTCGGGTCTCCCAAATCTCGCGCTCCCCAACTTCGACCTTGCCGTATGGCGGGAGCTCGCGCCCGGCGCGCTCGCTATCGTGCTGGTCGGCTATGCCGAGGCGCTCGGCGGGGCCAAGGCCGCGGCGATGCAGACCGGCGGCGACGTCGATCCGAACCAGGAACTCGTTGCACACGGGCCCGCCAATATTCTGAGCGGTCTGTTCGGCGGTTTTCTCGTCGTCGGCAGCCTGTCCAAGACCTCTGTGGCGATGGCTGCCGGCGCCCGCTCCCAGCTCGCCAACCTCGTCGCAGCCGTTTTTTGCTTCCTGACGCTGGTCTTGTTGACGCCGCTGTTCCGGGGCATGCCGCACCCGGCGCTCGCCGCGATCGTCATCGCAGCCATGCTTCACCTATCCAAGCCCGGCTATTTGCGCGACCTGCTCGCCCGCAGCCGCTGGGAGTTTGCCCTCGCCGCGATCGTCGTTGCCGGCGAGCTGACGTTGGGCGTCCTGCAGGGCATCGCCCTCGGCGTGGCGCTGTCGCTGTTGATGTTGATCTATCGAACGAGCCACCCGCAAGGTGCGGTGCTCGGCCAGCTACCGGGTGAGGAGGCCTATCGCGATGTCCGGCTACACCCCGAGGCGCTCACCTTCCCCGGGTTGCTGATTTGGCGCCCGGGCGGCGACTTGTTCTTTGCCAGCATCGGTCACTTCGACGAGGGGCTGAAGGCTGAGCTGGCGGCCAGCCGCCCGCCGGCGAAGCGGGTGCTTCTGGACGCGGAGTCGATGAACTTCATCGACACCAGCGCCTGCGACGCGCTACTGAACTTGATCAAGGAGTTGCAAAGCCAAGGCATCACCTTCGCCTTCGCTCGCGTGCGCGACGAAGTCCGAGAGCGGCTGCGGCTGACCGGCATAGAGGCGATCGTCGGGTCGACCAACTTCTGCGAACGCGTGACTGACGGCGTGCGCGCCTGGCAACAACAAGAAAGGCTCGATACCGTGCCCGCGGGAGCGAGCTGCTAACGGTCCTCGGGTGAGGGCTCATCTTACGGGGTGGCCTGCGTAGTTGTTCGGAGCCGAGCGCATTTGGGTGCTCCGCTAAGCGCTCGCGGCGACAGGTCTGGCCAAAGTCGCTATCAGCTAGTTCTGATCGGATTGCTCCTTCAGGAATTTCGCAAAGTACCGCTTGATCTTCGGAATCCTGAAAGCGCGGAGACTGTGTTTGCGGGTCTCGGTGATCAGGGTTGAGGGATCGAGATACGCCTTTGCATTCGCGGCCGTCAGCACAAAGGGAGGCCGACCTTCTCGCGCGAGAATATAGCTCAAAACCCGTGCGCCGGTGCGGTGATTGACCTCGATAAACAACTGAGGTTCGCTGAGAATGTAGACATACACCCCGGCAGCCCGTCGCCACACCGAGTTGGCCCGGTGAACCTTGTACCACGCGACGACATCGCGTATGCCGCCGCCCTCCTGATCATAAAACCGCCGTTCGGTAGCCGCGAGGTGGGATGCGGCGCGCGCTCCCTAGTCATGGCCGCAGAGCACGAGCGCATTCAACTCGAGGAAGAGCTTCAGATTGCTCATCGCGAGCAGATCAACGCGTTGGGCCAGCAGGTTATCCACGAAGCGATAGCCGGCCACCATATTGGCAATGATGCTGGGATCGAGGCTGTCACGTCGAGACTTGAGCGACTAGTTTATTTCCGGAAAGTGGGCTTGTAGATTCCGCAGAGAGGCTTCGATAGCACTCAGATCCCGGACTTGCCCCGGCGTCAGGTCGCCGCAAGCTATCGGCCGACGCTCCCCAAGGCCTGCTCTCCCAACGCAGACGCCACGACGCGCGAGCGGGCGTCATTCTCGCGTTCTTCGGATGCGGTTAGCTGAACTCGCCCCTGACATACTGCTGAGTCAGCTGTTCGCGCGGCGCTTCGAATATCTGGGCTGTTTCCCCATCTCGACGAGGTAACCCGTTCTCCCACCGTGAGAGATATCGACTCCGAAAAATGCGGTCAAATCGGCGACGCGCGTAGCCTGCTGCATCTTGTGGGTCACGGCTCGATCGTGTACTCGTCCTTCAACTCCAGCATAAGCTCCTCGATGCGCCGTGTCGCGATCGGGTCGAGCCCGAGCAGTAAGCGCGGGCGGCACCCGGCAGACCTGGGCCTAGCAGTAGTAAATGCCTGCTGCACAGCGTCGTGCGGTTCTCCGAGCGACGCCGGCATAGCTCATCGGCGTCAGCGGGCGCCCGACGATCGCCTCGGCAGTTGAGACGCCGCTCCGCACGCCCGGGATCTCGAGCCGCTCGCTAGCTTCAAGCAAGTGGCGCAAATGATTATCGCCAGCAAACCAGTACCGATTCGTTTCAACGTCATCACTTTGCTCCCTTTGCCGAGAAAAGCGCCGGTATTTCATTAAGCTCAGCTACTTGGCCCGGCATCAATTGCTTCGCGCTTGCGGGAATCTCTAATTTGAACGCGTCAGAGGCGACCTCGGTGCCGGCCTTCCATCCCCAAATATCGAGGGTGTATTGCGGCCATCCCGTAACCTTTTTGCTGGTGATGACATAGCGGCACGGATAAGGACGGGCTCCTTGCGCGATCCAGATCTTGCCAGTCGACCTCTTTTGTGCGGAAGGCGAGGTGGTCGCATTCCGTACCGCGGATCACACCGCTTCCGAGATCCTTCGTATCAGTTACATCCGGCATCAGCACTTTGTAGGGATCCGCCATCAGCAAATCGGCGGCCGGGACGGGTCGATGGTATTTGTCCCGCAAAACGTCGACTAATTGATCGATCGTGCCGGGCGCCTCGATTTGGGCATACAGGTTTGCATTCTTGCCCAATAATGTGAGTGTTTAGCCGTCAAAGACCATCTCCATATTGGCAAAGCCGCCCGTGCGCGTTGCACGAAGCTTATCAGGGCGATTGAGCGTCACTGTGCCGGAACTGGCGAGCCCAATTTTTTGTTGCTGTGGCTTACGATTTCGAGGTTCGAATCATAATCGAATGATACTGCCTTCTGAGCGGCAAGATAGTCAGACATGGCCTTGAGCAGGCTCTTGGCATTCGCTTCATCGGCGTGGCCAGCCGATAAATTCGCGGTTCCCGCCGCTGCCAGCAAGCACAGAACAGCGATCAATCTCGGTCCGGTTCTGGAGCCCGTCCTAAATCTATGCCGCATACGCTATTTGGCCGTATGAGATCTACTGGTCGTCAACTAATTATATCGCTACTTGGCGGCAGCGGGAACCCGGCTCCGAGACTCGGGCTCCTTGCGCAGCTCACTCGATACGGAACCAGGCGACACAGAGGGGCAGCGGAAAGAGCAGAGTTAGCAGGGTCGCGACGAACAGGCCGCCGACGATCGCATGGGCCATCGGCCCGCAGAAGACTTCCGACCCGATCGGTCGCGGGTGACGGTCGAGCGCCGCAGACAACCCGCGACGTTCAAACCTTGTGCACCACTTATTGATCGAGCTTAACGAACTCGACATGCAGGCGCAAGCGCTCGCTCTAGTCCTTCCGTTTCCGCTTGCCGTCGCTTCCTGACGCGACATTCTTGGTATCCGAGATCGAATCGCTCATCGAATCCATCTTTCCACTTCGCTAGAGATCTGCCTCAAATGTACGGGAATGCCGCCTTTCTTGCCGTTTTTCTTCTGATCTACAGCGCGGTTGCGGGCCGGATCGAACGGTCCCTGATCAGCGGGCCGATCGTGTTCACGGTGGTCGGTTTTATCCTCGGCCCCGATGGGTTGGGCGTCTTGCACATCAACATAACCGGCGAGGGGTTGCGCCTTCTGGCCGAGCTGACCCTCGCCATGGTTCTGTTCACCGATGCCGCCAACGCGGATTTTCGTGTCGTCCGGCGCAATTTGGGCCTCCCGGGGCGACTTCTCGGCGTCGGTCTGCCACTGACGATCCTCCTCGGCTTTCTCGTCGCCGCAATCGTGTTCCCCTCGCTCGATATTTTGGAGATGGCATTGCTTGCGGCGATGTTGGCGCCGACCGACGCGGCGCTCGGCAAGCCGGTTGTGGCGAACCAGGCGGTCCCGGCGGTTATCCGCGAAGCGCTCAATTTGGAAAGCGGTCTCAACGACGGCATCTGTGTACCGATCGTGGTGATCCTGCTCGGGCTGGCGGTCGGCACCGATGTTGAGGGCGGAACCGTTGGGCACGTCGTCTGGGTGGTCGTTGAAGAAATCGGGATCGGCGTGTTGGTCGGGCTCGCCTTGACCTGGCTCACCGTTCGGATGGTGCGCTTCGCCGAAGGGCAAGGTTGGATCAGCAAGAACTGGGTGGAAATCCCGATCGTGGCCCTCGCGGCGGCGTGCTTTGCGGCGGCGCAGGCGGCGGGCGGCAGTGGATTCATTGCGTGCTTTGTCGGTGGACTCCTATTGAGCGGGTTGGGCGAGCATCACAAGGAAGAGCTGCTGCGCGGCGCCGAGCATATGGGCGAGGCGCTGGCGCTGCTGACATGGGTGGTGTTCGGCGGTATCGTGGTCGCCCGCATGATCGACCGCGTTACCTGGCCGGCGTTTCTCTATGCAGTGGTCAGCCTGACCGTGATCCGCATGCTGCCGGTCTTTTTGTGCCTGATCGGCACGCGCACGACTGCGGCAGATAAGCTCTTTATCGGCTGGTTCGGCCCGCGCGGGCTGGCGACAATTGTTTTCGCGATCCTCGTCCTCGATGCAAAGCTGCCCGGCAACGACGCGATCATGCTCGCAGCCGGTTGGACCGTGCTGCTCAGTGTCATCGCGCACGGCGTGACCGCCAACCCGCTCGTCAAAACGATCGCGACGCGCAGCGAAGAGGGGGCTACTTCCCGTTAGCCACGCGCCAGAGACTTGCGGCCGTTCTGAACCTCTTGCTTGTTGCATGCAGCAGCATCGGGCCGGGAACGGTGCCACACGATCGTATCGACTACGGGAGTTCGATCGGCAATTCCTGGAAGGAGCAGACCCTGCTCAACACCGCGAGTTGGTAGAAATTGTGCAACGACTCGCACGCCAATAAATCAGGGTGGCAGAATCCCTGCCGCTGTGGCTGATCCCAATGCTCTATGAGATCGCGAGCGTAATCTTCGGATTGGCCCTACCTCGGCTCGAGCACGAATATTTCACCAGTTATGTTGAAGACGTATCCGTTGGAGCGACGCTCGCTTTCTTTTCATCGGTCGGCTCGGGCATGATGACCCTGACCGCGATCGTCTTTGCGATTGCTTTTGTCTTAGTACAGTTCGGGGCGGTAGCCCACTCACCACGGACGGCCGCGACATTTGCCAGTAGTGGAGATTATTTCAGTCACTTTTCTCTACTGTTCGCCGCTAATCAAGGAGAGGCCCGTTCCAGACCCTCACGGCGGGTATGTCCCGGTAATAGCCGAGTACGCAAAGCGTGCCCGTATCCAATAGGAAGTGCTGCCCGGAAGCCGCGGGCAATCCAATCCAGCGCGCTGCCAGCACGCGCAGCACATGGCCGTGCGCAAACAGCGGGACATCACCTTCTGTCGCGCGTGCTCGGGCGATCACCCGGTCCGCCCGCGCACCCACCTGCTCCGGCGACTCCCCACCTGGGCATCCATCCCGGAAGATCAGCCAGCCCTGCGCAGTCTCGTGGATCTGCTTGGGTGTCAGTCCCTCATATTCGCCGTAGTTCCACTCGACCAAGTCGTCATCTACGACGGCTGGATCTCCGAGACCTGCGAGTTCACATGTCTCCCGCGCCCTCTGCATTGGGCTACAGAGAACGAGCGCAAACGCGTTCTTAGCGAGCACCGGTCGCATTCGTTCGGCAAGCCGGCGTCCGCTTTCGGTCAAGGGGATGTTTGTCGTCCCGGTGTGTCGGCCGCTCAGGCTCCACGCCGTCTCGCCATGTCTGATCGCGAAGAGGTTCACATTCACCTCCTTCGCGGTCAAACGTTGTCGGCCTCGGTCGAACGAACTCCTGCAGACGCCGCTTCCTGCCCCCATCTCCAGCCGGAGATTTCGGGCATGTCATCACCATACCGGGCGATGTATTCCCGGTGCTCGATGAGCTTGTCGCGGATTGCCTGCTTCGCGTAAGCGGCCCGCGCCCCGAGCTTCGGCACGCAGTCGATCACGTCGCTGACCAAATGGAAGCGATCGAGGTCATTCAACACGCACATGTCGAACGGCGTCGTGGTGGTGCCCTCTTCCTTGTAGCCGCGCACGTGGATGTTGTGGTGACCATTTCGCCGGTAGGTAAGTCGGTGAATCAGTGAAGGATAACCGTGGAAGGCAAAGATCACCGGCTTGTCCGTCGTGAACAATGCATCAAAATCGTGCTCCGAGAGGCCGTGCGGGTGCTCGCTTGACGGCTGCAGCTTCATCAGATTCACGACGTTGATGACGCGGACCTTCAGGTTGGGAGCATGTCGACGTAACAGGTCGACGGCGGCAAGCGTCTCCAAGGTCGGAACATCACCGCAGCAGGCCATCACGACGTCCGGCTCACCGCCCCGGTCGTTGCTGGCCCACTCCCAGATCCCGAGCCCGGCCTCGCAGTGGTTGATCGCTTCATCCATTGTGAGCCATTGGGGGGCCGGCTGCTTGCCGGCTACGACGACGTTGACATAGTTCCGGCTGCGCAGGCAGTGATCGGTGACCGACAACAGGCAATTGGCGTCGGGCGGCAGATAGACCCGGACGACTTCGGCCTTCTTGTTGACCACGTGGTCGATGAAACCGGGGTCCTGGTGGCTGAAGCCGTTGTGATCCTGCCGCCATACGTGGCTCGATAGCAGGTAATTCAGTGACGCTATCGGCCGCCGCCAGGGAATGTGATTGCACACCTTCAGCCACTTGGCGTGCTGGTTGAACATCGAGCCGATGATGTGAATGAACGCCTCGTAGCAGGAGAAAAAGCCGTGCCGGCCGGTCAGCAAATAGCCTTCGAGCCAGCCCTGGCATTGATGCTCGCTGAGCACCTCCATGACTCGCCCGTCAGGCGCCAGATGGTCGTCGTAAGGCTCGGTCTCAGCGACCCAGGCGCGGTTTGTCACCTCGAGCACGTCCTGCCAGCGGTTCGAGTTGCTCTCGTCCGGGCTAAAGAGGCGGAAATTCCGCGACTCCATATTCATTTTCATGACATCGCGCAGGAAGCTGCCCATCACCCGGGTGGATTCGGCAGTCGTGGCGCCGGGCGCGGTAACCTCGACAGCGTAATCGCGGAAATTCGGCAGCCGCAGATCCCGCAGCAGCAAACCGCCATTGGTGTGGCGATTGGCGCTCATTCGGCGATTGCCGCGGGGTGCCAGTTCGGCCAATTCAGGGCGGAGACGGCCGCTGCCGTCGAACAGCTCCGCAGGTGCGTAGCTCTTCATCCATTCTTCGAGGATACGCACGTGTCCGGGGTTCTCGTGCATCTCGCCCATCGGCACCTGGTGCGAGCGCCAGTAGCCCTCGGTCCGCCTGCCGTCGATCTCCTTCGGGCAGGTCCATCCTTTGGGCGTGCGCAGTACGATCATCGGCCAGAGAGGCCGCTTCGTGAAACCGTTCACATGCGCATCGGACTTGATACGCTGGATTTCGCCGATGATGGTGTCGAGTGTGGCGGCCATCACTTCATGCATCGCTTGCGGCTCGTCACCCTCGACGAAATACGGTATATATCCGTAGCCTCGGAAGAGGTGATCTAGTTCCTCGTGGCTGATCCGAGCGAGGATGCAGGGATTGGCGATCTTGTAGCCGTTGAGGTGGAGGATCGGCAGGACCACCCCGTCGGATGCCGGGTTCAAAAATTTATTGGAATGCCAGCTGGTCGCCAAGCTCCGGTTTCTGCCTCGCCGTCACCGACTACGCAGGCCACGATCAGATTGGGGTTGTCAAAGGCGGCTCCGTAGGCATGTGAAACAGCATAGCCGAGCTCGCCGCCTTCGTGAATTGAGCCTGGTGTATCCGGCGCCACGTGGCTCGGAATCCCGCCTGGGAACGAGAACTGCGTGAACAGCCGCTTCATGCCCTCCTCGTCGGGAGAAATGTTCGGATAGACTTCGCTATAGGTTCCCTCGAGATAGGCGTTGGCGACCAGGCCGGGTCCGCCATGCCCGGGGCCGGTAATGTAAATCATGTCGAGGTCGTGCTTTTTGATCACCCGGTTCAGGTGAACATAGATGAAGTTCAAGCCCGGCGTCGTTCCCCAGTGACCGAGGAGTCGTGGCTTGATGTGTTCTTTCGTGAGGGTCTGCTTGAGCAGCGGGTTGTCGTAGAGATAGATCTGACCAACCGAGAGGTAATTAGCTGCCCGCCAGTACGCATCGATTAATGTCCGCTCGTTATCAGACAGTGCGTTTGCCATCATCGCCTCCTATGATGCCCGGTCACCTATCTTAAGTTGTCGCACCGCTCGCGGCGGTGCGGTGTATGCGAAAATACCTCCCGCCTACGACGGTAGCTTGATTTGGATCAATTGTAAGCAAAAATTTGGACACTCTAATCTGTCGGGGCGCAGGTCATTGGCGGCCGCCGGCCTCATGTCGGACTGGAGAAGTAGGGAGCATAGAAGCGTAGCCTATGGCCGGAGCTCGATACGCTATCCAAGCCTTTTTCAGATTAATACTAGGGTTTAGACTAATCTAAATCCCTTGCCCACCGAGGTACAGGCGTAAGCCAGGAATACTCGGCATGAACGAAACGCAGGTTGCTCAGCCCGAGCAGATCGTCGCGACGCCTCCGCCGTCCAAGCGCGCCGACCCGTTGCGGCGCTGGACACTGGTCATCGTCGTCATCTGCGTCCTGCTGTTCGGCTGGACGCTGATTGCCGACCGGCTGACGCCATACACCAGCGACGCCAGCGTGCGGGCCTTTGTGGTGCGCATTGTCCCCGAGGTCTCGGGCAAGGTCATTGAGGTCGGGGTGCGCGACAACCAGATCGTCCGGACCGGTGATCTGGTGTACAGAATCGACCCGACCCCGTTCCGCATCGCCGTGGAGCGTGCCGAGGCCAAGCTCGCCGCGGCCGGGCAGGCAATCGGCGCGTCCACAGCAGCGGTGGATGAGGCCCAGGCGCAACTGGTGCAGGAGCTCGCACCGCAAGACAACGTTTGCGAGCAGGCGGCCCGGGTCTTTGAGCTGGTGCGCACCGGCGTCTATGCAAAGTCGAAGGGCGACCAGGCGCAATCGGAGTTGGGCACAGCCGAGGCGCAGGTGCAGCGTGCCCAGGCCTCGCTGGAGCAGGCGCGCCAGGCGCTCGGCCCCCAGGGTGCCGACAATCCGCAGATCCGAGATGCGATGGCCGCGCTCGAGCAGGCACG
>Ga0306922_10006883_pt1 | contig 10915 bp, 9 predicted proteins | sample sta12Cox44000082_FD_203758 | JGI IMG/M metagenome (GOLD analysis project Ga0306922, IMG submission 203758) | Lab enrichment of tropical soil microbial communities from Luquillo Experimental Forest, Puerto Rico - statoxic.12C.oxic.44.000.082 (v2)... | ecosystem: Environmental > Terrestrial > Soil...
TGACCGAACCCGATGCCGGGCTCGATACGACGCGCCTGAAGACGCGTGCGGTCCGCCGCGGCGACCATTACATCCTCTCGGGCCGCAAGATCTGGATCTCGACCGCACAGGTCGCCGAAAAAATGCTGATCCTAGCGCGCACGACACCGATCGAAGAGGTCGCGCGGGCGTCGCTGGGGATGACTCTGTTCTACACCGACCTCAACCGTAAAGCGGTCGAAGTCCGCGAGATTCCGAAGATGGGCCGCAAGGCGGTCGACTCGAACCTGTTGTTCATCGACGGGCTCGAAGTGCCGGTGGCCGACCGTATCGGCGAAGAAGGCAAGGGCTTCCACTACATCCTGCACGGGATGAACCCGGAGCGGATCCTGATCGCCGCTGAGGCGGTCGGGATCGGCCGCGCGGCACTCGCGCGCGCGGCGCGCTATGCGCAGGAGCGGGTGGTTTTTGGCCGTCCGATCGGCCAGAACCAGGCGATCCAGCATCCGCTGGCCGAGCGCTGGATCGAACTCGAAGGCGCCGAATTGATGGTGCTGCGCGCGGCCGCCGCTTACGACCGGGGCGAGGATGCCGGCAGGGTCGGCGCCTACGCGAACGCTGCCAAATACTGTGCTGCCGAGGCCGGTTTCCGCGCCTGCGAGACCGCTGTCATGACTCATGGCGGGATGGGCTATGCCCGCGAATACCATGTCGAGCGCTATTTCCGAGAAATTCAGATCGCGCGCATCGCCCCGATCAGCCCGCAGTTGATCCTCAGCCACATCGCCGAGCGCGTACTGGGTTTGCCGAAATCTTATTGAGTGGCGAGTGCGGAGGAGCCCGATGACACTGCGCGTGGCGGTTGGCGGGTTTGGCGCGATCGGGAAGGTCGTCGCCCACCGTCTCGACCAGGGGATCGAAGGGTTGGCGTTGGCGGCGGTTTCGGCGCGCGATTCGGCTCGGGCGGAAACGGCGATGGCCGGGTTTACCAGGCCGGTTCCGGTGTTGCCGCTCGGCGAGCTTGGCGTGTGCGCCGAAATTGTCGTCGAATGTGCGCCTGCCGCTCTGTTGCGCGATATCGCCGAACCCGCGCTCGGCCACGGCCGCGTATTAATGGTACTGAGTTGCGGCGCGCTGCTCGACAATTTCGATCTGGTCGATCTGGCCCGCCGGTATGGCGGGCGCCTCCTGGTGCCGACCGGGGCATTGCTCGGTCTCGATGCGGTTGCAGCCGCGGCCGAGGGCGGGATAACGCGCGTGCATATGATTACGCGAAAGCCGCCGGGCGGCCTGGTCGGCGCGCCCTATCTCATCGAACACGGCATCGGCATCGACAACCTGGCGGCGCCTAAGCGCGTCTTCATCGGTGACGCGCGCGAGGCTGCCCGCGGCTTTCCGGCCAACGTCAACGTCGTCGCGGCGTTGGCGCTCGCGGGGATCGGCGCGGAGCGCACCACCATCGAGATCTGGGCCGACCCCGGCGTTACGCGGAATATCCATAGCATCGAGGTCGAGGCGGAAGCTGCGCGACTTTCGATGCAGATCGAGAACGTGCCCTCGGAGGAAAACCCGAGGACTGGGCGCCTGACGCCGCTCTCGGTGGTTGCCGCCCTCAAAAAGCTGGCGAGCCCGCTCGCGGTCGGGACCTAACCGAGGCCAACTCAATGCCGAGTGCGTGACGAACGATCTGTGAGGCGCAAATGACCCGAGGCTCTGGCGAGCGGCCGGACGGCGATCGCGAGGTTCTGGTGATTGTCGATGTCCAGAACGACTTCTGTCCCGGTGGGGCGTTGGCGGTGCCGGATAGCGACGCCATTGTCCCCGCGGTCAACCGGCTGGCCGCTCAATTCTCCCATATAATTCTCACCCAGGACTGGCACCCGCCGGGCCACGCGTCGTTTGCCAGCTCGCATCCCGGGAAGCAGCCACTTGAGATCATCCAGGCGGCTTACGGCCAGCAGATTCTGTGGCCGGATCACTGCGTGCAGGGAACGCAAGGTGCGGCTTTTCACGCCGGGCTCGCGGTCGCCCGTGCCGAGCTGGTTCTGCGCAAGGGCTTCCGAAGCGGGATCGATTCCTATTCGGCGTTTCGCGAAAACGACCGGCGCACTCTGACCGGGCTGGCCGCCTATCTGCGCGAGCGCGGCTTCGAACGCTTGACCGTGTGTGGACTGGCGACCGATTTTTGTGTGCTGTTCTCGGCACTCGATGCCCGCGAAGCAGGTTTCGAGGTCGAACTCGCGGCCAATGCCTGCCGCGGTATCGATCACGATGGCTCGCTCGTGCGGGCGATGCGGGCAATGTCCGAGGCCGGGGTGACGCTGCGCAATTAGAGCGGTTTCCGAAGCAAACTCCGTTCCGGGATCAGACCCGGCGCGGCAGGGATCGGCGCTCGACCTGAAAGGTCGGCTGCCGCCGCGGCGTCACGCTCGGCCTAAAGGGGCCCTCTGCATCCTGCTCCTCGGAATTGTCGCGCAGCGCTGGCCGGGGGGGTGGACGGCGCATGCCCAGGCGGGGCTTCGCCGATTTTTTCGCCGCGTTCGGGCGCTCGCTGATCCGCACGTCGAGCTTGTGCCCGTCGACCTCGGCACCGTTCATCTTGGCGACCGCGAGCTTGGCGGCGCGCTCGGTGGCGATGTCGACGAAGCCGTAGCGCAGCCGCTTTCCGGTCGCCGGGTCGCGGGCGACAAAGGCGCTCAACACCATCCCGAACTGGTCGAAAGCCTCGGCCAACTGATCGTCGGTGAAATCCGGCGGTATGTTCGCAACGAACACGTTACCCCGGAAATACTGCAATCTCATCGGCTCCGCCCTCTCGGTCCGCCCATCCCACCCGCAAACGCGGGCCGAAGATGGATGGCGTCACCGTGGCGGGGGAATGTTGACTTTGCAGTGCTGCATTGCACAAGCGCGGGTCCAGCGAGCCTTCCCGAAGGACTTGACAACAAAGCTTGCCCAATGAAGCGCTCGGCGTGAGATTAATGTGTCATTATTACGCCACAGCCAGGAGCTGGGATGATCCCGCGCAGACGCAGCACGTTTTCGGCGATTGTCGACCGGCCGCCGCTCAAATTGCCGGGTGGCGCGCGAGTTGTGGTGTGGACTATCGTCAATCTCGAATATTGGTCGATTTCGCGGCCGATGGCGCGGCAGGTGCTGCCGCCTCCGACCGGGCAGCCGCTGCTGCCCGACGTACCAAACTGGACTTGGCACGAATATGGGATGCGGGTCGGCGTCTGGCGCTTTTTCGATCTATTCAAGCGCCTCGGGATTCGTCCGACCTTGTCGATCAACGCGCGGGTCTGCGAGGAATACGAGCGCGTCGCTCGCGAGGCGCTTGCATCGGGTTGGGAATTCATGGGTCACGCCTGGGAGCAGATGCCGATCCACAAGGTCGACGACCAGGCAGCAATGATCACCAAATCCCTCGATGTGCTGGGGCGCTTTGCCGGGGTCCGGCCCAAGGGATGGCTCGGACCGGGGCTTACCGAGACCTATGAGACTCCGGATCTGTTGGTTGCCGCAGGGATCAAATACATCGGCGATTGGGTCTATGATGACGAGCCGACCGAGATCCGCACCGATCACGGCCCGCTCGTCACCCTGCCCTATTCGGTCGAGCTCAACGACATCCCAATGATGCTCGTCCAGCATCACGAATCGGGTTATTTCACCCAGCGTTGCATCGACAGCTTCGAGCGGCTCTATCAGGAGGGAGCGGAACGCGCCAAGATCATGGCGATCGCGATCCATCCCTACATCAGCGGCCAGCCGCAAAGGATCAAATACCTCGAAGCGGTCTACGACCACATCGCCCGCCATGCCGGGGTATTGCACTGGAACGGTATCGAGATCCTCGACTGGTACAAGTCGGCCCGAGCCACCCGTTGATCGCAGGAACCTAAATGATGACAAAGCCGGGCCCGCTTACCGGGATCAAGGTGCTCGATCTAACGACGGTAGTCTTGGGTCCGCTGGCGACGCAAATCATGGGCGATCTCGGCGCCGAGGTGGTCAAGATCGAAGCGCCCGAAGGCGACATCATGCGCTATGCCGGTCCGTCGCGGCATCGCGAGATGGGCCACGTGTTCTTGAACCTCAACCGCAACAAGCGGTCGCTATGCATCGATCTGAAACACCCCGAAGCCGCCGAGGTATTGCTGGCGCTGGTCGGGCGGAGCGACGTGCTGATGCACAACATGCGGCCGCAGGCGATCGCGCGGCTCGGCTTCGCATACGAGCGGCTGCGCGAGGTCAATCCCCGCCTGGTCTATTGCTCGGCGCATGGCTATGGCCAGGACGGGCCGCTCGCTGACCGACCGGCCTTTGACGACATCATCCAGGGTGCCAGCGGGTTCGTCGCGCTGCAGCAGGCGACCGGCGGCGGTGCGCGCTTCGTTCCGACCCTGGTCGGCGACAAGACCGTTGGGCTGACGATGGTCTATGCCGTGATGGCGGCATTGCTGCAGCGCGAGCGCACCGGTGAGGGCCAGGCGGTCGAAGTGCCGATGCTCGAAACCATGGCCGCGTTTGTGATGGCCGAGCATATGGGCGGCCTGACTTTCGACCCGCCTATGGGGCTGCCCGGCTACTCGCGGATGCTGGCGCCGGACCGCCGCCCGCACCGCACTGCCGACGGCCACATCTGCATTCTGCCGTACAGCGACCGGCACTGGCGGGAGTTCTTCCGTATCGCCGGACGGCCCGAACTCGCCGATGATCCGCGGCTGGCCGATGCGCAAACCCGCAGCCGCCACGTCGCCGAGCTTTACGCGCTGGTTGCCGAATGCGTGGGGCGCGAGACGACTGTTTATTGGCTCGACAAGCTCAAATCGGCCGACATCCCGTGCGGGCCGGTGAACCAGCTGGCCGCACTGCCTGACGACGAGCAACTCGCGGCTGTCGATTTCTTTCCGCTAACCGATCACCCCTCGCAAGGCCGTATCCGAATGGTTCGGCCACCGGTGCGGTTCGGCGAGGCCGACTGCACGTTGCGCTATCCCGCACCGCTCCTCGGCCAGCATTCGCGTGAGATCCTGCATGAGGCCGGGCTCGGCGAGGCCGAAGTCGAAGACCTGATCGGGCGCAAAATCGCGATCGCGGCCGAATAAATTTCGATGCGACTGAGCGACGAAGAACGGGCGATGCTGGCCGGCGAATTCGGCGAGGTCAGGCGCTGGGCAATCGCCCATCAGGTCGGAGTCGGGGAGTTCTTCGACGCCGCCGATTTCGTTGCGGTGTCGCAGGCGCATATTATGGCCGACACCGAATCCCTCGGCGAGGCCGGGGTGCGGTTCCTGGAACGCCTCGCGGCGGCGCCGGAAAACGAGCGGCGGGCGCGGGTGCCGACGATCACCGATCCGCAGGGCATCGATTTCGCGATCTATCGCCGTCTCGGGCAGAGCGACTGGATGGCGGCGCTCGAACGGCGCGCGATAAACGCCTTGCGCGCTTTCGGCGTGCTAATGACCGATACCTGCATCAACTATCAGACGACCATGGCGCCGGTAAGGGGCGATCACGTCGCCTATGGCGATACCGGGGTCGTGATCTATTCGAACAGCTTGCTGGGCGCGCGCAGCAATTTCGAGGGCGGCCCCTCTGCGCTCGGCGCCGCGTTGACCGGCCGCACCCCGCGCTACGGCTATCACCTCGAGCAATGCCGCTGCGGCACCCGACGCTTCCGGCTGAAGGAGACGCCGCGCGATTTCTCCGAATGGGGCGCGGTCGGCGGCATCGTCGGCGAGGCCTGCGGTTCCTATTGGCAGGTGCCGCTGATCGAAGGCGTCGAGGCAATCCCCGGCGCCGATGACCTGAAGCATCTCGGCACAGCGATGGCAAGCTTCGGCTCGGTGGCATTGTTCCATATGCCGGGCATCACTCCCGATGCCGCCGTCCTTGCCGCGTCTTCTGCGGAGCCGACCGGCATCGGCCGGGAGGATATCGATGCTTTTGTAGCGCGCTATGCGGCAGCGGGCGACAAGCTCGACGTCGTCGTTTTTGGTGCGCCCCAATTGTCGCTGTTCGAGATCGAAAGGGTGGCGCAAGCCTTGGACGGGCGCCAAGTTCACCCCGACACGACGGTACTGGTCACGACTTCGCCCGAGATCAAGCATGCCGCCGATCGGATGGGTCTGACCCAGCGGATCGAGGCAGCAGGCGCTGTCGTCGCCCAAGGCATTTGCTTTTATCAGAGCTATGCCCGCGAAATGGCCGAGGCCAATGGCTGGACCCGGCTGATGACCAATTCGGCCAAGCTTGTCAACATCATCGGCGGCTACGGCTACCGCCCGAGCTTGGCCAGCCTTAAGCGATGCGTCGACTCGGCGATAGCCGGCCGGGTCATCTGATGCCGATCCTGTTGCGCTGCCACAAAGGCATCGGCCCCGCGGTAATCGGCGGCGCGCTCGTAGCCGCCGACAATTTCAGCGCCAGCTACGATCTCGATCGCGTTAGGGGCATTTTCTCTCGTCCGACCCACAAGCTCGCCGGCGAGAGCTTCGTCGCTCGGATACTGGTTCTCGACAATGCCAAGGGCGGCGTCGCCACCGCCTGGATGCTGCACGAGATGGCCGCGCGTGCGATCGTGCCGCGGGCGCTCATTTTCAACCGCGTCAATCCTATCCTGGCCCAGGGGGCGGCCTTCGGCAATGTCGCGCTGGTCGACCGGTTCGACGGCGATGTGACCCAGTTGTTCCGCACTGGCGACGAATTGCGTGTCGATCCCGCCGGCGGAACCGTCGAAATCCTAAATCGCGACCACTGACCGCAACTCAATCCGGCAGACCGAATACCTCCTCGGGCTGGTAGAGGCCGCGGACCGGTTGGAAGCCGAGCGAGACCAACGGGCGAGGGCAGATCTCGGCGAAGGCGGAAGAGGTCAGTAGTGGACGCGAAAGGCGCTTGGTCAGGCCTTCGATGCGCGAGGCGAGGTTGACCGCCGGGCCGATTACGGTGAAGTCGAGTCGATCGGCCGAGCCGACATTGCCGTAAATGACTTCACCCAGATGCAGCCCGATTCCGGTCAGGACCTCGCCGCTCTCGTTCTGCCGGCGCTGCTGATTGATCGCCGCGAGACGCTCTAGTCCTTGGGTCGCCGCATCGAGCGCGCGCAGGCTCGACGGCGCGAAATCCTCGTCGTCGTCGGCCGGAAAGATCGCCAGTACCCCGTCCCCCATAAATTTGAGGATCTCGCCCTTGTTTTCCTGGATCGGCGCCACGATCGCGTCGAAATAGTCGTCAAGCAGCTCGATGACCGCGTCGCCCGGCAAGCGGTCGGATAAGCCGGTGAAGTTCCTGACATCGGTCATCATAATCACCGCGCGCAGCCGTTCGCCCTGCGCCCGTAGGATCTGCCCGGCAAGGATGCGTCGCCCGGCCTGCGGACCGAGATAGGTATCCAGCAGACTGGCGCTGATCCGGCGTTCCGCGCGCGTCTCGGCGATTGCGGCCAAGGCCGGGTTGATGTCTTCGAGCGCTGCGATATCGGCGTCGCTGAAGCCGCCCGGCCGATCGGTTGCCCAGGTCACCACCGGAAAGCGCTGAAAAACACGGTTCAATGGCAATGCAAAATAATCGGTGGCGCCGGCCTTGCGGATTCTCTCCAGCAGCGGGAATTCCCGCACAGGCTGGTCGAGCCGCCGGCGGAACGGCATACCGCGTTCTATCGTTTCCCGGATCGGGCTCAGCCGATATTCGTCGGTATCTTCGGAGCCGTGCAGGATGCGGTATTCCTCGACGATCTTGCGGTCGCGCAACCACCGCGCGCCAATGCCGCGAATCTGCGGATGCAGGACGCCGATATGAAATGTGGCGCGCCACAATGGCAGATTGTCGCCCAGGAGCCGCCAGCATAGCTCGTCGAACAGTTCCACCCCGCTGTCGATTTGCGGGCCCTCTACCAGCAGCCAGCGCGCGATCTGTCCGCCGGGGATCGGTTCACCCAGGCCGGTGTAGGCTCCTTCGGTGCGGAAGAACTCTTCCCCGCTGGTTTGGGGCGCAGGTTCGGCGGTAACGGCGAGGGAAGGCGAGGCGGACAGGTTTGCGTCCTTTCGTCTGTAGAGAGGCGATCGGTATTCCCGAGGAATGCGGGACACGGGGTAGATAGGCGCTGCACGCGCCGATTGCGATGCGACTGGAGGCGTATCGCTGCCGGGCGAAGTGGTCTAGGGTTTCCACCGGTACGCAATCAGCGCGGAGAACAGGGATGGCGGCCTTTACCACCCGACCCGAGATCCGCGGCACGTTCGGTGTGGTCGCATCGACCCATTGGCTGGCCTCGGCGGTCGGCATGGGCGTGCTCGAAAAGGGCGGCAATGCCTTTGACGCGGCGGCGTCGGCGGGCTTTACGTTGCAGGTGGTGGAGCCGCATCTGAACGGGCCGCTCGGCGAGGCCCCGATCCTGGTCTGGAGCGAGGCCGATCGCCGTTGCGAGGTGATCTGCGGCCAGGGGGTGGCGCCCGCTGCGGCCACGATCGGCCGTTTCCGCGGGCTCGGCCTTGACCTGATCCCTGGCACCGGGCTGCTCGCCGCCGCGGTTCCCGCCGCGTTCGGCGCATGGATGCGGCTGTTGCGCGACCGCGGCACGATGCCGCTCGCCGAAATCCTGGCGCCGGCCATCGCCTATGCCGAGAATGGATATCCGGCCGTGCAGCGCGTCAGCGAGACGATCGGTGTGATGAGCGAGATGTTCCGCCGCGAATGGCCGAGTTCGGCTGCGGTTTATCTGCCGCGCGGCATGCCCCCCGTGCCGGGGCGGCTGTTTCGCAACCCGGCTCTAGCCGCGACCTACCGGCGGGTTCTCGCCGCGGCTGGCGACGGGACGCGCGAAGGCCAGATCGAGCGCGCCCGCGCCGCGTGGTACCGCGGCTTTGTCGCCGAGGCTATCGATCGCTTCTGCCGGCGCGAAGAGGTCCTCGATTCGTCGGGGCGGCGTCATCGCGGGCTGTTGACCGGCGACGACCTCGCGCGCTGGGAAACGCCGGTCGAAGCCCCGGTCACCTTCGATTATCACGGCTGGACGGTGGCCAAGGGCGGCCCATGGAGCCAGGGACCGGTTCTGCTGCAGACCTTGGCTTTGCTGCAGGGATTCGATCTACACGGTCTCGACCCGCTCGGACCGGATTTTGTCCACATCGTCGTCGAATGCCTGAAGCTTGCCTTTGCCGACCGCGAGGCCTGGTACGGCGATCCAAACTTCGCCGATGTGCCGATGCCCACACTGCTGGGCGCCGCTTATAACGACGCGCGCCGCAAGCTGATCGGCGACCGCGCCTCGTTGGAGCTGCGCCCCGGCCGACCGGAGGGCCGCTTGCCGCGAGTGCTGGTGGGGGGCCGAGAGACCGTCATCGGCGGAGCCGGTGTCGGCGAGCCGACCGTTGGCGGTATCGGCGAACCGACGCTCACTCGTCAGGGTGTCGTCGCCGGCGACACCTGCCATGTCGATGTCGTCGACCGCTGGGGCAACATGGTCTCGGCGACGCCGTCGGGCGGCTGGCTGCAAAGCTCGCCGGTCATTCCGGAGCTGGGCTTTTGCCTCGGCACGCGGTTGCAGATGTTGTGGCTAGAAGAAGGCCTGCCGGCGAGCCTCGAGCCGGGCAAGCGCCCGCGCAGCACCCTTTCGCCGTCGATGGCGTTCAAGGACGGCCAACCCGCTCTCGCCTTCGGCACGCCTGGCGGCGACCAGCAGGACCAGTGGTCGGCGCTGATGTTCCTGCATCACGTCCATCAGGGCATGAATTTGCAGGAGGCGATCGACTGCCCGGCCTTTCATACCGCACACATGCCGAGTTCATTCTACCCGCGCGCCGCGCATCCGGGCCTGCTGGCGGTCGAAGGACGCTTTCCCGAGGCGACCTGCGCCGCCCTGGCCGAGCGCGGCCATCACGTCGTCGTCGGTGGGCCGTGGTCGGAGGGCCGCCTCTCCGGCTGCGCGCGTGAAGAGACCCCGGAAGGCAGGGTGCTCAAGGCTGCCGCCAATCCGCGCGGCATGTCGGGCTACGCCGTCGGGCGCTAAGCCGCAAACGGAGCTGCGCGGTACGCTTGTCTGCGATTCTGGGCAACAATGCCGCCGGCCCGCCATCACCGGTTGCTGCTCACCTACCGTTGGGTGCGTTCTGTTCGTTGCTGCGGCGACCTCGGGCGACGGTGTAAACGACTCCTCCGAGGAGCGGGTTCAGTGCCGGAATGGAAATCCTGCGGTGCCGGCGTCCAGGAATCTCGAACCCACCGAGCAAGCGCAGCTCTTGGGACGACGGCGTTGACAGGCCCTGACGCGCGCGTCCACCAGTGATACACGGCAGAAATGAGCGCCGGCGCTTGCCGGTGTGGCGAAGGGAGACGACTGGATGATCGAGCAGACGATGGACATCGCGACCAAGGATGGTGCGATGGAAGCCTTTGTCGCCCATCCGGAACGCGGTGGCCCGTTCCCGGCGGTGTTCCTGCTGATGGACGCACCCGGTATTCGCGAAGAATTGCGCGACATGGCCCGCCGGCTCGCCACGGTCGGGTATTATGTGTTGCTGCCCAACCTCTATTACCGAGCCGGGCGCGACACGATCTTCGGTCCCGATGTGCTCGACCAGGGCAGCCCGGAGCGTGATCGCATGCGCGCGGTGCGCACCACGATGACGATACCGCCGGTCATGGAGGACATCGGCTCAATGCTCGCCTTTGTCGACCAACGGGGCGAGGTTAAGCAAGGACCCGCGGGCGCTCACGGCTATTGCATGAGCGGTCCGTACGCGCTCGCTGCTGCTGCGCGCTATCCCGACAGGATTGCCGCCGCCGCCTCGTTCTATGGCACTTGGCTGGTCAGCGACGCGGAGGAGAGCCCGCATCTGTCGCTGGGCCTAGTCAAGGGCGAACTCTACATCGCCTGCGCTGAGCATGACGAACTGGCGCCGTTGCCGATGGTCGAGGAATTGCGCGGCCT
>Ga0306922_10006885_pt1 | contig 10914 bp, 10 predicted proteins | sample sta12Cox44000082_FD_203758 | JGI IMG/M metagenome (GOLD analysis project Ga0306922, IMG submission 203758) | Lab enrichment of tropical soil microbial communities from Luquillo Experimental Forest, Puerto Rico - statoxic.12C.oxic.44.000.082 (v2)... | ecosystem: Environmental > Terrestrial >...
CGCCTTTCGGGTAGCGGACAAGCTTTTCGTACTTCTGACCGTTTGCCAGTGCGATGACAACGCGCGCCGGCCATTCTCGTGGGAAGGTTTCCTCTAAGCGGAAGTCCTTTACAAGAGTCACTTTGCTCATCATCTGATGTATGTTCGGCGAGCGTACCTGCTCAAGCGTGAACTGGTCCAGTCCGGCCGCTCCCGAGAGCACAGTCACAGCGGCTCCAAACGGCATTGAGAACTGCGCATCCACTACGGAGTCGGGGTGATACTTCTTCTCGCTCGGCTCGGCAACGATTCCCCACCCGGCTTCCAGGATGGCGATTTCGATGCTTTTGATCTGCTGTGCGTCGACTTTGTGCTCGCTCAAGATTTCGAGAATGCCGTCGATCGGGCCTTGCATGTAACGGCAGCATGCGTGCGGTTTCACGGCGGTGTGAAGAATCTCAAACGATTCACCGAGACGGTCTGTCAGTCGTTCCGGCACCGATTTACGAGAATAGGCGTGCAAGAAGCCGTCACGCCCTTCCAGGACTCGACTCGGTCCGCTGAGACCTTCAGCGGCTAGAAGGGCGGCATGGATGCCGTTCTGGGCTGCAAGTCCGGGATGGATTCGCTTCGTCCACGCTCCCTCGGCTAGGAATTCCATGCTACCTGCGGGCATGCTGCCCGCGATCCCAACGGCCGATAGTGTCTGCTGGGCAGTCAACCCGACTAGTTTTGAGGCTGTCACCGCTGCGCCGAAGACGCCGCACGTCTGGGTCGGGTGGAAGCCGAGGGCGTAGTGTTCCTTGGGCTGAACTGCCATCGCGATGCGCGCGGCTGCTTCATATCCGGCGACAACCGCCGCGAGGAACCGGGCGGGAGTCGTATCCGGCGAGGTTTCGGCTAACGCCAGCGCCACCGAGTACATGGTAGTTCCCAGGTGAATCGAGCCGCCACTATGCGTGTCGTCCTGCTCAATCCCGTGAGACGCCGTTCCATTGGCGAGGGCCGCCAAGGCCGGCAGGGTGCGGATGGACGTGCCGATCACCGTGGCGCGGCCTCGCGCGCCCATGCGCTCAATCATTCTCTGGACACATCGCGCCGAGTCCTCCTGCGACCCGCGAATCGCAACTGACAGATAATCTATAAGGAAATATCGGGCGCGTTCGAGTACCTCGGCAGGGAGGGTCTCGGGCTCGATGCCATGCAGAAAGTCGACCAGTTCACGGGTGTACTCGGTCTTTATCGACTCGGAAGCGGCTGTATTCATGACGCACCTCGTTTGGGAGCTAGGTACTTGCGGCGCAAAACGAGAATTCGTTCCCGATTCTGGTTGTAGGCGCGGGTTTCGATAGTGACGATGCCGCGATCGGGCTTACTGGCCGATTCACGTTTCTCGAGAACCTCGGACTCGGCATACAAGGAATCCCCTGGGAATAGCGGGCGCTCGAAAATCACGATATCGTATCCGAGATTGGCGATCGCTTTACCCGTGGTATCAGCCACGCTCATGCCGACTGTCAGACTGAATACGAGCGTGTCGAGAACCGGCCGTCGGCCGAAAGGCTGGCTGCGGGCATATTCTGCGTCGATGAAGAGCGGGTTCTGATTCATCGAAAGGAGGGCGAATAACGTATTGTCGTACTCGCTGATGGTGCGGCCTGGCCAGTGCTGGTAAACTGTTCCGACTTCCAGTTGTTCGTAGTAGCGGCCAAATTCCATCTCCCCTACCCGTTGTCCTTGTACTTTCTGAGAAGGTTCCTGGCGATGATCAGTCTCTGCAATTCATTCGTGCCGCCGCCGATCACGACCAGGGGCGCATCGCGGTAATACCGCTCGACGGGAAAATCCTTGGAGTAGCCGTTGGCGCCGAGAATTCGCATCGCTTCGAACGAGACCTCAGCCGCGGTTTCGGTGGCGAAGAGCTTGGCCATTCCGGCTTCCAGGTCGCAGCGCTCCCCACGGTCTCTCTTCTCGGCGGCCGAGTAAATGAGCAATCGCGAGGCTTCGATGTGCGTTGCCATGTCTGCAAGCTTAGTCTGGATCGTCTGATATTCAGCAATCGGTTTGCCGAAAGTGATGCGACGCTGCGCGTAGCGAATCGCTTCTTCAAACGCTGCCCGTGCGATACCCAGTCCTCGCGCCGCGACATTCAGCCGCTCAGCCTCCAGCCCGGTCATGACCTGTTTGAATCCGGATCCCTCCACACCGCCTACTAAGTTTTCCGCTGGAACCGGGAAATTTTCGAAGTGCAGTTCGCACGTCTCAACGCCCTTATAACCGAGCTTGTCGATGTCACGGCCTACGTTCATGCCCGGTGCGCCCTTCTCGATGATGAACGCGCTCATGCCGCGATAAGCGGGCTGTGCCTTGGCATCGGTTTTGGCCAGGAGGAGAAACGTATTGCCGTGGCGGGCATTCGTGATCCACATCTTCGAGCCGTTGATGCGATAAACAGTTCCATCCCGTGTGGCAGTGGTGCTGATGTTTTGCAGATCGGTTCCGGCGTTAGATTCCGTAAGGCAGATGCCGCCACGTTTTTCACCGGTAGCCATGGCTGGCAGAAACCGGCTCTTCTGATCATCGGTTCCGAAGCGTACAACCACGTCACACATCACGGAGTTGCTTCCGATTACTCCAGCCAGTCCCAGCCACCCTCGCGAAATTTCTTCGAAGATCAAGGCGAAAGTCGTGGAGTCTACTCCGGCGCCGCCAAAGTCCTCCGGAATGTTCAGCCCGAAAAGACCCATTTGCTGCATCTGCCGCACCAGTTCATGCGGGTATTCATTGCGGTGGTCCATTGCGGAAGCCACGGGAATGACTTCCTTCTCCACAAACTTTCGTACGGTGCTTACGATTAGTTCCTGCTCGACATTCAGCGCTTGCACTCTGTCTCCTCCACCGCCGGCACGATGATCTTTCGCCGCATGGTCAAAACCGTCTCCTGGTGTTGATTGGTGGCGTGGGTCTCGATGGTAACTGCTCCGCGACCACCGGGCAGAGTCTCTGCTTCCAAGATGATTGAATTCGCATGAAGAGTGTCTCCATGGAAGACCGGCCCTGTGTGCCGGATGTCGGAATAGCTGAGGGTTTCGATCGCACGGCCGCCGATATCAGCCTGCGTCATCCCGATGACGATGCTGATGACCGTCGGCCCTGCTACAAGCCTGCGCCCATGCTGCGTGTTTTGGGCATAATGTTGGTCAAGGTGAACGGGGTGCTGGTTCATGCTTAACAAGTTCAGCAGAGTATCATCGTACTCGTTGATGGTGCGGCCCGGCCAGTGCCGGAAGGCTTCTCCAGGCCTCAGTTCACCAAAATATCGTCCGTAGCTCATGCCGGTGAGGCCTCGCATACCCCGCTCCGAAAGAGGTCGTCAATCTCGGAGTCCGCAATACCGGCTTCCTGCAAGATCGCTCTCGTATGCTGGCCAACCCCGGGCGCCGACCCTTGAATGGCGGCTGGCGTCCGCGAAAATCCGATTGGCAGCCGAGGCAGCGAGGCGCCCTCCTGCCCTGGCAACTGGATTGATTCGAGTTGGCCCAGAGCAGCAACCTGCCGGTCTGTCATCACCTGGTCCGGTGTCTGCACCGGATCGCAGGCGACATCGTGCCGATCCAGCACGGCGGTCCAGTGAGAGACCGGGTGCCTAGCCAACACCTCTGAGATAAGCCGATCCAGTTCCGACGCATTACGCACGCGGTCCAGATTGGTACGGAAGCGTGGATCGTCGACCCACTGCGGGTTGCCGAGGGCCTCTGCTAGACGCCGGAACGCTTTGTCGCTGGAGATTCCGATCATGATGGCCCCTTCAGCAGCCCGGAACGCCCCGTACGGAGCAAAGGCGGTGTGCCGCGAACCCTGCGGTTGCGGATTGACTCCTGCGAATTGGCGGTACAAAAGGTGGTACGACATGAGCATGACGCCCGTTTGAAACAGCGACGTGTCGACACGCTGCCCTTTCCCAGAGCGCTGCCGTTCCAATAGCGCGGCCAGCACCCCTAGCGCCGTCCACACACCCGTGCCCATGTCGAGAATCGAAACCCCAGAGCGGATCGGCATCTCATCGCCGTTACCAGTAACGCTCATGATCCCGGTGCGGGCTTGCAGAATCGCATCATAACCGGGCCGGGTGTAGTCGGGTCCACGGGCGCCGTAGGCCGACAGCGAAGCATAAATAATGTCGGGCTTTCGAGCACGCACCACTGCCTCCTCAAGCCCTAGTGCCGACGCTTTGCCACCACGGAAGTTCTCAAGGAACACGTCGCAAGTGGCGGCAATTCTCAGCACTATTTCCCGACCCGCGGGCTGCCGGATATCCAGTGCAATGGAGCGCTTGCCGCGATTCAAGGTGGTGAAATAAGCGCCCCAGGGTCCGCGGTGAGGCCCCATCGCTCTTCCATCCTCACCACCGCCAAGACGCTCGACCTTGATGACGTCAGCTCCAAGGTCGGCGAGGACCATACTCGCTGCGGGTCCCGCCACGATAGTGCTCAGATCCAGCACACGAATTCCGTCAAGAACGGCCCCCATAACCCCCAGCTCCACTTTGGATTCAATGCTGTCGTGCATGCCTGTGTCCGGTACGAGTTCCTCCAATGATCGGTTTTCCGCACGGCCCCCAAAAAGCAGGATCATTGGCGCTTGGAACAACATAAGGCCGCAGAAGGCCTCCACCTAGTGCAACTGCGTCACTCAGCGCCTCCAAGAACTCTTTATACATCTCGCCTGGGGCGCACGCACCATACATTCTCGGCATTAAATATATCCGGCTAGTGCCTTCGTAGGCGGTGGTCGGACGGGGTCAGTTGCGGCCGTGTGTTGGAAGCAAGCAAGAGTCTTCTCCGGCTTTTCGCGGGTCCTCGGTTCCGACAAGTGCCAACCGGTCCGGACCTGGTCATCGGAGCGAGGGATATTTAGCGAGCAGCCGACGCGCAGGCGATAGCCGATCCAGAAGCCGCATTCTTCGAGTGTCTTCCGCATTTCGCTGAATGTCGTCGCGACGCTGTGTCCGGAGACGAAGGTGGTGCCCCTAGGCTGCTTCAGGAGCTTTTCGTAATCCATCGACTGGCCGGGCCTTCCGAGGAGAGCCTTGAGAACCCGAACGGCTTGCGTTCTCAGCTTTAGGTCGGCTCCATCTCGAAAAACCGGGGAGCCATTGACGTCCAGGCAAAAAGGTCCAAACTGAATCTGGTCCACGCCTGACTCGCCCGCCATAAAGCCTAGAATCTAGTATAAACAGTCGATAACCTCAGGCGTCCTTTGCTTGATCAAGCGATGCGTTTCGAGGTTCAGTGGCTTTCTGAAGTGGGGATGTCCTAATCCGTGCACGCAACGTCTTATGCAACGAGTCCCTCGGTGCCATGGTTGGAAGGCTTGTGACTGATCCACAACCCCCAACCGATAAGCCCCACGATACCCAAGGAAAAGAACTGAAACTAACGCCGCTGCACCGATAGGAAGCTCTTCAGGTAAACCAAAATGCGCGTTCGGAGAATATCAGTTTCTGGCAGGTCAGTACGCGCTTCCTTTCACACTCGGGCCTCAATACGGCTAGTGGGAGCAGCGCCCGCTGACGGCACTTGGCCCACGGTTCCAGGATCCCGGCCAGGGCGTTGCTTGGAGTGAATTTGAGCGCGGTGTCGTCGCTTTGAACACCGGTTCCCGCACGACTTCAATACTAGACGGCCGTTATCAATTGCCGGACCCTCCCCGAGGTTATGTGTTTCGCCAGTAACCTGATCGGCCTCGACCTGGATCGGTGATCCGCACCTCACCGAACCGGCTGCCTGCCTACGCCTCATCCGGGCGGCTGGAGATGAGAACTTGTTCGAACCGATGCCTAGTTGAACATGGAACGGCCCGCCGTGCGGAAAAGGAAGCGTTGCGGAGGCATGAGCGACGCAGCCTGAGCGCTTCTATGGTGCAGATCCTTGACTGGAGCCGTTCACCGAATGCCCGAAAGAGCTGGAGAGGGAGAGTTTGCTCCCGAAGACGGATTCCGAAAGCGCGACCTGTTGGGTAATTGCCTGGCTGTTTAGAGTGGCGGCAATTCGCCGCTCGTGAGAACTGCAAAGACCTTTAGCTGTGCCGCGCGCCATCAATCCGCGGGCTTCAGGTGGCGTCGTGCATGCGCTCGTTCCCGCGTAGAGCGGATCCCGTATCAGGACGCCGAAGATGAGCCGAGGCTGGTTTCCGAAGAAAAATTGACCGTCCTGGCAATTAGCGGGCGGACAATCTCCAAGCAGCGCGTCAACGAAAAACTTGATGACTGAAGAATATTTAGACCCGATCCACACTACGGCAGCGTCAACGCGACAAGCTCCGGCACCCCTCCCGGTGGTCCACTCACCGTGAGGGCGATGTATTGTTTATCTCCCAACTTGTAAGTCATCGGCGTACCGATCGCGATTCCCGGAATGTCCGCCGAAGCCACCTCTTTCCCGGTTGCCTTGTCATAAGCCACCAGGCGTGGACCATTGTCGGTACCACCGGCTGAGAGCGGGTAAATCAACAGTGTCTTGGTCAGAAGCGGGCCAGCGGCCGTGCTGTCGCCACCCAACGGGGGAAGATTCAGAGTCTTCAATAAGGGATTGTTCCGCAGCCGATCACCGTTTCCCGTCGGCGTCATCCAGATGTGTTCGCCTGTGTTCATGTCGATAGCGGTCATCCGTGAATACGGCGGCTTGAAAAACTGCAAGCCTTGCGGCATCTGCGGCGGTCCTTTCTTCGATTCCATATATCGGAGATTTCCTTTATGCGAAGGATCCGGCAGCTCCAATCGGTTAACGGACCATGCATTGCGGGAAGGTACGTACAGGATTCCGGTCTCGGGATCGGCCGCCGCACCACCCCAGTTTCCGCCGCCTCCCGAACTCGGCCGCTGAATGGTCCCTTCTAGCGATGGCGGAGTGAACAGCGGCCCCAGCCTGAAACCTCTTACGGCAGCCACGGCCAAGCTGTGGATTTGCGGTGTGAAGTCCGCAAGGTCGGTCGCTAGGGCGCCTTGGTATTCGTAAGGCGCTGGTTTGGTGGGGAAGGGTTGCGTGAGAGAAGCCTCCTCGCCGGGGATGTCCGACTGGGGAACGGAGTGCTCTTCGATCGGCCAGATCGGCTTCCCTGTCACGCGATCGAAGGCGAACAGGAATCCCTGCTTGGTGACCTGCGCGAGCATCTTTACCGGCCTCCCAGCCACGCTCACGTTCATGAGCGTGGGCGCGGCAGGATTGTCGTAATCCCAAAGCCCGTGGTGGACGGTCTGGAAGTGCCACACGCGCTTGCCCGTTTCCACATCCAGGCAGATGACACTCTCGGCGAACAGGTTGTCGCCATGGCGATGCCCGCCGTAATAATCGGGTGCCGTGGTGTTCGTCGGAATATAGATGTAGCCCAGCTCGTCGTCCGCACTCATCATGGACCAGGGCGTCGCCTTCCCAGCGTAAGCCCAGGAATCATCCTTCCAGGTGTCGATGCCGTAGTCGCCCGGCCGGGGAATGGTCCGGAACGTCCACCGTAGCTTTCCGCTGCGGACATCGAAGGCTCGGATCCAGCCGGGGATCTGTTCCTTGTTGACGATGTAGGAAGAGATCGACGCCGGCGTGAGCACCACATCACGAACCACCAGTGGAGGAGACTGCACCGAATAGGTCAGAGCGTTTAGCCAGTCGCGCTCGCCGCGCTGGGCGCGGGGCAGCCCTTCCATCAGATCCACGCGGCCGTGATCGCCGAAGTCGTCTCGGGGACGGCCGGTCTTGGCGTCGACGGCGATGAGGTGGCCGTCGCCGGTACCCCAAAAGATTCGCTCTTCTTTTCCATCTGTCCAGTAAGCGACACCGCGCTCGTTCCAGCGGGCACTCATGGTAGTCGTTCCGGATTCGTAGCTTTTGGGATTATAAACCCACTTGGTCACCCCGGTCCGCGCATCGAGCGCCGTAGCTACCGACGAGGGCGAGTTGAGATACAGGACACCGGCGATCATCAGCGGTGTCGCCTTGAAATTTGATGTGAACGGTGGGGCGCCGTCTCGCCAGCGGGAGGGGTCCAGACGGTTCAACTCCGCAAAAATGCTGCGGGGATCCGCGGTCCATTCGCCTCCAGAAATGGTCATGCTCAGCGTTGCGTCGGGAGACTTGGCTCGCCAAGCGATCCTCAGCTTCGAGAAATTATCCTTATCGATCTGGTCTAGTGGTGAGTATTTGGAACTGCCCAGGTCGCCGCCGTAGGCGGGCCATTCTCCGCTCGCCGTGCTCGGTCGATTGGCGGTCTGTGCGTTTAAGAACCCTGTTGCAGCGATCAAACAACTAATGAGTCCTCGACCGATCATCTTCCCCCTCCGCTTCAGGCGCTCTAAGAGTCTTGAAACCTTGCACATTATATGCCCCTCTCTGGTCACGCGACTAGTCGCCCGCGGCCGCCAAGCTCGAGCCAGCCAGCTATAGCCTGACCGGCGCGCTTCGATCCAGGAACGACGCAACCCGTATGATCCGCACGGAAGCGATTTCGTTCAATTACTCCCACATCGCCCACCCGGAAAGTGTGCCCGTCCCGGGTGAAAGTGTGGCCCGTCATTCGTTGATCGTCGCACTACCCCGTTGGGTGAGACCTTCGGGTCTTCGTCGAAACGCGAACAATACCGCCGGCTCGAAACCGGATAAAGATGATGAGCAGCCCTTTGCACGGCGCCTTGACGATTCGGGCGACATTTCTGCGCAACATTGAGGCGCTCACGCTGCGAGGCAGGTACTGACTTGGAAATCGAACGCCGTCAAGACACAAATGATGTCGGGCGTCGCCGGCAGCGAGGTTGGCTTTTGACATCCGCCCATATCGTTACGCTTGTCGCTGTACCAGGCGAGGCATCCGACGCAGATGCGCCCGAGCGACTTTCCGATGACGATCGGTGCCGCTAATCGTAATTCGAAACAGATTTGGTTGCAAACCGTCCGTAACTCAAACCGGGCCCACGACCAAGTGCGCCGGTTTGCCGCAAACGGCCAGAGCCGGTGCCGGCGGAATGGCCACCGCTCTTCTCGAACCGAGACGGTTGCGGCAGCGATGTGCCGATTGCGTTGGGCCAACGGATATTATCTTTGATGTTGGACCGTTGCTCCTAGCGCTGCCCATGATGGTCGTTGTTAAGCAGCCGGTTACCATCGTCTTCCACACACCGGGGCGATTCCTCCAGGGGGTCGGTGGATGACTTCACAACGCGCGGGTAATTGGTCCACGGGTTCGTCAAAACCTTCGGGTCTTCCACGGTAGCCTGATATACCAGGTTTTCGCCGTCGCGCCAGAGACGCTCGATCACGTGCATGGCGTCGCTGTGGAAATAGCCGTCTTCACCGAACCATGTGCTGTCAACAAAATTGCTAACTTCCACTATCAACACATCTCCCTCCCAATGCCCGACAGAGTCTCCATAATAGGAGGGATTCGCGTCCTTCCGATGCGCACGGCCATCAGTAGGAATGATGCGATATGGATCTCCAGAAATGTCCTCGTAGAAGAAGACGATTTCGTTTGGCAGTTGAATGATCTTTCGCGGCGGGCCGATGCGCGGCACGCCGGGCCTCCCGCAATAGAAAACTTCGTCCGTCTTGCTCTCGTTGTCGGACAGATACTTCACCTTGTCCAGGAACTCCGGCTTATAGGAGGGTGTCGGTGTCCACGGAAGGGCACCCGCGACCGGGATTTGGGACTGCCGCCGTGCGCTCTGATCGAAGGTCTTCACGGTCGTCGATCCATTCACGACTTTTTTCAGGCCTCCGGCGGGCAGGCCGATCCCGAATGCCCAAACCCCGCTCAGGTCGGGATGGCCGTCGGCCGTGCGCCCAATCTTCGCCGCTGGACTCTGCTGAGCAGCCGCAAACACGGGGAGCAGGAAGGCGGTTGTTACCACGCCAAACAGACTGTATTTCATGCTGCACTCTCCTTGACAGCGCTCGACTGATTACTTGACATCGTCGGGATTCACTAATTCCAAGGCACTTCCGTCAGGCAACGTGATTTTGTGAGGGTACACGCAAAGGGAGTCATCCTTCGCGAGGACTCCCTGCATGGTAACGGTTTGCCCGATGGCTTTGGCAAAATCGACCTTGCCTACTCCCACCCTCCTGAACCAGGCCGGTGGGTTGCTCTCGAACTTCCACGACTCGGTCCCGCTGCCGCCCTGGGCATCAAAGAACACCACAATGTGCGGATTCACCCAGTCGACCTTCGTGACCGAGCCGGTCAGAGTAAATCTTTTACACATCTCGAATAGGGCCGACGGCGAGTGGTGCCCACACAAAGATGCCGCTGCCGAGAGAACGATTAAAACAACCGAGATTCTCCTCAAAGCGGCTCTCCTTTCAAACGATAGGGAGTATACCATAGCGGATTTTTGTTTAATAAATGTGGTTGATCACCGTCGGCGTTTACCCGCGCGTGATTGCTCCGGCGCCCCAACTGAGGAGTGTCGGCGACCCTCAATTCCGAATCGGTATTCGTTTTGCCAGCAGAGTGCCGGAAGCGACCGATTGGAGGTGGCGGTCCCCACCGCCAATGCCTACGCGCCGGAAAACGGGCAGGCCGATCGGAGTGAGGACTGATGAGCCCGATGGCTGGCCGTGCGCGGAAGGTCAACGGCGGCGAAACTCTTTCCGGTTGACTTCTCGGGTCTCGCAGTTTCCGATCGAGAGTCTGGGTGCGCCGATCTGACGGGTCAACCTGCCGTTCTCAGTTGTATTTTGTAAATGGCTGTAGTAAACTTCAGCCGGTTCGGAGGATTCGGAACCAGGGGCTTGGTGGCGGGCAACGGCTGATAATCTTAATCGTCAATTTACAGCGCTAGCGGGCAAGGGACTAGATGAAGCTGGGATTTTACCGAGTTTTTACAATTGGAGGCATCGCGCTGCTCGGAGCGTTTCCGGCATGCGGTCAAACTGGCGTCCAAACGAA
>Ga0306922_10006888_pt1 | contig 10912 bp, 15 predicted proteins | sample sta12Cox44000082_FD_203758 | JGI IMG/M metagenome (GOLD analysis project Ga0306922, IMG submission 203758) | Lab enrichment of tropical soil microbial communities from Luquillo Experimental Forest, Puerto Rico - statoxic.12C.oxic.44.000.082 (v2)... | ecosystem: Environmental > Terrestrial >...
ACCCTCGCCGGTACGGCGAACTTGTCCCCGGCGCATCGACAAAGGATGATGCAATCCGGGGGCCCTTTACGGCGGTACCGGCACTGTCGACGCTAACGTCCACATCAGCGCGAAACCTTAAAGTCGAGTGAGTTGACCCCGCCCCCAAACGGACGGGGTCTCTTAAACTCAGAATACAAACTTCCCTCCAGTCCTTTGGCGGCGACCCACGGCCAAGTTGCTCAGCAACGATGAAGCGCGCCGGATCGCGGCGAATATCGCCAAGCTACCGGAGTTGTTAGGTCGCAAAGATTAGATTGCTAGCGCCTTCTGCTTTCTACGCCAGCCGAGCAGACCTAAGCCGCCGAGGCCAGTGGGCGAACGACCGCTTTGTCATTAACGTGGTGGTGCATACATTCGGGTACATAATCCGCCACCACGCGCTTGCGAGATCTCCAAGCATTGTTCTCTTGTATAGCCGCAAGCCTGTACGGCGTTGCGGTCGGCTGAGTAACACCAAGACTCGGTCAAATTCTCCTGGCCAAAGCGCGGATAACAAACGTCTTTATTACAGGAACAGCCGTCCAGCAAAATCAGCAGCAGCACAAAACCAAGAAATCGCATTCCGTGGTTTTAGCGTGACTCGCGCCCGCTAACAATCAACGCGCGGCAAGCGGTGCCGGCCGCGCGTGAGTCATTTTTTCAAGCGGGCATTGTCCAACGGGTTATATTCGCTCCTCGATGCGTGGCCCTTTTTCAAAGTGAAGTCGATCCATTCAGCCTCCATTCTTTGGCGAATGGCCGCAGCGCGATCGGCGCGAGACTGCTCGGCACACATACGATCGATATAGTCGATGCCGCTCGGCGGGTTCACTGGCGCCGGATCAACCCATCCGTTCCCTTTTTGGTGAAGGCGGCTCCGAAGATCGCGGCGGAATCATCGAGGCGCTCTGCGAGATGCCGCGATAAGCGTCGGCAACGAGACCGGCGACCAGCCGATCGCCGACGGTCTTGCTCGCCCGAACCTTGTAGGGGTCGATCCCGCGAGCGCGGGCCTCGGCTTCAATGTTAGACCTGTCTTCGGCCGTCTCCGCCGTGAGATCGCGTCTGGTCATGGCTTACCGTCCGCATCTTTATCGGGCAAAGTGCCCGGATCGGGCAAAGTGCCCGGCGCGATCGGATGTCCGGCGTGATGAATGTTCGTGTGCGTGAGCGTTGGGCCTTCGCCCTTTTGCACAGTCACGTCAGGTTTCGCGTCCGCGCCGCTGTTGCGCAGTCGGTTAGTAATTCGAGCTTCGGGTGTGTCACCGCTGTGATCGACCACTAGACTCGTAATGGCAACTGATGGCGGCTCAATAGCTCCGACAGCTTGGCGATATTGCTGGCAACTTTCGCGCCTCAGCCGGGAGACAACCATCGTGCGGCAGCATCGGCGCTGTCTTCGGGTCGCGTATTAAATGCGATCACGGCTGCCGGAGCGACTTTATGGACCGCATTAACAACTGCTTCGAACACTGCAAGGCTCTGAGGAGGCAAGCGGACACCAGCGCCAATTACAACGCAGGCATAATTTCCAGAGGCCAAGTGATGCTCCACCGTCTGCCCGGCCATTCCATCAGGACGGATGTAGCAGACATCGCCCTCCCATCCCCGGTCTGTCATCTCTCTCAGCGCAAGCGAAACACCGGCGCGTACCTTCTCAGCGCTCATACCCGGCGGAAGAGCAGGATTGGAATAATCCGCGGTTTCCGGGTCGTAGCCGACCAACAAAACTCGTGTCATCACCCCTACCTTTTTGAGATTTGGTTCAAGTGCAAGTCCGACCTTAAAAAATTGTTCTCCAAACAAACTGCGCCAACTACCGTTTCGTCGAAAAACAGCCCGCATGCTTTGTTGTGAAAGATCACGCCAGGCAAAAACTTGCCCGCGTCTATTTTGAGGACGAGCCGGGCGGAGATCGGCAGCAAAGATGATCACAAAGGATGAGGCGCGATGAATCGCGATCAACATCGCGCAGCGCGCCATGTTCACGGCAATACTTGACGCTTTTCTTTTCCGTAGAGCAGCACTTCTTGCCGCTCGTCCAACCAGGATCGTTCATCCGCTAGAGCCAGTAAATCCAGATCTTGCGGCCTCGCCGCAGCGTCGCCCACCCAATCACGCAGCAACGGGCCGCCGTTGATCACATCGATGGCGAGCTTGCCTCGTTCGTACTCGTAGTCGAAATCGCGCCATAACTGGTAGTCCGGATACAAACGGCGAATAGCCTTGAACGCGAGCGCCTGGATACGCCACGGCTTGAATGCTTGGTGATCGTAGTCGGCAACTTCGGTGTGGATCTGAACGCCATTGCATAGTCTGCCGACATGCTTGTGGAACGTGGGCTCAAACCAGCAATCACGGAGGCGGCAACCGCGCAGCCAATCCGGTGCGAGTGAAGTCATTTCTTTCATGACCGTCCGGGCGTCGATATCCGGAGAGCCAAACAATTCGAGTGGTCGCGTGGTCCCGCGCCCTTCAGACAGGATGGTGCCTTCGACCATCACTGTGCCGGCGTAGGCGCGAGCCATCCATAAATTTGATGCATTTGGACTTGGGTTAATCCACGTTCGCTCGCCTAGCGGCCAACCGAATCCTGGTCCAGCGTCGGGCTGCCAGCCTTCCATCTGGATAACGTGATAGTCGACATCGAGCTTGAGAGTTTTGACGAACCACCAACCCAATTCTCCAAGCGTCAGCCCGTGGCGCATCGGCAGCGGGCCGGCACCTACGAAGCTTTGCCATCCCGCTCGCAGCATCAGGCCCTCGACAGGCCGACCCACAGGATTCGGCCTATCGAGTACCCATACCGCTTTCCTATGCTGCGACGCCGCTTCAAGTACGTAGCGGAGCGTGGTGATGAAGGTGTAGACCCGGCAGCCCAAGTCCTGCAGATCGACGACAATTACATCGCATGTATCGATCATCTCATTTGTTGGTCTGCGCACCTCGCCATACAAGCTAAACACCGGGATGTGGTGTACCGGATCCTTGAAGTGTGGCGACTCGATCATGTTGTCTTGCTTGTCGCCGCGCAGCCCATGCTGCGGACCGAACGCCGCGGCGATTCTTATGTCACCGCAGGCCGCCAGCGCATCCAGCGAGTGTCCCAAATCTGCGGTGACGGAGGCGGGATGCGCGAGCAAAGCAACGCGCTTGCCACTGACTGGCCGACGTAATGCGCGTTCGCTTATAAATCGATCAATGCCAAATTTCATGGTCACCACCGCTTCAAACGACCTCAAGCGTAAAACAATCAGAATGGTGGAAATCCGCCTTGCCGGGCGGATGAGCCAATGCCCAATACGACCGCTGACCGCTCGCTTCCTTGATCACTGCTGAGAGCCCCAACCGTAACGTCGAACCCTGGGAGAGCAAGTCTTGATCCAACTCCAATGACGCGCGCAAGATGTAGCGCTCGGGACTTAAATGTGCCGTGATCTGCGGCGCCTTGATTTCGACCGCAACACGCATGTCGGTACGGTAGCCACTAAACCGATAAGCTGCCCATTGTGTCGAGGGCGCGAAGTTGAACTCATAATATGCGGCGCCTAACGAACTGCCGAGGAAGGCCTCGAAGCAGGTGTGGCGCCAAAGTTCGTCAGTCCGTGCAGCAGCGACAATGGGTGGCAGAGCAAGGTCACTTATCGTGCCGGTCACGATGTAAGCAAACGCCAGGCTGTTGGCTTGCCGGCGCAAAACCTCCGCTTCGATATGCGTCACTGCGGAGCAAGATGATTCCGGATGAAGTCGCAACGTCTGGCGCATTCCGGCATCCTAACGGCCCGAACTGGTTATGGCAGTCATCCCGACGGTCGATAGTTCCAAGCGAAGCTTTCTTCCAGTGTGGCCTAACGGTAACAGCCGCTGCGCAGATCGCCTGTTATGGTGCCGCACGGTTGTCACTGCATCCGGAGTTGAGGCGTGAGAACGATTTGCCTGCTCGCCGTAATTATCGCCAGCTCATTGTTCGGCACCTATGCTGCGAAGAGTGCTGCGAATAGTGCGCCCAAGGTCGTGCGAGAATCGGTCTCGCAGGGGTCCGGCCAAGTATGGTCGTTTCAGACTCCCTTTGGCACAGTTTATGGGACCATTCCACGCGAAGTCGTGGATTATCCCGGCGCGCACATCCCAGGGACGATCGTCGTCAGCACCAGCCAACGGCGACTCTATTACGTACTCGGTGGCGGCAAGGCAATTCGCTATGGCATTGCCGTTGGAATGGAGGGCTATGCTTGGTCCGGCATCAGCACAGTCGCCGCCAAGCGCGAATGGCCTGACTGGACGCCCACGCCGGATATCTTGAGGCGACTTCCCAATCTGCCTCGTCACATGGTAGGCGGTCCGGATAATCCGCTTGGTGCGCGCGCACTCTATCTAGGCGATACGCTATACTGTATCCACGGGACGAACGAGCCCTGGAAGCTTGGCGGCAACGTTTCATCAGGGTGCATTCGTCTGTCTAACGATGACATCATCGACCTGTATAATCGTACGAAGATTGGCGCGACGGTGATTGTGCAGCGTTGAAACGCCATAGTTGGAATCGATCACCCACTCCGATATGGACGCCAGGCGCATCCAAATAAAAGCCCTGGGCCTGCACGGCAGCGGTCGTGCTAATTGCTGTGACACCGATAAAGCTCAGCGCAACAGCTATTTTTGCTGAAGCTCGCATGATACATCTCCCATTTTTAGATTCGCGCCGATCTTTCAGGAACAGGATATGCCTGCCGTGCTGAATGCGATCTGAGCGGCACAGCGGAAACCATTCATCTACGTGAAATTATTGTAATGCCGAGCGCAACGCGCTTGCATGCCCCCAGCACGAAGTCTTCGCCACTGCGAGCGATTTGCAGATCAAGAAACTTGTAAGCAAGTTTTAGGAGCTGACAGCGATCTCGGCGGTGTTACGCGCTTTGTGCCTGATCCTCCGCTCGGTGGGTGACCGGTACTCCGCTGCGTTGCGGGCTTGCCGCCGCCTCATTCCAAATGACTGAAGGTCACTGTCGAGTTTTTCGGTTAATTGCGCGCAGCGCAGCCAGCGCTGAGCCAAACCATTCCAAAGAACTTTGTTCTCGCGGCTGGGGCTGATTTTCGCCATCGCTTCACATTCGGCCGCGAATCTGAGGAATTTGTCCGTCGTGTCCATCCTATTCTCCAAGCTTGGGTAGGACATCCGACAAATTCAGGAACAGGCCCTAAGTTCCACGTCCACATCAAAAATATGCCCCTTGACATGCTTGTCCTCGCCAGCGCCGACCCGTTGAGCCGGGCTAGACAGCGACCCGTCGGCCGCTCCGGCTGTCGCTTGAGCGATGCCTCCCGCTTCCGGTTTACCGTCCGCTCGTCTTGGCCGGTAATCCCTATACTGTTCCGCATGACGTCTGGAGCGGCCTGCTAGCAATGGCCTACGACTCAGTATTTCGGCATCGCACCATCAAGCTGGCCATCTTCCTTTTGGCCTGCATTGTCCTCGGGCTGAGCATTCTGAGCCGGCCGGACTGGAAACTCCGAGATTTCGATCAGGTATTTTATGTCACGATCGCCTACGACCTCGATCGCTATGGCGTATTCAGCGACGGAATTTTTGACCCGGTCGACAGTTCGGTCCGGCCGGCGCAGCCCGGCATGTTCTTCGGGCCCGTATTTCCGGTAATGATCCTGGCGGTCATGAAGATCGTTCCCCGGTTCGCGGAAGCCGTGCGATGCAGTGTCGATTCGAACCGCGGCCATCGCGACGAATCCGTGTGTGAGGCATACGAGATTCCGATCCGGATTTTGGATGCTGTTCTACTGGCGCTCGGCGTAGTGGCCATAGGCTTCATAGCCGAGCTGATCTTCCGACAGACACGATGGATATTCGCTGTTGCGGGGCTATTGGCGACAGCGGCGCTTGCCGCCGAGGCTCATATTTTTTCATTTGTGATGACTGAGAGTACGCAATTTGCGTTTTACAGCGTTTTCGCCTGGGCATTCTTGAGTGCGCTGGTGCTGCGCTCGATTGTCAGATTTGTAATCGCCGGCGTCTTATTGGGTGCGTTGGCCCTGACGAAGCCGTCATTTGTCGTACTGTTTCCGATCGCGCTCACTATTCTTCTCTATTTCAGCTACAAGATCACAAAACTTCCACGGAATATGATCGTGTTTCACTCGTTGGTCTTCACCGCCGCTTTCGTATGCCTGATCGGACCCTGGATGGCCCGTAATTACGTCGCCGTCGGGAAATTCGGTCTCACCAAGGAATATGGTTCGGCGGCGCTAGTCGAGCGCTTTGCCTATGACGACATGTCAGCACGAGAGTTTTTGCTCGCTTTTCCCTATTGCACGCCTGGCATCGGCGATCTCTTGTTCGACAAAGTCGAAGGCAAGGACTCCATGCATCGCTTCCTATTTCATACGCCTTCGAGCTTTTTTCACCTCGGCCGAGAACGGCGCCAGACGCTGGTCGCACAGCATGGCGAACTCGATCCATTGATCGGTGGGCTGGTGCGAACGGAAATGTCCACGAATTGGTGGCGCTATCTTATAGTGAATATTCCGCTGGCGTGGTGCGGCATGTGGCCTGGAAACGTCGTGGCATTGCTGCTCTTGCCGCTTTTCATATACGCAGCCGTGCGGACAGTCCGTGCGCGGGAGCCGTTGTTGTTATTGTACGCTGTTCCCGGTGTCCTGATGTTGCTTTTGCACGCCGCCGTCGGCAACCACTACATCCGTTACAATTTTATTCTCCTCGGGCCGTACTCAGTGGGCGCTGCCTGGATTATTTGCTCGGCTTTCCCCTACGGGCGTTGGCGACCGCGGCCTCTCGCATCAAGATCGTGATCAACTCTGCTTGCGAGCGCAGTTTCAAATGCAGATTGAGCAGCAACATGAGGCTGATGATCACCCAGATATAAATGATCAGATCGACTCCGCGACCGATACCCACCAGGGCTGCAAGCGTGGTTGCATGTGCTGGCAGCCATACAAAATACAGACCCGCCGTTGCGACCAGCATGGATAGGATCGCAATCACCGGCGCGCGCCGATATTCGGTCCACGCGTATGCCATCACGCTTGTGAGTAAGATCGAGAACCCGATTTGAGCGATCATCGATGCAGCTTCTGAACTGAGAGGTCGAACAAGATAGCGACTGAATCGGCAAGGCCTTGGCCCTTAGCCAGAGAATAACGCGTGTACTCGATGGTCACCGGTACCTCAATATAAGGCAACTCGCTTGCTGCGATCTGTTGGAGAAGTTCGGTGGCATGGGCCATTCGGTTTTGCCGCAAGGATATACGCTGCGCCCCTTCTCGACTCATCGCACGCAAACCGTTGTGCGTGTCGCTAAGCCGAAGCCCGGTCACAGCGCGGGTAAACCAAATCGCGGCATGCAGGAGGAGACGCCGCCGCAGCGGCATCCCGCGCGAACTGCCGAGGAAACGGCTGCCGAGAACATAGTCTGCATTGCTATGTTTAAGAGCGTCGACCAAACGCGCGATATCCGATGGACGGTGCTGCCCGTCGGCATCGAATGTCACAATCGTGTGGGCTCCTTGTTGAAGTGCGAACTTGATCCCCGTCTGTAGTGCTGCGCCTTGTCCCAGGTTCACCGGATGCGTGACAACTGTGGCCCCTGCGGCAAGTGCAATCTGGCCGGTTTTATCCTGCGATCCATCATCGACCAGAACGACGGAATAATTTCCGCGTACGATGTCTGAAACGATCGGTTCGATCACCGCAGCTTCGTTGAAAGCTGCAATGACGATCCAGATCGATCGCGGGTCTACTTCGCTGTGATTACCTGCAGACACTATCCCGGCCTCGCCCAGCTACGCACAAACTCCCGCCACAGGCCGAAAGCAATAACCAATGGCCCCCGGAATTAGTTCCCAAGGGGACCTTACGGCAAAGCCGTTGCGGTACCCTTGCGGACATGCGCGATCATTTGACCCACCCCGGCGGGCTCAGGTTGCCGCCGCGTCCGGATTGCCAAGCACGCATCGCATTGCATCAAACAGATTTACCGGCAGGCCGATGCCGCTGGTGACGCCGGTCGGCACAGGATGTTTTGCGCCGAACAGGCGGCGCGTCTGGAACGTCAGCAAAGCCAGCGGCACGAGCTTCCGAGGATGATCGCACGCGGCCAATTTTAGATTCAACGATTGTGCCAGCCGTCCCATGCTTTCGGGGGTGAAATACCAGAGATGCTGTGGTGGCGTCATCAAACGCCAATGCCGACCAGCGAGTCGTGCATAAGGTGAGGAAAAGTCGCCCGTGGTGATAAGAATGATCCCGCCTGGGTTCAGGTGATGCCGGCATAGAGCGAGCGTCGTGCGCGGATCTGGCAGATGCTCGATGACATCCAAAAGCACGATGACGTCCATCTTGCCGAACCGGGACAAAGTGGGCTCATCGGCTATTCCATTCACGACCGTAAGGCCACGCTTTCGGCAGAACGCAGCCGGTGCCTGCGAGATTTCGATTCCGGCCACATCGTAGAAGCGCCGCGCCTCTTCCAGGAAAAAGCCATAGGCGCAGCCGATCTCCAACAACCGCCCGCCGTCTCGATAAGCGCGCAGGAAATCCACTGTACGCGCAAACTCGCGCCGCAGGACGGGTTCGCTGCCGCGATAGTCGGCATAACCGTCCTGATGTCCGCCGGAGAAATAATCCTCTGTGTAGTAGTTATGTGGATCAAAGTTGTCGCTTTGGGCACGGCCAAGGCCACACCCAGTACATTGGAAAATGTCGCACGAATTTTTGGAATAGAGTTTCCGGTGCGCAGTCGAGCGCGCGCAGGCCGGGCAATCGAGCTGCATACTTTGTCTGTTCCCCGTCTCGTCAGGCAGGGACTATAGACGCCTTGCGGCATGAAGTTCTAGGAAGTTGATCGCCAAATCATGGGCTAGGCTGGCGATGCCGAGCTCAGCGCTTGTCGATAAGCGGCATTGATCTTTTTGGTTTCCGTCTCGGCCAGGTTTTTAAACGCCTGCGCCATGCCCTGCACCCGATCCGGGTGATTTTGCTTGATCAAGCTTTTATAGGCGCGTTTCACCTCTTCAATCGTCGCCGTATCGGAAACGCCGAGAATATGAATCCAACTTTCATCGCCGAGCGCAGTCTCGATCTGCGGCTCGCGCTCGCGATCCTCAAACTCGCATTCATAGACGGACCCGTTCGGCCCAATATCCGCTAGATCCAGGAATACGCAGAATTCGAGGCTGTATTGTCGGCGCAGGCTGGATCGGCGAGCAAGATAGACCGGCGGCATTGCAATGGCGGACAAGGCGATTGCCACTGCGTTGGCGTAAAAGATCCGCTCGTCGAACGGATACCAGACGACTGCATTAGTAAAGTCCGTGTCGAATTCCCGCGCCCATGCCGGCTGATCGGCCGCTCCGAATGCGAGCAGCCAGAGCAGCACGAAGCTCACGACGCAAACGCCTATCGCGTAACCCAACGCGCAGTTTAAGCTTTTACCATTGATCCAGGACTTCAATCGGACCAGCGGCTGGCTTCTTAGCCGGCGGATCACCGCCTCTAAGTGTTCAGCATGTGCCCGCAGATCTTCCAGGTCGGCATCCTGTTCGGGCATTTCGGCGTTCTGACTTAACGCGGAGCGCCAAAAGCCTTTTATCAGTTCATTGCTCGCGCGGAGTTGTTCCAGACGGTAGCGAACTTTTTCGTACACCGCAACGGCGCGGATCAGTTCGCTCCTCTCCGATCTCTGCAACATGAATTCGGGCTTGCGATATCGCGCCCGTATGGCCTGTCGCACATAAGCGAGAGTCAGCGCCGGGAGGACCGCCCAGAGCGCGAGTAAAATCGCGTTCACAAACGCAGCCGTGAGATCGCCCCCGTCGCCCGGATCAAGCATAGCACGCTTTACACTACTCTCCGCAGACGCTTACACGCCTCCGATACATCAATCCTCGCACGCAGATAAATCATAGAATCCGACCGCCTCGGGGCAACAGATTGTCAAAAAAACGGTCAAGGTTTGGGCAAAAGATTCAGCTGTGCTGGAAGCACGGATGGAAATTTCAAAAAGCACTGCCAAGTCCCGAAGTGGTCACATTTTCATGCGGCCATTTGGGTGGCGTTCCCAGCTAACCGCAATCAGGGGTGTGTCATGAATTACGTTCAGCCAATCCAGTCATCGGGCGATCTAAAGCAAAGCGACAACATTGAAGACAATGTCCGCACGCTGGCGCATACCAGCGCGGCATTCCGCCAGGGCGATACCGGAAATGGCGAGGCAACGGCGAGCAGCCTGAGCGCGCTCCTTCGCCGGGTATCAGGTACCTCGACCCGCGAGATCGACAGTCTGATAGGCGACTTACGCGACCTACGCGAAAAACTCCGCACCGATGGCGATCGCATTCATCGTGACATCGTGGAATACGCAGCCTTGAGCCAACAGGTGATGCAGCTCAGCAGAATCATCTCCGAAAGCGTTAAGAGCCTGCCGGACTCCCCAAATACCGAAGGCTGAACGTGGCCGGCCGCTTTAATAAGCCCGTGCTGCCAATGGAGCAGTCCGCCTCGGAATCATCCAATGACAATCATATAGCTGCCCCAATGCTTGCCGAGATTTAGCCATAAGTTCGCGCAGGGCACGTGTGGCAATAATAGCGTGTCCGCCTCTGCAAGCGCGGCAATGTTGGTGTCAGACGTTGCGGCTCTGCCGCGCAATGTGTGTGTTTTGCGCAAAGCGCGGATCCGCCGCTCGGGGGCTGCTTATGTCGGGACGCTTGCGGCGGCCGTGCCGGCCATTTCAGGTCATTGGCGTATTGGCGGCGGTTCTGCCGGTTGCAACGAATTCCTGGCAATTTTATCTCGCCGAGCGCGCCGGTACGCGATCGACAACGGACAAGTTTGTTCGCGGTAGGCTCAGCGGGCGTCTGA
>Ga0306922_10006889_pt1 | contig 10912 bp, 7 predicted proteins | sample sta12Cox44000082_FD_203758 | JGI IMG/M metagenome (GOLD analysis project Ga0306922, IMG submission 203758) | Lab enrichment of tropical soil microbial communities from Luquillo Experimental Forest, Puerto Rico - statoxic.12C.oxic.44.000.082 (v2)... | ecosystem: Environmental > Terrestrial > Soil...
GTGCCGCTCCAGGTGAGGATCGAACGGCTGGTCGGCGCCTGCGCGGTCATGCCGGTAACGCCGGTAGTGCTGCAGTTACCGCCCGTCAGGTAGCAGGAGGCATCCCAGTTCGGCGTCGGCGCGATGACGATGTTGCCGTAAGAGTCGAATTCCAGGCTGCTCGCCGTCACACGGCCCGTCCAGCCGTTGCTCGGGTTGTAGTAGGCGAAGTAGGCCTGAACGCCGGTTTCGAGCTTGGCGGACTGCTTCTCGCTCGCGCCGGCGGAGCTCGAGGCGGAAGTCGCTGGGTCAGCCCTGAAGCAGAGGATCTCGTGGATGTTGCTGCTGCCACCGGTTGAGCCGGCGAATCCGAACAGGAAATTCTGCGGCAAGGCACCATTGGACGTGGTGATGTTCTGGCCCTTCAGGACTGAGATGAAGGCGCCGCAGCCGGTCGACGGACAGAGGCTGTAGGAAAGACTCAGCAACCCGTTCTGCGAGATCTTCAGCTGATAGAAGATGGGCGTCGCCTGGCCGCGGGTCGTGGCGCTCTCGTTGGCGATCTGGGTGCTCGACGGCAGCTCGACATAAGCGCCGGGGATCGGCGCGTAGTCGGCGAGCGGATAGGTAGGGGTCGAGGTCGTCACCTTGTTGTTGCCCTTTCCAGTGGTGGTCGTAGTCACGACCACGGGATAATTGCTGTTGGTGGCATCGACGACCGCACCGGCCGAGCAGGTCGCGGCGACCGCAGAATTCTGCGCCGCGCCGCTCAGAGTCGAGGGGTAATACGTCGGATAGTTCGTGTTCAGCCAGTTCCAGGCAATGTTGCCCGCGCCGCGTATGCCGATGCGGTTCGGCTTGTAGCCGTAGCCGAGCGCGCTGTTGTCGCCCGTCGCGGAATTCGTGCCCGTGTACCCTGGCATCAACTGTTTACCGTTGAGGAAGTTGCCGTACTCATCGATGCCGAGCCCGAGGTAGGCCCCGACCAGCCCGTTGAATGGCGGGTTCACGTTCGAGCAGGTGTAGCCGAGGCTGCCACCCCAGGAGCCGAGGCCGTTACCGTCGCCGCTGCTCACGCCGGTGATGGTGCTGGTGTTCAGCTTACTGGCGTCCAACAGGTAGAAACTCAGGCCGTCCGCACCATCCTTGCCGGCACCACCGGAGTCACCTCGGTAAGTCACGGTCTTGAAAGTGATGGAGACGCCCTGGCCGGTGGGGAAGGGCGTTGCGAAGATGACCCCGCCGTTCTCGCTGTAGCCGTACGGATAGCCGTTGGTGAAGCGCAGCGCGCCGTAGCTCGTGGTCGGGTTGGTTGTGGGCGCGGGATCGGGGAAGGTACCGTTGTAACCACCGACCAGGACCTCCCCCGCTCTCTTGTTGTAATAGCTGGCCGCAATAGTGGTGCAACCGGGGAGCTGCCCGCCGCCGGGCTGGCCGTTGCCGCCGATCACCGGCTCTACTCCGGTGGCCTTGCCCGCAGTCAGGCACGCGCCGTTGAAGAAATACCATTGGTTCGTGGTGCTCGTGCCCGTGAAGTCCTCGTTCACCGAGGCTTGCGCCTGCACGGCAAACGGCGCGGCGGCACCGAGAACCGTGGCGAGTAGCGGGATAAGGTTGTTGCGCTTGATCACAAGCCACCTCTGTTGACCACGCCCTGCTGGACCTCGTAGGTGCTCTCGACGACCGCGACCGTGCCGGTCGTGGCGCCGGAGCTGAACGCATCGATCCGGTAAACCTCGCCCTGAGCATCCGCTGCCAGGCCGAGGTCGACAATGTAGAAGCCCGGAGTCCAGGCGTACGCCGGATCGTTGTTGTTGCCTGCCTGCGAGGGCGTCGCCATGCCCAGCGGCGAATACTGGATGTAGGTCGCCGGCCATGGGAGCTGCTGCGTCGGGTTGATACCGAGGTTCGTCAGCGAGCTCGCGTTGGTACAGATCTGGCCCTCTCCGGCGTTGGCGTTGAGGGGCGTACCCACGGCGCACGTCACCGGGGCGCTGGCGGCGATCGAGCCGGCGGGCTGAGTCAGCCACCACTCGGCGTACTGCTGGACGCTCTCTGCGGCATGCAGCGCGCGATCCTTCTCGCGCAGGTTCCCGGCGATCTTCTCCTGCGAGCCGAAACTGCGGAACATGCTCATGGCAAGGATCGTGATGATGAGGAGCAGCAACAGGCTCGAGATGAGCGCCATGCCACGCTCGCGCAACACCCGGGCGCATCGCGATTTCATGTGTGCACCCCGGCGCGCCCCATCACCTCGATGACGCGCTCGAACTGGATCTGTGCCGGCTGGCCCGGTTGCCCGGCGAGCGGATTGGTGAAGGTCAGTATCACGCGCACCGAGCTCACGTTGGACCAGTCGTCGCTGCCGCAGGGATTGACCAGGGCCGAGCACATCTGGTCGGCCGTCAGGTACGTATCGACATTGAAGTCGGAAGCGGCGAAGTTGCGCTTCACGCCGTAGTAGACCTTCATGTTCACGACGCCCGCGACGATCAGCACTCCCGGTGCCGGGGCGGCGGCGCCGAGATTGTCCACCTGGCAGTACAGGCCGCTGAGCGCGGGGTTCGCGTTGAGCTGGACGCTGAACGTGTTGGTGAAGGCATGCGTAGGCCCCTGGGCCGTGTTGGTGCTGCCGTCACAGAGGATCACGCCGTCATTGAGCGCGGTACGAAAACGTACGCTCAGGGTGTCGCCCGGGGCCGCGGCCGCGTGGGTGCCGGATAATGCCTGCCCGGCCTCCCAGTTGCCGGTCTGGAGGAGCGATGAGGCCGGCGTCCAGGCCACCGGATCCGGGAAGTAGCCGCCGCCCTGAACCACGTCGGTGACTACGGTGAGCGCGAAACGCTCCGCGTCCTGCAGCTGCGACAGCGCCCGCTGGTTGATGTCCGTCCGGCGCACGTTCTGCACGATGGTGAGGAGTCCGCCCAGCAGGAAGAGGGCGATCGCGACGGTCACCATCAGCTCCACCAGGGTGAAGCCGTGGTCGGCGCGAGCGGCCGGCAGGACCTTGCGGGCAGGCACGTCGTTCATGGTTCTGCGTACAGGAGGTAAGAGGGCTTCTCGATCTGCGCGGCACCGGGGCTGTTAGCCTCCTGCTGCGCTTCCTGACTCGTCATCGCCACGGCCTTCTCGTTCCAGGAAAGCAGAATGGTGCAGCTCGCCGGCGCCCCGCCGCCGGCCACGAAGGTGCAGCTGATGGTGGACTGCGGATTCGGCAGCAATGCGTTCAGCGACACGGCCCAGCGGGCGAGGTCGAAAGCCGCGAGGTTGATCACGCCCGCTGGACCGCCGCACATGGCGACAGCGTTCGCGGTACCGACGCAGCTCTGGACCGCATCGGGGTTGAGACCACCGGGCAGCGCCGCGTTGGCCGCCGCCTGCAGCGCCGCGTCGGTGGAGGCGAATTGCCCGGTCCCGGCCGCATTGAAGGTGGTCGTCAGGGGCGGAGTGGCACCGGACCAGTATTCACGATTGGAGTGCATCGCCGAGGCCAGTCCCGCTGCCTCGATCGCCGCCAGAGCGCGCAGGCGCGACGTCGTCGTGTTAGAGAGCGCCAGCGCCTGCATCTTGGCGATGCCCAGCAGCCCGACGCAGATGACGACGACCGCCACCATGACCTCGACGAGGCTGAAACCACCGGTGCAGGTTCTGATGCCCGGGTATCTCATCAGCTGCACGTTCCGGAGGGGTTGTTGGACGGTGTCTCGGTTGTGAGCGTGCCCTGTGGTGTGATCCACAGGCAGCGCGTCCAGGCCGCGTTGGCACTCTTGTCATGCAGCGTGATGGTCGTATTGGGGAAGCCGGCGGCCGTCGTGGCGAAGCCCTCGCGGTTGTAGGTCACCGCGCTCACCCCGTTGTTCGCAACAAAGGTGTCCGGCGTCGTGCCGGTGAATTTCAGCTGCAGGCGCAGAATCCCCGCCGTCGGCTGGAGGGCCTTGGTCGGGTTCGACCACACGATCCAGCCGGTCTGCCAGGCCGTGCCGCCCGAGCAGGTCGTGCCGTTCGTCGAGGCACAGACCGTAACCGGCTGACCCTCCTTGATCGCCTCGGCGCGGGCGTACATCAGATCGCCGAGGAGGCCATTGACCTCGGACGACAAACGGTACGAGTTCGTGATGCTCCGATACGAGGGCACGCCAAGGGAGAGGAGGATGGCGACGATCGACATCACCACCACCAGTTCCGTAAGCGTAAAGCCGTATTGTCGCTTCATGATGGCGCAATCTCCTGGGGAAGAAGCGCGCCGACGCTAATGCGTGACATCCGTGTTCCCCGTTAAAACACGCAGCAATCCCACCGTATTTCTGCCGGCGGTTCTGTGGACTGATCGACGACTCGGACACGCACGCGGCGCGGGGCGACCGGGGAATTCGAGAGCTGTGACGCGCTTTCCGCTCTGCGCCAGGACCACCGGAATCTGTTTTTATTTATCGAGTTTTCAGTCTGTGATGGCCGTCGACGCTGCGCGCACTAAGTTCAATCGGCGGCGCGCGGCAGCGACAGCCGCGCCACCGCCTCACCGAACGCGCGAATCTCCCGCGCGCGGCTCTCGGGCGCCGGCGGCCCGTAGCGAAGCTCGGCGTAGCGCTCGAGGAGCGGCAGCACCGCAGTGCGCACCTCCGGGCGCCTGGCGATGAGGGCCGCGCCGAAGGCGAGCGGTCCCTCGTGCGGCGCGCGCGGCACGATGCGCGCGAGCTTGCGGCACAGTTGCGCGTAGGCGCGCGCCAGCGGATCGGGGCGGCTCGGCCGGATGCTGCGGCCGACCTGCCAGGCGATGACGGCGAGCCACAGGCACAGTGCCAGCATGAAGGCCCAGCCGAGCGTCCGCGCGTCGGGCGAGCGGATCCCGAGGCGCTCGAGTAGGCCCAACTGCGCCTCGAAGTCGAACTTCACCACGTTGTTGGTCCACCAGGCGTTGGCCGCGTCCCAGCGCTGCAGCCACTCCCTGAGCCAGGGTGAGGCGTGCAGCAGCCGGGCGCGGGCCGGGAGCTGCTGCGGCATGAGGTCGGGAATCCCGCGGGTCAGCCGCTCCGGCGCCACGACCGCGGTCGGATCGATGCGCGTCCAGCCGCGACCCTCGAGCCACACCTCCGCCCAGGCATGGGCCTCCGATTGGCGCACGAGCAGGTAGCCGCCGTAGGGAATCCATTCGCCGCCGAGATAACCGGTCACCACCCGCGCCGGCACCCCGGCGGCGCGCATCAGCACGACGAAGGCAGAAGCGTAGTGGCCACAGAAGCCGACGCGTGTCCTGAAGAGAAAGTCATCGATGGCATCAGGTCCCAGGCGCTCGGGCTCGAGCGAGTAGACGAAGCTACCGGTGCGCAGGTACTCGAGCACCGCCTCGACGAGCGCGGCGTCGGAGCCGGCACGCTCGCGCAGGCTCGCGGCAAGCTCGTGCGTGCGCGGATTGCCGCGCGGCGGCAGCGCCGTGTCCTCGCGCCGCGCGGCGGCATCGAGCGGCTGCGTGATGCGCGTGTGGGTGTAGGAGACCTCCTCGAAACTCACGGGATCTGCGAGCGGCTCGACGCCGAGCAGCACGTCGTCGTAGGTGAGCCGCACGCGCGGATCGGGAGCCTGGGTCGGCGTATCGAGCGCAAGCCACCAGCGCTGGTGGCTCGCCTCCAGCTGCACGCGGTAGCGATAAGGAGTGCCGAGGTACTCCCGCGGCCGGTGTGCGTGCAGCTCCGCGGGCGTGCCCCGCCAGCTCTTACCGTCGAACTCGTGCAGCACGGGGCCCCGCCAGTAGCGCTCCTGCGGCGGCGGTGCGGGCCCCGCGAAATGGACGCGAAAGGCTGGGTCGTAGCTGGTCGCGAGCTGCCCGATGCTCCCCGGGGTCATGGTGTCCGAGAGTCCACTCAGTGCCAGATCGCTGCGCGGGATGGCCCAGAAGGCGCCGGGCAGGCGCGGGAAGAATACGAAGAGCAGCAGCGCGAGCGGCACCGCGAAGAGCAGTGCACGTCCGGCGAGCCCGAGCGCGCCACGTGCGGAGGTGGCGGGCGCGGCAATGACCGCGAGCGCCGCGCAGCACAGCCAGGCCTGCAGACCGTAGAGCGGTGCGCGCACGAGCTCCTGGCGGTCGAGACAGGCGGCGAGCAGCAGGAAGAGTCCCGCGCCGACCATGACGAACTGATCGCGCGCGGCGCGCGTCTCGAGCAGCTTGAGGCCCGCCATCAGGAGCAGCAGCGTCGTGCCGGCGGCGAGCCCGTTCAGCGTGTGAAAGCGCACGAGCACGATCGCCACGAGCGCGAGGGCGAGCAGCGCCCGCGCCGCGACGCCGGGGTAGCCGCCGCCGCGGTACGCGCTGAGCAGACGCCAGGCGATCAGCAACAGTGCCACCGCCGCCGCCCAGGCCGGCACGCGGTCGGCGTTCAGCAGCACCCCACCGGCGAAGACGGCGCAGGTCCAGAAAAGCGGCCGCCGGGACGAACCGGCCGGTTCCGGGGTCATCACCGCCGCCATCACGGTCCACCGCCCTCGAGGCCGAAGAGAGCGAGCGCTGCGAGACAGCGGTGGCGGTGCTCGGGACCCCGGTCCGGCGCGAGCTGCGTGCCGGGGAGCACCAGGCCGTAGCGCTCACCGTGCGCCTCGGCATCGACCACCCAGCGCGCGAGCTGCGAGAGGCGCGCCTCCTGATCGAGTGAGCGAAGCTGCTCGAACTCGAACATCCGCAGCTCGGAGGCGCCCTGCACGTACTCCTTGACGAGCAGCGGTGCCTCGCGCGCGTAGGCCTTCCAGTCGACCTGTCGCGGCGAGTCGCCGTCACGGAAGGGCCGCAGCCCTGCCCATTCGTCCGCGCCCGCGCCGCTGTGCGCGCGCACACCGGCGGTGCGGGCGCTGTCGGCCGGCAGCGGCAGGCCACCGTGCGGGTGCGGGTACACCAACAACGCGACCTCCGTGTGCACCCAGGTCCAGACCCGGAACAGCCCGAAGGGATGCGCGGTGGAAAGCCGCAGCCGCTCGATGCGCACCACGCCGCGGCGGGGTGCGGGGAGCGGCAGATCGAGCCGCTGCCGCGTGCGTGGCGCGAGGTCGACCAGCACGAGATCCCCCTGCGGCAGCGCCGCCTCGAGGCGCATGCGCGGGGCGGCGTCGGGGTTGCCGAGAGTGAGCTGCAGCGCGCCCGTGGACCTCGCAAACACCGCGGGCGCGATCGCCGCCACCACCTCGGTGCCGAGGAGGTTGCGGTGGCACTGCTGCATGACGACGAGGGCGAAGCCGGCGAACAGGAAGGTGAGAAACAGTGCGAGGCTGTTCGCGTAGTTCAGTCCCGCGAGCAGCATGAGGAACAGCAGTGCCGCGAACGCGAGCCCCGCGCGGGTCGGCAGAATGTAGAGCCGGCGCCGCTCGAGCGTCGCGGGCAGTCGATCGGTCCCCTGGCGGCGGCGCATCCACTGCGCCATGCGGGCGTTGAGCCGCCTGGCGAGCGGTGCGAAGGGATGCCACCGCGCTGAGCCGCCGGCTGTGGCCTCGCGCGTCACGGTGCCTTATGGCGGCACGGGGACCGCGCGGATGATCTCGGCCGCGACGTCCGCGCCGTCCGCGCGCTCGGCCGGGTCGCGCCGCTCGAGCCGATGCGCCACCACCGACGGCAACACCGCCTGCAGATCCTCGGGCAGCACCGAGCGGCGCCCGGCGAGGAAGCTCCAGGCCTGCGCCGCCCGGATCAGGCCCTGACCGGCGCGGGGCGAGAGCCCGAGCTTCAGGTCCGAGGCGGCACGGGTGCGCGCGATGAGGGCCTGCGCATAATCGAGCAGCGCGTCCGCGACGTAGACCGCGCGCACCGCGCGCTGCACGGCGAGCAGCCCGGCGGCTGTCAGCACCGGCGCAACCCCCGGCAGGAGCTCCCGCCGGCCACCACCGCGCAGCAGCTCGCGCTCGTGCGCGGCATCGGGATAACCGAGCACCACGCGCATGAGGAAGCGATCGAGCTGCGATTCGGGGAGACCGAAGGTACCGAGCTGCTCGTGCGGGTTCTGGGTGGCGACGACGAAGAAAGGCTCGGGCAGCGCGTAAGTGGTGCCATCGGCACTCACCTGCCGCTCCTCCATCGCTTCCAGCAGCGCGCTCTGCGTGCGGGGGCTCGCCCGGTTCACCTCGTCCGCGAGCAGCAGCTGCGTGAAGAGCGGTCCGCGCCGGAAATGGAACTGCTGGCTGGCGCGGTCGAACACCGAGACCCCGATGATGTCGGCCGGCAGCAGGTCGCTCGTGAACTGCACCCGCTGCCAGGAGAGACCGAGCACGTGGGCGAGCGCGTGGGCGAGGGTCGTCTTGCCGACGCCGGGCACGTCCTCGATCAGCAGGTGCCCGCGTGCCAGCAGGCACGCGAGGCAGAGGCGAATCTGCGCGGGCTTGCCGAGAATCACGGTCTCGAGCGTCGCGAGCACGCGCGCGAGAGCCGCGGCATCCGCATCCGCCGCGACCCCGGCGACCGGCTGCGGCGCGCTCATGGCTTCAGTCCGCGCACGCGCTCGAGCTGCGCGGCGAGCCCCGCGGCGCTCTGCTCGAGCTCCGCGGCGCGCTCGCGATCGGCCGCCACGACGTGTTCGGGCGCGTTGCGCACGAAGCTCTCGCTCGTGAGCCGCCCGCGGATCTTCTCGAGGTCCGCCTGCGCCTTCGCGAGCAGCCTCCCGAGGCGCTCCGCTTCGGCCTCGGGATCGATGAGTCCCGCCATCGGCACGAGAATGGTGAGCGTGCCGGCGAGCGCCATGGCGGACTGCGGCGCCGGATCTCCGGGCCCGAGCAGCGTGATGCCCGCCACCCCCGCCAGGCGCTCGAGCCAGGTGCGATGGCGCGCGAGATACGCCTCATCCTCGGCGCTCGCGTCCTTCAGCAGCACCGGGATGCGCTTCGCCGGACTGATGTTCATCTCGCCGCGGATCTGACGCACGCCGAGCACGACCCGCTGGATCCAGGCCGTCTCGCGCTCGGCAGCCTCGTCCAGCGCGAAGTCGGCCGCTCGCGGATAGGGCTGCAGCATCACCGTCTCGCCGGCGCGGCCTGCGAGCGGTGCGACGCGCAGCCAGATCTCCTCGGTGATGAAGGGCATGAGCGGATGCAACGCGCGCTGCAGCGCCTCGAGGACCTCGGCGAGCGTCCATTGCGCGGCGCGCCGCGCGCCGGGCGCGGCTTCGTCCTGCAGCACCGGCTTCGCGAGCTCGAGGTACCAGTCGCAGAAGTCGTACCAGGTGAATTCGTACAGCGCGCTCGCGGCGTAGTCGAAGCGGTATTCGGCGAACGCGCTCTCCACCGCGGCGAGCGTGCGGGAAAAGCGCGAGCGGATCCAGCGGTCCGCGACCGAGAGCCCGGGCTCGCGGGGCGCGGCGGCCTGCGGGTCCGGCAGCGGCACGGCGGCCGCACGGGCCGCGGCACCCTCGCCGAGCGCCAGCGTCACGAAGCGCGCCGCGTTCCACAGCTTGTTGCAGAAGTTACGGTAACCGCCGACGCGCGCGAGCTCGAAGCGGATCTCGCGGCTCGGGGCGGCGAGCGCCGCGAAGGTGAAGCGCAGTGCGTCCGTGCCGTGCGGCGCAATGCCCTGCGGATACTGCCGGCGCGTCGCCTTCTCGATGGCCGGCGCGAGCTGCGGCTGCATGAGTCCGCTCGTGCGCTTGGCGATGAGATCTTCCAGCGCGATGCCATCGACGATGTCGAGCGGATCGATGACGTTGCCGCGCGACTTGGACATCTTGTCGCCGTGCTCATCGAGGATGAGCCCGGTGATGTAGACATCGCGGAACGGCACCTCGCCCATGAACTTCAGCCCCATCATCATCATGCGGGCGACCCAGAAGAAGATGATGTCGAAGCCGGTGACGAGCACGCTCGTCGGGTAGAACTTCGCGAGCGCCGCCGTGGACTCCGGCCAGCCGAGCGTGGAGAAGGGCCAGAGCGCGGATGAGAACCAGGTATCGAGCACGTCCTCGTCCTGACGCAGCACCACATCGGCCGACAGCCCGTGCTGCGCGCGCACCTCGCCAACGTCGCGGCCGACGTAGACGTTGCCCTGCTCGTCGTACCAGGCGGGAATGCGATGACCCCACCACAGCTGGCGGCTGACGCACCAGTCGCGGATGTTGCGCATCCACTCGTAGTAAGTGCGTGCCCAGCTCTCGGGCACGAAGCGCGTGCGGCCCTCGCTCACCGCCGCGACCGCCGGCTGCGCGAGCGGCGCGATCTTCACGTACCACTGGTCGGTGAGGTACGGCTCGAGCACCGCGCCGCTGCGGTCGCCGCGCGGCACCGTGTACCGATGCTTCTCGATGCGCGCGACGAGAGAGGCGGCTTCGAGCTCGGCCACCACGCGCTTTCTGGCCTCGAAGCGGTCGAGGCCGCGAAAGCGCTCCGGCACGGTGTCGGCGAGCGTCGCCCGCGGGGTGAATATGTTGATGAGCGGCAGGTTGTGCCGCTGGCCGACCTCGTAGTCGTTGAAATCGTGGGCCGGGGTGATCTTCACGACCCCCGAGCCGAAGTCCGGATCCACGTACTCGTCCGCGATCACCGGGATGTCGCGCCCCGCGAGCGGCAGCCGCACGCGCTGGCCGATGAGCGCCTGGTAGCGCGGATCGTTCGGATGCACCGCGACGGCGGTGTCGCCCAGCATGGTCTCGGGCCGCGTCGTCGCCACCACCACGTGCCCCTCGCCGTGTGCGAGCGGATAGCGCAGGTGCCAGAGCTGCCCTTCCTCGTCGTGCGACTGCACCTCGAGGTCAGAGAGCGCCGTGAGCAGCACCGGGTCCCAGTTGACCAGGCGCTTGCCGCGATAGATGAGCCCTTCCGCGTGCAGCCGCACGAACACCTCGGTGACGGCCCGCGACATCTCCGGGTCCATGGTGAAGCGGTCGCGCGACCAGTCGACGGAATCGCCGAGGCGCCGCATCTGCGCGGCGATCGTGCCGCCGGACTGCTCCTTCCACGCCCACACCCGCTCGAGGAA
>Ga0306922_10006894_pt1 | contig 10909 bp, 7 predicted proteins | sample sta12Cox44000082_FD_203758 | JGI IMG/M metagenome (GOLD analysis project Ga0306922, IMG submission 203758) | Lab enrichment of tropical soil microbial communities from Luquillo Experimental Forest, Puerto Rico - statoxic.12C.oxic.44.000.082 (v2)... | ecosystem: Environmental > Terrestrial > Soil...
TCGTCGATGTCGCGCCGGGCGCATCGATGGAGAGCATCCGGGCAGAGATCAAGAACGAGATCATGGGATCGTGGGAGCTGTTCTCCTCGGGGGTGTTGCGTGAGGCCTATTCGACCGCAACGCCAAGCCGCGTTGTCTTCATTTTAGAGGCGGACGATATCGGGAGCGCGAGGGCGCATTTGCGTGAACACCTCTGGTCGCCGCTGGCCTGCTCAGTCTCGAACTCGTTGAGCTCCGACCATTCGTCAACTGGTCGATGTTGTTTTCCGGCGCCGGCAGATGAGGCTGTCGCCATATCGGTTGTTTCGCTGGTGCCAGTGACCGCTTTGTGGAAATCGCAGCTACCTTCGCAAGCGGCCGCTCCTGGCCCGACTCCGGAAGTTTCACGAACTGGCGAATCCTCCCCGAGCAGCCTTCCCGCGCTCCCAGCAGCGGACCTTCAATATTGAAAGAGCGGACATCGGCGGTGGAGCACTAACGAGGTCACCCTAGTGTTCGCCGGTCTATCGCGGTGATGTCCTGCCCCCGGGCAGCGCGCGCGGTTTGCCGCGACCAGTCACGCTGGCGCATGCTTGGCCTGGCTGTCTTGACTGCGCGTATGTCCACAGAAGAACACCGCACATCGCTGTCGACCGAGGTCTCACCCCACCAACCCCCCTCGGACGGTTCGGCGCAACCACGGGCAGCTACCACCGAGGAGCACCTCGCGACCGGTGAGCGGCTTTCCGGCCGCTACCGCATCGAGCGCCGCCTCGGTGAGGGCGGTATGGGGGTGGTGTATTTAGTCACCGATGAGCAGGTGATTGGGGAGACATTCGCGGTCAAGGTGTTGAAGGAAAGCCTTGATGCCAAGGCGCTGAGCCTCTTGCGCGAGGAGGCGCGTAAAACCCGAAAACTCAGTCACCCGAATATCGTCGATGTGCATTCGGTGAACGTAGATGGGGCCCGGCTCTACGTGCTGATGGAGTACCTGGAGGGCAAATCACTCGCTGCGCTGCTGGATGAGGAGTTCGGTCGCGGCATGCCCTTCAGCCACGCCTGGCCCATTATCAAGGATGTTGGAGCGGCGCTGGGTAACGCACACGACCACAGCGTGATCCACAGTGACCTGAAGCCCGCGAATGTGTTCGTGACGACCTCGGGGAGAACGAAGCTGCTCGACTTTGGGATTGCGCGCGTCTCGCGTGGCCCGCTGCTGCATGCGGGGTCGGGGCCGCTCGCGCTCACTCCTGCATACGCCAGCCGCGAAATGCTGCAGGGCAAGGAAGCGCACCGGCGCGACGACATCTACTCCTTTGCTTGCCTGATCTACGAGATGCTCACCGGGGAACGCCCGTTCGGGGAGTTCAACGCACTGGAGGCTCGAGAGGCAGGGAAACAGGTACCCGCCCTTACGGTGCTGTCGCGAAGCCAGAATGTCGCGCTCACCAAAGCGCTGGCCCTTGACCGAGAGCGCCGGACAGCCTCCGTGGAGATGCTCCTTGAGGGGCTCGCTGCCGACTCGGGGAGCAGCCCTCGTTGGGCTGCGCTCCTGGGAGGAGCGATCATCGCGGCTGCCATCGCCGCGTTGGGATTAACGTACTTCACCCTATGGCTTTCCAAGCACTCGGAAGTCGTTCAATCAATGGGCTTAGAAGCTCAACCGACACCGGCGCGTGTCGCTACCTTCAACCCCGCGGCGCACTCGATTGCCGTACTGCCGTTTGTGAACATGAGCGGCGATGCGAGCCAACAATACTTCTCGGACGGCCTCACCGAAGAACTACTGAACTCACTCTCGCGTATCAACGAGCTTCAGGTCGCGGCGCGCACGTCATCGTTCTCGTTTCAGGGCGAGCATCCTGATATTGCCACTGTGGCGCACAGGCTGAATGTCGCGTCAGTGCTGGAAGGGAGCGTACGACGTTCGGGGCACACAGTTCGCATCACCGCACAACTCGACAACGCCGTGACAGGCTTTCATATCTGGTCCCAGACGTATGATCGCGACTTGGGCGATGTGCTGCAGCTACAGACCGAGATCGCCACTGCAGTAGCTGAGGCGCTGAAGGTCAATCTGCTCAGCGACGTTGCTGCGAAAATCGAGCTGGGCGGGACGCGCAATCCGGCTGCGCTTGATGCCTACCTGAAAGCCACAAATACTCACTTCACGTGGCGCGACCCAAAGAGGGACGAACTCGCAGCGATCGCCGCCTACTCGGACGCGGTTCGCCTTGACCCCAACTATGCTCTGGCCTTCGCGGGCCGATCGCTCGCGTTCAGTGACTACGCGCAGTGGATCACGGGACATGCGCTGCGTGATGCGCTTGAGAACGCTCACACCGATGCGCGTCGAGCGATCACGCTTGCCCCAGAGCTCGCTGAGGGACATCTGGCTCTGGCTTCGCTTTCACAGCGCTCTCTCAACTTCGCGCAAGCGTCGACGGAGTTCGAACGTGCGCTAGAACTCGCCCCCGGTAACGCGCGAGTGTTGCGGAACTACGGGTGGTTTGCGGTCTGTATGGGTCGCACCGATCCGGGGATGGTGGCCGCTCGTCGCGCTGCAGTACTCGACCCACTCAATCCAAGCGGCCGCGAGCTGCTCGGCTATACGATGAGCAACGCTCGCCGCCCCGACGAGGCCTTGGCGGCGTTTCAGCAGCTCGTCGCTCTGCTTCCCGACTCCCCCGAGGGCTACGCGCTCCGAGGTATCGCCCACTTCGCGCTCGGGGATCTTCAGAGCGCGCGGTCGTCATGCGAAACGAAGCCGGATTTCGCGTTGAGCCAGCTATGCCTTGCCATGACATACGACAGGCTTGGACGACATGCGGACGCACGGGTGATACTAGCCAAGGCCCAAGCCGAGAATGGTGAGGCGCTGGCATACTCATACGTCTGGGTATACGCCCAGTGGGGGAGTGTCCCCAAAGCCCTCGACTGGCTCGAGACAGCCTACCGCGTGCGTGACTCGGATCTGGAGCAGTTGAAGACAGATCCATTGGTAGACCCATTGCGCCACGAACCGCGGTACCAGGCAATCGAGCGAGCCCTGCGGTTTCCGGACTGAATACAGCCAGGCCGCTCGCGAAGGGCGAGGTTAGATTGCAGTCATTGAGTGATATTCCTCTGACCGGTCCCTCCTGTGTGTAACGACACAAGTCACCCGCGAGGGTAACGCCTCGCGGGCGCAGGGGCCGGTCAGAGGAATATCACTGGCGGGCCGCGCAAGAGGCAGTGCCCGGTTCGACTCTGGGGTAAATGCAGTGATTTGAGATCCCGCAACGCTGGACTGCCTGAGGCCGAGGCGATCGTTGGGTCATTTGCCGTTAACGTGGACCGCGGTGCATGCTTGCCGCAGCGGCCTCGGGGGCACTGGACGCGATGAGCGCAAAACAAGAACCCGCACTTTCGCAAGCACCCATGCCCGCGGGGGCTGTATTCCTGAGCTACGCCTCAGAAGATGCGGAGGCCGCTGAGCGCATCGCAACTGCGCTCCGTGCTGCCGGCGTTGAGGTGTGGTTCGACAAGAGCGAACTACGGGGCGGGGACGTCTGGGACCGTCAGATCCGCCAACAGATACACGACTGTCGGTTGTTCATCGCGCTGATCTCCGCACATACCGAGGCGCGGGACGAGGGCTACTTCCGTCGCGAGTGGAGATTGGCCATCGAACGTGCCGGCGACATGGCCGAGCGGAAGGCGTTTATCGTTCCGATTGTCATCGACGGTACGAACGAACGGGGCGCCTCGGTGCCGGACAGGTTCCGCGACGTGCAGTGGACCCGGCTGCCCGAGGGTCAAACGCCGGCTGGGTTCGTGCAGCGCGTGCAGCACCTCCTGGCGCCCCCATCGACAGCCGGCCGTCCGGCGGTGACTGCAGCGACTTCCCCACCGGTAATCAGCGAGCCGCCCCGAGCATCCTGGCGGTCGAAGGCGGCCCTAGCGGGAGTCGTTGCCGTGCTCGCGGCCGCAGTCATCTATCTTCTTTTTACAAGGCCGTGGGTTTCGAAGCATCCCGTGGCTCATCAGTTGACGTCTACCGCTGCCGCACCGGCTGCCCCCGTCAACGCTGCCTCATTCGCTCCGCCGCCGCACTCCATCGCGGTGCTGCCGTTCGTAAACATGAGCCGGGATAAGGAGCAGGACTATTTCTCGGATGGGTTAACGGAAGAGATACTTAATTCCCTGGCTCGCATAAATGAGCTGCAAGTCTCAGCTCGCACTTCGTCCTTCTACTTTAAGGGCAAGGACGCCGACCTGCCTACGATGGCGCACAAGCTGAACGTCGGGTCGGTTCTCGAAGGAAGCGTACGGCGCTCGGGTCACACAATCCGCATCACCGCACAACTCAACAACGCTGTCACGGGATTTCACCTCTGGTCGCAGACCTATGATCGCGATTTAGGCGATGTGCTGAAGCTTCAGACCGACATCGCCACTGCGGTAGCCAACGCCCTCAGAGTCACGCTGCTAGCGGACATCGGCGAGAAGATCGAGCTAGGTGGCACGCGCACTCCGGGAGCATTCGACGCCTATGTACGCGCGCGAAAGGCAGACTGGCAAAATGGGCAGGACGCACAACGTAAGATCGCTGCCTACAGCGAGGCCATCCGCCTGGACCCCCACTACGCGCTTGCGTACGCAGGCCGCTCATTCGCATTTGATGGCGATGCCGTAGATTTCGCCTCCGGTTCGGCAATCGACGCCGACCACGCCAAAGCTCTAGGCGATGCCCGACAGGCTCTAGCACTGGCCCCCGAGCTACCCGAAGGGCACGAAGCGCTCGCCTATTACTTTGCCGGTACTCTGCAGATCACGCAGGCGAGGGATGAATTCGCACGCGCAGTGTCTTCGGCGCCCGGATACGCAGCGGTTCTGCGCAGTGCAGGACATTTCTCGGTATCGCTCGGCCGGACCGCTGAGGGACTTGCGATGATCGAGCGAGCCGTAGCACGCGATCCCATCAGCGCTGACTCCTATGATCACTATGGCGACGCACTGTATCTTGCCCGGCGATATCGGGACGCCGTTACCGTGCTGCAGCGCGCTGTCGCTCTGGACGGCGCTCGATCCGCCATCAACACAGAACTCGGGCTTGCGCATTACGCCCTTGGTGACTATCGGACTGCAGCCACTCTCTGCGAAGTAAGGTCGGACTACTGGATCGGGCAGTTATGTCTCGCGATCACTTACGAAAAACTCGGGAGGCGGGCGGACGCAGCTGCGATGCGTGGAAAATTGCAGGCAGCGTTCGGCGACGCGTCGGCCAATGAGTACGCCTTGATCGACGCCCAGTGGGGGGATAAGCAATCGGCCCTCCGTTGGCTCGAAAAGGCGTTTCGGCTGCGCGATGCCGGCCTGGCCCGCCTCAAGACCGAGCCGCTCCTCGATCCGCTGCGCGACGAGCCGCGCTTCCAAGCGATCGAGCGGGAATTGAAGTTCCCCGACTGAGCAGCAACCCCTGGGCGCGTAAAATAGTGCCGTCACGTCGAGACATGGAGGATCGCACATGCAAATCCCTCCCCCCGAGCAACTCTGGATGCTGGCGACAGGCTATTTCTTACCTCGCTGTCTTCACATCGTGGCGGAGTTGGGCGTTGCTGACCAGGTGGGCGAAGAGCCTGTGACGGCCGACCAGATCGCAGCTTGTAGCGGAGCGGATGCCTCCACCTTAGAGCGGATGCTGCGCCTCCTTGCTGTCGCTGGCGTCTTCGAAGCCCACGGAAACGCTTGGGCACACACGGAGCTGTCCGCATTGTTGCGCAGTGACCATCCGCAAACCATGCGGCCCTTCGTAATGATGATCGGTAGCGCCTTGAATTGGGCGGCTGCGGGAGAACTGGGCTATGCGGCACGAACCGGCCATCCAGCTATCGACAAGATTGCCCCGGAGGGTCTTTGGGGGTATTACCGCCAGCATGCCGAGGAGGCTCGCATCTTCGATGCAGCCATGACCGCGAAATCGAGCGCAGAGATCGCAGCGCTCATTCCCGCATTCGACTTCACGCCATACGGCACGATCGCTGATATCGGGGGTGGCCGGGGTCACATCCTTGCAGCGGTTCTCGCGGCTGCCCCGAAGGCAAAGGGAATCCTCTTTGACCTTCCGCAAGTCATATCCAGCGTAGAGCCCTCGGACCGGGTCGAGTTGCGCGCCGGTGATTTCTTCCGCGACACCCTACCGAGTGCAGATGCGTATCTGCTTGGAAACGTTCTACATGATTGGGGGCACCCTGAGGCGATCGCTGTCTTGCGATCTATCCGAGCGGCGGCGCACGCACGCTCCGAACTGTTGGTGCTGGAATGCATTTTGCCGGAAGGCACAGGCCCACACCTCGCCAAGGTGCTGGACATCATCATGCTGAGTGCGACCGGAGGGCGCGAACGTACGCAGAGAGATTACGAAGCCTTGCTTGCATCGGGCGGCTTCCGGTTGCAGCGCGTCGTTCCTACCGCCAGCCCCGTCTCTGTCCTCGTCGCCAATCCGGTCTAGACAAGCCGCCGCAAGAGGGTCGCGGCCGTCGCTCCCCAGTGCACCACGTTCTCAGTTTATGCAGCCGACTGTCTGCTGTCGGCGGAGTTGTAGACTACGGCTGACAGGCAGGTTTTGGCCCGTTCAGCGACCATGAACACGCACATCGTGAGTGACAGGCGCAACTCGACCCTCCAGAGAATTCCCCCAGTCGCTCGTTAGCAGACGGTCAAGACAGATGAAGCCGACATCCACGCTGAAGGCTCGTCCGGACGGGGTACTAGGCCGAATTCACCTCCGTGATCGGCATTGACGTTCGGACGTCACAGCGCAGAGGAGAATGTTGGGGGGTTGCCTGGTGCGCACTCCTCGGGCTGACCTCCGCGCCTAGAATTGATGCTCAACAAACAACCCGGGTTGCGGGACCGTCGAGGCCGCGGCAGCTGCCAAGGAAAACCGTTCGGAGCCTCGGGCTTTCCTCATAGAGCCCGGAGCTTCGTCAATTTTCGAACCACCCCGGGTGCTGAGAATCCCCATATACCTTTACAGGAGAGGCCTGAGAGGCTACGCATTGCCACTTCCCGTCGGGCATCCTTACCCACGTGTCGGTCCAGCGCTCATGTTCTTCGAAGGGCTTTTCCCCCTCCGTGCCCGTGCCCTTGAACCTGCCGGTCGCGATGGCTGTATCCGCGAATACCGTTACATGCATGTTCTCGTACTCGGCGCTGGCGTATCTGCGTGCTTTCGCATCGGCCAATGTCTGCGATTTGTCGGTGACTTCCCCATCAGTTCCCGTGCTGACGAACTTGTCGGCCAGCAGCGGCGCAAGCAGATCTGGGTTGTTTGTCTTCTGTGACTGCAGCCACTGATTTTCCAGCGCCGCGACCGCCTTCTCCGTCTCCCCGGTGACCTGCTGAGCTTGTGCCCAAGCGGCACTCGCGACCGCAAGGACTCCGAATAAATACCCCGTCAAGATGTTCTTCATTTGTGGCTCCTCGTCGAGTGGTTATGCAGACGCATAACGGCCAACGTCGGGCCGATGGAATCGAGGATTAGACTCTCAAGTCGGGGTGATGTCCAACCGCGGGAGTTGAAAAACCTCGATCGGGCAGAGGGACCGCACAGCCGTTGAGCGACCGAGTGATCAGCCGCTCACCGGTTTTCGAGTCTACACTTCGGTCTGCTCAGCCGTTTCCAGGCTTGCGCCTGCCCGCGCTCGATTCGTTGGTGCGGAAGTGTCCGCTCCAATGACCGCTGCGGGGACAATCAATCGGAGCCGCCAAACGGCAGCTTTTGGCCCGTCACCGACCTCTGAAGTGCAGGGCGACCGCAGAGCCCGCTTCTCGGAAGCGAGCAAGACTGCTACTGGCGCTTGGTCCATGCGTCGGCGACATCTTGCGGCAGCGAGTTGACGTGGCTGACGAAACCAGCAACCTTCCAGATTTGGTCTTCGGTCATCAGTTGGCTCCAGGCTCCCATACCAGTGTTTCTGATGCCGTTCTTAACGATCCAGTAGATCTGCCATTCCGGTCTCTTAGGCGGTTCGGTCGCGAACTGGGGAGCCCGCGGGAAGAAAGAAGTGGTCCCCCATAGGCTTGGGCGCGCACCGTCTCCGTGACAGCCCGCACAGTCGTCACGAAACAGTCTCATTCCTTCCATCAGGTTATCGGCAGATGGTGGAAACGGATTAGCAAGGCGTAGAGCTTCTCGCCCCACCGCTCGGTTGAGCAGTGATTTCATCACCGTTAACTCACCCGCGCCTGGCGTGCGCGTGGCCTCGACGCGCCAAGGCCAGAGCCCAACGGCCAGTACAAACACGACCGCTGCTGAAACCGCTCCGCTCACCGCACCTGCGAGGAAGTGGCGCATGTCAGCCTCCAAAGGGCCTGCGGAACATATAATCGTGGATATCGCAGAACGAATGCAGAGCGCAAGGAGCCGCGCTTCCAGGCCGATGACTCTCCTGAAGTGGAATTCAGTTCTTGTCGCTCGGCTGCGGGAAACCGAAGCGGCCGACTAAGGCGCGAAAGCGGGGTGAGGAACGAATGGAGTCCAATTCGGGGGCGGTGCGGATGAATAGTGCTGCCACGCTGTGTTCGTCGTATGCGCGCTCAAGGCAGGTCATGGCATGAGGTTCGTCGCTGAGCAGGGCGTACTCATGCGCTTCGCAGATGTGGCCTTGTTCCTCGAGCTGAGTAACCTTCAACAAATAGCCCCTCCAGCCCGCAGTTTTGTAGGCCTCGTCGAGCCGAGTGACGAGCGCGGCGACGTTCGGATCCTGGTCGAGTCTTAGCATCTGCTGGCGCGCGGCGAACGCCTCGGCAAACATTCTCTTTTGCTCGTAAACGCAAGCGATCTCCCAATAGAGCCTCTGCCCTCGGTCCGGAAACATCTCCAGAGTCCGCCGCAGCTGACGCAGCGCGTCGTCGTAGCGACGGGCATGGTAAAGCGCTTGTCCCAGCCACTCATTAGCATAGAAGTCGAAAGGGTCAAGATCACGGGCCCGCTCGCTTCGTCGAGTCGCTCCATGATCACTAAGTAGTACGAATACCCGTGATGCGCGCGGGCGAGGTTCGGATTCAGGGCAATGGCTTGTTTGAACTCTGCTTCCGCACCTGACCAGTCCCAATCGTTAAAGAGCTTGATGAACGCCAGAGACGAGTGGGGCTCGGCGAGCGAAGGGTCGAGTGCGAGAGCCTTCACGGCAGCTTCGTTGACATTCGGAGAAGCTTCTTCGAGAGAAAGACCGCCGCTAGTGGTCGAGAACAGCGTCGCCCAATGCGACAGGACGAGGAAGGCGTCCGCGACGCCGGCATAGGCAGGCGCGTAGTTTGGATCTTTGGCGATCGCTTTCCTGTAGTACTCGAGAGCTTTCCAACCCCCTTCCGAGGTCTCCTTATAAGCCCAGTAGCGGCCCCTCAGGTAGGCGTCGTGGGCTTCGGGATCGACAGAGTGAGCCTGAATCAGCAGACCGCGGTCCGTGGGAGTCAGCTTGACGCGGACTTGCTCGGCGATGTCCTCGGCGATTTCATCCTGCAAGACAAGGACGTCCTTCAAGTCGCGTTCGTAGCTCCTGGCCCACAAATGCTGGTCGCTGCTGGCCTGGATCAGTTGCGCTGTAATACGCACACGCTTTTCACCGCGGACGACCGTTCCCTCCACGACGGCATCCACCTTCAAATCGCGGCCAATCTGCGGCAGGGTCTCCTTGGAACCCTTGAACTGCATCGCCGAGGTGCGCGAGATGACACGCAGGGAATCGACCTGGGCGAGGTTGGTGATCAATGCGTCGGTCATCCCCTCGGCGAAGTACTCCTGCTCTTTGTCACCCGAGAGGTTCTCGAGCGGCAGCACCGCCAGCGAGTGGATCGCCACCGGAGCGCTTCCCGAGTTCATGCGCTGAGCCGGCATGCTCACTCCCCGGTAATGAATCGCGGCCCAGGATGCCGCGAGCAGCACCCCGATGGTCAGTATTCCGCCGATCGAGCCGAGCGGAACCCTTCGGGCAGGGCGAGGAGGAGCGGGGAGTGTGGCGGAGGAGGGGCCTACAGTGGCTGCCCCCGTGGCGCCAATTCCAGCCTGCACGCTCGGGCTCTCTTCTTCCTTTGTCTCCTTGAGCGAAGGCGGCACGATAGATTCGGGTCTACCCTGTCTTTCCGTCTGCGGACGCACCTCGGCGACCATGCGGTAGCCGCGGCCCCGCACCCCTTCGATGTAGCGTGGTGCCTGCGGGTCGTCGCCAAGAGCGCTGCGCAGCAGCTTCACGCGCTGCACGATCGTCTCGGGCGTGATCACAAGGCCCGGCCATACGCGCTCGCTCAGCTGTTCGAAGCTGACGAGGTTCGGCGCGGCGCGCACGAGCGTGACGAGCAAATCAAAAGACAGGGCCTGCAGCCGGATGACCGTGCCCGCGCGCCTCACCCGTCGCGGTGCAAGGTCGATAATCAGATCATCGACCTGAAACCCTGCCGAATCGGGGGTGAGGTCCCGTGTATTTGTAGTCCACGCCTGGGGCACCATGGTGGAGCGGGGCCATCTCCTGCCGCAGCGATGAGCTGATGTTACGCCGCAACGAGCTCCCGCGCCCTTCCCGTCATCGCAGCACCCGCCCGGGTCATCGCCCGGGCGGGTGCGCGATCAACTCGCGCTCACTTGTTCAGCGCCGTCACAGCCGGGGAGCTGTGACCGGAGTGCAACTCAGTGAGCAGCGGGCGGTTTACGTTGGCGACGGCAGCGTTGACCGTGGGGAGGACGCAGTACTGCCAGATGATCTGCGCTCTGGGGGACGTAGGTTCGTACTGGCAGACGTTGCGGGCCGCCGCCTGGATGCGACGATAGAGCTTGGCCGCGCCGGACGGGGTGTTCAGGTCGAGGTCGCGGAAGCTGACCTCGACGCTGCGCTCCGCCGGCGGACCTGCCCACGCTATCGTGGTGCCGAGGAGACAGACCGCGAAAAGC
>Ga0306922_10006895_pt1 | contig 10908 bp, 6 predicted proteins | sample sta12Cox44000082_FD_203758 | JGI IMG/M metagenome (GOLD analysis project Ga0306922, IMG submission 203758) | Lab enrichment of tropical soil microbial communities from Luquillo Experimental Forest, Puerto Rico - statoxic.12C.oxic.44.000.082 (v2)... | ecosystem: Environmental > Terrestrial > Soil...
TGAAGCCATGGGTACGCATGTGTTCGAGCACGTAACGGTCGCCGACCGGCGTGCGTGCGAGCGAAATTTCCAGCTTGCCGAGGTAGCGCTCGAGGCCGAGATTGGACATGACGGTCGCGACGACCCCGGCCTTGGCGAGGCGGCCATCTGCTTTCCAGCTCTCCGCGATCACCGCCAGCAGCTGGTCGCCGTCGACGATGTGCCCGTGTTCGTCGGCGATGAGCACGCGGTCGCCATCGCCGTCGAGTGCGATGCCGATATCGGCGCGCATTTCCTTCACCTTGCGGCAAAGCGGCGCGGGCTCGGTCGAGCCGCATTCGCGATTGATGTTGAAGCCGTCGGGCTCGACCCCCAGCGAGATCACCTCGGCGCCCAGCTCCCACAACGCCTGCGGCGCGACCTTGTAGGCTGCGCCGTTGGCGCAATCGACCACCACGCGCAAGCCGTCGAGCGACAGATTGCGCGGCAGCGTTCGCTTGGCGAATTCGACGTAACGGCCCTGCCCGTCGTCGATGCGCCTGGCGCGACCGAGGTCAGCGCTCTTCGCGAGCATTTTGACGAGCTCGGAATCGACCAGATCTTCGATCTTAAGTTCGACCTCGTCGGACAGCTTGAACCCGTCGGGTCCGAACAGCTTGATACCGTTGTCATCGTAAGGGTTGTGCGAGGCAGAGATCATCACGCCGAGATCGGCGCGCATGGAGCGCGTGAGCATGGCCACGGCGGGTGTCGGCATCGGGCCGGTCTGGAACACATCCATCCCGACCGAAGTGAAACCGGCGACCAGTGCGGTCTCGATCATGTAACCGGACAGGCGAGTATCCTTGCCGATCAGCACGCGGTGACGGTAGTCGCCGCGGCGAAAAATCAGTCCCGCCGCCTGTCCAACTTTGAGCGCCAGTTCCGGCGTGATCGTGCCGTTCGCCCGGCCACGGATACCGTCGGTACCGAAATATTTTCGAGCCATGCTTCCCCAAGCCCGCGCCGCGCCGCGTTTACAACGGATGATAGGTTAATTGCCTCAAATCTCCAAAAAAAACGAGGCGTTTCTGCGGATATGGATAAAGGGTGGGCGTGCCGAGATTGCGGCGCCCCTAAGCGACTGGATTTATTGTTTTCTCTTTCTATTACGGCGTGACGGCGCCGGCTGGGTGAATTTGACCGGATCGGAGGCGGGAAAGCTGTCCTCGAGACCCTGTTCGAGCGAGTGTTCGAGCTTGCGTTTACGCGCCTCTTCGCGTTCGCCCTTGCTATTGTCGTCGAGCTCGTCCTCGACGGTCTGTTTCGGAAGTGCCATGCCTGTTTCTCCTTGCAAAGCACACGGGTTGCTCTTCGTGTGAATAACGCGCTGGGCATTGCGGGCGTTCCGCATCAGGGATCAGCGACTCGGTGATCGGTCATCAGGATCGGGGCGCTCTTTCCGGATTCCTGATCACTTGGCGGGATCATGCTACAAGCAAGGCATGCGACCCATGACCTGCATCGAGGATCTGCGGCAGGCGGCGCGCCGCAAGGTGCCGCGCGCCTTCTTCGACTATGCCGAGGCGGGCTCCTATTCGCAGGAGACACTGCGCGCGAACCGCGAAGATCTCGCGCGCATCAAGCTGCGCCAGCGCGTGCTGGTCGATGTCTCGCAACGCGATCTTGCCACCACCATTCTCGGCGAGCGGATCTCGCTGCCGCTGGCGCTCGCGCCGATCGGGCTCTGCGGCATGCAATACGGCGACGGCGAAATTCTCGCCTGCCGGGCGGCGCAGGCGGCCGGCATTCCGTTCACGCTCTCGACGATGTCGATCTGCTCGATCGAGGACGTGGCGCAAGCGGTCGACAAACCGTTCTGGTTTCAGCTCTACATGATGAAGGACCGCGGCTTCATGCGCGCGCTGATCGAGCGCGCGGCGGCGGCGAAATGCAGCGCGCTGGTGCTCACGGTGGACCTGCAGGTGCTGGGACAGCGCCATTGCGACGTGCGCAACGGCATGACCGTGCCGCCGCAGATCAAATTCGCCAATGTGATCGACATGGCAACCAAGCCGGCTTGGGTACTTTCGGTGCTGCGCGGCAAGCGCAAGACTTTCGGCAATCTCGCCGGCCACGTGCGCGGCATGGAAAACGTCAATTCGCTGGCGCAATGGACGGCCAGCCAATTCGACCCGGCATTGAACTGGAAGGACGTCGAGTGGATACGCAGCTTGTGGCCGGGCAAGCTCATTCTCAAAGGCATTCTCGACGTGGAGGATGCCCGAACTGCCGCCAAGACCGGAGCCGGCGCGCTCGTGGTCTCCAATCACGGCGGGCGTCAGCTCGACGGCGCGCCCTCCTCGATCTCGGCGCTGCCGAAGGTGGTGGATGCGGTTGGCGACGTGATCGAGGTGATATTCGACGGCGGCATCCGCTCCGGCCAAGACATGGTGCGCGCGCTCGCCTGCGGGGCACGCGCCTGCATGGTGGGCCGCTCCTACATCTATGGCCTCGGCGCGGGCGGCGAGGCGGGCGTGGCCGCCGCCATCGACATTCTCGCGCGCGAACTCGATGTCACCATGGCGCTGTGCGGGGTGAAGAGCGTGCGCGACATCAACCGCGCAGTGATTGCGCAGCCGTGAGCATCGGGAGCAAAGCTCGGCCGATGCGGCATTCCGGACCGACACGAGACGCCATGGGGCGGTCCGAAGGAGTGATGATTTCTCAATAGGTTACAGCAGCGCTTGACGCCACCGGCCGACTTGGGAATCAATAGAACAAATCATGAACACACTCGTGGCTGGCGATGGCCGCAACGGTTCGATTGAACTCTTCTCCTGCCGGGGAAGCCCGGGTCGATCAACTGCGCCGGCAACTCCGCGTCCTCGAAAGGGCAACCGGCCTTGCGGATGAATGCGGCGCGCCGGTTGCGCTCGGCATCCCGGCGATCGATGGCGCGCTCGATGGAGGACTCGGCGGGGGCACGCTGCACGAGATTGCCGCCGCGCGGGAAGCTGAAATCAGCGCCGCCAGCGGCTTCGCGTTGGCGCTCGCAGCGCGAGCAGCGTCGGCGCACGACACCGCCGCGATCGGCGCGTCATGTGACGCAAGTCACGACGACCGAACGGTCTCGGGACGAACCGTGCTCTGGATCGCCGAGGACCTCGCGCTTGCCGAAAATGGCGCATCCTATGGTCCCGGTCTTGATGCCATCGGGATTGCTCCGGAGCGGCTGATCACGGTTGCCGCGCCCTGCGTGCGTGACGTGCTGTGGGCGATGGAGGAAGCGCTGCGCTGCCGCGCCGTCGGCATGGTCATCGGGGAAATGCGACCGCGCGGCATCGATCACGTGGCGACGCGACGGCTCGCGCTCGCGGCGGCCGCCGGCAATGCGGTCGGTCTTCTTCTTTACACCACGCCGGACGATGCGCCCTCCAGCGCGGCGACGCGCTGGATCGTCGGCGCGGCACCGTCTCTCGATGCTGCGCGCGGGCACGGCATTGGCCCGCCGCGCCTCGTCGCGCATCTCGTGCGCAACCGTCGTGGTCCTCTCGGAACATGGATCGTGGAGTGGAACAGTGTGGAGCAGCGTTTCGAGCTCGCAACGCATTCTGAGCCTGTGGCTGGAGCGGCTTTCGACCGACCGCATCGCACGGCAGTGGCGTGAGGCGCCCTCCCCTCTCGTCGTTTTCGGCAAGCGCGGTAACCTCGATCTTGTGCTCGCGCTCGATGCCGCAGCGGAGCGGCTCGGACTCGCGGTCGGCCTCGCGCTGGCGCAGGCGCGCGCCATGCATCCAACGCTCACGGCCGTGCCGGAAGACCGGGCAGCCGATGCCCGTCTCCTCGACGCCATTGCCGACGCCTGCCAGCGCTACACGCCGCTCGTCGCGGTCGATCCCCCCGACGGCATCTTGCTCGACATCGGCGGCTGCGCGCATCTTTTCGGCGGCGAGAAGAAGCTGCGCGAGGATGTCATCGCGCGGATGACGCGTTTGGGTTTTTCCGCGCGCGCTGCCATTGCCGCCAGCATCGGCGCAGCCTCCGCGACGGCGCGCTTTGGTGATGCGCCGATAATGGAGGATGCTACTCGCGACGCGCGCGAACGGCTTGCGCTGTTGCCGCTTGCAGCGCTGCGCCTGCCGGACGAGATCGTCGCCGCGCTGGCGAGGGTCGGCCTGAAACGCATCGGCGACATCCTCGATCTGCCGCGCGCGCCACTCGCCGCCCGCTTCGGTGCCGATCTCTTGCGGCAACTCGATCGTGCGCTCGGCCGCGAAGACGAGCCGCTGACCCCGCGCCTGCCGGTCGCACCCTATGTCGCGGAGAAGAGCTTTCACGAGCCGATCGCGCGCGAGGAGGACGTGCTCGCGAGCGTCGAGCAGCTTGCCGCGCGACTCAAGACGACATTGACAGCGCGCGGCGACGGCGCGCGGCGTCTTGAGCTTGCCCTCTTCCGCACCGATGGCGCGGTCAAGCACATCGCCGCCGGCACCTCCCGCCCCTTGCGCGACCCGCAGGCAATCCGCGCGCTGTTCGTCGAGCGCCTGGCCGCGCTCGGCGACGAGATCGATCCGGGCTTCGGCTTCGACCTGGCGCGGCTCTCGGTGCTGACCGCCGAGCCCTGTCCGGAGGAGCAAATCGGCCTCGGCACGCGCGCAGATCAGGTCGAGCTCGACCGCCTGGTCGATCGCCTGAGCGCGCGGCTCGGACGCCGGCGCGTTTCGCGGCTGGTCGCCTGCGACAGTCACATTCCGGAGCTTGCTGCCGCGTCCGTTCCGGCGCAGGCCATGGCGCGAGCCGAATTCGGCTGGGACGCGTTCCGCCGCTTTCGCACCGCGGTCGGATTGAGCCCACGACCGCTGCGTTTGCTCGCCAAGCCGGAGCCCATCGCGGATGTCTTTGCCCTCGTGCCCGACGGCCCGCCGGCGCGCTTCCGCTGGCGCCGCGCCCTACACGAGGTGGTTCGCGCCGAAGGACCCGAACGCATCGAAGGCGCCTGGTGGAGCGAAGAGGGCGGCCCGGCGCGCGACTATTTCCACGTCGAAGACAAGGCGGGACTGCGCTTCTGGCTGTTTCGCGCCGGACTCTATCGCGACATCGCGTCGTCGCCGCCGCGCTGGTTTGTGCATGGGATGTATGCGTGATGCCGCACTATTTCGAATTCGCCGTCGCCTCCAATTTCTCGTTCTTGCGCGGGGCTTCGCATGCGGAGGAGCTGATGCTGCAGGCCGCGCATATCGGACTCGACGGTCTCGGGCTCTGCGACCGCAATTCGCTCGCAGGTGTAGTGCGCGCCCATCTCATCAAACGCGAGCAGAAGTTGGCGCTGGCCTATCACCCCGGCGTGCATCTCGTTTTCGCCGACGGCACGCCGGACATTCTCGCCTATCCGCGCGATCGCGCCGCGTGGGGGAGGCTCTGCCGTCTGCTCACGCGCGGCAACCTGCGCGCGGAGAAAGGCGAATGCATTCTTTATCGCGATGATTTGCTCGAACACATCGATGGCCTCGAGCTCATTGTGATGGAGACCTCGACGTGGGAGCATCCGTCGCCTCCTGTCTTGCGCAAGCCGCCGTCAGCAGCCTTCTCCGCCCCCCTTCTCGCCTCGACGCATGGCGGGCCTGGTCGAAGGTCGCAGGGCGGCATTCGACTCGTCGCGAATTCCGAGAAGAAAACCGGCGCAAACGATCTTCTCGCTCTCTTGCGCGAAGCGGCCGCCGGCCGCGTGCGGCTCGCCGCCGCCATGCTCTATCGCGGCCATGACCGTGCGCGGCTCGCCCGGCGCGCCGCGATGGCGCGCCAAGCCGGCGTGCCGCTCATCGCCGTCAACGACGTGCTCTACCATCACCCCAACCGGCGCGAATTGCAGGACGTTCTCACCTGCATCCGCGAGCACCTGACGATCGACACGGCGGGACGCCGCCTCGCCGCCAATGCCGAGCGCTATCTCAAGCCGCCCATCGAGATGGCGCGGCTCTTCCGCGATACGCCGGAAGCGATTGAAGAAACAGCGGCGCTCGATGCTGCGCTGACCTTCTCGCTGGATGAACTGCGTTACGAATATCCCGAGGAGATGCGCGCGGGTTTCGCAACGCCCCAGGACGCGCTCGTGCATCTCGCTTGGGAGGGCGCGGCCGCGCGTTATCCCGACGCCATCCCGGACACTGTCCGCCACTCGCTCGATCATGAATTGGCACTGATCGCCAAGCTCAACTACGCGCCTTATTTTCTCACCGTCCATTACATCGTCGAATACGCGCGCAGCCAAAATATCCTGTGTCAGGGCCGCGGTTCGGCGGCGAATTCGGCGGTCTGCTACTGCTTGCGCATCACCGACGTCGATCCGCGCGATGGCCGCCTCCTGTTCGAGCGGTTTATCTCCTCGGATCGCGGCGAGCCCCCCGACATCGACGTCGATTTCGAGCACGAGCGGCGCGAGGAGGTGATCCAGCACATTTACGAGCACTACGGGCGCGAGCATACCGGTATTGCCGCGACCGTGATCTCCTATCGCGGCCGTTCCGCCATCCGCGAGGTCGGCAAGGTCTTCGGGCTGTCGGAAGACACGATCGGCGCGCTTTCTTCCTCGATCTGGGGCATGGGCGGCGGCGGGGTGCGCACCGACGCGCTCGTGCGCGCCGGCATCGATCTCAACAGCCCGCGCATGCAGAAAATGCGTGCGCTCGCCGTCGAGATCCAATCCTTCCCGCGCCATCTTTCCCAGCATGTCGGCGGTTTCGTCATCACCCGCAGCCGACTCGACGAAGTGGTGCCGATCGGCAACGGCGCAATGGTGGACCGCACCTTCGTCGAATGGGACAAGGACGATTTGGATGCGCTCGGCATCCTCAAAGTCGATGTGCTCGGGCTGGGCATGCTCACATGCTTGCGCAAGGCATTCGAACTCACCGAGAAGCATTATGACCTTTCGTTCCGTTCATTGCGCGAAGAGCACAAGAACGGGCAAGGTTTCTTCACGCTCGCTTCAATTCCGAAAGAAGACCCCGCCGTTTATCGCATGTTGCAGCGCGCGGACTCGCTCGGGGTATTTCAGGTCGAAAGCCGCGCGCAGATGTCGATGTTGCCGCGTCTCAGGCCAAACGAATTTTACGATCTCGTCATCGAAGTCGCGATCGTGCGGCCGGGCCCGATCCAGGGCGACATGGTGCATCCCTATCTGCGCCGCCGGCAGGGACTCGAGCAGGTATCTTACCCTTCGGAAGAGCTTAAAGCCGTCCTCGACAAGACCCTCGGCGTCCCCTTGTTCCAGGAACAAGCGATGAAGATCGCCATCGTCGCCGGCGGCTTCACGCCGGGAGAAGCCGACAAGCTGCGCCGCGCGATGGCGACTTTCAAGCGCACCGGCACCATCGGCATGTTCAAGACCAAAATGATCGAAGGCATGGTGGCGAAAAACTATCCGCGCGACTTCGCAGAGCGCTGCTTCAGCCAGATCGAAGGGTTCGGCGAATACGGCTTCCCGGAAAGTCATGCGGCGAGCTTCGCATTGCTCGTCTACGCTTCCGCCTGGCTCAAGTGCCGCTATCCGGACGTGTTCGCGGCAGGGCTGCTCAATTCGCAGCCCATGGGCTTTTATGCGCCGGCGCAGATCGTGCGCGACCTGCGCGAGCATGGCGTCGAAGTGCGCCCCGTCGACATCAACCATTCCCACTGGGACGCCACCCTCGAGCCTGGCCCGCATGCGGCGACGCGCGTGCACGCGCTCCACCGCGACATGGCGGGCGACATCCGCGCCATCCACGCGCTGCGATTGGGTTTGCGCAAGATCAAAGGATTGTCGGAAGAACACGGCAGACGCATCGTGCAAAACCGCGGAGCGGGCTACGCCTCAATCCGCGCTCTCTGGCTACGCACCGCACTGCCGTCCCACGTCATTGCACGACTCGCCGATGCCGATGCCTTCGCCTCGCTCGGTCTCAACCGGCGGCAGGCCTTGTGGGCGGCCAAGGCGCTCGGCCGCGTCGGCGACAAGCACGATGATCTGCCGTTGTTTCGTGTGGCAGCTGCTCCGCCGCAAGCGCCTGCGCAAATTTCGGTCCCGTGCGAACCCGCCGTGCGACTGCCACCCATGCCGCTAGGTGAAGAGGTGGTGAATGACTATCGTTTTCTCGAACTGTCGCTGCGCCCGCATCCGGCGGGCTTCCTGCGCCCAGACCTCGCCGAGCGTGGCATCATCCGTAACGAGGAGCTGCGCGAATTGCCGTCGGGGACGCGCGTCAGCGTCTCCGGCCTGATCACCATTCGCCAGCAGCCGGGTTCGGCCAATGGCGTCATCTTCATGACCATCGAGGATGAGACCGCGGTCGCCAATCTCGTCGTTTGGCCAAAGACGTTCGAGCGCTTCCGTCCCATCATCATGGGCGCGCGCTATATCGCCGCAAGCGGAGAGCTGCAGAAGGAATCCGACGTCATCCACGTGGTCGCGGCCAGGCTCGACGATCTCACGACGCTGCTGGCGCGCTTGACCGAGGATGCGCCCCCGATCGAGGCGCTCGCCCGCGCCGACGCGGTCAAACGCCCGCACGACGAAAATGTCGACAGCCGCGCCCGCGGCCGGCGCAATCCGCCGCTCATCGCCGCACCGGCGCAGCTCCCGGATTTGCTGGCGAGCGACCTCGACGTTCCCGCACGCGGGTCGGCGCATGCCCCCGCGCGCCGCGGCGGTACGCAAATCAGGCGCCGATAGCGTTACGGCACGATGCCGTCGCGGCCGACATTCACCCGCGCGGCTTCGAAGGTCCCGTCCGGCTTCTTGGTCGCTGCGACGATATTGATATTGGCGCCCGGCTTGAGTTCGTCCTTGCTGCCGACAACGTAGGCACGGATCACGGCATCGGGGCCGACGATGATCTTCTTCTCCCCATCCTTGTACTTGACCGTGATCACCTGGCCGTCCACGCCCGCCACCGTCGTATCCACGGTGCCGTTGGTCATCGTGCTGTTCGGCCGGTCCCAAGGCCGGTGGCCTTCGCCGGTGCCGCGCTGCACCTCGGCGAAAATCATGATCTGAATGGCGCGCTGGCTGCCGTCGGCCTGCGGCGTTGCGCCGACACCGATGAAGGCGTTTGGCTTGACGTCGGCCAGGGTCGCCTTGACCACCCCGTAGACAGCGGCGTTGTCCGTGAGCTTCACCTTCACGTCGCCGGCTCCGCCCGCCTTAACGGTGAGCATCGAGCCGTCCACGGCCTCGATCGGTCCGCGGACGCGGACCGTTTGCGGCTGTTGCGCCAATGCTGACGCGGTCGCCAGCCCCGCGAGCACAGCCGCCGACGCCAGCAGGCGCAGTGTCATTCTATGCACGTGTTCCTCCGACAGTGGCTGCGTGCCGCCGGCGAAAAGCGACACGCATCAAGAACAGACGTCACCCCGGACCGCCTCACATCGGCGGCACGACGCCGTCACGGCCAACACTGACGGTGGGCGTCGTCAATGATCCATCCGCCTGTTTGGTTGCCCCGAAGATGATGATCTGGGCTCCCGGCTTAAGCTCGCTCTTGTCGCCTGGAGCGTAGGCGACAATCGTCGTGTTGGGCGGAACGACGACTTTCTTTTCGCCGTCTTTGTACTTGACCAGGATGTTCTGGCCGTCGACGCCGGCGACCGTCGTCTCGACGATCGCGTTGGTCATGGTGCTGCCCGGCTGCAGATCCCAAGGGCTATGCCTGTCGGGTACCACACCTTTCTGCGCGTCGAGGAAAATGTGAACCCCAATTGCCTTCTGACTGCCGTCAGCCTGCGGCATGGCGGTGACCCCGATGAACTTGCCGACCGTGATGTCCGCAAGCGAAGCCTTGACGAACGCCATCACCCGCGCCGGATCGACGAGCTTCACCTTCACCATATCCCCTTTGCGCGTCTTGATGTCCAGGACATCGCCTTCCACTTTCTCGATTTGCCCGCGGATGCGCACGGTCTGCGGCGGCTGCTGGGCAAAGCTTGCCGACGTGGCCAGCAGCAGGGCAAAGCCGGCCATTGCGAAAATGCGCCGTGTCATCTGGTTCATGTGTTCCTCCCGAAAATCCCGTCACCGCGAATCGCTACACGACGGAATGAAAAACCCTTCGGCCGCGGGATTATTCCGGCGGTCCGGCGATCATTTCCATGAGACCAATCTCGATCGCGCGGCGCAAGCCACTCGAGGCCCGTCACTCGCAAACGTGAACTCGATCAGTAGTGGCCTGGCGTGGCCCCGCCATCGACGGCGATGGCGGCGCCTTGGACGTGCCGCGCGCGCTCGGAGCACAGAAACAGCGCGAGCGCGGCGACGTCCTCGGGCTTGCCGAAGCGGCGCATGTTGCTCTTGGTGAGGGCCTCGGCGCGCAATTCGTCCACGCTCCGGCCCAATGCCGCCGCGCGCTGCCGCCGCAATTCATCCTGCCGCTCGGTGTCGGTGTTGCCGGGATGAATGACGTTGACATTGACGTTATCGCGGTTGCCGAGCTTCGAGAGGCCCTTGGAGAAGTTGGCCACCGCCGCATTGACCGACCCGCCGATCAAGAACTCGGCGTCGGGCGTGCGCGCCGCACCGCCGACGATGTTGACCACGCTTCCCTGCGAGGCCTTCAACAGCGGCCAGAACAGCCGGGTGAGCCGCACGCAACCGAAAAATTTGAGCGCGAAGCCGTCGAGCCAGGTTGCGTCGGACAATTCGGGGAAAGCGCCGGCGCGGGTCGCGCCCGCATTGTTGACGAGCACGTTACAACGCCCGAAGCGCTCGTTGACGCGGCTGAACAATTGCTCGCATGCCGCGAGCGTGCGCAAATCGCCGGCGACCGTGAGCGGCTGCGGCCCCTCCGCCGTGATGACCTTGGCGGCGGCCGCCAGATTTTGTTCGGAAGAGGAGGCCAGCACCGTTTGCGCACCTTCGCGCGCGAACGCGAGCGCGATGCCGCGGCCGATCCCGCGACTCGCCCCCGAAATGACGAC
>Ga0306922_10006897_pt1 | contig 10907 bp, 19 predicted proteins | sample sta12Cox44000082_FD_203758 | JGI IMG/M metagenome (GOLD analysis project Ga0306922, IMG submission 203758) | Lab enrichment of tropical soil microbial communities from Luquillo Experimental Forest, Puerto Rico - statoxic.12C.oxic.44.000.082 (v2)... | ecosystem: Environmental > Terrestrial >...
TACAACATCCACATCAAATTGGGGTTACGCCACCACCCCAGGAAGTTCGTCCGGAGGTGGCGGGCATGGGTGGAATTATACTCAAAACCAAGATGGGTCAGGTTACGGTCAAGGTGGAGGAGGATGGGGCTACTCCAGTTATGGACCAACGCTAAGAGGAGGTGGTCAATCTACATCGACCACCACGCAGGCTCCGTCAGGTCCAACGGAAAATATGAACGTGACATCTTGCGAGGCTGGAATTTTCTCTTCACCACCGACGTCTAATCCAAACATTGCGCGAGTTACACCATGAAAAAGTTTGTTTGCCTACTTGCCATCACGTGCGCGAGCCCGGCGTTGGCTGCCGATTACAGCGATACACTTCGGGTGCCTCCGGGTTTCATCAAGCATTGGATCGCACCACGGCCGTTCACGACCGTGGTTCCTGGCGCGCCTGATGTGGTCGAGATTTTGCGGGGTTCAGGTCACGAGCTTGTGTTCATGCTCAAACCGGAAGGCGGACAAACCAACATCCTGTTGTTGAATGACGACGGTGAGCAGGTTGCGAACCTGTTGGTTATCAATCCGTCGCAGCTCCATACAAGTTTACAGCAAGGGCAGGATGGTTGGCAGATATATCGCAAAGATAACCCGGATTATGTAGCACCAAAGGCGAAAAAATGAACCGCACAACACGTTTATCAATAATCGCAGTAATGTTGCTCGCAACAACTGCGCTTGGGATCATGGGCTGGAATGCTATGCATCCATCCCAGCCAGCACCAGCGCCCGCGCCAGTATCGGCACCAGTGCCGGTACCAACACCTACACAGCCCCGGCCGAACCCTGAATATGAGAAGCTTCAAGCTGATCTAGATCAGCACGAGCGGCGCTGCCTGCAACTTGTCAAGCAAGCAACAATCCTGCTCAACCCTCAGAGTCAGAGCCAAGCCGAGCAACGGGTTAAAGAGTGTTGGAACTTGGTTGAGATCGAGCGGAAATACGTGACGAACTATCCCAACAAGGAAATAAAGCAATGAGATTGACGCTGGCATTCGTCACCTTAATTAGCGTTGCAAAAGCAGCGGCGGCAGAACGCGGCGAGGGAGGGGGGTCGCCCCCACCGCGTCAGTCGCCACTTTGATCTATCTCAAACGTTTTGGTGTCGGGGCCCTCTGGGACGTTGGGTTCAACGAGCAAATTTTTCGCGGAGATGAACATAACCTAGGACGTGGGCAGAGCGACTGAGGGATGTTCGGCCCGACAGTCTCTCCTCAGTTGGTGCAGAGCAGGAAGGGCCGAATAGCCTCCGATCCCGCTTTGCTAACTTGCCCCGGCCGTTAGTGGTCGGGGCCTTTTCCGTTCCATGGCAGTCGACGAACAAATCTTTGGCGCAGACGAACAAATCTTATGACAGGATCGGAGCGACTAAGCGGCGGTACCCGCACTTCAAAACCGTCGCGGCGCTCATCATGAACGAATCCATTAAACTGCTGCGGTCTCACTTCGGCTTGACGCAGGCTGAGGCCAGATTAGCACTTCATCTCGTGGCGGGAGAAACACTTCGGTGCGCTGCGGTCAAACTGAGCATCACTTATGAGACGGCGCGCTCCCAACTTAAGAGCATCTTCAAGAAAACCAGAACCCACCGGCAAGCTGAACTTGTCATAGTCGTCCTTACCGCTCTTCCTGGCCGCCTTAGCAGCCCATTGATCGAGCCCATCGGAGGCTTGGTTTCCAAGAACAAAGCGCCACCTCTTGCCTAGCAGCGTTTGTCCAAAAAATGCGTCCAAAAATTTAACGACACACATACCCCATTTGGGGGATGCAAAACAATAAACGCCACGGTTCAGCCACTGTGTTGAGGTGCGCTAACCGCCGCGAGGATGCTAGCCCTTAGCCCGATAGAAGCTAGCCCTTAGCCCGATAAAAACTTGGCCCATCAAACTCTCATCCAGGCTCTAAAGATAGCTCTGATTGGAGCCACGATAATCGTGCTGGCCGAAGGAAGCAGCATAGCCGCGACCATCACGGTTCATGCACCTGATGTCGAGGGTCGAGTGTTTGTTGATGTCGTCGGCAAAATCAATGACGGGGATTTCGAAACCTTGGCGCGGTGTGAGCGGCAAGACCAGAGATGAAAAAGCTATTTCTAACTGGAATTGCGCTGCTCCTAGCAACGGGAGCAGCGTTCGCCCAAGATGCACTCTTGCCGCCCCTCGAATTTGACTATGACCCGCCATACACAACGAAAATTACGCGCTTCACAAAACTTGAGGAACTAAGAGAGGCTTGTAATCGAAAGACAGGGATGTTCTTGGGCTGCGGAGGCAACCGGTTTATAGACGGGCAGCTTACTTGTTCCATCTTCATCCTAGATAATGAATGGCTGCACGCCTACGGGATGACTTACCCAAAAGTGCTGCGACATGAGATGGGACATTGCAATGGATGGGGAGGCAACCATGCCGGGGCGAGGGTTCGTGGTGACCGGGCTTTGGGACCGCGTCGTGTTCAAATAGAGAATAAGAATGAACCGTGGTTGTGGGTGGACTGGCTTAAACCATTGACAGAGTATGGGGAGAGACGGGCTAGGGAGGAGGGGTTGAAATGAACCCGCTCGAACGCGACCGCGACATGGTCCGCTCGCCCGATAAGTGGGTTGCGTTCCCGCTGCTTCCGCTCAAACATCGCTGGCGCAAATTCAATGACGATAATTCATTTGGCTTCATCCTCGCAGGCAATCCCTGCAAGGTTTACGTCGCGCGCATGTATTTCGCGATAACGAGATTGAGTGGCAAGAAGACATGGGCCGAAGCCGTCGAAGGCATGCCGACCCAGCACTATCCGAGCGTCGAAGCTTTAACTGACGATTGGACGGTTGCAGCGATGCCGATTAGCGAGGCGGTTCTATTAATCATTGCCTGTTCTCGGCTTCACCAGTCAGCAACGCTAGGAACAACGTCAGAACAAACAAGGCGAATGCATCGTGCGTGGCGGAAGCCCAAAGGAGTGTCGGCCATGAGGGACATGGATTCGCGCCTACGCCGTATTAAATGGGAAGCGATTTTCCTGGCGGACTATCTCAAAAACCAACGTCGTTTGGATCCAGACAAGGCGCGTTCTGTGTGTAATCATGCAGCCTATGCATTAACCGAAGAACTTAATAACGAACGGCAAGTGCGAACTTTAGATAGGTTAAGGGGGACTTTTGGATGAAAAAGACCCTCCTAACCGGTATCGCTGTGCTGCTTCTGGCAACAGGGACAGCGCACGCCACCTCATTCAGCATCACAGTTTGCGGCAACACGCTCGTATATATCCACGGACATCATGGCTACACATATTATCAGGTTATCGATAACGAGACGCGCGAGCTTCCAAGCAAACTTTTCACGGGACGTGGCGATCGTCTCTATTTTCGGGGCCGTAAATGCCAACCGCTGACAATGTTAAAAGATGCTCCGCAGTTGAGTAGTGATCCATGTTCTTTTCCTATAGAAGCGGGAAAGTGTGGATACCCCAAATGAAAACTGCACTCATAGCTGGATGTACTGCGCTGCTCCTGGCAACGGGGGCGGCACAGGATGCATTCACTTGCGCATGGCCTTGCAATGATGAGCAGCGTGCGCGTGCCGGATGGCCCGGTTATGCGGATGTGAAACCAAGTTGGATGTATTGGCCAAAGGGACCCGCTCAAACGGTTGAACAGCCTCCCCCGGAATATGATAGGCCATACAATGGAACGATACGACTATCTCGTATTGGAACTGTCCAAGACCTTGTCAAGCAATGCAATAGGCCGGACAAGATAAGATTAGGCGGTTGTGCGCACGTCGTTGATGGTGAATGCATCATTTTCATGATGCCAGACGATTATTTGAGGGCACTTGATACAAATCCCTTCGACGTTTTTCGACACGAAATTGGCCACTGCAATGGCTGGCATCATCCAAACGAGTAACGACGATGAAAAAACTACTTTTATCCGGTATCGCTGCGCTGTTCCTGGCAACGGGGACAGCGCAGCGAATGACAAGTTGCCAGAGGCATATGCTCGGCAGATGATGTAATTCCTTTGCCAGCATCAAAGCTCAAGAAGTTTATTTTTGCCCCAATTATAGGGACCGTGAATCATAACGGTCAAAACAATTTTCTGCCCCATCGTACATCACGCGAGTCTCACTTGGTCAGATAGACCCCCTGCACCCGGCCTTCCCGCTGGGCCGCAAAAATATCGTTCTCAATCCGATTCCACTCGGCCTCGCGACCGGCATAGGCCCCCTTACGATGCGCTTCGTAAAGCTGTTGGATCTGAGCGCGCGTGTAGACGGGTTTGGATGGAGCGGCAGTGTGGCGGGAACGATGCGGCGACGGCGACGCTTGGGCCGCCTCTTGCTGGAACCCACGGAAGAACGCAATAACCCGATTGGCGTCACCGCTTGCAATCGCGTCGTTCAGCAGCTTTTGTCTGACAACTCCCGACAGCGGGTCGTACTCCAATAAATATCGATGCCAGTACGGATTCTGGTCGATCTCCCGAAAATTCGGCACCGCTGCCGCAACCTGCTGGTCGAGTCGATGGCGGGCCTCACGCGCAAGCCGCTGCCGCAGGTCGTTATTTTGCGCCTCAAGATTTTGTAGGTGAGGCGCGACCGCCTGCACCGCAGCACGCTGGGCGAAGTCCACCAGTTCGGGGTCGTAATTCTCGACATCGTTCTGTGTAAGGTAATCGACCATTGGTTTTCTCCCTATCGCACCCCGGTGCGACCGCCCTTTGCCGGTAAGGTGCGGCCCGGAACCGAAGCATGTCCGCCACCCTTGGCGGCCTTTGCGCCCGGAGCGACATTCAGCACCTTGCCGGTGCGAGCGGGGCGCGCCGGTCCTGCAGCTTGCTTGCCGAACATGCGATCGTTGCCGCCACGAGCAAAGGAACCGGGGCGCTCAGAGCTTCGCTTTGTCTTCATTTTTGAACTCCCTTTAAAATCCGGCTGCTTTCTTCACGCTGCTTGCAGTGTTGGGCCAACAAAACCTCGATCAAAGAAGAAAGCGAGCGGCTTTCTTCGGCAGCGGCTTTCTCGGCGCGCTGCTTAAGCTCCGGCTTCATACGCAAGCTAAAAAGTGCAGTCTTACGGAGCCATGGAAGCACTCTAGGTATTGTTGTTGCAGGCACAAAGTAGTACGAACGGCACTGTGGGACAATAACGGAAGTCTTAAGGAACGATTAAGAGGGAAGTTTGATGACCAGCACTGCACCCGACGAGCGCAAAACAGTCTTTATCTGGCGCGGCCCACGAGATGTCGACCGATTAGCCGACGCCATTGCGGAAAAGACCCAGACCGAGCTTTTCAATGTGGATCGGGGCCTGTGCCACCTCACCGAGGGGCGGCTGGTTGCGGTCAACAAGGACATCCTGCGCGACATCATCACGCGGCACATCGGGTCACTGCGGCTGGTGAACCGGGCAAGCACGAACGATCCGGTGTGGGAGCTTGAGTATTTCAATTTTGATTTCCCGATCGTGGCGGACACGAGCGAGCAGCCCGATCAGAAGGTCCTTCTCAATCTGATCGCCATGCTGACGGATCGCGTTGCCAAGGGACCCAGCGAACCGCGTCAGCTGACCCCGCAGCAGCTGCGCGAGATCCGCGATCGGGTTCGAATAGGCGAGGATAAACACGCTGTCGCGCACTATTATGGCATCGATGTTGCCATGGTTCGGCAGCTGGCGTCATAGACCGGGTTACGTGCTAACCCGGCTAACGGGCTATAGCCCAATTGCCCCATTGCCCCATTGGAGCTTAAAACCAATAATATATTGATTTAAAGACATATTGGACAAAGGGATTAGGGGCTAAAACGCAATAAAATTACGGATTTCTAGCGCCTTGGCGGATTCGACGCGAATCTTAGGTTTTTAAAGATTCTATATTTTCAAGGCCCCTAATATTATGCGTAAGGCCAGGGGGCCTGTCCATGTGGAGTGGCGGAGTCCACCCCAGGGGCCTGCCGCACGTGACGCCAACAGCCAAACGCGCGCGCGGTCGCACGGCTTACCCCGACAATGCGCGCGTGGTCGCACGGCTTGCCATCACAGCCTTGAGATCATGCTGAGGTCGACCGCATAGCTCTTGGCGATTGATGCCAGCGTCTCACCAGCATCCCGCCGCTTGATGGCCTCAGCGCGTTGATAGTCAGAAAGCTTGCGCTTGCGCCCGAATTTCACGCCGTTGGCCATGGCACGCTTGCGACCCTCGCCAGTGCGTTCGCGGATCAATTCACGCTCGAACTCGGCAATGGCGGCCAGGAGGGTGGACAGCAACCGCCCCTGCGCGCTGCCCGTGTCCCACAGCGGATCGCCAATGGAGCGGAACGATGCCCCGGCCTTGCTGATGCGCTCAATCAGGTCGAGCAATTCCCTGGTCGAGCGACCGAGCCGATCGAGCTTGGTGACGACCACAACGTCACCAGCGCCCAGGCCAGCCATGAGCTTGGCCAGCTGCGGCCGGTCGGCCCGCACCCCGCTCACCTTCTCGCGATAGATCGTGGTCGCACCGGCAGCCTTCAGCGCCTCAAGCTGGCCGGTCAGCTGCTGGTCCTGCGTTGAAACCCGCGCGTAGCCTAGAATAGCCATTTCTGTTCTCCAATTTCACAACCAATATCCGCAAACTCTAAACCATTGAAATCTCAATGTCCAGCATTTTTTGAGAAAATGTTAAGTTTTACAAATTCAAGAGTCATGTGCGCCCGCCAGGTCAGACCTACCCTTGCAACGAAACCAATTTCGTTGCATAACGTTGCAGCAACGAAACAGGGAGTTATCCACCAATGGGCCGTCCACCCATCGGCACCAAAGCCATGACCAGCACCGAGCGGTCACGCCGATACCGCGCCGGGTTGGCAACAAAACCTGCAACAAAACCCTCGCCCACATCCGACAGCGCCAAGGATGCCCGCATCCGCAAGCTTGAGGCCGAACTGGAGCAGGCGCGCAAAAGCATCGCGGATCTGGAACGGCGCGGTGCAGGTGAAAGTCAGCTAACGCGCAGCACGCGGGGCGGGGTTCGCCAGGAATTCGGCAAACTCGGCAGGCTGCGGGCTGAGATCAACAGGCTCAAGTCCGACATCTTCAAGCTCAAGGCAATGCTGCAAGAGGAACCGGACGCGACCAAGCTGCGCAAAAAGGTCGTCGATCAACGGGTCGAGATGGCCTCGATGCGCCAAGTCATGAAGAAGATCGCCAAGGAGCGCGACGAATATCAGTCTCGCGTCAAGTCCTACAAACGGCTTGGGCATACGGAAATCGCGCGGCTGCTCACCCGCCAGAACTACAACCTCATCATCAAAACCCTGCATTCGGATCGGATGAAGCAATGCACTGCCGCCGAGTTAGCAACGGCAGAGAGACTGGTCATCACACTTCGGCCGCTGTTCATCGAAGATCAGTGATACAGGGGGGCGACCGTGACCAGCGTGATGCCCCGCGCCGGGGCTTGCGGCGGCCCAGGGACGGCTTCCCCAGCACTGGCCGCCGTGAGACAGCCCCATTAGCGAATCAGCCCCCAGAGCCTTCCCCTGGAGGCGAACGCACGGCGTGCTATTCTCTAACCAGGAGCCATTCCACTGGAGTTCCAGCCATGACGGCACCACTCACCGGCATCCCAGCAATCGACGCCGAACTGGAACGGCGCGGACCGTTTGCCGACAGCGAGGCAGCAGAAGCCAACCGCCTCTTGAGCGTCTGGCGCGCGTTGTACCCAAGTTCAAGCGAGGTCATGCGCGACGAGCCGTCACAGCGCCGAATTCAGCGGGGGTGATTGCAATGAGCACCGTTGTAAATTTACGCAGCATCCCAGTCGATCTAACCAGCGACGTGGGGCACCAATTCGTCATCGACGCCACAAGAGCGGCTGAGGGCTTGATCAGTGACCGCGAGCTTGCGGAAAAATACGAATTATCTCCCAAAGATTGGCGAGATATCACCAAGAACAAGGCGCTCGGTCATGCCATTCGAGCAGAACGTGAGAGGCGCGTAAGGTCCGGCCAAGCGGTTAAAGAGGCCGCCGCCAAACATCTTGTCAAAGGTCCGGGTATCTTGGATTTGATCATGAGCGGGGCTGATTCGCATCCAAAACATAAAATAGAAGCCTTCCGTGAATTGCGACAGACCGCATCAGTCGGTGCCGACACCGAAGGACGACCGGAAAGCGAACGGTTCATCATCACGATAAATCTCGGCGAGGGCCATGTTGAACACTACGATAAAGAACGAGCACCAATGAAAATCGACATATCAGACGAAGAGAAAAAGACCGATGTCGACGAATGACGACCACGGCAGCGAGACAAGCGTCTTTGCCCGCTACATCGACGCTCCAAAAGAGCGACCTGCCGAGCCTGAAAAAATACTGCGTGGACCGTTGCTGAAGCCGATTGTCGAGGAAGCCACTCCCCAAGCATCTCCCACCGCAAAACTGCTGGATTGGATCATCAATCACTGGCGTGGGAACACCATCTCTGTGCGCGATATCTGTTGGTGTGGTCCGAACTCCATCCGGGATCGAAAAAGCGCGATCGCCCAGGCCAAAATCCTGGCTGAGAATGGGTGGCTCGCGCCCATCAAGTCGCCAAGGCGAAATATGAAGCACTGGCGCATCGCTCGGGGGTCAGAACTGCGCGACCATCCCTAGCCACACGAATTGTCGCAAATAGTTGTCGCAATTGTCGCGGGCAGAAACCCTTATTTCATGCGGGTTTCTCGCGCGCGCTTAGGGTTGGCCCAAAGCCAGAGTCATCGCTGATTTGGACAATTTCCAGAGCGGCGAGGATCGGGAGGGTGGCAATTCCCCCCTCTTCGTGGCGGCCGATCAATTGCAGAAGGATGCGCAGAAGCGCGAAGGGGCGACTCTTGCCGCCCGCTTCGCGGCCGCTATCAAGGCGTTCGTTCTCCACGAGCAAGGCATCAAAGCGGTCCGAGTTAGTGAGATTCGGAACGCGATGAAATCCAAGGCCAAGGGCGAAGTGGACGCTTCGTTCCCTGGCACCGCCACGATGCACACGGCGGATAAATCTAGCGCCGCGTGATCGCTAAGAAAAGACTATCCGGGGCGCAAATGCCCCGGTTTTCCCTTTGGTTAACCGGAGGCAGCGTCGTGATGGAAGCTATGAAAACTGAAATCCATTCGATGGCGATTGAGCGCGATTGGCTCGACGGCCTCAACGCCATCAACGAACTATTCGAACACGCGCAGGGTGAGCGGCTGCGATGGTGCCGCATCGGTAAGGGACTGCTGGCTGGTCGATTCAAGTGTCCCGCAAACCTCGACTACCATGATTGGCTTGATCAGACAGGCTATCGCTCTATCGGCCGCAACGAACGTCAGGATGCGATGTGGCTTACGGTCAATGCCTCGGTCGCGCTTCCCGCGCTAGAGGAAACTCGCATCGGCAACCCGGAATGGGCTCGTCGCCATATTCGCGAAAACCTTCCCGCCATTTATGCACAGTGCACCGATGCGCGTTCGTTTACAGAGACCTCTGTAAACGAGTCTCATCCGGCTTCAACTTCCGAACAGCCACAAATTGCACCGCAGGAGCCGGAAAAGGTCGCATCGGTGATTCCGCAAGAGGCTAAAACGGCCCCCGAATTGCCGCGCAAGGAAATCCGCCGCCGATCCGCGATATCGGGTCTGCCCAATGCCGATCTCGTCAACGCGCACTTTGTTGATTCTCATACCAAGGCAGCGATTGCCAAGATTGCTCGCACACCCAAAGGGCGGCCAGCATGGGCGCTTCTGATCGAGGCAATAGAGACCGGCCTGTTCGGATCGCCATCGACCATCTATACCACCAACCCGACTATTCGCGTGCTGTTGCCGTGGCTGCCACCTCGCGCGTTCGATGATTTTTTTCTGAAAGACCCCTATGCGCAGAAAATGGCTCGCGATGTGCTCTTTCCCATGCTGCGCGAGCGGCCCGAGCTGCGCGAGATGCCGCACTTAGTTGAGCGCGAATTTCAGGCGCGCCGTCGCGCAATCGAGGAAGCTGCAAGGCGACAATCGAAGCTTGACGATCACAGGGCGAAAATCGAAGCCGTCGCGATCGCCGCAGGCGAACAACCGATCATTGCCTTCGGAGAGCCCTTATGGCCGCCGCAGCGGCCAGACCTCACGTCGCCCTATACCTATAAGGAGCTGTGTCACGCATGCTGGTTCGCGGGCTATTTTCTTGGCATCGCGCGCCCTGGCTGGAAGCCGACCGAGACCGCCATGGCCGGGCGGCATCTCGCCAAATACATCGAACCGGTTCAACCCGGCTTCGTCGCGGCGGTACGCGCGATCTTCAACGCCTATGAAGATCACCCCGACGGCGAAAAGCAATTTCCTCCAATCCCGGTGAACTTCGGGAATTGAGGCCCGGCAACGATGTTGGGAAAACCAAAATTCTGCAACTGCCGGGCCACCCCAACCGGTCTTCGGAAGCGACGGTCTTGTCACTGACCCCGCGATGGAAGCGTGGTATCATCCCTCCATTGCATGAATGACCCCCAACCGGAGGGTCACATGGCAAGCTACATCAGGCGACGAAAATTCTTAGCCACGCTCGGCGGCGCGGCAGCGTGGCCGCTCGCGGCGCGCGCGCAAAGCCGCGAAGGCGCTCGGTCTCCAAGTTCCTGACAGGCTGCTCGCGCTCGCCGACGAGGTGATCGAATGACCGTGAAGATGAAGCGGCGCGATTTCATCACTCTGCTCGGCGGCGCGGCTGCGGCGTGGCCGCTCGCCGCAGGTGCGCAGCAGGCGGGCAAGCTGCCGACGATCGGGTTCTTGGGCCCGGCCGCGCCTTCGGCCGACACTCTGTGGACCGCCGCTTTTGCGCATCGACTGCGCGAACTCGGTTGGATCGAGGGTCGCACGATCGCGATCGA
>Ga0306922_10006898_pt1 | contig 10907 bp, 9 predicted proteins | sample sta12Cox44000082_FD_203758 | JGI IMG/M metagenome (GOLD analysis project Ga0306922, IMG submission 203758) | Lab enrichment of tropical soil microbial communities from Luquillo Experimental Forest, Puerto Rico - statoxic.12C.oxic.44.000.082 (v2)... | ecosystem: Environmental > Terrestrial > Soil...
CAGCCCATGTACGTTTCGCCGACCGCGTCGCCGGCCACGCCCGCGCGCGCGAGCGCCTCCCTGATCGCGGCCGCGCCCAGCTTGGGCGCGGACAGGGGCGCCAGGGCACCTTGAAAAGCGCCGATCGGCGTCCGGGCCGCGGCGAGGATAACCACTTCCTTGATGCTGCTCATGCCTTGATCATACGTTCAGCGGGCCGGCGGCGCGAGGTCAGGACCTAACCGCGGCAACGGGATTCCCCGCGTTTCCGGGAGCACCCAGACCCAGCTCGCGGTGCCGAGCGCGAGCAGGCAGGGGACGGCGAGGCCGCCGGCCAGCCCGGCGCGCGCGACAGCCAGCCCGACCACGACCGGCGTCGCGAGCTGGGCGGCGCGGGCGAGGTTGTAGGTCGCGCCCATCGCGGCGGCGCGCAGCTCGGCCGGGTAGAGCTCGGCGAGCAGCGCCCCGAAGCCGGCGGTGCACCCCGACCCGATGCCGAGCGCGAGCATGACCGCCCAGAACAGGGCGGGGTGGGGCAAGAGCGCGCTCCACCCGAGCGCGAGCATGCCGATCGCCCCGGCGGTGAGCAGGGAATAGAGCGCGAACGCCGGCCGCCGCCCCAGACGATCGGACACGGCGCCGAAGGCGATCATCCCGCCGAGCTGCCCCGTCTGCGCCGTCACCATCCAGGTGAGCGACCGTCCGACCCCTTGCTTCATCTCGCCGCTCAGGAAGCCGGGCAGCCACGTGTAGCAGCTCCAGTACGTGCCGAGCTTGAGCACACCGAGCACGAGCGCCGCGCCGAACGTCCGGCCGAGCCCGGGCACGCGCGCCGCCGCGCGGAGCTCGTCGCGAAGCCGCCGCTTCGTCGCCGGCGCGTCGGGCAGGTGCGCCGACAGCCGGACGGCCACCGCCAGCAGCGCCGTGAAGCTCGAGGCGATCAGGATCGCCCGCCAGCCGAACCGCGGCAGCGCCAGGTAGCCGACGACGGCGGCGATCGCGACGCCGACCGGCTCGCCCGTCTGCAAGACGGCCGCGGCGCGACCGCGCACCGCGGGGGCCACCGCCTCGGCGAGCATGCCGTGCCCGATCGCCCACTCCCCGCCCACGCCGATCCCCTGCAGGAGCCGCCCGGCGAAGAACGCCTCCGCGGTCGGCGCCAAGCCGCACGCGAGCGACCCGAGCGAGTAGACGAAGACCGTCGCCGCCAACACGCGCCGCTTGCCGAATCGATCGGCGAGCGCGCCCGCCACGAGCCCGCCCACGCCCGAGGCGCCGAGCCCCGCGCCGAGTAGCCACCCCTCGGCCGCGCGCGACATGTGGAGGTCGCGCGCGACCGCGTCCTTGATGAACCCCAGCAGCACGAGGTCGTAGAAGTCGAAGGTCCAGCCCAGGAACGCGAAGGCGAAGATCGCGAACGGGAATCGCGTCGCTGCGGGCATGGGCCCGGTCAGCGGGTCTCGAGCCGCCCGACGCGAGATTCGAGGTCGGTCACCCGGAGCTCGATCCGGGATTGGCCAGCCAACGCCGCCCGCGCCGTCTCGGCGGCATCCGTGGCGGCGTTCTTGGCGATGGTTGCCGCCTCTGCTGCCGCCTTCGCGAGGCGGTGCGTGGCCCGGTGCCGGCGCGCCAGCGTCGTCAACGTCGACTCGACGACGCCGAGCCGCTCGTTGGTGATGTCCAGGCGCTGGCTCGTCAACTCGGCGCGCTCCTCCATCGTTTCGAAGCGCTGATCCATGGCGTCGAAGCGCTGATCCATGGCGTCGAAGCGCCGACCCACAGCGTCGAAGCGCCGATCCACGGCGTCGAAGCGCTCTCGCATCTCCCGTCGGATGTCTTTCAGGACCTCGATGGTGATGTCATCGCCCGGCATTGCAGCCTCCTCACGGTAACACGCGCTGCGAGCGGCATGCCGCGGACGGCCCGCGTTTCGCCGCGGGGGCGCGACGCTCCGGCAGGCCGTGAGCCGGACGCCCGTCCGGCGGTCGGACTCGAAATGTGGACGAATGTCCTACATGTCGGTACGATCGGCCGATGGCCTTGATGCTTCCGAACGAGACCAAGCCCCGCTTCTGGGGGGCCTTGCTCGCGATCCTCGCCGTGTTCGGGCTCGCCGCGCTCGGCTGCGCCACGCAGCACGCGCGGCCCGCGCCCGACGAAGGGGCGGCGTTCGTCGAGCGCGATCTCCGGCGCGAGGGGCTGCGCTTCGGCACCGACGGGAGCACGCGCGCGCTCTGGGGCTACCTCAGCTCGGCGCACCAGGTGGTGGCGGCGGCGAGCGCCCGCCCCGGCGACGTGCTGTTCTTCGACACACGCGCCAGCGCGGCTGTGCCTAGCTGCGACGACGCCGGGCACGCGGGGATCGTCCAGGCCGTTTCGCACGACGGGCGGATCACCTTCGTCGAGGCCCGCGGCGGCCGGGTCCGCCGCAGCTACGCCGATCCGGTGCGCCCGACGCTCCGCCGCGACGGTCGAGGTCAGATCGCGAACACGTTCCTGCGCCCAAAGCGGATGGACGACCCGACGTCCGCCCGCTACTTCGCCGGCGAGATGCTGTGCGGCGTGGCCCGCCCGCACCTCCGCTGACGCCGGGTGAAGCCGGGCGAGCAACTGCATTGCTCCGCACGCCAACCGGGTTGGCACCCCTCGCGGAAAACGCGCGAGTTTCCGCGGCCTAACGAGGCGCCAGGCTGGCCCACGGCTTGCTCATTCTCGGGCGGCTGGGTCAGCTCGATGATCCTTGCGTGGCCCACGACACCAAGCATTGCAGTCCCCAACGCACCTCCCTATAATCGCGCAGCTTTTGCCCCCCGGTCGGTAGCCGACCCACCGCTCTCCTCGAGGAGGATTCCCATGACGGCTCGTACGTTCTTCCGTTCCCGCGCCTGGCGCGTCCTTCGCTGGACGGGTCTGGCCGCCGCCGTGCCCGCCCTGTGGGCGTGCAACGCGCGCTCCCTCGAGGCGCCGGTCGTCAAGCCAACCGGGAACTTTCAAAACAATTTCCAGGAGACCGTCAACCGCCAGATCGACCTGCTGTTCATGATCGACGACTCCTCGTCGATGGAGACCGCGCAGGCGAACCTCAAGGCGAACATGGGCAACTTCATGGACGTGCTCAAGGCGCTGCCGGGCGGCCTCCCCGACCTGCACATCGCGGTCGTCACGTCCGACATGGGCGCCGGCGACGGCTCGTCGATCCAGGGGTGCAGCGTCAGCGGCGACGGCGGCGTGTTCCGCTACCAGGCGTCAGGCGGTTGTACCTCTGTCGGCTTTACCGATCCCAATGCCACCTTCCTCGTCGACTCCGGCGGCCAGAACCCGACGACCAACTTCGGCACCCAGGACATCACCACGGTGTTCGAGTGCATCACCACCGTCGGCGCCACGGGGTGCGGCTTCGAGCACCAGCTTGCCTCGGTCGCCCGCGCGCTCGGCGCCGACGGCCAGGGCGGCCCGCCGCCCCAGAACGCCGGCTTCTTGCGCCAGGACGCCTATCTCGGAATCGTGCTCGTGACGAACGAGGACGATTGCTCGGGACCTCCCGGAAGCGCGCTGTTCGATCCCACGAGCTCCCAGCTGGCCTCGATGTACGGCCCGACCGAGAACTTCCAGTGCAACGAATGGGGCCACAAGTGCCTCGTGCCGTCAATGCCGGCGGGACTGGCGAACGTCGGGATGGTGGTGCCGCCGACGCGCTACGACCCGAACACCCCGCCGAACGTCGCGACGGATGCTGTCACGTACACCGCCCCGATGGCGGCCACGAGCAACTGCCAGTCGTTCGAGGATAGCCCCGTCCTGAGCCCCGTGGGGAAAAACGGCTTCGCCGACGGGATCAAGGCACTCAAGGGTGACCCGGCGAACCAGATCCTCGTTGCCGCGCTCACCGGCCTCAATGAAGGCCCCGACTCTAACGGCTACGTCGTGCACTGGCAGACGGCGCCGACGCCGGATACTGGCCCTTGGCCGGTCATCAAGCACGCCTGCGGAAGCGACGCCATGGGCTCGCCCACGGGCTTCGCCGATCCGGCCGTCCGCATCGAACAGTTCGTTGGTGAGTTCGGCGCCAACGGCCTCGTCGACAACTTCTGCCAGGCGAACTACGGCAACTCGCTCGCGACCATCGCGACGAAACTCAGCCAACTCATCGGCCCGAAGTGCATCACGGGCACGATCGCCACGAAGCCGAACATGCCGGGCGTCCCGGACTGCACGGTCACGGAGCTCGCGCCGAACCCGAACGATGTGCTGCACCCGATCCCGACCGTCATCCCGATGTGCGATGCCGGGCACACCAATGCTCCCTGCTGGACGATCGGTGCGCCTCCGGCTGGCATGGGGGGAATGTGCAACGGCCAGGTCGTCACCATCGACGATGGTGGTACGATGCCGCCGCAGAACACCAAGAGCGACGTCAACTGTTCGCTCTGCGTCCCGGGCTATCCCGACCCGGCGACCAACTGCCCCTGAGCACCCGCGCAAATCTGCCGCACCCGTCAGTCCCCAGCTGTGTGCGCAGCTGCCCGTTCGCGTCGATTTTCGTTTAGCGATCACTGCCCGAGTGCTATCGGATCTCCTTCCAACGCGCCAGCCCGCGCGGGGGTTCGGCCCCGCGCTCGTCCTCGGTTAGACTTTCAGGGTGCTGCGCCGTTTCCGGCCTGGGACGGGTGACAAGTCCCCGCTCCTGATTTCGGGCGACGGGCGGGGGGTGCTGTGTCTGCACGGCATCACCGGGACGCCGTACGAGGTGCGGCCGCTCGCCGAGGCCTTTGGCCGGGCCGGCTGCACGGTCGCGGCCCCGATGCTCGCCGGCCACGGCGCGACGCTGGCGGAGCTGGCGCAGAGCACCTGGATGGACTGGCTCGCCTCGGCGGAGCGGGCGATGGCCGACCTGCGCGCCCGGGTGGGGGGGCGGCCGATCGCCGTCTGCGGCTTCTCGATGGGCGGACTGCTCGCGCTCCGCCTGGCGCGCCTCCACCCCGCCGACGTCTCGGCGCTGGTGGTGATGTCGGCGCCGCTGCGGCTCCGGCGGCTGCAGGTGATGGGGATCCGGTCGGTGGCGCGCCTGCCCATCGACCTGCACAAGCTCCCGGGGTTCTGCATCCCGAAGCTGAACGGGTCCGACATCTCCGACAGAGAGATGCGCTACGACAACCCCGGGCTGCGGGCGTTCCCGATGGCTGCCCTCGCCGCGCTCGTCGATCTGATGGACGTGGTGCGCGCCGATCTCCCGGCCATCGCGACGCCGACGCTGGTCGTGCACGGCCGCCGCGACCACACCGTGCCGATGGAGGATTCGCTCGAGCTCACCGGCTGCCTCGGGTCGGAGGTGATCGAGCGCCTCTGGCTGGAGAAGTCGTTTCACATCGTCACGCTCGACGTCGAGCGGGCCGTGGCCATCGATCGGGCGATGCGCTTCGTCGGCCGGTACGCGGGGTGGGCGGACGCGGAGGGCACGCCGGCCGGCGCGAGAGCGCCGTCTCCGGACGCACCGTCGGTCGGCAATCGATGATACGGTGACGTCAGCTCGGGGGAGCGATGCAAGAGCTGATACTGGCGATCGACCAAGGGACGACGGGCACGACGGCGCTGCTCGTCGACGCGGCGCGGACGGTGCGCGCCCGCGGCTACCGCGAGTTCGCGCAGATCTACCCGCGCCCCGGCGAGGTCGAGCACGATCCGGAGGCGATCTGGGCCTCGGTGACGGGGGCGATCGGCGACGCGCTGGCCGGCGTCGACGCCCGCCGGCTGGTCGCCATCGGCATCACCAACCAGCGCGAGACGACGCTGCTGTGGGATCGGAAGGGCGGGCGCCCCGTCGGCAACGCCATCGTCTGGCAGGATCGCCGGACGGCGCCGTTCTGCGCCGAGCTCAAGGCCGCGGGGCACGAGGCCCGGGTGCGCGAGCTGACCGGGCTGGTGCTCGACCCCTATTTCTCGGGGACGAAGATCCGCTGGCTGCTCGACAACGTCGGCGGCCTTCGGGCCCGCGCGGCCGCGGGTGCGATCGCGTTCGGCACCGTCGACAGCTTCCTCGTCTGGCGGCTCTCCGGCGGGCAGACGCACGCCACCGACGTCACCAACGCCTCGCGCACGCTGCTGTTCGAGCTCGGCGCGCGGCGCTTCTCCGACGAGCTGTGCGCCCTCTTCGGCGTGCCGCCGGCGCTCTTGCCCGAGGTGCGGCCGTCGGCGGGGAAGCTCGCCGAGACGCGCGGCGTGCCCGGGCTGCCCGACGGCATCCCGATCGCGGGCGTGGCCGGCGATCAGCAGGCCGCGCTGTTCGGGCAGGACTGCACCGAGCCCGGCGACGCCAAGTGCACGTTCGGGACCGGGGCCTTCCTGCTCATGAACGTCGGGCCGGAGCCCAAGGTGTCGAGGCGGGGGTTGCTCGGGACTGTCGCCTGGACGCTCGACACCGAGCTCGCCCGCGGGACCTCCTACGCGCTCGAGGGGAGCGCCTTCATCGCCGGCGCCCTCGTGCAGTGGCTGCGAGACGGCCTCGGCATCATCGCTGCCGCGCCCGAGATCGAGGCCCTGGCGCGCTCGGTGCCCGACTCGGGCGGGGTGACGATCGTCCCCGCGCTCGCCGGCCTGGGAGCGCCGCACTGGCGGGCCGAGGCGCGCGGGCTCATCACCGGGATCACCCGCGGGACCACGAAGGGCCACATCGCGCGCGCCGCGCTCGAGGCCATCGCGCTGCAGAACGTCGATCTCGTGGCCGCGATGCAGGACGACGCGGGGCGTGCGATCAACAACCTGCGCGTCGACGGCGGCGCGGCCGCCAACGACCTGCTCATGCAGCTCGAGGCCGATCTCCTCGGCGTCCAGATCTTCCGCCCCGAGATGGTCGAGTCGACCGCCCTCGGGGCCGCCAAGCTCGCCGCGCTCGGCGTCGGCCTCCCCGCCCCAGACGCCGGCCGCGAAACCGCCCGCATGCGTCTCTACACCCCCACGATGCCGGCCGCGACACGCGCCGAGATGCTCGCCCGCTGGCACGCGGCGGTCGACAAGGCCTGACGCGTTTCAGCGCCGCCATTTTCGCCAGCCGGCGCGGCTCCGTCGCGCCGGCTCTCCTTGCCCGGCTCTCCTTGAAAGGGAGGGTGGGCGAATTTCCCTTGATCGAGGCGGGCGGCATTTGCGAACGTGGAGCGTTCGCATGTCGGCGCCGCCGGAAACCGGGGATACCACCGCCAACCTGACGCTCGTGGCGGCCGGGTTGTCGCACCCCGGGCGCGAGCGGGGCGAGAACGAGGACGCCTTCGGCAGCTTCCCGGATGCGCGCCTGTTCGTGGTCGCCGACGGGATGGGGGGCCACAACGCGGGCGAGGTCGCAGCGGCGATGGCCGTCGTGGGGATCGATCGGTTCTTCCGTGCCTATCACGGGGATCCGCTGCAGCCGTGGCCGTACCCGGTCGACCGGACGCTGTCGCTGGCCGCGAACCTGCTGCGCGGCGGCATCAAGGTAACCAACGACAAGATCCGGGCCGAGGCCGACGCCGACCGCAGCCGCGCGCGGATGGGGACCACCGTGGTGGCGATGGCGATCGGCGAGGAGCAGCTGGCCGTCGCGCACGCCGGGGACAGCCGCGCCTACCGCTTCCGCGACGGCACGCTGACCCGCCTGACCCGCGACCACTCGGTGGCCGAGGAGATGCGGGTGGCGCGCCCGGAGATGACGGACGAGGAGCTGGCCACCTTCGCGCACCGCAACGTCGTGACGCGGAGCCTGGGGAGCAAGGAGGAGCTCGAGCCCGACGTCCACGTCGGCAGCGTCCAGCAGGGGGACGTCTACCTCCTGTGTAGCGACGGCCTGTGGGGTGTCGTCCGCGACGACAAGATCGCAGCCGTGCTGCGGGCGAACCCCGACCTCCCGACTGCCTGCCAGAAGCTCGTCGACGCGGCCAACGAGGCGGGGGGGCCCGACAACGTGACCGCGCTGCTCGTGCGCGCCGGCGGTTGATCGTTACGCGCGCTCGCCTATCTCAGATGCTCGGCGCGCTTCTGCGGGAGAAAAAGATCCTGGTCTGCGTGGGGCCGGGCGGCGCCGGCAAGACGACGATCTCGGCGGCGATCGGGGCGCGCGCCGCGCGCGCCGGGCGGCGCACGCTGGTGGCGACGATCGATCCGGCGCCCCGGCTCGCGGACGCGCTCGGGATCGCCGGGCTCGGCGGCGAGCCCCGCGCGGTGCCGGCGGCGGCCTGTCGGGCGCTCGGCGTCGACGCGGCCGAGGGCGCCGAGCGGCTCTACGCCGTCCGGCTCGACACCGAGCGGACGTTCGCGCGCCTCGTCGACGGGCAGGTGACCGATCCGGAGATGCGCCGCCGGATCTACGACAACACGATCTACCGCCAGATCACGACCACGCTCACCGGATCGCAGGAGTACGCCGCGACGCTGGCGCTACACGACTTTGTCGCCGAGGGGGGCTTCGACCTCGTCATCCTCGACACCCCCCCGACGGCCAACGCGCTCGACTTCCTCGACGCCCCGGCTCGGATCCGCGCGGCGGTGTCGAGCCCGGCCATCAAATGGTTCGCGCGCCCCGACGACCGCCGACGGTTCTCGTTTCAGCGGCTGCGGGCGGGCGGCGCGCTGGTGATGCGGCGGCTCGCCAAGCTCCTCGGGTCCGCCTTCCTCGACGACCTCGGCGCGTTCCTCGTCGACTTCCAGGGCGTGCTGGGCGGGTTCCTCGCCCGCGCCGACGCCATCGATCGGCTGCTGCGCGGCGCGGACGTCGCGTTCCTGCTCGTGCTGGCCCCGGCGGTCGCCGCCGTCGACGAGGCGCTCTACTTCCACGCCCGCCTGCGCGAGGCCGGGATCCCTCTCGGCGGCTTCATCGCCAACCGCGTGCAGCCCGCGCCGGGCCTCGACGACGCCGCGGCGATCGGCGCGGCGCTGCGTGACGACCCCGCCTTCGCTGGGCTCAGCGGCGAGACCATCAGCGACGCCGCCGGGCGCCTCGGCCCCGTCGCGCGCGCGTTTGGGACGCTGCGCGCCTCCGAGCGACGGGAGCTCGGCCGCCTCGGCGAGCGCGCGCCGGGGATCACCATCACCGAGATTCCGCTGCTCGATCACGACGTCGACAACCTCGCCGAGCTGCGCCTCGTCGGCGACGCGCTCGACGGCGGCCCGCCCACGGCGCCCTAGGTTTGCGTCCCGGCGACGCGCTCACCGGTCGGCGACGCGCTCACCGGTCTTCCGCCTCACCGGTCTTCCGCCTCACCGGTCTTCCGCGCCGCGCCCGCGTCGGGGGCAGCTCGCGGGCGGGACATGGCGCCGGCGCGTGGCGGTCTTGCGCGCGGCGGCCTCCTGACGGTGCCACCCGTCGAGCATCGCGGCGAGGATCGGGATCGCCTCCGGGTCCGGCACGCCGAGCAACAGCGCGACGGCCTCCTGGCGCCGGGCGACGGCGTGAACCCCCGCCGCAGTGGCGGCGCGCGTGAAGTCCTCCGCCTCCGCGCCGTCGTCCCAGATCGTCAGCCAGGCGAACGGTTCGGGGGCGGTCGGCGCGCGCCCGGCGTCGGGCGATGCTTCGTGGGGCGCTTCGTGGGACGCTTCGTGGGGCGGCGGCCCGTAGACACCGGCGCGATCGCCCGCCCAACCTGCGGCGGCACGCGACGCGATCTCCGGCGGCAACCGCGAGGCGAGCCAGGTCCGCGCCACCAGCTCCCCGAGCACGTCGCTGGCCTGCGGGCGGCCTACGCCCGGGAGCGTGGGGAGGAGATCCTCGCCGACGGCGACGGGGGCCTGACAGGCCTCGTAGCGCTCGGGGTGCAGGACCTCGGCCGAGGAGGCGGGCGGATCCGCCCACAGCGCGTCGACGGCGCTCCAGGGGCGGCGGGCGCGCACGCGCGCGACGAACTCGAGCCCGTCGACGTGCTCGAAGCGATCGACAGCCGTGAACCAAGCGGGCGTCAGCGTCGCGCCCGCGGCGCCGCGCAGGTTGGTTTCGAGCGTGCCGAGCGCGCGGCGATCGAGGAACGACTCGGTCGGGTCCGCGAGCTCGAGCGCCGACAGCGTCGCGTCGCCCTCGACCAGCGCGAGCCGCGCCCGTTCGGCGTCGCCATCGAGGCGGTGGGTGCCGTCGGGCTGGATCTGCAAGAGCCGGCGGATGCCGAAGCGTTGATCGGCGACGGCGTGCGCGACTTCGTGCGCGAGCGGGATCGCCTGGGCATCGAGCGGCACGAAGTCTGGCACCGACAGGCGCTGCGTCGTCGGGTCGTAGCTCGGGACGCCGGCGGCGGCGTACTTGTCGGTGAGGAGCCGTTCGTAGTCGGCGTCCACCGGGAGGAGGCCGAGGCGTCCCAAGAGGCGCTCCTGCGTGCGGGCGGCCGACGCGGAGAGGCCGGCCGCGACCGTCGCGCCGACCTCCGCCCGCAGCGCCGCCCGGCCGACGGGGCGGGCGGCGAGCGGGCCGTGGAAGGGCAGGTGGCGGGCCCCGCTCACGGCGGCGGCCAACCGGTCGACCTCGGCGCGCACCGCGGGCTCGCTGACGGTGGGGGGGGCCAGCGCGAGCAGGATGCCGGCGACCGCCGGGAGCGTGGTCGGGCCAGCCACGGGCGGCAAGTTTGCGGTAAATACCCGGCTCCTTCAAATGTGTTGGCGGCCGTCAGCGACGAGGAGGTCATGAGTACCCCCGAGGTTCCGTCCGGGTCCGAGCTCGGCCGGCTGGCCGCGCCTGAGCGGCGCGGCTTCGCGCAAGCCGTTCACGAGATACGCGACGCGCTCGCCGGCGCCCGCGCTGTCGAGCTCTACGGCGCCAGCGGCTCGCTGGGCGCGGCCGCCGCGGCGGCCCTGGCGCGCGCGGGCGAGGCGGGACCGCTGCTCTACGTCGTGCCCGACGAGGAGACCGCCGAGGCCCGGGCCGCGGACCTGGCCTTCTTCCTGCCCGCGCCCGGCGCCAGCGACGATCCGCTGGCGCCGCCGCC
>Ga0306922_10006913_pt1 | contig 10898 bp, 10 predicted proteins | sample sta12Cox44000082_FD_203758 | JGI IMG/M metagenome (GOLD analysis project Ga0306922, IMG submission 203758) | Lab enrichment of tropical soil microbial communities from Luquillo Experimental Forest, Puerto Rico - statoxic.12C.oxic.44.000.082 (v2)... | ecosystem: Environmental > Terrestrial >...
CCCGATTGGGCGAACCACCTGCCGGGTCATCCGGCGTCCTTCGTTCGCTTCGTCCGCACCGTCGGCTCTCCGCAGTCCTGCTCCGGGGCTCGCTATCGGCGCTCACTCGCTCGGGTCGATTCCTGAGTGAAACCTAGTCGGTCTTGACCCACAATCCAAGTGCTTTTTTTCGTACCAGGAATGTGGAGCCCTCATGGCAGCGCCCGCAAAACAAGGGCCCGGGCGATGCCCGCAAGATCGTACCGTGGTGCAACTGGTGCGAGCCCCGCTCCGGCGAGGATCGAGGTCACGGGGCCGAGCTGACCCTGCCCGAATTCGAGCACCAGGATGCCGTCAGGTGCAAGGAGGCGCGCGGCGTGGGGCGCGATGGCGCGATAGCCGTCGAGGCCGTCGGGCCCCCCGTCGAGCGCGCGTGGCGGATCGAAGTCGCGCACCTCGGCTTGCAAGCCCGCAATATCGGCCCGCGCCACGTAGGGCGGATTGGAAACGAGGACTTCGACCGGCCCTCGCAGCGCTGTTGCGTAGTCGCACGCCACGAACGACGCGCGGGCGGACAGGCCGAGCGCGGCGGCGTTGTCGCGGGCACAACGGAGCGCGGCGAAGCTGATATCCGTGCCGATGCCACACGCGCTCGGCAGCTCCGAGAGCAGCGCCAGCAGCAGCGCACCCGAGCCGGTCCCGAGATCGACGATGCGCAGCGCACGCGATTTGCGATGTTCGCAATCAAGCGCCGCCAGCGCCGCCTCGACCACGGTCTCGGTCTCCGGCCGGGGCAGCAGCGTTTCGGCATTGACCTTGAGCGGCAGCCCCCAAAATTCCTTGCGGCCGAGGATGCGCGCGACCGGCTCGCGCTTAAGCCGCCGCGCCGAAAGCGCCGCAATGGCGCCGGCCTCCTCGGCGGCGAGCCTGCGGCTCGACTGGGCGGCGAGCGCCGTGTGGTCGAGGCCAAGCGCGTGGCCGACGATGATGCGCGCATCGAGCTCGGGCGCGTCGAGACCGCCGCGGCGGAACTCGCGCGCCAGCCGCCGTCGCGCGGCGTCGATCGAGCCGCCGACGAGTGGGTCATGCTGCGACCCGGCGGGCGTCCGCGCGGGCCGCGTCACGACGGCGCGCCCTCTGCCGCCAGCAGTTCCGCCTGGTGCTCGGTCACGAGCGCGTCGATGATCTCGCCCAGCGCCTCGCCTTCGATCACCTGCGGCAGCTTGTAAAGCGTGAGATTGATGCGGTGGTCGCTCACGCGCCCTTGCGGAAAATTATAGGTGCGGATGCGCTCGGAACGGTCGCCGGAGCCGACTTGGCCGCGCCGCTCGGCGGCGCGCGCAGCGTCCTGCTTCTGACGCTCGAAGTCGTAGAGCCGCGCGCGCAGCACGGTCATCGCCTTGGCGCGATTGCGGTGTTGCGAACGGTCTTCCTGCATCATGACGACGATGCCGGTGGGAATGTGGGTCACGCGCACGGCCGATTCGGTCTTATTGACGTGCTGGCCCCCGGCGCCGCCCGAGCGCAGGGTGTCGATCTTGAGGTCGTCGTCGTCGATGTTGATATCGACGTCGGCGGCCTCGGGCAGCACGGCGACCGTCGCGGTCGAAGTATGGATGCGGCCTTGGGCTTCGGTGTCGGGCACACGCTGCACGCGATGGACACCCGATTCGAATTTGAGCTTGGCGAACGCGCCGCGGCCGCGGATCTCCGCGACGATCTCCTTGAAGCCGCCCATGGTGCCTTCGCTCAAGGAGATCACCTCGACCTTCCAGCCCTGCGTGGCGGCATAGCGTTCGTACATGCGGAACAGATCGCCGGCGAAGAGCGCGGCCTCGTCGCCGCCGGTGCCGGCGCGGATTTCCAGGATCACGTTGCGCTCGTCCATCGCGTCCTTCGGAATTAGCGCGAGCCTGAGCTCCCGCTCGAGCGCGGCGCGTTTTTGCTCGAGCTGCGGCTTCTCGGTGGCGGCCATCGCGCGCATTTCGGCATCGGTTGCCGCGTCGGCGATGAGCGCATCGAGGCCCGCGATCTCGGCGGCGACGGCGCGATAGTTGTTCACCGTCTCGACGATGGGAGCGAGCTCGGCGAACTCGCGCGAGAGCTTGACGTAGGTCTCGGGCGCCACCGGGCTCGCCAGCTCGCGTTCGACCGCCTGGTGGCGGGCGACGAGCGCATCGAGTTTTGGCTCAGGAATCATGGTTGCGCAGACTCAAGGACAACGACGCTCGTCTGTCTCGGAGCGGGCCGCAGCGCGCGGGGCGTCCGCGGGCATTTGCTCCCGACGAGCACGGCACTGAGATAGGGCGCGAGCATCAAATCTGCAGCCCTTGCTCGGCTGCAAAAGCTTTGAGCCGCTCGCGGATCGGCAGGCTTCCGCTCGGGCCGTCGATAAGCGGCTGCATCAGGGCTGCGGCCTTGCCGGCGTTAAGGTCGAGCAGCATGGCCTTGACCGGACCGACCGCGGACGGGGAGAGCGAGAACGAGCGGTAGCCGATCGCGACCAGTGCGAGCGCCCCGATCGGTTTCGAGGCGAGTTCCCCGCACAGCGTCACCGGCTTGGCGTGGGCGCGGCCCTTGTCGGCGATGGACTTGAGCGCGCGCAAGACCGGCGTCGAGATCGCATCGAAGCGATCGGCGACGCGCGAATTGCCGCGGTCGGCGGCGTAGAAAAATTGCACGAGATCGTTGGAGCCGACCGAGAGGAAATCGACGCGATCGAGCAGTTCGTCGAGCTGGTAGAGCAGCGAAGGCACCTCGACCATGGTGCCGACCTCGACCCGCTCGGGCAGCTTGTGGCTGTGCCGGCGCAGGTGGGTGAGCTCGCGCTCGACCAGCGACTTGGCCTCGTCGAATTCCTCCACGGTGGCGATCATCGGAAACATGACTTTCAGATCGCGTCCGCCGGCGGCGCGCAGCAGCGCGCGGACCTGGCTGCGCAGCAGACCCGGGCGGTCGAGGCCCAGTCTTATGGCGCGCCAACCGAGCGCCGGATTCTCCTCCTCGAAATTGCGCATGTAGGGCAGCACCTTGTCGCCGCCGATGTCGAGGGTGCGGAACGTCACCGGCTTGTCACCGGCGGCATCGAGCACGGCGCGGTAGAGCGAGAACTGCTCGGCGGTGCGGGGAAAGGTCGCCGCCACCATGAACTGCAGTTCGGTGCGGAACAACCCGATGCCGGCGGCGCCGGTCTCCTCGATGTGCGGCAGGTCGACGGCGAGACCGGCATTGATCATCAGCTCGATCGCCTGGCCATCCCTGGTCATGCACGGCTTGTCGCGCAGCGCCAGGTATTGCAGTTGCCGGCGGGCGCGCAGCCGCACGCGCTCGACATAGGCCGCCTCCATGTCCGGCGATGGCCGCACATGCACGTCGCCGGTCGCGCCGTCGACGATGATGGCGTCACCCGGGTCGGCAACGCCGGTGGCGTTGGCGATCTCGCCCACCGTCGCGATGCCGAGCGCGCGGGCAACGATCGCCACGTGCGAATTGGGCCCGCCTTCTTCGAGCACGAGGCCGCGCAGCCGCTTGCGATCGTATTCGAGCAGCGCCGCCGGCCCCATGGAGCGGGCGACGAGGATGGCGTTTTCCGGCAAGCGGTCGCGCGCCGGCGCGTAGTCCTGGCCGAGCAAATGATGCATCAGCCGATTGGCGAGTTCGTCGAGATCGTGCAAGCGCTCGCGCAGATACGGATCGGTCGCGCGCAGCATGCGCGCGCGAGTGTCCGACTGCACGCGCTCGACCGCGGCCTCGGCGGTGAGGCCCGTCGCCACCGCTTCTTCGAGGCGATGCACCCAACCGCGGTCATAGGCGAACATGCGGTAGGCTTCGAGCACGTCGCGGTGCTCGCCGCCGTCGGCGACCTCGCCGCGCTCGAGCAGCACGTCGAGGTCCGAGCGCATGGTCTCGACCGCGGCTTCCAGGCGTTTGAGCTCTTTCGGCAGGTCGTCGGCGATGAAATTGGTGATGACGACGCGCGGCTCGTGCAACACCACGTGACCGAGCGCGATGCCCTCGTTGAGCGCCGTGCCGGAAAGATGCAGCGGCCGCCGGGCGGCGGGTTCGGCGCCGGGCTTGGCGATGGCGGAGAGTTCGCCCGAGGCGATCATCTCCGCGAGCACCATCGCGGTCGTCTGCAGCGCCTCCTCTTCCTCCTCGGTATAGGTGCGCCGCGCGCGGTTCTGCACCACCAGCACACCGAGCGTGTTGCCGGCGCGCAGCACCGGCACGCCGAGGAAGGAGTGGTAGATCTCCTCGCCCGTCTCCGCCCGATAGGAGAAGGCGGGATGGTTCTGCGCTTCCGACAGGTTGATCGGGTTCGCCTCGCTCGCGACCAGGCCGACGAGGCCTTCGTCCGCGCGCAGCACGGTCTGGTGCACCGCGGCCTTGTTGAGACCTTCGGTGGCGTAGAGCTCGAGCGTGCCGTCGACGCGCAGCACGTAGACCGAGCAGACCTCCGCCACCATGTTGGCGGCGATCAGCACCACGATCTTGTCCAGGCGCTCCTGCGCGCTGACCTGCTCCGCCATCACTTCGCGAAGCCGGCGCAACAGCACGCGCGGACCGCCGAGTGCGCCACGCATGACGTGATCCCTCGGATCAGCCCATCCGGCCGAGGGTGTCAGCCCTCGGCTCGACCAAGTCAGGAAATAGTATCCGCCGGGCCCGGGCGCCCGCGGCGGCTACAATCCATCACGCCGTATAGCGAATGCGGCGTGGGCCGGGCAAGCCAAAGCGTCGAAACGGCCCGTTACCAGGCATAGCTGGCTGAAATCCGGCCGCAGGCGGTGCGGAATTGGTCGCTGTCGACGAGGGCGGCGTAGACCTCGCGCAGGCGCGCGCCGGGGGGAAGCCGCAGGTCTTCCCTCGCCAGCGCCGCATCCGGTCCGAACAGTCGCTCGATCGCGCCCGCGATTGCGTCGGCGCCGGCCGGTGCTTCGAGGGCAGCCGCGGCAATGTCCGCGGTGACGAGCTCAACGAGCACCTCGCGTCCGACGAGCGGCAGGCGCGTCATGGCGTTGGCGGCCAACAGGCTCGCCAGCCGGTGGTCGGGATGCGCTGCGTCCTCAAGCGCGGGCTTGCCGCTACGGAACTGAAAAGCATCGTCGAAGGAGGCCGGAGCTGTCTCGAAGCAGCGCGCAAGCGCGCTCGCCTCCTCGGCGAGGTAATAACGGTTGAGGCTGTCGAACCAGACGTAACGGTAGCCGTGTTTGGCGAGAAACGGTTCCCAGGCCTGCCAGGCGGGCGCCAGCGTGTAGGGTGCCAGCGCCTCGGCTACGACGACCTTCGGTCGGTAATTCTGCCAATCGCCGTTGAGCAGCACGTCCTGCTCGGCGCCCTCCACGTCGACCTTGAGGAAATCGAACGCGGGCGGCGCATGCTGCCGGCACAGATCCTTGAGGGTTGTGACCGGGACGGCAATGGCCTGCGAAGACTTTCCGAATTGCGTTTGCGCCGCGCGGGCATGGCTTTCGATCATGGTCGAGAGGCCGTGGAGGTCGTTCACGAGATAAAAGGTGGCTTCGCCCACCGCCGCGCCGACGAGGGCCTCGACGTGGCGATCGCGCGGCCGCACCGCTCTGGTGAGACGCGCCAGCCAGGGATTGGGCTCGACCGTGATGCCGTGCCACCCCTTGAGATAGAACGCGAACGACGTGTTGTCGTAGACCGGGTGCCCGGATCCGATGTCGATGTAGAACCCGTCGCTGTCCCCCGCGAAGCAGCGCATGAGGTACAAATCCTCGAAGCGCTGCGCGTAGGAGACGGTCGGCGTGGCCATGACTCATATCCGCACTGGGGCGGCGTGTCCCGGCGGCGTGCGAGCGCATCCGGGACGCGAGAGTGTTATTTGTCCAACTCATAGAGGCTGTGCAGGGTGCGCACCGCCAGTTCCGTGTAGTTGGCGTCGATCAGCAGCGAAAACTTGATCTCGGAGGTGGTGATGGCGCGGATGTTGATGCCCTTCTCCGCCAGCGCCTTGAATGCCTTGGCGGCGACGCCGGCGTGGCTGCGCATGCCGATGCCGATCACCGAGACCTTGGCGACGTCATTTGCGCCGTCGAGACGCTCGTAACCGACCTGACCTTTCGCCCTGATCAGCGTCTCGGTCGCCCGCTCGTAGTCGGAGGCGGGAACGGTGAACGTCACATCGGTTGTCACGCCGTCGCCGGAGACGTTCTGCACGATCATGTCGACGTTGATATTGGCCTCGGCGAGCGGGCCGAAGATGGCGGCCGCGACGCCGGGCTTGTCCTGGACCCGGCGGATCGAGATCTGCGCCTCGTCCTTCGAGAAGGCGATGCCGGTGACGACTTGCTGTTCCACGATCTCCTCCTCGCCGCAGATGAGCGTTCCGGGCGGCGTCCCGTGCGGATCGATGTCCTCGGGCTTCTCGAAGCTCGATCGCACGAAGATGCGCACATTATGCACCATTCCAAGCTCGACCGAGCGCACCTGCATGACCTTGGCGCCAAGCGAAGCGAGCTCCAACATCTCCTCGTAGGCGACGCGCTCGAGGCGCTGCGCGCGCGGCACGACGCGGGGATCGCTGGTATAGACCCCGTCGACGTCGGTGTAGATGTCGCAGCGCTCGGCGGCGATGGCAGCCGCGATTGCGACCGCGGAGGTGTCCGATCCGCCGCGCCCCAGCGTCGTGATGCGGCCCGTCTCCTTGTGCATGCCCTGGAAGCCGGCGAGCACCGCCACCTCGTGGCGTTCCTTGAAGCGCTTGACGAGCTCGGCGCCGTTGACCTCGAGGACGCGGGCGGCGGCATGGGCGTTGGAAGTGAGGATCGGCAACTGCCAGCCCTGCCACGAGCGGGCATTGACGCCCATTCCTTCCAGCACGATGGCCAACAAGCCGGCGGTCACCTGCTCGCCCGAGGACACCACCGCGTCGTATTCGCGGGCGTCGTGCAGCGCCGCGGCCTCGCGGCACCAGCCCACGAGCCGATCGGTGGCGCCGGCCATGGCCGAGACGACGACCGCCACCTCGTGGCCGGCGTCGACCTCGCGCTTGACGTGTCGCGCGACGTTGCGGATGCGCTCGATATCGGCAACCGAGGTGCCGCCAAATTTCATTACCAGGCGGGCCATGGCGGGCTTGCGGAGTTCTCCGGCATGATTTGAGGCGCGCGATGCGCTTTACGGCAAGCCCTCGCGCGAAAAGGCGCGTATACATACCGGTGAGGCCGCATGGCCGCAACCGCGCTTTGGAGAGGTCGATGGCGAGCAGGACGAGGTCCGGACGCGATTCGACCGTCGACGAGACCGAGGTCGCGCGCTTTTCGGCGCTCGCCACCGAGTGGTGGGATGCGCGCGGCAAGATGGCCGTGCTGCACAGGTTCAACCCGGTGCGGCTGCGCTTCATCAAGGAGGCCGCGTGCCGGCATTTCGGCCGCGACGACAAGCAGCTCGACGCGCTGACGGGCCTGCGCTTGCTCGACATCGGCTGCGGCGGCGGCATTCTGAGCGAACCTTTGGCGCGCCTGCGGGCCGAGGTCGTGGGCGCCGATCCCTCGCAGGCCAATATCGCGGCGGCAAAGCTGCATGCCGCCGAGGCGGGTGTGGCCGTGGACTACCGCGCGACCACGGCCGAAGCGCTTGCGGACGAGGGCGAGCGCTTCGACATCGTGCTCGCTATGGAGGTGGTGGAGCACGTCGCCGATCTGAGCCTCTTCGTCAGGCGTTGCGCGGAGATGGTGAAGCCGGGCGGGCTCATGATCGCCGCGACGCTCAACCGCACGCTCAAGAGCTTTGCGTTGGCGATCGTCGGCGCCGAATATGTGCTGCGCTGGCTGCCGCGTGGCACCCACCAGTGGGATAAATTCGTCACTCCGAACGAGCTCGAGTCGACGTTCGAACGGCATGGGCTGCGCGTCATCGACGAGACCGGCGTGGTCTACGATCTGTTGGCCGACCGCTGGCGGCTCTCGACCGACATGGACGTGAACTACATGGTGGTCGCGGAACGCGCGCTGGCTCGGGCCGTCCCATAGGTTCCGATGCTCGATTCTTCGTGGCTGTGGGTCGTCTTTACCGTCATCGCCGCTGCCGCGCAGACCGTGCGCAACGCCACGCAGCGCGAGCTCACCGCCAAGCTCGGCACCGTGGGCGCCACCCATGTGCGCTTCCTGTTCGGTTTTCCTTTCGCTCTCGTCTTCCTCGCCGCGGTGATGATCGCGCTCGGGCAAGAGCCACCGCGCCCGCCGCTGATGTTCTGGCCCTGGGTGATCGTCGGCGCGCTGGCGCAGGTCGCCGCCACCGCGCTGATGCTGGCGGCCATGAACGACCGCTCCTTCGTGGTGGTCTATGCCTATATCAAGACCGAGCCGGTGCAGGTGGCGCTGTTCGGGCTCGTCTTTCTCGGTGACCTAGTGACGCCCGCGATGGCGGTGGCGATCCTGATCGCCACCACCGGCGTCGTCATCATGGCGCTCAAGCCGGGCACGTCGTGGGACTTGAAGGCGACGCTGCTCGGGCTTGCCGCCGGCGCGATGTTCGCGCTCTCGGCGATCGGCTTTCGCGGCGCGATCCTGCGCCTGGGCGGGCCGAGCTACGTCATGGCCGCGACCGTCACGGTGGTGATCGGTCTCCTGCTGCAATCGGCGTTGCTGTCGCTTTATCTGCGGCTGCGCGATCCCCATGTGCTCGCCGCGATCGTGCGCGCTTGGCGGCCGTCGCTGGTCGCGGGCTTCATGGGGGCGCTCGCTTCGCAGTTCTGGTTCCTCGCCTTCGCGCTCGCCACCGCCGCCAGCGTGCGCACGCTGGCGCTGGTCGAAGTGCTGTTCGCGCAAGCGATTTCGCGTTTTGCGTTCAAGCAGGCGACGACCCGGCGCGAAGCCGTCGGCATCGTGCTGATCGTGATCGGGGTCGTGCTGCTGCTGCTGTGGGCGCAATGACCGCGGGCCCCGGGCGCGGCGTGGCCTTGGCGCCGGACGCGCAGCCTAGTTGCGCTCGTCGGGCAGCACGGGCAGAGGGTGAAACTCGATCCCCTCCTCGTGCAGCTCTCTGGCCTGATCGGGACTGGCCTCACCGTAGATCGAGCGGTGCTCGATCTCGCCATAGTGCATCTTGCGCGCCTCTTCGGGAAATTTCTGGCCGACATAGTCGGCGTTCTTCACGAGGTGGTCGCGCAGCTCTTTCAACTTCTTGCGAAACTCGCGCTCCTGCGGCGATAGCATGGCGACCGGGGAAGGCGTCGCCTCGGGCGACGGCGCAGGGGAGGGCGGTCGCTCCGGCAGCGGCGCATCGCCGCGCTTTTTGGCTCCCAACACCCGCGGCGCCATGATCGTCTTTTCGACCTTGACGGAGTTGCAAACCGGGCAAGCGACAAGCCCCGCCTTGACCTGCTTGTCGCAGGCTGCCGAGTTCTGGAACCAACTCTCGAATGCGTGCCCGTTGTCGCACGCGAGCGCGTAACGGATCATGCCGGACCTCGCACTGCGTGCAAATGGGCCGGCTCCGCCATCGGTTCGATGATCTCGAACCGCCGGCCGTGCTGGAGCGAGGGGATTTTCGCGCGCGCGGCCGTGACTTCCGCGGGATCGATCACCGCCAGGATCACGCCCGGCTCGATGTCGCCTTCGGCGAGAATGCGGCCCCAGGGGTCGACGATGAGGGAATGGCCGAAGGTCTCGCGACCGTTCTCGTGCTTGCCGCCTTGCGCGGCCGCCAGCACGAAGGCGCCGTTCTCGATCGCGCGGGCGCGGTTAAGCACATGCCAATGTGCTTCGCCGGTTTGCTTGGTGAACGCCGAAGGGATGGCGAGAAACGAACATCCGGCTTCCGCGAGCGCGCGATAAAGCGAGGGGAAGCGCAGATCGTAGCAGACCGTGAGTCCGAGCCGTCCCCACGGCAAGTCGGCCGCCACGCCGATTTCACCCGGCCGGTAGTTGCGCGACTCGCGATAACTCTCGCCGCCGCTGAGTTCGACGTCGAACATGTGGATCTTGTCGTAGCGCGCGATGATTTCGCCCTTGCGGTCGATCAGGAACGAGCGGTTCGCGGCCTTTTCGGGCAGCAGCTTGATGGCCAGCGAGCCGACATGCAGGAAGATGCCGAGCTTGCGCGCAAGCTCGCGAAAGGCGGCAAGCGTAACGTCTTTCTCCTCGGGCGCGATCGCCGCGAACAGCCGCTCGCGCTTGACCTCCAAGATGTTGGTCATCTCGGGCGTGAGCACGTAGTCGGCGCCGGCGCGCTTGGCTTCCTCGATCAGCCGCGCCGCCGCATCGAGATTGGCCTGCGGTGACAGGCCCGAGCGCATCTGCACGAGACCCGCGGTGAAGGTCGCAGCCTTGCCCGTGCTCATGCCGACGGCCTCTTGTCGCTGTCCGCGGGCGCATCGCCCCGGCCGAGCAGCGGATCAAGCTTGCCCGCCCGGTCGAGCGCGGAGAGGTCATCATAGCCGCCCACATGGGTCGAGCCGATGAAAATCTGCGGCACGGTCATGCGTCCATTCGCGCGCGCCACCATGTCGCTCCGCCCTTTCTGATCGCCGCTCACGTCGATCTCGGTGAACTCGACGCCCTTGCGCGACAACAACCGCTTGGCGGCCTGGCAATAGGGGCAGTAGCGGGTGGTGTAAATCTCGATCTCAACCATGATGAATCGTTAAGTCTTACGAATTCTTATATGGGCGGGCGGCTCGCCGCCACAACCCGGGCGAACACCAGAACGTCGACGGACGCCGCGCCGGCGCGCAACAACGCCCGCGAGCAGGCGTCGACGGTTGCGCCTGACGTGAGCACGTCGTCGACCAGCACGAGCTTTCGACCCGCCACCTCGGCTCTGCCATGGGCCGGCACGCGAAAAGCACCCTGGACGTTCTCGGCGCGCTCGGACTTGTGGAGCCCGACCTGCTGGGGCGTCGCCTTGACGCGTTTGAGCGCCGCGTGCGCGACCGTCCGCCCGCTCGCCTT
>Ga0306922_10006916_pt1 | contig 10898 bp, 11 predicted proteins | sample sta12Cox44000082_FD_203758 | JGI IMG/M metagenome (GOLD analysis project Ga0306922, IMG submission 203758) | Lab enrichment of tropical soil microbial communities from Luquillo Experimental Forest, Puerto Rico - statoxic.12C.oxic.44.000.082 (v2)... | ecosystem: Environmental > Terrestrial >...
GGCTGTCAGGCGTGAAGGCTAGGGCGTAATTGCGACCACCATCAACTCGCCAGCGTGCGACCGATCTGCCCTCCTTCCAATCCCAAAGATGGATGGTCCCTTCCTCACCGCCAGAAGCCAGCGTGCGTCCGTCCGGCGAGAAGACGACTGCACGGATGCTCTTGATGTGTCCTTGCAGCACTCGTAGCAGTTGGCGGCTGGCAACTTGCCACACATGGACTTTTCCATCTGCTCCCGCCGACGCCAGCACACGACCATCGGGGCTAAACGCCACGCTATTCACGGCATGGGTTGAGGTCGTGAGCGTGGCAACTTCCCGGCCTGTGGTGGAGTCCCATAGCCGCACAGTGCGATCTGCACTGGCCGAAGCCAGCAAGGCGTTGTCCGGGGAGAATGCCACGCTGTTGATCGTGTCCGTGTGGCCGTCCAGGATCAGACGAAACCGATAGCTCGCTGCATCCCAGACACGGATTTGATGGTCGTCGCCCCCTGACGCCAGCATCGCACCATCTGGCGAAAAGGACAGCGAGCGGACCATGCCCCGATGACCTCGCAAGTTTGCCAGTTCTGGCCCCTGTGTAAACCAGAACCAGCACACCACAACCAAGATGAGCATTCCACCTACGAGGCAGACCAAGAGGAACCGAGACGGGCGGGGCCGTTTCGCCCCGCCCCCGGCAGCAGGTTTGGGAAGGCTGGTCATGGCATCGGTCCTGCCTGAAATCTGCGGGAATCAAAAGTCAAGATTGACAACCTCACCGCCTGACCGAGTGGTGATCCCCACCCACACAACAGGCGAGATGCTATTGGAGATGCTGCGAACCGACCCATCCCCGAAGAGGAAATTCACGCCTTGTGTGTGGTTGCTGTTGGCGTCCTCTACGTGGTCAAGCGAGTTGTTGGGAACCCGACCTTCCGCAATGGTTCCTGAGTTCGTCAGCACCATCACGCCCTCCACTTCGTAGCCGAGACCCGGGTTGAGCGTCTGCGGGATGACGGCATTCGTGACGGCCCCGACCCAAGTAGTCACCGGCGAGCGGACTTTACCTTGCCACATCCACGCCCGCTCTCCGACGAACAATGTACCACTGGAGCCGTCCGTAATGTCGGTCACTCGGACCTTGCTGTTGCGAAGCAGAACGCCCGGCGAGCCGTTGCTGGTGTCCGGGTAGCCGGATACCTCGTACACGCCCGCCATGCCGACGTAGTTGCTGAATGCTACGTCGCAGATGGGGTTGCCCGAACCGTCGCTGACGGTGGTGGTGAGGCTCGGCGGGCTGTCTGAAGGACACAGGAATACCTTGAGGCTCGTCACACGAGCCTGAGCGTTAGCGGCGTGGGTAATGTCTTTCGTGAAATCAATCTGGCGGTAGAGGTTGTCCTGTTCCAGATATGGCAGCAGGTGAGCGGCCCAACCCCAGCCTGGCCCCAGACTCGGCCCGTCCACCGTCACCGCTTGCGAGGCGAAACCGGGCGGTAAACTGCCATGAGCAGCGTGGTAGTTGTGGAAAGCAACCCCGATCTGCTTGAGGTTGTTCTTGCACTGCGTCCGCGCCGCTGCTTCCCGCACCTTCTGGACGGCGGGCAGGAGCAAACCGATCAGGACAGCGATGATGGCGATGACGACGAGCAGTTCAATCAGGGTGAAGGCGTGCCGGGGTCGGCCGTTCATGGCGGACTCCTCTTTTTTTGTAACACTTTCATTATACCAAAATGTCATACCTAGTATAACCGCCAGCAGCGGGGTCGTCAAGCAGGCGTGCCGCTGTCTCACAGCACCACAATGATTGGCGATCGCACGTGGGCTGATACCAAGGGCTTCTGTGCCGGAGCGCCCAACGGAGGAGTAACGAGGCCCGGCCCAACGAACCCTTGGACCAGCGCTAACGGTCCAACCCAAGTCCACATCCTCGTCCACAACAAATGGATCAACATCACAACGGATGCGGATGGCGGGCTGGATGACCTCTCCAGCAAACACACCGGTGGGGCGAACCGCTTGTTTGCCGATGGCTCGGGGCGTTTCATCCGTAGTATCACGACGGATGGACTCATCCGTCGTGCGTTTTGGGCGCTGGAGACCCGCGCGGGCGGTGTGGGCCGGGACGTTAGTCGGTTTGGAAATGGTTGAGCAAATCCCGTTGGTCGCGCCCGGAAAGCCTCGGACTCTATCCAGCGCGGAAGATATACGGGCTAACCTTTGCGAAACGGCAGCCAAATCCGGAACACGTCTTCGATAACAGGGGCCAATAGAAACAGGGAAATCTCAGAGTTTGTGTTAACTGCTGTGTCGAAGTTTCGAGTCTCTTTCGGGGAGCTAGTTGATATGGGGCGAAACTTCGCGACAACGGAGTTAACGCAAAAAAGCCGCACTTGCTGCGCGTGGAGGAGAAATAAGATGGGACCAAAGCTTGCCGGTTTTGATATGATCATTACCGCTTTCATGCTCACGGCCTCGGCTCAGTCGCAACAGCAGAAGCCGGACGCGCCGGCCCGGGTGGAAGAAGATCGGCTCGAGGCGGGGAAGTCGCTTGGTTTCACGGAGCAACTGCTGGCGCGAAAGATCGACGAGGAGTGTTTGCGGTGCCTTATGCGGATGGAAATCGACCGAATTACTATAGTTCGGCCACGGCCATGCTCCCCCGTACCCCATTTGGGGGCCAGGGCGAAGGCGCTGAGAGACCTACTGGAGCAAGTACGGTAGGCCCTAGGGAACGTCGGCATAGCCCAAGAACGGCGGCCGCGAGCGGCGACCAGTTGAAAAGAATGGATCAAACCGCCCCCATGCCGGTAATAGTAAGGGTAGAGGCGGACGGTGACTCCCCAAAGAGAAGTGACGTGGCAACGGAAGCAAGATGGCGACGAACCAGATGAGCGAGGTCATCCTGCACCTTCGCAGCGCGGTGCTTCTGCGAGATGGAGCGGGCCTGACCGATGGGCAACTGCTGGAGGACTTCATCAGCCGCCGTGACGAGGCGGCTCTTGCGGCGCTCATCGTGCGGCACGGCCCGATGGTGTGGGGCGTTTGCTACCGCACTTTGCGCAACTACCACGACGCCGAGGACGCCTTCCAGGCCACCTTCCTTGTCCTCGTCCACAAGGCGGCTTCCATCGTGCCGAGGGAGATGGTCGCCAACTGGCTCTACGGCGTGGCACGCCAGACGGCGTTGAAGGCGAGGGCAACCGCGGCCAAGAGGAAGGGGCGAGAGAGGCAGGTGAAGCAGATGCCTGAACTGGCCGCAGTGGAACCAGACCTCTGGCGTGACTTGCAAACCCTGCTGGACGAAGAGTTGAGCCGCCTGCCCGATAAGTATCGGGTCGTCGTCGTCCTGTGCGACCTGGATGGCAAGACCCGCACGGAAGTGGCTGGGCAACTCGGCCTGCCCGAAGGTACAGTGGCGAGTCGGCTGGCAAGGGCGAGGGCAATTCTGGCGAAACGACTCGCTCGCCACGGTCTCGCGGTATCGGGCGGGACGTTGGCGGCGGTGCTTTCGCAGAAAGTGGCGTCGGCGGGTGTGCCGCCGTCGGTGGTGTCTTCCACAATCAAGGCCGCAACTCTCGTTGCGGCGGGGCAAGCGGCGGCTACGGGAGCGATGTCGGTCAAGGTCGCCGCTCTGACAGAAGGAGTGCTGAAAACCATGCTGCTGACCAAACTCACAGCAATGAAGGCGCTGGCGGGAATGCTGACCGCCATCGCCCTTATCCTGGGCCTTTACGCTTATTACGGCTTCGCACAGCCACCAGCGGGGCAAGCGGTCAAAGCCCAAGCCCCGACGCCTGATCCCCAGAAAACGGACCAGGACGACCACCAGAAAGCACCGTCCGAGTCGGACAAGGAGAGAATCCAAGGCACGTGGGTCACGGTAGGTGGAGAGTCCGGAGGCAAGCCAACGGCGAAGGAGAATAGGCGTCCGCAGTGGTGGCACTTCGAGGATGACAAACTGACCATTTACAGCATCGACCTCCGTTTCAGCAAGCCGGAAAAGACCGAGTACACTTACGCACTCGCAACCAATAAAAGCCCCAAAGTCATTGAGATGACCGGAGGCCGTCGCCTTGAGGGACCTCGCACCAAACCGCCCGATGGCTTTATGGCGATTTACAAGATCGAGGCGGACTCTCTGACGATGGCGGTCGGGAAGGAGGGGTTGCCAACACAGTTCAAAACGAAGGAGGGAGATGGGGTTTTGACTACCGTCCTAAAGCGTGAAGGGGCACCCAAAAAGCAAGAGTGACCACAATCATTCATGCCGACAACCATGCCGTGAGACGGCCGGCTGTTCGTGGCCAACCATTCGGGCTCGGTGTCCGTCATCGCCGCTTCGCGGAAGTTCGACGTGCTGCACACGAACACGATCCCGGACGAGACGACCTGCTCGTCCCCAGCCGTCGCCAACGGCTGCGTGTTCCTGCGGAGCCACGACGCCCTCTGGTGCTTCGCCACCACTCGTTGATCCTCCGGCTGAGTGAATGATGATTGTTTCGTATACGACAGGCACGTACGCAGGAGAGAAAGACTTTCAACTTTTGCCAGATCAAACCGGCTGCCGCGAGACTCCCACAGTTCTTTCTCAGCTCTGGTGGTATTCTTGCGCGCTCCGGTGCTGGAGCGAGCAAATGAACGGATCGTCTCGCCGGGAGGTCCTCGGAGTTGCCTTTGAAACCGAGGCTGCGTGGGATGAGTATGTATCGTGAGCGGACAAACGCGTCCGTCCGCTGGCTTGCATGGTGGAAGAGGCGAACGGCACTTTTTTGCCACGCAATCTCCCACTCCGAGTTTACCAGCATCCATCTTTCGGCTGACGTGCAACTGAATCCCGTGCCGCTCAAAGTGCAAGATGCTGGGGCAACTCGAACTCAATCGAACACGTTGCCGATTTCCTATCCCGTGGCAACTTTGGACCTTGCTCAAGACTCATTTTTCATGGAACTCGAATTTGGATTTCCCGGAATTGAGAACCTGACCCAACAGAATTAGGGAAACCTCACAGCTTCAGTTAACCAGTGTGTCGAAGGTTCGAGTCTCTTTCGGGGACGTAGTTGATCCAGCGGAAGGTGGAAATAGAACTTGGACGTGCGCTGTAGATGATTTGGAATTAGGTCGATTTCAGGCTGTGTTTGTCGCCCTGTGCAAGACGGAAATCGACCGAATTACGATCAGAAGGGTTTCATGACATCACCCCCTATCGCTGGCACGCAGCGATTCGGCGCTTAACGTCAACCCTTGGGAGCGGCGGCGGTCGGGCCCAGGTGAACGGTCACGGTCTTCAGCTCGGTGTAATGCTCCAGCGCCGCTTCGCCGTTCTCGCTGCCGTGGCCGGACATCTTGAAGCCGCCAAAGGGCGTGGTGCTATCGACCACGTGGTAGCAGTTGACCCAGACAGTCCCCGCCTTGACCTGCTGGGCGAACAGGTGGGCCTTGTCCAGGTCCTTCGTCCAGATCGCGGCCGCCAGGCCGTAGGTGGTCCGATTGGCTCGCTCGATCACCTCATCAACTTTCTGGAAAGGCAGGACGCTCACGACCGGGCCGAAGATCTCGTCGCGGGCGATGGCCATGTCGTCTGTCACGTGGTCGAAGATGGTCGGCTCCACGAAGAAGCCCCGGCTGCCGAACCGACGTCCGCCGGTCACCAGCCGGGCGCCCTGGCGTTGCCCCAGGTCCACGTAGCCGAGAACCTTGTCCATTTGCTCCTGCGACACCTGGGGCCCTTGTTCGGTGCCCGGCTCCAGCGGGTCGCCGATCTTGCGCTGCTGTGCAAGCTCTGCGAGGCGCTCGACGAAGTCGCGGTGGATTTTCTCCTCGACGAAGAGGCGGCTGCCGGCGGTGCAGCACTGGCCTCCGTGGAAATAGCTGGCGTGGAAAGCACCAGCCAGCGCGGCGTTCAGATCGGCGTCGGCGAAGATGACGTTGGGGCTCTTGCCACCCAGCTCAAAGGTGGTCCGCTTCAGCGTGTCGGCGGCGGTCTTTTGAATGCCCTTGGCGGTGTCCACGTGACCCGTGAAAGCGATTTTGTCCACACCGGGGTGAGCGACCAGGGCCGCGCCGGTGGTTTCGCCGGGGCCGTTGATGATATTGATGACTCCGGCCGGAAAGCCGACCTCCTGAGCCAGCTCGGCCATGCGCAGGGCGGTCAGGGGCGTTTGCTCAGCCGGCTTCAAGACCACCGTGTTGCCGCAGGCCAGCGCCGGTCCCCATTTCCAGGCCAACATCAGCAGTGGAAAGTTCCACGGGATGATCTGACCGACCACGCCGACTGGCTGGCGCAGCGTGTACGACAAAAAGCTGCCGCGGACCGGAAGCGTGCGGCCTTCGATCTTGTCCGCCCAGCCGGCATAGTAGCGCAGCGTGTTCACGACGCCTTGCAAGTCGCCTCGGGAGTCGTTGATGGTCTTGCCCGCGTTCAACGACTCAAGGGCCGCCAGGTCGGAGGCATGGGCTTCGACCAGGTCCGCCAGCTTGAAGAGAAGTCGGCCACGGTCGGCTGCGTCCATACGGGTCCAGGAACCCGATTCCAGGGACTTCCGCGCGGCTTGCACGGCGGCATCGACGTCGGCTGCGTCTGCTTCCGCAACCTCGCAAATGGGCTCGCCGGTCGCAGGGTTGATCGCCGGAAACATCTTGCCGGAGACGCTGTGCACCCATTGACCGCTGATGAAGAGCAGTTGGTCGGGGAGCGCGGACGCCTGCCCGGTGCGCGGCCTGTCGGCAAGGGGAGGCCGCCGTCGTTCCGCTTTGCCGTTTGCGGGCAAAGGCTCAACGGGGCGGAGGCGCACTTGGCCCTCCAGGACGGCCACGGTCGGCGGGCGCGAACGGATGGTTTCGATTCGTTTCCCGTCGAAAACCACCTCGGTGGTTATGGGATGTCCATTGAATGACCAGGGAGAGGCGCACAGCCCGTAAGCGCCGGCGTTCGGAAAGGCCACGATGTCGCCTGGTGCCAGTGGGGGCAACGGATAAGCCTCGGCCAGCACGTCCCCGGGGTGGCTTAGGCAGCCGAGAACATCCGTCGGGCTCATGGGACCGGGCCGGACTCCGAGAGAGACCGGGGTTGCCTTGTGGCGCAGACCAATGCCGCACATGTCGCCGCGTTGGTGAGTGCCGCCGTCCACTACTACCGCCTTCCGACCGGCCTGCCGTTGCCGTGCAAGCACCGAGGTCAAATACCAGCCGGACTGTGCCACCAAGTACCGGCCCAGCTCCATGAAAATTCGGCTCCGCGGCACCGACTCGACGATGGCTTGTAGGGCTTCGCTGATGGGGCCCAGGTCCAGCTCGGGCTCTCCTGGCGCGTAGGGGACGCCGAAGCCGCCGCCCAGGTCGATGACCTCAGGAGTAAGGCCGAGCACTTCGGCGGCGCGGAGCGACTCGTCCAAGGCGCCGCGCAGATGCCGGACTACGGCGGCAGCATCGAGCACCTGTGAGCCGGCGAAGATATGGAAGCCGACGACGCGGATGCCACTGGGGCCGATGTGTTCCCGGCAGCTTTCCAACTCGTCGAAGAGCAGGCCGAATCGGGAGTCCGGGCCGGCCGTGCAGACCGCCATGCAATGGAAGTCCGGCCGCAGACGCAGCAGCGCGCGGTGGGACAACCCCAGGCCCGCGAGCTGCTGCAATTCGCTGAGCGAATCAATGGATAAGATCGCCTCAGGCACGCGGTGCAGCTCGGCCAGCAGGGCGGGCGAACAATCCGGCCCGGTCACCACCAGACGCTGCGGGGCGAATCCCGCTTCGCGGGCTGTCACCAACTCGGCCGCCGAGGCGACATCCGCTCCCAGGCCGCAGTCCGCCAGGAAGCCGCACAATCCTAAAGAGGGGTTGGCCTTGAACGAGTAGAACAGCTCCACCTGCCGCGGAAGGAATTCGCGCAGCCGGTCCACCTGCTTGCGGATGCGCTGCAAATCGTAGACGTAGGTCGGCGTCCCGTGCTGCCGAACAATCTCCCGGAGCGTGGCGACCGGGACTTCCGGCATATTCACGGGCGGACCAGGCTCTTTCGGCCGCGGCGCGACGGGAGCACCGCTGCAAATTTCCGACATGGATTGCTCTCCCCAGGAGTCAGAGATAAGAAGTCAGTGAGTCTGACCTCTGCCTTCTGATCTCTGACCTCTCACTTCTGACTCACGACCTGGACCTCCGCAAATCCCTCTGCCTTGAGCGCCTTCTTGAGCGCCTGTTCGTTGAATTGGCTCTTGTCTTTCAGGCAAAACCTCAGCTCGCGGGCCTTGAAGTTCATCTGAATCGTGTCTTGCTCTACCCACGGTAGAGTACCGAGTGCTTTTCGCGCCCGGTCCGGTCAGCCGCGCGGTCAGGTCAGGCCCGCAACGTGGGCCACCACATCTTCGGAGGCCGGCGGGTTGTCCGATTGGCCGCAGGCGGCTGTGAATATTCCCAGGACGGATCGAAGCAGTGAACGCACAGGCCTAGCCTCCCCCCTGGTCACGGGACAACCGCTCAAGACTTCGACGCGGCATCGCCGTCCGGAATGACCTTCCCTTCGTACCCAAGCTTGTCAATCGCCTGGAGCATCTGCTCCGGCGTCACCTTGGCCGGATCGTAACGAACGTGCAGCAGGTCTGTTTTCAAATCGACGGTGACCTTCTCGATGCCTGGAAGCCCTGACAGGACTTCTTGAACAACGTTCCTTCAGACCAGTCAGGTGATGCCCTGGCGGTCGATCATGCCCGGAACATGCAACGTGATCTCCTGCACAGCCGCGGAAGACGCTGCATTCGCCTCCGGCTCATGTACCCGACCGCAAGCGGAAAGGCAGAGCGCCGAGGCCGCCAGCACCCACGTCAACCCTGTTCGACCGAACATAGGCCACCTCGTAAACCCACCCATAAGCGATCATCCACCACGCGTCGTCAGTCGCCACGCCCAGAAGCCGACCATGAACACCAGAGCGCACCATGTAATCACGACGGTCGCCCGCGTGCGCATGCCGCGCACGTAAATGACGTAGAACGACCGCCCGATTAGGAGGACCGAAGCACAGAGCAGCACGGGAGCGATCCAGCCGCCGAAGGCGGTCGCTGTGACGCTCCCCGCTATCCCGAGCAGGGCTGAAGTCCCGTTAAGGACCATTCAGGTAATCGCTCACCACGGCAGCGCTGCCAGCGCGCTCAATATCGCGGCCGACACACTTTGAAGTTCGTTTTTCATGAGACCCCGTTGTGGCTTGGGTGAGGGTGGTCGGGGCTTCGAAGACTCAGCCCCGGCCACCCTCACGGCAATTTTGCCACAAAATTGTCACTTGCCGGCCACGTCGCAAACCACTCGAAAGCCGGTCCAGCGATAGGGCTCGCTCTGTTGGAGCCGAAAACGGCGGGCTGAGCGGCAGGCCCGGCCTTCGTCCAGCCAGCAGCCGCCGCGGACCACCACGAAGAAATTGCTCTCAAAGCCGGTGGCCATCACGCCCTTCTCCGGCCCTGTCGGATTCTCCTTGGGACTCCTCTTATAGTAATTCGGGTCGTACCAGTCATTACACCACTGCAAGACGTTGCCGTGCATGTCGTACAGGCCCCAGGCGTTCGGCGGATAAGAGCCGACCTTCTCAGTCCGGCGCAAGAAAGGCCCTTTCTCCGCGCCGCCGTAGGGGAAGTTGCCATTGAAGTTCGCCTGCTTCGAAGAAAGCGCGTCCCCGACGTTGAAAGGCGTAATGGCGCCGGCGCGGCAGGCGTATTCCCACTCGGCCTCGGACGGCAGGCGGTAGGTCCGGCCAGCCTTCTTCTCCTCGGGAAGCGCCGATAGCTTCGTGCAAAACTCGCGGGCCTCGCCCCACCGCACTTGCTCGGCCGGGTGGTCCAGACCGCCGCCGTTCTTCGGATGGAAGAACGACGGGTTCTTGCCCATCACTTTCTCGAATTGGCCCTGCGTGACCGTGTGGATGCCCAGGTAGAACGGCCGCGTGATGGCGACCTCGTGCTGATCTTCGCCGGCTTCGCGATCTGCTTCAGCGGCTGGAGAACCCATGACGAACTTGCCCGGGGGGATCAGGACCAGCTTTATATTGATGGAGTTGGTGATCTCCTTGGCTGTCTCCTGACCGCGCGCGGATCCTTGGGCGATCAAGCACGATGCCAACAGGCAGGCCAAAATACTAAACGCGTGCACGGGAGCTCCTCTACATCAGTGTCAACCGCCAAGTCCAGAACCCGATAAGGAAGGCCGCCGAAAGCCAGGTAATGATAGCGCTGGCTCGCGTGCCGCGTCGCCGCACATACAGGATGTAAAACGAGCGCAACAGAAAGAACACCGACAAGCCGATCAGAACCGGCGCAAGCCAGTGAGTCACCAAGCTCGCCGAGACACTCCCCGCTAACCCGAGCAGGGCCAGGACTCCCGCAGTTGTTCAGGTTGGCGCCGCACCCGCGACGGCGAGCAGAGCGGCCGACAAGCTGCGCACCTGGTCTCTCATAGTGGTCTAACCGTTTGCGGCTTAGCGCGAACGCCTCAGGGCCTTACTTTTTCTCGACCTCGAAGTCTATGACCCCGAGCTTCCGTTTCTGAGTGTCCGAGGCCTTCGCCCACGCCCTCAGAACCTCGGGAAAACGACCGCTCCAGCCCGGAACGCGGCCCGTGACCGTGGACACCTTGTCCCCGCGGGCCACGGCCTCGCGCAGGCGCTGCAGATCGCCCCTCGCCGTGGGCTCCGCGGTCAACACGAGCTCTTGCCCCATGCCGGACACCTTCAATACCAGCTCCTTTTCCCGCTCAACCACCTCGCCTTTGGCCGTGATCTCCAGGTAATCTATGCTCATTTTGGTGCCGCCCGACAGGCGCGTGGCGGCGATCGACTCGCCGATCTTGTCCAGGTCAATCGCCTTTCCGTTCTTGGCGAAAAACTCAATGGTGCCGAGCTGATAGCTGCTCTTTTGGCCTATAGGCGTAAGGATAA
>Ga0306922_10006917_pt1 | contig 10896 bp, 8 predicted proteins | sample sta12Cox44000082_FD_203758 | JGI IMG/M metagenome (GOLD analysis project Ga0306922, IMG submission 203758) | Lab enrichment of tropical soil microbial communities from Luquillo Experimental Forest, Puerto Rico - statoxic.12C.oxic.44.000.082 (v2)... | ecosystem: Environmental > Terrestrial > Soil...
GCTGGAGATGACTTCCGGCAGCATGGGCTGATAAACCCAATAGTTCTCCCGGTCGACCAGGCAGATGGAAGCCTCACCGGGTTTCAGAATCTTCTCCAGGTGCCTGGCCGCGTGGATGCCGCCAAACCCGCCGCCTAAAACGAGTATCTGTTTCTTGCTGGTGCGCATATCTCTCCTGTGAATAAGGGACGACTCGTTGAAGCATCCGCAGGCACAAAAAAATCACGCCAGCTTTGCGATCCCAGCTGGGACCTCGGTATACCACAAGTAACGGTTAGGTCGACGTTGTGTAGCTTTGAGCTCACCAATGCGAGTCTTCTGTTCAGCTCATTGCGGAGTGGCCGCTCACATCCGGGGTCAGGACTCTTTCCCGGCCGCCCCGCACATACTATCCCACATTCTATCCACATTTCCGATTTAAACTCCGCGAATGAACCGTCGCATGTTCGTCGGCGTCCATTCGAGGTACGACCGAGGTGAAACCGCTCGCCAGTATGGCCGAGGAGGAGCTTTCGGGACTTGCCGGGCCGAATCTCGAGGTTTAAAGGGGGATGCAACGTATTACATTACAGCAGCACCGGCTCCTGAGACGAATTGGCGGAAACCGCGAGCTATCTGATCGGCTACGCGACCTATCCGATCGGATAGGCGATGGCGTCGTCCTGAGCCCGCGCATGCTAACCATCTACAACCAAGTTGTTATCCTCCAGTTCTCTCCAGAGATGCCGCGGCCGATTCGCGGTTGGCCGCTTGCGTGCTCCCAACCAAACCACGACACCCTGCCCCTTATAGGAGGGTGTTGGGCGGGCGGCGATAGAAGATCACTGCCTAAGCGAGACCAGAGATCACGCGCGCATTGACGCAGGAGGGGGAACAGATGGTGCACAAAATGATTGGGGTGCTGACTTGCGTTTTCGTTAGTTTGGTAGCCGCAGGAACGGCGTGGGCAGACGGAGCAGTGTACGCGATGACCAACGCCCTGGGGAACAACCAGATCAACGTCTATCATCGGGCCGGTAACGGGACGCTGACGCTCATGCAAACGATTGCCACGGGGGGCGGGGGGAGCGGCCTGCAACTGGACGGGACGGACTCGCTCGGTTCTCAGGGTAGCTTGGTATTGGATAAGAAGCATCATCGTCTACTTGCGGTCAATACGGAGAGCCTCGCAGAGCATACGGTGGGTGGTTCGATGGTTGGCGACTGCCAGCAAGGTACAATTTCCTCGTTTCGTGTCGCGCCGGATGGCAGCCTGCTACTCGTAGACAGGGTCCTCTCTGGCGGTTTGTTTCCCGACAGTCTGGCCGTGGATGGGAACCTGCTTTACGTGCTTAACGCTGGCGGTCCCGGCCTCAACCCCGTTTGTAGCACCAGCCCCAATATCACGGGTTTTAAGCTTCGGCCAGGTGGCGAAATCAGTCTGCTTACCAACGCCACCCAGCCTATCAATCCGGCGAGCAGTACCGGCACCTTCCTGAACTGCGACCCCGGCGGGTTCCCGGCAGGGTATTTTGACTGCGGCATGAACCCGCCGGCATTCCCCAGGTCCCCAGGTCAGATTGGGTTCACGCCTGACGACAAGCAACTCGTTGTAACCGTGAAAGCGACCAACACGATCTACGTTTTTCCGATCGAGAGAGGTGGGATACCCGGCACGCCGACGGTGACGCAAGCCCAGGGGCCCAACCAGCCCACCTACTTTGGCTTTGCCTTTGATAGAGAAGGGCATCTGATTGTGTCAGAGCCCTTTGGCGCAAGCCCAACAATTCCTGCTTCGCCCGCGAGCACGGTCTCGTCGTTTGCAATCACCAGATCTGGCGACCTGGAGGTGATCAGCGCGAGTATACCCAACGGACAGGGCACCTCCTGTTGGGTGGTGCTCGAGCCCCAGCGCGAGCGATACGCTTACATTGCCGACAACGCGACCAGCGATATCTCAAGCTATACCGTCGGCGACGATGGCAGTCTCACACTTCTTGCCGGGAGTGCGGCGGTCGCCAACCGCCCAAACGATATGGCGGTGGCACGTGAAGGAAACAGCGACTTCCTCTATGTGCTCGGCAGCGGCGACGGAACGGTCGACGCCTTCCAGATCAACGGGGACGGGTCACTGACTTCGCTCGGAGTGGCGGGCGGCTTGCCTATAGGCCACGGGGCACAGGGCCTCGCCGCCTACTAGCGGGGCACACCGGAGCAAGAACCCCTGGCGCTTCAGGAATGGTGTTTGTTGGAGGCCGAGGTGAAGCGCCAGTGGATTGTTTCATGACGGCAATGGGGCCGGTGGCGAAGCCCACAACGAGGAGCCGGCCCCGAAAGGGGTCCTCCTCTCGGCGAAGCGGCTTCGTGCCGCGAGAACGATTTCCAATTTTTCTTCCAATTATTCTCTTGCCAGTGAAGGCTTGGTTGTGCTAATACGATAGCGTCTCTCAGGCTGGTCTGCCATGGCTCCCAAACGTTGGTACGCTCCGATTATCTCAATAGTGGGTTTGTGTGCCTTGCAGTTGGCCTGCATGACTGCTCAAAACCCGGTCGAAACCGCGACACCGACCGGGGGAACACCGCCAGGAACAACGCCCACTGGCAATCCGGTAGACTCCGCTTTCAGGCAACAGCAGTTCCAGCGACCGGAAAAGTGTTTGCCGTGCCATCAGCGCCAATTCGACGAGCTCCGGCAGGCAGTGAAGTCGGGCTATCGGAATGTGAGCCCTCTATTCAACGGACTCGAGGCGGCCGGCAACTTGGTGAATGGAGGCCTGCTGCGGCCTGTCTACAAAGACAGCACGGTTGTGCTTACGGACGGGACGCTTCTGAATACTAACATGTACACCTCGCCTGTCTTGACCGAGACCCGGCAGGTGCAGGCAGGATTCTGTTTTACCTGCCATAACGCGAATATAGAGGTGTTGAGTGATGAAGATCGGACCAAGCGTGAAGTCCTCCAGTTGCAAGGGCTGGAGTCCTATTTTCAGCCGGACCAGTTCCTGCCTCTGCGGGACTATCACCTGGTCAATGCCAACGGCAATCAGGTATTTCCCGTGGAACCAGGTGGCGACCCGCCCCCTGGTTCTTTACCCTCGCTTGGGGCCGCGGGAATCACGTGTGACTTCTGCCACGATCTAAGCGGGCCCGACCTGAACCGCAGCTTCTATCAAGACGGCTTCGCCAACACCAGCCTGCTTCTGAATCAGTCGATCGAGAAGGTCGGCCCGTTCCCTTTCCCCGTGGCGGTAAAGGGGGCCTTCCATGTTGCCAGCAACGACCCCAACAAGATCTCGTTCCTGCGTGCCGGAGCTTTCTGCAATTCCTGCCATGACGTGCGGGTCCCCAACACCAACCTGACCGCCGAGGAACATAACACCAATCCCGGAGGTGAGAAAGTAGAATTCTTCCGCTTGGAAAACTTGAGCACCGAGTGGCAGATCGGTCCGTACAACAGCACCAACAACCCGTTCGGCAAAGTGGTTCGCTGCCAGGATTGCCACATGTCGTTGTTTCCCTACGCGGGCGACTCGACCTATCAGGTGGGTGACATGACCGTCACAAGCCCTACTCCTGGTATCTTCCCCACCGATTATGCGGCCGTGCCAGGAGTGTCCACCGACGGAAATGCTCCCCTGCAAAAACGACAGGTGGTCACACACTTTTTCACCGGCGTTGACGTTCCGCTCCTTACTACGGACGAATTGCGTTCGCGCTTGGGATGCGCCACGATTACGCCGCAGTGCGGAAGCGACTACCCGGATCCGTATCTGAACACCATCGATACGCATGGCCTTCCGACGGCGATCGCCACCCGGCGCGAGGACCTGATGAAAGCTGCGGTGCGCATCAGTCTTAACAAGACTGACTCCACAGCCCGGATAGGCCAGCCCTTCACGGTGCGACTGGAGGCGGTCTCTCTTACCGGCCATCGTTTGCCTGCCGGCTTCTCGCAAGAGCGAACTGTTTACGTCCAACTGAATGTGACTGACGATAACGGCTTCACGCTTTATCAGTCGGGCTATGTGGTTGACAAACCGCACCCCAACACCGGTGAGATGGCGCCGGATAGCAATCTGGACGACGAGGATCCCGAGCACGTGCACGTGGTGGTTGACCCGGGCCGGCATACGGCCACGTACCAGACCGGCACGGGTACCAATGGCGGGAACAATTTGGTCTTTGAGGTGGGTCCGGACGATGGGCCTGACGCGCGGGTATACGTCGGAGCCGCCGAGGGCCTGGCTCTGTTCCGAAATGAATTGATCAAAATCTATCTGCCGTGCCCGGCAACGCAGACGACTCCCCCTTGCGCAACAGACGTCTTGGGACGCGCGGACGCACAAGGTAATCCGATTAAGGTGCAAACAGCACACTTCGAGGAGACTTTCAATGCTTCTCTGGCGAACTCGGTGGACAACTTCCGTTCTCTGCAGCCCCTTCTTCCCCGCGAGTATGACTATGAAGTGCAGTTGCCCACCTCGCAAGAACTACAATTACTGGGAACCTCCGTTAAGAGTCCGCTGCACGTCCACGCCCAGGTAAATTTCGAACACTTTCCACCCCTTTTCCTGCGATTCTTGGCCCAGGTCACCGGGCCCAACGGTCCGACCGGTCACGATCTTCACCTGGTTGACGAGCCTCGGATCGACACGCTTCTCAAGAATGTTCAGAGCATTGCTTCGGCTGACTTCACCGTTAATCTGGTGCAATAACGATGCGTACAAAATTGCTGGGGTCAATCCTTATTTCGCTTGTTCTCGTCCTGGGCGTAGTGCTCGCCCAGACGGGCGGCTATACCCCAGGCGAGTTCCAGAAGACAAATCCTAATTACCCCCAGCCGAACCCGTTCTATTTCGAGGGCAAGATCGACTGGAACCTGCTCGGCATCACCCAGCCCAGCAACACGTGGGAGTACATGGAGCGGGGTATCCACAAGCAGGACGATCTGGGCGATATAACGGGCGCCATTCAGGACTACCAAACGTCGTTGTCGATGAACAGCCCCTGCCAGGTGGTGACTGCTGCCGTGATTACCGCGAATCTCGTGAATGGCAAGCTGCCACCCCGGCTCACTCTCACTCCGCCTCCGTGCATGTTCACCGTGCGGCTGCGCCTTGGTCACCTGTTGTCAGGCTTGGATTCTCGCGTACCGCAAGCGGAAACCGATCCCGCCCAGGCCATCTCGCTTTTTCAAGAGGTGGTGGGAACCAACATTCCGAACAACGGGTTCCTGAATAAAGTAGACGGAACATGCCCGCCTGAGGTGGCGTTCAACCCCGCCCCGCCGAACGTCCTGGGGATCGATCCCCTGCGTCTCGGCGTCAACGCCTTGATCGGTGAGACTTATAAGAACGAAGCTGAGCAGACGACGGATTCTGCCAAGCAGCAGGCGGACTATCAAAACGCCATCGTAGCATTCTGCGGAGAGCTCGCCTTGTCCCCGGTCACATCCCAGACGACGGCTCTCACTAGCGATCAAGCCAACAATGCTCATGTCCATTGGGAGCTTGCGGACATTTACGAGAAGTTGGGACAGAATCGCAACGAAGTATCCGAACTTCAGCAGTATGTGCTGGCAACTCAGTACCATAGTGACGTGTACCCCTGGCGAATCAGCCTGGCACAAAAGAAGATGCAGGAATTACAGGCTGGACTGACCCTTAAGTGAAGTCCTTTCAGAACGGCTTGTAACGGGAAGGGAACACTGTGCGACGGCGCCACTGGATTTCACATTGTCAGCTCCTATGGGTTGGCGGCCTGCTGCTCTTTGGCGCCGGAGCGGGTGCGCAGGAGCCGTACTCCGAGGGGACTCAGCAGCCGCAGGCCACATCGAAGGCAGTCGAGGACGCGTGGAGCAGCCTGCTGCAGGACACGATTCCCCAGGCCAAGGTGGATCCCACCCTGACCGCTCCACAGATTGTAGTTAAAGAAAAGGCAGCCGGAGATTTCCTCAATCACTTCTTCTTCGAGACCCGAACCGAGTACTGGCGAACACAAACCGCCTTTACCGGTTTACCGACCGTGACGGGGGTGATTAACGCTGTCCCCGGGACAGAGGCCAATCCGAACGGCATTCCGGACCCATCTGTCTTTCAACCCAGCTCGAATCAGCTTTACAGTTTCATGGACTGGGGTACCCGGGGTTGGTTGTCCGATCGGATCAACACCAACTTTTCAATCTGGTACCAGCAGGACCTCAGTCACGTGAATGAGGGTTCGCCGGAACTGAGTATCATCAACACCTTCTCGTCGAACCGACTGTTGGCACTCTTATCGGCAAACGTCGAGATCACAGGCCGCCCCACGGATGGCGTATGGGCCGGAACCTCTCTCCGACTCGGTCGTCAATACGTCTATGGAGCCGAACTGGCCGCGCTTGACGGTGCTTCCTTCACCCTGAACCGTCCAAGGTACTCCTTGACACTTTATGGCGGCAGGCGGTTCACCTACTTCTCCGATCCGGCTCAGCGGGCCATCGGCGGGGGCAATTTCGTCCTCCGCTTTGGCCACGATTCCAGCTTCGAATACAACGGGTTGTTTTACATCAAAGGCTCTCACGTCTTCTCTTATCGGACCCGTTTCCGGCGCGCGTGGCTTTTCAACTCCTACTTCAAGATGGTCGGGAGCTACCCGGTCGACGTCAGTGTAAACGGGATATGGACGCCTTCCAACGGAAAGACGACGGTTAATCTGAGCGTTTTCCAGAAAATTACCAACAAAGATTACTTCTACGACTACACGGACCTCGCCAGGTATTTGGACCCGACTAATGCTTTCCTAAGCTTGAACCTCGGGCCATTTTCCCCCTTCACCCAGTTTGTAATCGATGCCCGGCGAACGATCAACTCCCGGCTTCGGCTGGGCGGCAGCCTCTGGGTCCGTTGGCTGGATCATTCATCGAACCAGGGTCCGTTCGATACCTCGTTTCAGGATTATCGCGTAGATGCTCAGGTCTTCCCGTGGCGAAAGATCACGACTTTCTTCGGATACCACGAGCGAGATTCCGACAGGAAGAGCCCTGTTCCTTCCACGGGTTTCGGCGATATCAGCGCGGCGGGCGAGACCAAGATCCAGGACTTTAGTCTTGAGGTCGGCCGCAGCTTCGGCGAAGGCAGGCTGACGCTCAACGGTGGCGGATTCTATCGGCGGCTGAATTTTCAGGACCAGTTCGTCTACATTTACAATGCTCATGACAAGGGTCTGCTCGGAAGCGCCCAAGTAAAGCTGGACCAGCGCACCCGTCTCTATGCTGACTACAGTCTTGACAGTGATTTCTTTGTCTTCAGGCCGAGTATTCAGCACGCTCAGGTCCTCCGGCTTGGGATAGCCTGGAAATACTAAGCAGAGGATTTGATTGAAGAGCGGTTAGAGGGTGGCGCATCCATCGCGCCTCTTGCGATGTATGCAGTAGACGGAACGCATAAGGGCAAACCCCCACGGATGCGCCACACCCAAGCCACGGCTCTTCGTGGGTCGATATAGATGAGCCGGCGTCAACAGCATCTCCTAAGCCTCTTTCTCATCGGCTGGTGGCTGCAGGGCCTCTCGGCAGCCCAGCAGAATCCCGCCCGGGGTCACCCGGCAGCCGCTACCCCCGCGGCACAATCCGACCAGCAGCCGTTCTACCTGCACGCATTTCACGCGAAGCAGCTTGGGCTTGACTGCAGCACCTGCCACGTACCGGAAAAGCAAGGCTCGGTGGTGCTACAACGCCCCGGGCACGATCAGTGCATGACCTGCCATCAGGACGCCTTTGGAGCCAACCTGGACGCCAAAATTTGCGCCCAATGCCATTCCACGTTCCCGCCCACAGGCAGCGAGGCGGACCTGCTGCCTTTTCCCCGATACAAAAAGAAGCGGGCCATTCTGTTCGAGTTCGCGCACGCGATGCACGTCGATCCACAAGGCCGGATCGATCCGAAAACGGGCTTTCGGGCCGACTGCACTTTTTGCCACCACTTTGATGCACAAGGCAACTACGCAACCTTCCCCGGACATACACAGTGTAGCGCTTGCCATGCCAAACCTGGAGTGAAACCCCACCTCGCCCCCGATTCCACCACCGCCGACTGCCGCGGTTGCCATACGCCGGAAGAGATTGAGAACCCGGGCTTCACCGAAGAGCGCCGGATGATCGCTCCGCACGTGGTTTCGGGCACCTATGTCAATCTGAGGTTCTCACATATCGCGCACTTCAAATTCCGGGAACAATACGATCTGAACTGCACGACCTGTCACTACGCGGTGCCCCAAAGCACCAGCCTGGCAAACCTGACGCTGCCGAAGATGCTCGACTGCGTGCAATGCCACGATACGGCGAAGACCATTCCCGTCCAGTTCCGCATGTCGAACTGCGAGACTTGCCATGTCGATAAGGCCTCCGGTGCCGCCCCAGCGAGTCACACGCGCTATGTGAAGCCTGCGTTTCACAATGAGAGCTTCCGCCTCCAACACCAGGCGGAAGCTGTCGCGCCGGGCGCAAAGTGTTTCGTTTGCCACACCAATGTTTCACCCGCGGCGGCCGCCGAGCATCAGTGCGTGTCCTGCCACCAGGTGATGCTTCCGGCGTCTCACACCGCCCGCTGGAAGGACGACATTCACGGCAAATACGCCGCGATCGATCGAACGAGCTGTGCGATTTGCCACAACACCGATTTCTGCAACCGGTGTCACAACGAGCTGCCCCGGACCCACGTGCCTCTGGCATATTTTAAGGCAGGCGCTCACGCACAGCTGGCCATGCTCAACGAACGCAGTTGTTTGACCTGCCATACGTTCCAAAATACTTGCGCAGAGTGCCATCAAGAGTCAACACAAATGAACGCCCGGCAGAGGAAGCGACGGTGAGGCAGTGAGATTATGGTGGACCCCGAATTTTGGACCAGGCAATAAGTTAGGTTAAGATTCGGCGGAGTCGTTGAGGCCAGGAGGAGTCGATAACCAGTCCACACCCCCATGCCCCGCCGGAGGGATGAGCCGGACTCTTCCGACAAAGATGGTCTTGACTTCGTTGTACAGCTCAACTATAAGGATTGCATGTTTTCTCCTGCCGCTCGACGAAGGCCCGGCCAGTCTCAGGGGAGGCGGTTGAGAGTGGGTTTCCTCCGCGTGCTGCCGTTGTGTGGCTGGGCGCTCGTTCCCCTCGCGGCGGGCGCACGGCCTGAGGCAGCGAAATTCCAGATGGACCCGGTGGACCATTATGGGTCGCGGTTTCTCGCGGTGGTTATCGCCATTGGCATTGGGCTGGTTGTGTACAATCTCCTTCGGTACCGCGGGAACCTGGTGGGGCCGACATCCTGGGGAGTCATGATTCTTGGCGTTGTCATTATTCCCGCTCTTACGTCCGGCTTTGGCACGATCCTGGTGTTCGAGAGGGCCGAGCGTGTAGAGTTCTGTGCTTCCTGCCACCTGACGATGAAATCTTACGTACAAGATATGAAGGACCCCAAGAGCAACAGTCTGGCCGCCGTCCATTTTAATAACAGATATATCCCTGACGATCAATGCTACGTTTGTCATACATCGTACGGACTGTTTGGAACGGTGCAGGCAAAGAGAGAGGGCCTAATCGACGTCTACAAGTACTACACGCGTACGTTCCACCTGCCGTTGAAGCTGCGGCATCCCTACCCGAACGGCGACTGCCTCAAGTGCCATGAGGGAGCGGTGAAGTGGCTGTCGTCTCACGAGGATTACAAGGAAGCGTTGTTCGCGGGCGACATGACCTGCATGCAATGCCACGGCAATGAACACCCAGCGCACAATATTCCGCAATAGGTCAAGTCCATGAACGGGAGTTTCTTCAAACGGTTCGGGTCTGATTCGGTCGCCACAAGGAGATTGTTGATCGGGGCGCAGGTGCTGTCACTTCTTGCCTATGCTATGGGGCTGCAGTTCCTGAGGCACACGACCGGCGGAACCCTGTTCCTTTTCTCAACGGTGGCGCCTATGCTAGTTATGATCGGCGCTTTCTCTGTGATCGGAGTGATCATCTTTAAACTCCGCAGACGTCACAGTCTGTTCGATTTCGAGACGTATACGCCCGGCCAAATCGTCTTCCGGGAAGGAGATGAGGGCGACAGCGCGTATTTCATCCACAGCGGTGAAGTCGAGGTGATCAGGCAAGAGGATGGAGACGAGAAGGTGATCGCCAAGCTTGCCAAGGGCGAATACTTCGGAGAGATGGCCCTTCTGAGCAATCGTCCCCGGAACGCAACAGTTCGAGCCGCCAGCAATCTACGGCTGGCCGTGCTGGGCAAGAAGAATTTCCTGAACATGCTCAGCGCGATGCCTTCCGCAGAGGAAGATATCTTGAAAACGATGAAAGACCGGACGATGAAACGGGCCGCTCGATGAATTCGCCCTGGACTAAAGACAAAGGAGGATTTGCAGCGATGATAAGAAAGCTGACAGGAGCCATCTTCGTGACGGGCATGCTGCTGCTTGGTGCTGTTGTGGTCCAGTTGGCGAGGGCAGCGGACGCCAATGCGGGTGAAGGCGTTTACGACAGGAAGTGCAAGACTTGCCACGGCGCTGACGGCAAAGGTAATCCGGGAATGGCGAAGGCGCTGAATGTGCAAATACCGCCGCTGGACTCGGAAGGGGTCCAGGCGAAATCTGACGCCGACATAAAGAAGGTCGTCACCGAGGGTAAAGGCAAGATGCGACCGGTTCAGGGCCTGAGCAGCGATGACGTTGATAACGTGATCGCCTTCATCCGCACCTTGAAGAAGAAATAAGTCCACTGGACCAGGTCATGGCGGCCCCGGCCTCGTCGCTTGGGGCGAACCTTGCGCCTTCCTGGGTGGCGCCAACGTGGTCTCCACTGCCTCGGGGGTGTCACCTCGAACGGCGCTCGGTTGATCACTCGAAGGGGGTCGGCTCGCGCGCGGATTCCATCCGGGAAGGTGGGTG
>Ga0306922_10006918_pt1 | contig 10896 bp, 9 predicted proteins | sample sta12Cox44000082_FD_203758 | JGI IMG/M metagenome (GOLD analysis project Ga0306922, IMG submission 203758) | Lab enrichment of tropical soil microbial communities from Luquillo Experimental Forest, Puerto Rico - statoxic.12C.oxic.44.000.082 (v2)... | ecosystem: Environmental > Terrestrial > Soil...
CGGTTATGGCGGGCGACGGCGTCAACGCGCCGCCGGTGACCCCCTATCAGGGGCTCGATCACTTCGGATTGACGGTGAAGGACATCGATGCGGTAGCGGCCGAGATCAAGACCAAGGGCGTCGAGTTCACCAAGGAGCCAGTTACCATCCGACCGGGCGTGCGCATCTGTTTCATTCGCGGCCCGCAGGGCATCTCGATCGAGCTTCTGGAGCGCGACAGGAAGTACGCTTGACGCCGGCAGGCGCGAATCCGCCGGGTCGAGCAGGGTCCGATCGCCGCTTCCATCCATCCGCGTTGACGCTTTGTGCCTTACTTTGGCATAAGAACGATGGGCTCCGCGGGGACGGATGTCCTGATCGGCCGCATCATGAAGAATGGGTTGTACTCGATCCATGTAAGTCTGCGGGACGGGCGCGTCGGCAAGGGCAGCGGCGTGGTCCTGTTCCGGGACGGCAGGATTCTCGGCGGTGACGCCTATCTGTTCTACACCGGCAGCTACACGGTGAAGGGAAACACCTTCAAGGGCGAGGTTCTCGTTCAGCGCCATACGTCAAGTCCGGACGCCAACCCCCTGTTCGGCGGACCCAATCCGGTGGGCATCGGCGTCTCCGGCACATTCACCGACACAGCGGCCGAAATGAGCGGCACTGCGCTGGTCGGCAAGGCGAGCCAGATCTTCGCGGCGACGTTGCGAAAGCTCGCCGAGACCGACTAGAGCCTCAACCATGACCCGGCTATTCCGCGGCCTGCTCCAACGGCGCCGCGCGAGGCAGGATGATCCGGACTCGCGTCCCCCTGCCCGGCTCGGAATCCAGTTCGAGCCGACCACCGAGGCGGTTTGTCACGATGCTGTAGACGATGTGCAGGCCGAGCCCGGTGCCGCCCTGGTCGCGCCGCGTCGTAAAGAACGGGTCGAAGGCACGGCGCCGGACATCGAGGCTCATGCCGCAACCATCGTCGGAAAAGACGATTTCGACATGGTCCTTGCCGGCCTCGCGCGCGGTGATATCGACCGAGCCAGGCCTTCCGTCCGGAAAGGCGTGCGCGACCGCATTGAGGAAAAGGTTGGTGAGCACCTGCCCATAGGGCCCGGGATAGGAGTTCATGGTGAGATTGGGCTGACAGTCGACGGTCAGCCTCAGATGGCGCTTCCGCAAGCCCGGCCGCAGGCTCATGACCACCTGCTCGGTCAGGTCGGCAAGGTCGAAGGCGCGCTGATCCGAGTAGTTGCGGTCTGCAGCGACCTGCTTGAACGAAGCGATCAGCTCCGCCGCGCGATTGAGATTGGCCACGAGCTGCGATGACGCATCGCGGCAGGTTTCGAGAAACTCGTTCAGGCTGGAGCGCCTCAATGCGCCGTGTGACACTTCTCCGCCGAACAACGCGGTCTTTCGCTCCAGCGAGGAGGCAACCGTCAGGCTGATGCCGACGGGATTGTTGACCTCGTGCGCGACGCCGGCGACGAGGCGCCCAAGCGCGGCGAGCTTTTCGGCTTCGATCAGCGAGTTCTGGGTTTCGCGCAGATTGCGCAATGCGGCTTCGGCGGCATCCTTGGCCTGGCGCATCTCCTGTTCGCCGCGTTTGCGATCGCCGATATCGAGGCCGACGCTGACGATGCGCTCGACCGTGCCGTCCGCGTCGAGCAGCGGAAGCTTGTTCACCAGCCAATGCCGCATATTGCCGGAGAGATCACGATATTCCTCCTCGAAAAATCCGAGCTCCTTGCCTGAGGCCAGCACCCGCCTGTCGGTCTCATCGACCTTTTGCGCGCCCTGCCCGAGCATCAACTCAGACGTGGTCCGGCCGATCGCATCGGCCGGCTCAATTCTGAAAAGGCCGGCCATGTACCGATTCATCAGAACGTAGCGGAGCTGTCTGTCCTTGACGTTGATGACGGCCGGAACGGTATCGATCACCTGTTGCAACAGCCGCCGCCCCTCGGCGATCGCTTCTTCGGCACGTTTCTGGTCGGTGATGTCGCGCACCGTTCCCTCGTATCGAACGATCTCGTCATTCTCGTCGCGCACGGCGGTGGCGCTGTCGGAGAGCCACAGGATCGCGCCGCCGCGCTGGCGCACCTGGTATTCGAATTCGCGCACAATGCCGTCGCGCTGCATCAGCCGCTGGTATTCCGCGCGCGCCTCGGGATGAACGTAAACACTTTTGGTGATATTGCCGATTTGAAGGATCAGGTCTTTCGGCGTGTCATATCCCATCATTCGTGCAAGCGCGGGATTGGCGTTGAGGAGTTCTCCACCCGGCGTCGTCACATAGATCCCATCGACAGAGCCCTCGAACAGCTTGCGATAGCTTTCCTCGGCGAGCCGTTGCTCAGCCAGCGCGTGAATCGCCGCCTCGCGTGCCGCATCCGTCTCCACAAGGGAGCGACGGAACACCTCAGCGGCGCGAGCAATGTCGCCGATCTCGTTGCCCACACCGGTGGAGGGAATGGAAGTATTCTTCTCGCCGCCGGCGAGCGCCCGGATGGCTCCGGCGATCGCTTTGAGCGGACGCACCGTCCTGCGCACCACGAACAGAGCAGCCGCGAGCCCGATCAGTACGCTGGCGAGCCCGATGAGGATGCTTTGCCAGCGATCATGGTCCAGCGTCCTGGCGAAATCGGCTGCCAGCACGCGTCCCCTCCGTTCGCCGAGATCGCGCAACAGATCGGTCACTCGGCTGATCATTTGCCCTTCGGTGCCCAGCACTTCCTTGTCGATCTGGGCAATTTGCGTTTCGGCCGCCGAAATCGAAATGATCGCATCCGCGTAAGCGTCGGTTGCGGCACGAAGCTCCGGATCATCGATCGTGAGCGATTTCATCGTCCGCGCCGATCGTCCGGAGGCAGCGGAATCATGGGCCAGCAAAGCCGCATTCACCTGATTTTGCGCCCTGAACAGGGCCCGGGCGGTGGCACGATCCGGGGCTTCGGCAATCGCCTTCTCGAACCGCTCCCGGATCGGGGGCAAGGCTGCGACGAGTTCCGCGCGGGTCGCGATCAGGGCGGTGACCCGCTCCATTCCATCCCGGTAATCGGCGAGCCGTTTGGTGACACCGTCGATCATCTCCTGCTGTTCGGGAGCGAGCTGAAGCCGCGTGTTCTTCAACAGCGCGCTCAGTGATGTGGCCACCTCCCAGGCCTGGCCCGAAGAATCCGGGTCAGTCACATAATCGCGCACCGCCAGCCGCAGCTCGTTGGTGCGGCGATCGATTTCGTCGACCACGTCGCCAAGGCTTTGCAGATGCTGCAATTCGGCAAAGGTCGCGTTGATGTGGCGGATTGAGACGACGCTGGCGACGCTCGTCATCACCATCATCCCAAGCAGGAGCAGGAAACTGCCAAAGAACATCTGACCGATCGAAGGCGTGAACGATCGTATCCGCTGGACGATTTCAGCAAAGGCCATAGGTACCGGAACCCGCTCAGGGCGTATTCCCCGTTTATACGATGGAATCAGCCTTCCGGGGAGCTTGCCCAAGGGACCGACTGTCGCAATGCCATCACGTCCTTAACGAGCACCGGGTCACCAAAATAGCAACGCACGGTTTCAATCGGCCGGGATGCCCGCGTCCTTGACGACCTTTGCCCAGAGCGCGATGTCGGATTTGATGATCTTGGCGAACTCTCCAGGCGGCGCGCTTTTTGCCGCGCACCCGGCAAGGTCGAGTTTTTCACGGACTTCAGGGTTTGCAATCGCGATTTCCAGCGCCTGGCTGATGCGGTCGACGATCGGTTGCGGCGTCCTCGCCGGTACGACAATGCCGAACCAGGGTGTCACCTGCGCTTCGGAATACCCTTGCTCTGCCATCGTCGGCACGTCCGGAAAATATTTCGAGCGCCCGTCGCTGATCGCAGCGATGATCCTGATGGTGCCCATCTGCACCTGCGCCAGCGCCTGGTTTGCGGAAAGGAAGGTCGATGTGATCAGCCCGCTGGCAATGTCCGCCACCATCTGCGGATAACCGCGATAGCCGATCGGCGTGACGTCTATACCGGCCAGCCGCTTGAACAGCTCGAAGCCGAGATGGCCGGTCGAACCCTTGCCAGGATGGCCGTAGTTCAGCGTGCCAGGCTTTGCTCTGGCCAGAGCGACATATTCGGCGACGTTCTTCACTGGCAGCGAGGTGGGCACGATGAAGAAATTGGGAGCCTGGCAGATCTGTCCGACCGGGATGAAATCGCGCAACGGATCCCAGCGCAGAACGAGATTGAGCGAAGGACTGGTCGTGAAGAATGTCGTCACCAGCAGCCAGGTGTATCCGTCCGGGGCTGAGCGCGCGACGTCTTCGGCCGCAAGCGAGCCATTGGCGCCGGACTTGGTTTCGAGAATGATCGACGCATTCCACTGCGCGGCCATGTTCTGGGTGACGATGCGCCCGAACACATCCGCGACGCTTCCGGCCGAGTAGGGATTGACGACGCGCACGGTACGATTGGGAAAGCTTTCCTGCGCCGATCCCGCGCCGGACAGCGCCTGCGCCGCCAGCCACGCCGCTACGATAGCGCCACCTCGAATCCTCACCTGTCGCGTGCCCCGCCCTGATGCTTGCTGCAACGCCGCTTGAAGCGCGGCCTTGCCGGCAGGATGCCGGTATTCGCCGGAAGCGGCAAGAGCTCAGCCCGATCAGGCTGCGACCTGTCGAAATGATCGCCTTACTTCCTCGGCGGGATCGTCATCGCGGCCACGCCGACCACGACGCAACCGAGCCCGACCCATGCTGTCGGAGACAGACGCTCGCCGAGCAGCAGCACGCCAAGCGCGACCCCGATCGGCACGCGCAAATAGGCCTGCGCCGTCGTTCCGACCGACCCCAAAGTCTGGATCAGGCGGAAATAAATCACGAAGGCGAACGCGGTGGAGAATATTGCAAGCCCGAGCAGGGCCAGCATCGAGGTGGCGGATGGCGAAAGCGTCCAGGGACGTTCCAAGACGCTCACGGGGATGAGGACAGCGGCTCCGCAAATGAGCGAACCGGCCGCGGGCGCCATCGGGTCGAGCCCCTTGAAGCCGCGGCTGAAAACGGCGGCACCGGCATAACAGATCGTCGCCGCCACGATCGCAAGCTGGGCGAGTAGCGCTCGGCCCAGGCTCTCGAACGCCTGGACGCCGACGATCAGACAAATGCCGGCCATGCCGACGGCCACGCCGAACAGCTTTCGCGGCGTTTGCGCTTCTTGATGCGCCAGCGCCAGCGTCAGGAAGAACGTGAAGATCGGCGAGGTCGAATTGAGAATGGTCGCAAGCCCCGCATCGACGGAGCGTTCGGCCCATGCAATCAGGGTCCACGGCACGACGCTGTTGAGGCAAGCCTGAAACATGAAGCGGCGCCAGGTCGCAGCATCTGCCGGCAGCTGCAAGCCGCGCCAGCTCATGATCAGCAGCAACAGCAGGCCTGCAATCGCCGTCCGGCCGGCAATCAGCGTGATCGGCGGAATTGTGGCGACCCCAAGCTTGATGAAAGCGTATGACCCGCCCCACAGCGTCGCCAGCAGAAGCAGCAACGACAACTCGATGCCGATGGCCGAATTTCGCGCAGATATAGCTTCCACGGTGCTGCGCTCCCTCGATTGATCGGGAGCAAGCACTACCTTGTGATTTCGCTTCGATGTTTCGTTCCAGGTCGAAGTTTGGCATCCTGGCCTGCGAATGCCCTCACGTCCCGCCGACTTCGAACAACTCGCCGTCGTAGCCGGCTTCGAGCGGGATGCGGAGCTGTCGGCCACCGTTCAGCCTTGTCATGACTGGCATAACGGTGACGACCGGCTTGCCCCTGGAGTCTTCGAGCGCTGCTTTTACGCTTGGTTGCTTGCCGAGCTTGATCAAATTGCGCGTGGTGGGAAACGGCAGCTTGAAACGCCCGCTCTCGCTGCCCGCCAGCGCTTCGCGCGGCGAAAGCCAGATCGAATCGGTGGATTCCCGGCCGTCGTGCGCGCCGACCTGCGCTGGGGGAGCCGCGGCGAGAAAGAACCAGGTATCGAACCGCTTCGGCATCCCGATCGGCGTGACCCAATGCGCATAAGGCACGAGCTCGTCGAGCGCCAGCGCGAGGGAGTTTTGGGCAAGCACCGTCAGGAAGGTGGTATTGCCCTCCGACAAGGCGACGCGATTGACCCTTTCGATTTCGGCGGCCCGCTTGGCCTCGATCGGGGCTTTCGATCCGCTGGGGCGCGCAAGAAGGATACCGCTTTCCTCGAAGGTTTCGCGGATCGCGGCGATCCGGAAACTCAAGCCGGCCGCATCAAGCCCTTCGCCGCCCGAATAGAGTTCAGGATGGGCAATGATCTCGTGATCGCTCTGCTCGACGCTGCCGCCGGGAAAGACCAGCGCGCCGGAGGCAAAATCGATCTCATAATGGCGCACCATCATGAAGACTTCGATCTCACCGCAACCTTCGGCAGCGCCGGCGCCGGCGCTGTCGCGCAACAGCAGGATGGTCGACGCAGGTCGAGGCAAGACACTGGATTGCGCAGACATCGATGCCACTCTTTCCCTCATCCTGGGGATCGGCCGCAAGGCTGCGTCCCGAAGGATGAGAACGTATCGACACGGTTCGAGACGCGCGAAGACGCACTCCTCACCATGAGGATGCTGCCTAACCGGCCGCGCTCGATTGCACCTGCAGGTTTGCGCGGCGATCGACGCGCGCAACGCGTGACAGCAGGTAATCCACTTCCGCCCTGGCGGTCGCGGTGATGCTCGATCCCGGCTTGCGCTGCGCGCTGGAGGCGATTACGCCGCGCTTTTGCAGCACGTATTTGCGCACCGCGAGGCCAATCCCCGGCTGCTGTTCGTAGCGGATCAGCGGCAGGTGCGCGTCGAACAGATCGTGCGCGGCATCGCGCCGACCCTCCCTGGACAAACGCACGACGTCGATCAGCATTTCCGGAAAGGCGTAACCCGTCATCGCGCCGTCGGCGCCGCGTTCCATTTCGAAATCGAGGAACAATGCGCCGTTGCCGGTCAGGATCGAGAGCGGCCGCAGCGAGCCGTCCTTCTGGAAAGCGCGAAGTGCCGAAATTTTCTCCAGCCCCGGCCAGTCTTCGTGCTTGAGCATCACGCAGGAGGGATTGTCCATTACGATCTTGCGGATCACCGCTGGCGTGAAGATCACATTCAGCGTCAACGGATAGTCCTGCAACACCCAGGGAATGTCGCCGCCGATGGCTTCCACAGCCTGCTTGAAATAGCCGACGATCTGATCGTCGGTCCGCAAGGTTGGCGGCGGCGCGATCATCACGCCGGCAGCACCCGCATCCATCGATGCGCGCGCGAGCGAGCGCATGGCGGCAAATCCCGGCGCCGAAACGCCGACGATGACCTGCATGTTCCTGGCGCGCTTGACGAAGCGTTTTGCGACTTCCTCGGCTTCCGAGCCATCAAGCTTCGGCGCCTCGCCCATGATACCGAGCACGGTGACGCCCTCGCAGCCGATCTCCGCGTAAAAGTCGGTCAGCCGGTCGATCGATTTATCGTCGATGCGGCCGTCGTCATGGAACGGCGTCGGCGCAATCGCGAAGGTGCCTGCGGCCTTGTGGGTCAGTTTTGTCATATGTGCCTCGTAGTTTGCCACGTCATTCCAGATGGTCCGGAGGACCGGACCTCGGATGCGCAATTGCGCATCGGGGAGCCTCGAGATTCTCTGATGTACAATTGCACATCATGGTTCACGCTTCGCGTGCCCCGGAATGACTCGTTGATTAAAACCTCCGCGCGCCCATCTTGATTTCTTCCTCCGAGAAGAAAATCTCGTTTGCATGCTCGACGATGTCTTCCGCCTTCCAGCCGGTGTGAGGCGGCTTCCACCCGGGTTTTTCCATCATCCGCATCTCGCGCACGCCGCGCGGCCCGGAAACGCCGAGGATCTTGCCGGTCTGGTCCCCGGAGAGATCGCTGACCATGTATAGCACGGCGGGCGCGATGCCATCAGGCCCGAGCGCCGCGCCGGGGTTCTCGATATACCGCGGCAGATCGGCGGTCATGCGGGTCAGCGCGCCCGGCGCCAGCGTCCAGACGCGAATGTTGTATTTGCGCCCCTCGATCGCGAGCACGTTCGACAGGCCCCAGATGCCGCCCTTGGCGGCACCGTAATTGTACTGGCCGAAATTTCCGATCAGGCCCGAAGTCGAGGAGGTGTTGACGATGACGCCGCCGCCGTTTTCGCGCATCCAGCGGAACACCGGCTGGGTGCAGCAGAACGTGCCCTTCAAATGCACCTTCAAGACCTTGTCAAAGGCAGCTTCGGTCGCCTTGGCAAAGGTCTGGTCGAGCAGGATGCCGGCGTTGTTGACGAGGATGTCGGCGCGGCCAAAGTTCCTGATGGCATCATCGAACACCGATTGGCCGCCGGCCAGGGTCGAGATATCGGCCCCATTGGCAACGGCGCGGCCGCCTTCGGCTTTGATCGCATCGACCACCTTTTGCGCCATCGCGACATCTGAACCGCTGCCGTCGCGCGGACCGCCGAGGTCGTTGACCACAACCGCCGCGCCCTCGCGTGCGAATAGCTTCGCATAGGCTTCGCCCAGGCCGCCGCCCGCGCCAGTGATCAGCGCCACCCTGCCGTTGAGTAGTCCCATGGTTCGCTTCCCTTGTACTATCATTTCCCGCTACAGCGCGGGCTGCCTTCATCCGACGTCATTGCGAGGAGTAAAGCGACGAAGCAATCCAGCGCTTTCTTCATTTTCGTCTGGATTGCTTTGCTCCGCTCGCAATGACGGCAGAGATTCTTGTCCGCGCCCTGCGTTCATCCCAAGACCGTCATGCCGTTCCTGATCACGATCGCGTTGCGCGCCTTCACCCGCGCCTCGAAAGAAATTACGTTGCCGTCCTTCCATAAATCAATGGTGACGGTTTCGCCGGGATAGACCGGCGCGGAAAACCGCGCGCCGTGCCGCCTGAAGGCCGCCGGATCGAAATCGGCATAGGTCTGCAAAATGCCGCGGCAGGTGATGCCGAAGGTACACATGCCATGCAGGATCGGCCTTGGAAAACCGGCGCGGCGTGCAAACTCGGGATCGGAATGCAGCGGATTGCGGTCCCCACAAAGCCGATAGATCAGCGCCTGATCCGCACGGGTGGAGACATCGACCGATTTGTCGGGCGGTCGCGTCGGCACCTGGTGCGGCTCAGGCTGGCCGTCGGAGGGTCCACCAAAACCGCCATCGCCACGCGCAAAGCGTGACGCGACCAGCGTCGCCAGTTCCTCGCCTCTCTCGTTCTTGAGCACGGTCTGGTGACGGATCACCGCGCCCTTGTCCTTGCCCTTGTCGAATACGGCGAGCACGCGCGAATCGACGCGAAGTTTCGCAGCCACCTCCAGCGGCCGGTGGAAGGTGATGTCGCGCTCGCCGTCGACCACCATCACGCGGTTGAGATTCATTTCGCCGGGAGTGGCACCCCAGGCGGCCACCGATGCGAATGTCGGCACCACCTTCAGGAGGCGCGGCGTGGCGGCAGCTTCGTTGACGAACGCAAGCTCTCTTTCGTCCATGGGATCGGCGCCCATGCCAATGCCATAAGCGTAAAGCATTACCTCGCGATCGCCATAGGCGAATTTCTGGTCGAGATTTTTCAGCGCCATCAGCTCATCGTAATTGATCGGCATCGCCGTTTTTTTTCTCCCCCGAAGTTCCGATCCTCATGGTGAGGCTTGCGCCGACACCGGACGATGCTTCGCATCGCCGGGAGAACCATGAGGCCACGATCTCTCATTTTCCCGTCTCATCCTTCGGGACGCGCGCAACTGCACGCTCCTTGAGGATGAGGACGTCACACCGGCGTAAAGAACGGCAGCGGCGCGCCGTCCGTCGTCTTGAACACTACTTTGACCTTCTGGCCGATCTTCAATCGCTGCATGTCGCAGTCGACAAAATTGGTCAGAAGCGAAGGTCCCTCCTTGAGCGTGACGTAACCGATCGCGTAAGGACCACTCGCCGATTTACGCATCAGGCTGAAGGAATAGATCTCGCCCTCGCCCGAACTTTCTTCCCACACCGTCTGGTCGGAGAAACAGAACGGGCAAAGGCTGCGCGGAAAATAATGCGCCTCGCCACAAGCCGTGCAGCGCTTGATCATCAGCTTGCCTTCGACGGTTTCTTCCCAGAATTTTTTCGTCTCCGGATTGCCGTGCGGCGTCGGATATTTCACGGGGCTGTCCATCACACGCGCTCCAGAATGCAGGTTGAGGCGGCGTGGCGGATACCGAGCAAGCCGCCGGTGCCGTGGGCGATGGCGAGGTCGCAATTCTTGACCTGCACCTTCGGATGAGCTTCTCCCCGCAACTGTCTCACCGCCTCGATGATTTTCGTCATGCCGCCGCGATTGACCGGATGGTTGCTGCACAAGCCCCCGCCGTCGGTGTTGAACGGCAATTTGCCGACGCCTGAAATCAAATTGCCGTCGGCGACGAATTTGCCGCCGTCGCCTTTTTTGCAAAAGCCGAGGTCTTCGAGCTGCATCAACACCGTGATGGTGAAGCTGTCGTAGATCGATGCGTATTTGATATCCTTCGGAGTTACGCCGGCTTCCTCGAAAGCGCGAGGCCCCGACCAGACGCCGGCCGAATAGGTCAGGTCGAGATCCTTGCCGCCGCGCGGCCCCTTGAGCGCCTCGCCATGCCCGATCATGCGTACCTGTGGTTTCTTCAGGCTGCGGGCGATCGCCTCCGTCGTCACGATCAGCGCGCCGCCGCCGTCGGTGACGACGCAGCAATCCATCCGGTGCAGCGGATCGGCAATCATCGGCGAGTTCAGCACGTCCTCGACGGTGACGACCTCGGGAAGCATCGCGTGAGGATTGTATTGCGCATGATGCGAGGCCGCCACCTTGATCCAGGCCAGTTGCTCGCTGGTGGTACCGAACTCATGCATGTGACGCATGGCGCACATGCCGTAA